>Ga0207433_10014128_pt1 | contig 11624 bp, 10 predicted proteins | sample YelNatPaOPGAMG01_FD_187559 | JGI IMG/M metagenome (GOLD analysis project Ga0207433, IMG submission 187559) | Hot spring thermophilic microbial communities from Obsidian Pool, Yellowstone National Park, USA - OP-RAMG-01 (SPAdes) (version 3) | ecosystem: Environmental > Aquatic > Thermal springs...
AAGCACCATCAGGGGTGCAATAGCCAATGTAGCAAAGCATAGAGGAGTCCCGCCATGAAACACCATGTTTCGAACAAGGATGATTCTGTGCGGATGTTCAAGAGTGACCTGCTTGAGTTCTTTTCTCATGTTCATCCCGCTACACCGCACATTATCTATGTGCCTGTTGTTGCTTACACTATGTATCTTACATCAACAACAGGCGTTGACTTCTTCATTGCAGTTGCTTTGATATTTCTTGGGCTTCTTGTGTGGAGCTTTACGGAGTATACGCTTCACCGGTTTGTTTTTCACTTCCCCGCTAAAGGCGCGCTGGGAAAGAAAATTCATTTCATGATACATGGTGTCCATCATGATTATCCAAATGATGCGACACGTCTTGTCATGCCTCCAATTGTGAGTGTTCCATTGGCGATAATTTTTTATCTTTTCTTCAAAGCGGTTATTGGTGCATATTACCTGCCCCCTTTTTTCGGTGGCTTCCTTATTGGCTACCTTTTCTATGATACCACGCATTATGCAGTTCATCACCTCAGACTTCATGGTAAAATAGGGTTGTACCTGAAGCAACATCATATGCGGCATCACTACATGTCGGCTGAGCAGAATTTTGGTGTCAGTTCACCCTTATGGGATTTTGTCTTTGGGACGTTCCTACCTAAGCCGACACACGAAACTGTTCCTGTAAATCGTTAAGCGATGGCGGAGAGTATTTGGAAACGCTTTCAGTGCATATTGCAGTTGTTGCAGATGTCTTTCAGTGGGCATCACAATTTAAGGAGGGGTTGATGTATGAGACCGGTCGGAGACTTTTTTGAGGTTTTTATTGGCTTTGCCATAGGAGCCATCTTTTTCTTTTCTGGTTGTTCGAGGTCTACCGAGTCTAATCCGGTAGCGCCGCCGACTGAGATAAGTTTTGCGCAGAGTATTCAGCCTATCTTCACACAGCGGTGTGCCTTATCCGGTTGTCATGCTGGTTCATCCCCAGCCCAGGGGATGAGTCTTGAAGCAGGGAAAGCTTATGGAAATATCGTAAATGTCCCCAGCCGTGAGAAACCTGAGCTGATGCGGGTGAAACCTGATAGCAGCAGTGTCAGTTATCTTGTTCAGAAGATCAGAGGAGTTTCAGGGATTGTTGGGGCGCGTATGCCGTTTGGTGCTTCTCCTCTCACAGATGCACAGATCCAGACAATTGCGGAATGGGTGGATCAAGGGGCAAGAAATAATTAATTGCTGTTTGTTTTCTGAGTCCGCATGGGCAGTCCGCCTTCGGCGGATTGAGCTTGCTCTTATCAAAGATGTTCCTCGAAAGTCCGCTGTTGGTCGGACTGATTAGATTGCCGTCCTGATAATTGAAGTCCCCGTCTAATTTCTCGCCTTGATAAATTATCGAAAATTCGATATTTTGCGTGAGATTTTGTATCGCACGATCGCAGCTATAATACGATCGAGGGATAGCGCTGCAAGGGCATTTGATCGGGTTGGAAGGGCTTTGGGCTAAGGGGTAAAATAGACGGAATGAAGGTTCTGTTCACGGTAGTTAAGCGACGAAGCAAAAGGGAGTAATAAATATGTCCCAAATATTTGTATCCCATAGTGCGAAAGATAAAGGCACAGTGGATTTCTTTTCTAATGCTTTTGCAGGAACTAAAGTAAGAGCTGTGTTCGAAGAGTTTGAGAAGATTCTGACAGGTGAAATAACGCCAAGTAAAGTAATAACGGACATAGAAAGTTCAAAAGCAATTTTTGTCATTCTAAGCGAGAATGTCCAGAATATACCCCATACAAGAGATTGGGTTCTTTGGGAAACAGGCGTTGCAACGAATAGGGATATTTGGGTATTTGAACCTTACCCGCTGTTTGGCACAATTTCCGTGGTGATACCGTGTCTGAGACATTACGTTATATTTGGTATTAACGGTCCTTGGTTAGGTTACATACGCAGAATTATTGAGTCCTATGATGATTCTCATACATTGCCGACAGTTTTAATAACGAGTGCAATGGGTGCGGGAATTGGCGCAGCATTAATTGAAAAAGATAAAGCCGGAGGAGCGGTTTTGGGGGGAATTGGAGGAACGATAGCCGGTTTAGCAATGTCAGACAAATCTAAAGAGAGACCTGTAGGATTGAATGTAGTATGTGCTAGTTGTCGTTCGTCATACAATATTCATATTCCAGACGGACTGAATAGATTTAGGTGTCCAGTTTGCAACATGTTTCTCCAAATCAAAATATGATAAGAAAATATCATGCTTCGTCGCCTAGCAGCGCGGCTGCGGTTTGCTTCGCTCACTCAGGCCCTTGGCTTCGCTCAGGGGTTCGCATACTCGCCAAACGTTAGTGGCAACTTCCGACCAAGAATAATTGGAGGATAAATAATGTCGGAAATTAAATGTCCTAAATGTGGTTCTCCAATGATTCTGCGGACTGCAAAAAGAGGACCCAATGCAGGCGGAAAATTCTATGGATGCTCACGCTATCCCGAATGTGAAGCAACTCTTCCATTTGAGCCTTTGGATACTGAGCCAATAGAGGATGACGATGAAAAGCCCTCTCCAAGAGAGAGTTTCTTCCCACGAACTCTTGTTGCCAGAGCCAGATTCCAAGAGTACGAAGTTCGATTTTTTGAAACTGTAGCAGTGCCTGAAGATTTGCTGGAGGGGATAGTATCCGGAGATACTGAAGAAGAAATGCTAAAAGCTTTCTCTCAATGGAGAATTGATTTCCCCTTTCGAGAAGCAAAACCTACACTAACCGAAAGCCAGCGCCAAATAATTTCAGTCTTGGAAAAGATCCTAAATAGAGGGAAGATAACCTTACCATCTCCTCGAGTTGAGAAGCAATTTAGGGAGATATTTAAACCACCAAGAATCGAATCTTCTTTACCGCTTATGGAATCTTTGGTGATTGGAGGGTACGAAAAAGTTCAAAGGAGTCTGTGGTTAGATAGTAGAGAGGAAAGTATATTCTATGAAAATATTCTTTCAAAACTCTTAGGAGAAAACTATGAGCAATTCGTTCTTCCTCAAGTTGAAATTTCAAGTTTAGTCCCTCCAGGTCCAAATATAGATACCACACCGTACCAGAGAGTTGATTTTGCTATATTCCATCCAGAATTAGAGGAAAAAATCATTGTTGAAATTGACGGCGAACAACACAAAAGTCATATTGAATCGGATAAAGAGCGAGATAAGACTCTGCAAGAAAATGGCTATACAGTTATACGCATACAAGCTGATGAAATACGGAGAAAATTTGGAGAACAACTCTCACTTTTACTCACAAAACTTTCTACCATAGGGGGAAAATCCCTTGATAATCTCTTTTCATCAGAAGATGAAGCTTTCAATTACATCTGGTCAATCAAAATTGCCCACCAAATGCAGGTGACTCTCCTGCAAGCGATTCAATCAGGTTTCCTTAGTTTAAAAGATAAATGGCATATTGTCTCCGATTTAGATCGGATTGGCATATTTGATAAAAAAGAAGCTCTTGCGATACTAAAAGAATCCGCAACAGACTTTGTAGAATTATTGGAAAAACTTAGTAAACTTTATTCTGTTGAACTGAACATAGAGGAACCTGTTTGCAATCTTATCTCAGACTACGCTACAGCTCATTCTACAAGTGCAGTCTTTATCTCTTTCGCACACAAAATCACAACTGACTTACCCACATTCTACGTTCAGAATATCTATTTCCCTTTCCATATAGCAAATTCATCCTTTCCAGCAACACCAGTAATTAAAGGGTTAGAAAAACCAGAGGAAAAAGATTTGGAATACTTTTTACAATATCTATTCCGCAAGCCTCGTTTCTGGGAAGGCCAATATGATGGAATTACCCGGGCGCTTCAAGGTAAAGACGCGTTGCTATTGCTTCCCACAGGAGCGGGGAAATCTTTAGTATATCAACTTGCTTCTCTCCTTTTACCAGGTAGAACAGTGGTTATTGACCCAATCATTTCGTTAATGGAGGACCAAATTGATAATCTTGCTATGATAGGGATTGACAGAACAATTGCTATTACAAGCCAGATTGATGATCCTAATGATAGACAACGGGCACTTAAATTATTCGGGGAAGGCGAGTATCTTTTTGCATATGTTGCACCTGAACGTTTTCAAACGAAGGAATTCCGAGATTCACTTCGAAGACTTACAGTGCATACGCCGATTGCATTGATTGTGGTAGATGAGGCGCACTGTGTTTCTGAATGGGGACATGATTTTCGTACAGCCTATCTTAATATTGGAAGGACAAGCCGAGAGTATTGTGAGTCAAATGGGAAAGTTCCACCACTGGTAGCGTTGACAGGAACAGCATCAAGAGCTGTTCTAAAAGATGTTCAACGAGAACTACTGATAGAAGACTTCGATGCTATTATCACTCCAAAATCCTTTGATAGAAAAGAATTACAATTTCATATTATCTATTCTACATCCAATGAAAAAACTGCCAGGTTGAAAGGTTATCTTGGACAGAAGTTGCCAAACTTATTTAATACCACATCCTCGTCTCTCTATCAAACAAGAGGAAAGGGAACGTATTCTGGACTCGTTTTTTGTCCACATGTTGGTGGTGAATTTGGTGTGGACAGAGTCTCAGATGAACTCAGGAAGGATTTAGGTATTTCTGTGGGTATTTATGCTGGAAAAGAACCAAGGGGTTGGAATCGAGACCGGTGGGATCGTTACAAACGCCGGGTAACAAAAGAGTTCAAGCATAACAAGATCCCGCTGTTGGTATGTACGAAGGCTTTTGGAATGGGTATAGATAAGCCAAACGTTAGATATACTATTCACTTTGGGATTCCACCTTCTATAGAATCCTTTTATCAAGAAGCAGGCCGTGCTGGAAGGGACAGGGAAACTGCTCACTGCTGCATAATCGTCTCTAACGATGACCCTGAAAGAGCAAAGAAATTGTTAAATCCCAATACAAAAGTCGAAGAAATAGATGAAATTTTAAAGAATATCCGTCGGGAAGAAAATGATGATATAACCAGGGTTCTTTATTTCCATACGAATGCATTTCGCGGAATTGCCAAAGAAAAGCAAGATGTTGAAGAAGTTCTCCATCATCTTGGAGATGTCTCTAAAAAGGGGGAGAAGATTCTATCTATACCAGATAGGATTAAGCAAAGCGCTGATGAACACAGACAACCGAGGGAGATTACTGAAAAGGCGCTCCATCGACTTTTACTTATTGGAGTCGTCTCTGATTATACAATAGATTATTCTCGTGAGGAATTTACTGTTAAATTATCAGGCGCTAATAAGGAGAAAATTCTTGAAACCTATGGGAAATATATTGCAAGTTATCTTTACAGTAAAAGACAGACGGAAATCGAAAAAGCATCACAGTTGCTTTCTCGTTCTCTTTCTCATTTTGAATTCATTATGGAAATGGTTGACCTATTGCTTCACTTCATCTATGATGTTATTGAGCGGGGAAGAAGGCGTGCTTTTTATGAAATGTTGCTTGCCTGCGTTGACTCTCCTACTGATAAGGCTATCCGACAACGAATCTTGCGATACCTGGAAGCAACTGAATATTCAGAGGTCTTAGAAGAGATAATTAATGATGAAAAGGTTGGTATAATAAAATGCAGGGATGTCTTTGGCATTGTCCGTTCGCCAAATGAAGCTGCTGAACTTCGAGGCCAAGTATCCCGTTATCTTGAATCTTATCCTGATCATCCTGGCTTACTTATGTTGCGTGCTCTTTCTGAGGTCTTTTCAAGGGATAAGAACAATGAGGTGGCAAGGCAAAATTTTATTGCATCAATATCTTCTGCTATGACAAATTATGGACTAAGTAATGATATTGTTTTTGATTTCGCCGCCTGGGCAATTTCAGACACTGCCAACCGCGATAAAGGACTAGCAAAGGAGCTGATTTCCGAACTTATTAAGTCTTATCCAAACCGTTTACTGGCAAGACTGCTTATTCAAAAATTACCTACCGAACTTGTAGAGATACCAGCATGGTTCCTTTTGGCAAAACTTCATCAGATGAGTCTTGATTTGGTTCCGGAAAAGAGTGTACAAGAATGGACTATTTAGTTCTAACAGTAATTATAATTGGAATAGTTTTCTATCTGGCGGGGCACATAAAATCTCGGGTTGCCATTCAAAAACGCAAGCACGAAGACACGCAACTTGGTATTCAAAATGATAAGAAAAACAAAGTTAAAGAGTCTACGATGATAATTACTTGTACGAATCCAAACTGTAGGCAAAAAATAGCAATCCCAGTCACAGAAAAAATATTGAAACTAACCTGTCCCGTATGTAATAATGTTTTTGATTGTCCTAAGGTAATAGAGGGGTACAAAGAGGAAGCACCTGAAACTAAGCGGGCCACTGATAAGAAATATTGCGCTTATCTGGACATAGAAACAACCAGTTTAAATCCATACAACGGAGAGTTAACAGTAATTGGTTTGTGTTTAGATGACGGTAATGAACATAGAGTTGTACAGTTAGTCGGCGATGACATATCTGCTTCCAAATTAGTTGAGATAATGAAGAGAGTTGAAGTACTTTATACTTATAACGGTGATCGGTTCGATATACCTCATATAAAAGCAAGACTGGGCATAGATCTTACGAGATATTCTGCTCACAAAGATTTGATGAAGGAATGCTGGCAAAGGAATCTATATGGCGGTTTGAAAGAAGTTGAGAGAAAACTCGGTATCAGAAGAAAATTCACAGGTGTAGATGGAAGGATCGCTGTTCAACTGTGGCGCAATTATAAGTTTTACGGAGATAGAAACTCTTTGATAACTTTATTGGAATACAATAGAGAGGACGTTTTGAATCTAAGGGTACTCAGGCAAAAATTGAATATCTGAAGGAGATCGACATGGGAAAAGAGGTAGAGAAATTTTTGGAGGCAGAAGAGACCGCAGTAAGGCTTGTTGAGACTTTAAAACAGCTTCACGTTGAAATAGCTTCCTATCAAACCGCGACAAACGAACTTGATGCTGTTCGTCAACGGCTTGTAGGATTAATTGAGTCAACAGAAAGGATTGCAAGTGGTACCCATGAAATTATCAGGATTTTGAAGGAGATCGGGGGTCCGGAAATCCTAAATAGGGTTGTAAGACTAGAAAATAAATTGACTCAAGAATTTGTTGACCAGTCGAAAGCTATCGATAAACTAAAGAGACTGATTGTAGTGACGCTTGCAAGTTCAATAACAGCAGTTATTATTGGGGTAATTGCATCTTTAAGGTAAAAAATGGGTCTGCAACTGCAACTAGCGCACCGTAAACCGGCTTGTGCGCCAGGGGCGGGCCCAGGACTTCTTTCGCGCTGGGAACGTTAGGCAACAATTTGGTTGGCGGCTTTAAGGAATATGGTAGCGAATGAGAAGCCAAGGCAGTTGGGGGAGACCATAATGTCAACATTTGAAATAGGTTCTACCACTGCTAAAGGTGGGTTTGCAAATGAGAGGGCGATTTGCAATAAATTCAATAATTGGAGGAGAGATAATGAGGCTCAAATTTGGCTCAAGATTATGGGATATAATCCAAAACAGATAAATTCCGTAGAGGCAGTTCAAATACCCGTGAGAATGAAAAAAGATGATGTTGAAAAATTAGGTCTTAACGAAACTTTTGAAGAACTTATGAAATTCAAAAAGGCAGATGTTCAGATAAGAATTCTGATCACTATCGGCAAGTTGATAAAAGTTGAGAATTTATCTTTAAAGAAGGCGAATTCCGATGCAGATTACAATCAGGTTGATAAAAGATGGGTGGAATCTTATAAAGAGATGTGGAACTTCGATGAAGATGTAGCCTTTGGATTAAAGCTCTTCACGGGTGAGATTAACCCGTATTCCTGCCGTGGGACAGTAAAGGTTAGAACCTTAAGAGACAAAAGACGAGTCTTTCTCGATGAACTCCCCGAAGGGCTAAGAGATAAGATCATGCAGTTCTTCACAAGCAATAAAATCCTTGTTGTTTCAGACATTCTGAAAGGGAGGGGCGGGTTGTCCTCAAACTGGATGTTGGTCACAAGGTATAACAAAAATGATAATACAACGACCTGGATCTTAAGAGACATTAACACGGTAATGAATTTCTTTGGTTCCGGCAGTGTTCAGATATCGCCTAGAGGAAGCTTATACATTGGTAGAATTACCATGCAAAGAAAAGGTGGGACTCCCGATCCCACGAAATTACAATTTAAGATAAAGCCTTGCGAACTGTTTGAAGTGGGGAAATGAATATGTTCATATTGGCAAAGGTGAAATTCGACCTAAGAGATCCTGACGAACTTTATTTTGCACAAAGAGAGATAGATGCGCTGCTTGATACGAAGACAAGGTTCATTAATACCATCGCTGTGCTTTTCAAAGAGAAGCCGTTTAGCTTGCTTGACGATGAGGTTGTTCACTTAATCGACAGATTGGTTTACATGGGGGAGGGGCAAGGATTTCTAGCGCATATTCCGCCTACTAATATGATAGGTATAGTGAAAAGAGCAACCTTCTTCAGGGAGATCTATGCAATTTTTGAGGCAGAAAATAATGACGGAATGATAAACCTATTAGAGAAGATTGGCATACCGATCAAAAGTGAACTATTAAGAAACAAAAAGATTGACCCCAATCCTTATACTCAGATTTTTTTAAAAGATTTCCCAGGGCAAAAAAATAGATTAGTTACGGTCAGATTTTTGCCGTTTCAAACACTTTTTGAGTACGCAACGGAAGTAAAAAAGCTTCCAGCAGCAGTATTTCGTCCTAAGAATAGTGAGAATTGGGAAACATATTTCAAAGAAAAAGAAACGGGGATTGATAGGGGGATAAAGGAGTTATTAGAGCATCTAAAGACGGGTCACTATCGGTCTCCGCATTTTGGATTGGGCAAAGACCACATCGGCGATTTTGTGGATTGGGCATCCACTGATCTGAGAAAACCCTTCCTTCACTACCTCCATAAGTATAAAGGAAAAGGAGATCCAAGAATATCCAGAGCTTTGATCAATTTGCTTAAGGTTAAAGAAGGTGATACCATCCTCGATCCTTTTGTGGGTTCAGGTGCGTTTATTGCTGACGCCGCAACAATGGGCATTGACAGTATTGGCATAGAAGTACTGAGCATAGGAAAAATGATTGCAGAGGTAAAGTGTAATCTTGGCGTAAATATTGGAAAGATTCGGGAGAGTATAATTAAAGTATTTGAATACATTGACAATCCCCTTTTTGAGCAAGATATTAAAAATGAATGGATAGGGTTAAAGGAGAAATTAAAAAGAAGTGCCTCCGATAGTAGTGCATATAAAAAGATTGAGCCTCACCTCGGAAAAGTATTATTTTTAAAGAGAGCGATTGAAAGAATAGAAAATGATGAAGTAAAGAAGTTCCTTTTGGTCCTTTTGAGTCAACAAATTGTTGAATATTCAGAGAAGGCCAGGGCATGGGATCTGGTGGCTTCTTTCAAATCATATGTGGAAGATAGGTACTTAGTTTTGTACTCAACACAGAAATTGGCTGAAATACTTGGTGTGGATCTAAATCGTAGCAAGGTAAGAATACTTAAGGCGGATTCCACCAATATGTCAATGTTGAAGGACAATTCTATTGACGGTATACTTACTTCACCGCCCTACTTTGATGCCTTAGATTATATTGGCAACAACAAGATATCAATTTTAATCCTGGGGCTGGATGAAGATCTTGCTTGGGCATCTACAAAAGATTTCTATGAGGCAAAATATCGGGATGAAGTCAAACACGAGTCTTTACCACTGTTCGTGAGCGATAGATATTTCTCGATTGACCTTCCTCCGTCGAGTTCGAACCTCATAGAATTACTCCGAAAATCACGAAGAATTTACAAGGCTAAAGTTGTTGAAAATTATCTCAAGATGATGAAGCTTTCATTTGAAGAATGCTACCGGGTATTAAAGGACGGTAAGTACTATCTGATGGTGATTAGCAAATATCACTCTTGGATAATAAATGGAAAGGAAGAAGTGATCGAAACGTCGACTGTACTGGCAGATTTAGGAAAGTCAGTTGGATTCAAAGTAGTTGATGTTATAGAACATGGTTTGTCAAAAGCCGATAAAGGTAAGATTGGGGTTGAAGATATATTGGTATTTCAAAAATGATCCTTAAGCCAAGCAGTCGCGCCTGGCGCAGTCCAAAGGTTCCTCCGCCGGACGCGGACTCGGGACTTCTTTTATGCCGGGGAACGTCGGACCAAGCGGTCGCTTTGAGAATACTGAAACGGATAATGTGATAACAATATGGAAACTTGGCACAAAATAATTATTGGCGACTCAAGATGGATGAAAGAGATTCCAGATGAGTCAATTCACCTTATCATCACATCTCCGCCCTACTGGCAATTGAAAGATTATGGTAACGGGAAACAGATAGGCTTTAATGATACTTACGAAGAATACATCAACAATCTTAACTTGGTCTGGAATGAGTGCCACCGTGTTCTGCATAAGGGTTGCAGGTTATGCATTAACATTGGCGACCAGTTTGCTCGTTCTGTTTATTATGGTAGATACAAGGTAATTCCAATAAGGACAGAGATCATCAAGTTCTGCGAAAGTGCAGGTTTCGATTATATGGGTGCTGTTATCTGGCAAAAAGTAACTACTTGCAATACCACGGGTGGAGCAACAGTAATGGGATCATTCCCATATCCAAGGAATGGTATTCTTAAATTGGATTATGAGTTTATTTTGATATTCAAAAAATATGGGGATCCACCAAAGGTAAGCAAGGAGATTAGAGAGCAATCAAAATTAACGCAGATGGAGTGGAATGAATATTTCGCTGGACATTGGAACTTTCCAGGGGAAAAGCAAGATAAACACTTAGCGATGTTTCGATAAAGAGGTAGCAACATGAACGAGAATCTTGTTCAGTGGGTTTTGTTAAAAAGACCTGAATACCTACAGGAAAAAATTGGTTTTGAATTAAAACGGAAAATTGGTGAAAATTATACTACTGAGCAGGGGAAGATAGATTTTGCTTTTGAGACAGCGAATAATGAAATATTAATTGTAGAATTAGAAACAGGAATAAACAGTCGAGCTAAATTTGAATACTGCACCGAACAGGTAAAAAGATACAAAAATATAGGTTTCATCACAGAAAAGCCCGTTAGATTTGTTATTCTATTTGATGAAGAAAATACTCCTCCAAGATTTGTAAAACCATTGCGTGATTTTTGTGAGGAATTAGGTATCATCCTAAAAACTTATTCAATTTTAGATGTTCAGGAGCTATATAAAAAAATGTTTAGAAGAGCTTAGTAAAACCACAGGGATATACCTCGGCCCACCTGTGGCTATGGATGTAGTCTATCTTCGCTGGCTTAATAAAGTTATTAAACCTTTTTACGATAAACATGCAGATGCATTGCCTTTTGCCGAGGTAAGAGGTGTTTTCATGTCCAGAACAAGTTTCGGAGTATATACATCGTTGGCAAAGTATTTTGAATTGATAGAAGAAAAGCAAAATGGAATGATAGGATTAACAGATTATGGCAAGCGGTTTAGGGATAATTATAATGCTGAGATAATTCAGTCAAGAGCTACTATGCCCGATCTGAGCACTGAACAAAGGAGGGTCTT
>Ga0207433_10014129_pt1 | contig 11624 bp, 10 predicted proteins | sample YelNatPaOPGAMG01_FD_187559 | JGI IMG/M metagenome (GOLD analysis project Ga0207433, IMG submission 187559) | Hot spring thermophilic microbial communities from Obsidian Pool, Yellowstone National Park, USA - OP-RAMG-01 (SPAdes) (version 3) | ecosystem: Environmental > Aquatic > Thermal springs...
TTGAACAAAAAATTAAAGAAATGGTAAAAAAATCAGGTATAAGACTTCTTGGGCCAAATTGTTTAGGAGTATATGATCCAAGTACAGGTGTTGATACATTATTTTTACCTGAAACAAAGCTATTAGCAAATGGTAGAGAAGTTGTTTCAATGCCCCGTCCAATGCTTGGAAGAATAGGTTTTATAAGTCAAAGTGGAGCATTCGGTGTAGCAGCATTAGATTATCTAACTGGAAAACAAATAGGCATAAGCAGATTCATAAGTTTTGGAAATAGAGCAGATGTAGATGAAGTAGAAATTTTAGAATATTTTTTGGAAGATAATGAAACAAAAGTAATATTAATGTATATTGAAAATATAGTAAATGGAAGAAGATTTATAAAAATTGCTAGTGAAGTTACTAAGAAAAAACCAATAATAGCTATTAAAACTGGTAAAACAGAAGCTGGAGCAAGAGCTGCTCTTTCTCATACTGGTGCACTTGCTGGATCAGATAAAGTATATGATGGAGTATTTAAACAAGTTGGCATTTTAAGAGCAGAGAATATGCATGAATTTTTCAATATAGCTAAAGCATTAGTTTTGCAACCTCCTGCAGAAGGGAAGAATATTGGAATAATTACTGATGCAGGTGGGCCAGGAGTTATGGCTTCGGATGAATGTGAAATAAGAGGAATGAATGTTAAAAAATTTTCAGAAGAAACTATTAATAAACTTAATGAATTAAAAAAAGATAAAATAATACCTGAATTTGCAACAATTTCTAATCCAATAGATTTAACAGGCTCTGTAACTTCTGAAATGTATGAAAATTGCACAAGGATTCTTCTTGAAGATCCAGAAATAAATGGAATAATTATTATTGGATTACATCATACCCCTGCTCTTGGAGATGATTTTATAGATAGAATAGCAAATATTTCTAAGAAATATCTTAAGCCAATAGTCGCGTGTGACATAGGAGAAACAGAAATGGCTTTATATATAAGACAAAAATTTGATAAATATGGTATTCCATCTTATTCTTCTCCAGAAGAAGCAGTTCAAGCAATGAATGGATTAGTTAAATATGGATTATATTTAAAGAAAATTGGAGCATTTGAAAAATATTTAAATGAATATAAAAAAAGTAAAATGAATAATGTTTAAAATTTTATTAAAGAATTTATCTCTAAACTATTTAATCAGAAATTAAATTTTTGATTATATTTTTTTATTTCTAAAAGATCTTTTTAAGCTTCAAAGATGAAAAAGATTAAAACCTAGAAAGAGAACGTTTAGAAGTTCAACTCAAAACCTTTTTCCAAGCATAAAATATGTGATGATAAGAGCATTTAATAGATACTTGATAAACGTAGTCTTAAATGAGAAATCTTAGGCGTTAGTGGAAGAACTAAAGTTTAGAGATAAGTTCCATATCAAATATTTATATACTTGTTTTAATAAATTATTATTAATGTCTATAGCTGAGAAAGTAATTGAAGAATTTGAAAAAGATATAAGATTAAGAAAGAAATTTGCTGAATTATTCATAACAGAGCCAGATGTAAGATTGGTATTAATAAATGCTGTGATTGCAGAAGTAGCAACAAAAAGAGATATAAATGAGTTAAGAAGTGAATTTAGAAATGAAATAAATCAATTAAGAAGTGAAATAAATCAATTGAGAAACGATATATGGAGCAACTTTAAATGGACTATTGGTGTAATTATTACAGTATGGGGGGCATCAATAATTCCAATTCTCTTGAAAATTGCAGGAATAATATAGTAGTAATCTATCTTTATGGTTATATTTTGTTTTTTCTTTAAACATTTTGGAAAGGTTTTCTTGAAATCAAAAAATTTTGATTTTTTTAATAAGATAAGATTTATTTCAAATAATTAAAGTTTGAAGCTAAAAATAATGTATGTAGAAAGATAAGGCTCTCATTAAATCTTCTAATTAGAGAAAATTTAAGGAAAATTATTAGAACCTATTTTGATATATGTTGAAGAGTTAAAATAATCGATATTATTCCGATAAGTATTAAACAATGTCTTATCTAAGATTAGTCATCCTACTATTTCTATTCAAATAGATGATGAAAAATATATTCTTCAATTATCGAGTTATCGCATAATAATGGCAGTTCCTTAAGGAAATATTCTATAGATATTATATTCACATGTCCTAAATCTTGAAGTGAGGTTTCATGTTATCAATTAGTTGATAATTTAGTAACAGTAGATGTTAAAATTCCAAGAAAATTTTAAAATAAACTAAAAAATCCTATTGAGTTTTTAGAAGTTTTAATAATGTTTATTTAAAGTTTTAAAATTAATAAAGAAGTAGAAAAAAGATTTAATCAGGCATATAAAATGGAAGACAAAATAGCAATTAAAGTAGGCGAATTAATTACTCCTATTGAGAAAATATCTAAAGTATATGTATTAATTTCTTCAGGAAGAATTGAAAAAATAGTTTCTTGGAAAGATAAAATTAGTGATGAATATGAAATTATTGATTATAGCAATTATATTTGTGCTCCAGGTTATATAGATATTCATACTCATGGATGTTATGGTTACTCCGTTATGGATAATAAAATAGAATCTATTTTAAAAATATCTGAAAATCTCTTAAAGCATGGTGTTACATCCTTTTTACCAACAACATTGTCTGCACCTATAAATGAATTATCTTCAATTTTAAAAAATATTTCTTTAGCTATGAAAAATAATAATTACGGAGCAGAAATTTTAGGGGCATACGTAGAAGGGCCATATATTAATAAAGAAAGAGCTATGGCTCAAAATGTTTTATTTATAAGAGAACCAAATATTGAAGAATTTGAAGAGCTTTTTAAAATATCTGAGAAAAATATAAGAGTAATAACAATAGCTCCTGAAATTCCAAATGCTATTGAATTTATAAAAAATGCTAAAAAGCATGGAATAATAGTAGCTGCAGCTCATACAAATGCTAATTATGAAGAAGCAATGGCTGGATTTGATGCAGGAATAACTTTATGTACTCATTTCTTTAATGGAATGAGAAATTTTCATCATAGAGATCCAGGAATAGTAGGTGCTGCTTTAATAAATCAAAATGTTTATTGTGAAATAATAGCTGATATGATTCATTTACATCCATGTACTATTAAATTAACTTTATTAGCTAAAGGTATAGATAAAGTTGTTTTAATTACAGATAGCATTCCTGCAACTGGTTTGCCTAATGGTTATTATGAACTTGAAGGGCTAAAAATAATTGTAAAAGATGGCGTTAGTAGAAGAATCGATACAGGTGGTTTTGCAGGAAGTACTTTAACAATGGATAAAGCTGTAAAAAACATGGTTAATAAAATTGGAGTAGATATTAAAGATGCAATAAAAATGGCTACTTTAAATCCAGCCAAAGCAATTGGTGAAAAAGAAAGAGGAATTATTTCTCCAGGAGCTATAGCAAATTTAATCATTTTAGATAAAGATTTAAATGTTATTTCTACTTTTGTTAAAGGAAGAAAAGTTTATAATGAAGATTCTTTATAGAAAAAACCTCTTATTTTTATTAAAAATAAAAAATAAATATTATAGTAATTTTATGAAAAATTAAATGGGCTTGAGATATTTCGAATTAAATAATAAAGAAGGTATTAAAATCGATAAATGTAGCTTTAAAGATTTAAGAAAAGTTTATGAAGTAGAATTAGAAAGTTTTGACCATCCTTATCCATTTCCTGTATTTTTAAATTTTTTATTAAAAGAGCCAAATGGATTTTTAATAGCTAAAATGAATGATCAAATAGTTGGATATATCATAGGTGTTATCGAAAAAAATATAGGAACAATAGTTTCAATAGCTGTAAAAAAAGATTATAGAAGAAAAGGTATTGGGAAAAAACTTCTTGATTGTATAATAGAATATTTTAAATCAAAAAATATTTCAATTATAAATTTACAAGTTCGCATAGATAATTATGAAGCAATATCATTTTATGAAAATAATGGATTTAAAAAAGTTAAAATCTTAAAAAATTATTATGGCGATGGATGTGATGCATTTTTAATGGAGAAGAAAATCTAGATTATTTTTGTTCTCATAATTAAATTTTTTAAAGAAATATTATATTAAATAAAAAAATATATAAGCATAAATTTATTTAAAAAAATGCATGAATAAGAAGTATAAAGTATTTCTAACTCAACCAATACATGAAATGGGATTAAATAAACTTTCAGAAGAATGCATTATTGAAGTAAAGAACTTTCCAGAAAATGTTTCTGAAGATGAAATAAAAAAATATGTAAAAGATGTGGATGCTATTATTACAAGACTTCCAAAAATAACTAGAAAGATTATAGAATATGCTCAAAATCTTAAAGTTATAGGCAGACATGGAGTTGGATATGATAATATAGATATTAAAGCTGCTACTGAGAAATGTATCCCAGTAGTTTATACACCTGAAGCTCCTTGTGAACCTGTAGCTGAACATGTAATAGGCTTCATTATTGCTTTATCAAAAAATATTGTTATAGCAGATAAAGCATTACGTAAACCTACATGGATTGGATGGGAAGTAAGACATAAATATATTGGAAGAAATATTAAAGGGAAAACTTTAGGAATAATTGGTTTAGGAAGAATAGGAGCTTTAGTAGCAAAATATGCAAAATGTCTTGGAATGAAAATTATCTATTATGATATTTATAGAAAAACAGATTTAGAAAAATTATTAGATATAAGCTATAAAGAATTAGAAGATTTATTAAAAGAATCAGACTTTATTTCATTAAATGTTCCTTTAACAAAATTTACTGAAAAATTAATTGGAGAGAAAGAATTAAAAATGATGAAGCCTACAGCATATTTAATAAATACTTCTAGAGGAAAAGTAATCGATGAAGAAGCTTTAATAAAAGCATTAAAAGAAAAATGGATTGCAGGAGCTGCATTAGATGTCTTTTGGGAAGAACCTATATCAAAAGATAATCCATTAATTGAATTTGATAATGTTATATTAAGTCCACATATGTCTGCTCATACTGAAGAATTTTTTATAGATGCAGCTTTAACAATAGCAGAAGATGTTTTAAGAGTATTAAAAGGTAAAAAACCATTATACATTGTGAATCCAGAAATTTATTCCAGTAGAAACTTTAAAGAATAAATTTTTAACGTTATAAAAATAATAAATGAGAATTTAATTATTCTTCATATTTTTCAGAAATTTTTCCTATAATGAGTTCTACTTCATTTTCTTTTGCTTTTTTCTTCAAATCTTCCGCTAAACTTCTATCTGAAACAGTTAATATTATAAGGAATTTTTTAGGTTCTTTATTATACTTTTTTCTTACAATCTCAATTTTTCTTAATAATTTCTCGATTTCTTCAATATTTTCAGCATATGATGTTATTTCACCAACAATAAGAGGGTCTTCAAAAAACATATTTATTTCTTCTTTATCTATTATAGCTTTCTTTAAACTTTCTCCCTCAGGAAGTATTTTTAGCTTTCTTAAATATTCTGAAAGAAAATTTCTAACAAATTCTTCAAATGTTATACCTGCAAACTTACTTACTTCACTAAATCCATATAGCATAGATGCTCTAAATGATTCATAAATATCCCATAGTTTCTTCTGTCCTTCTCTTAATTCATAATATGTAACTTGAAGCTCTTTTATTACTTCAAGCATTTTATTAAAGTCTTCTCTTAATTTTATTTGTTCTTCTCCTAAAGTAGCTATTTCTTTACTTATTTTAATCTGTTCTTCTCTTAAACTGAGTAGCTCTTTTCCTATCTTGATTTGTTCCTCTCTTAATTTAGTTTGCTCTTCTCTTAAAATAGCTAACTCTTTACTTATTTTTATTTGCTCTTCACTTATACTAATAAAGTCTTTTCTTAAGTTTTTAAAATCCTCTCTTAACTCAATGAAATCTTTTCTTAAACTTTTAAAATCTTCTCTAAGCTTTTCTATTATTTCCTCATGCTTATCAAGCCTTTTAAGTATTTCTTCTAAACCTAAAAAACCTGCAACTGCATAACGAAATTCTTTATCCTTTTCCAATAATGATAGAAATTCTTCCTTTAAACTCAATTTTTTCTTATAATAATTTTAATGTTTTCCTATATAAATGTATCTTTAATAACCCATTTGACTAAAAAGACCTTAGGCAAATTTATAAAAGAAAAGTTATAATAATGATTATTAGTAAAAAGAATAACGAATGCGTTAAAAAATAAAAAATTATTTTTTATGATGATAATTAAAAAAAAGTTTTAATATATTTTTAAAATAAGGATTTAAAGTGAAAAATGATTAAAGTGGGCACTTCAGGCTATAGCTATTTTTGGAATAAAGGTATTCCAACTCCATTTAAATGGTATATTAATCAAGGATTTAAAACAGTTGAAATAAATTCTACTTTTTATAGATTTCCAACAAAATATATGATTAATGCTTGGAAAGATTCTCCAGAATATTTTGATTTTAGTATAAAAGTTCATAGGTCTATAACTCATTATTCTAGATTAAGTGAAAAATCATATGATTTATGGAATAGATTTAAATCTTGTTTTAAAGAATTAGAATCTAAAATATGCTTTTGGCTTTTTCAATTTCCTGAAAGTTTTATACCTTCAAAAATAAATTTTGAAAAAATAGAAAATTTTTTTAATGAAATAAATCTTGGAAATAAAGCTGTATTAGAATTTCGTCATCCATTATGGTGGAAAAATAAAGAAATATGTGAAAAAATTGGAGCAGTATTTTGTTCAATTAATGCTCCAAATATGCCTGAAGAAATAGTTTCTTTAAATAATGTAGTTTATCTTAGACTTCATGGAAAAGAAGAATGGTATTCTTATACTTATACTAATAAAGAAATTGAAGAAATATTTAAATTAGTTTATAAAGCTAATGCTGAAAAGAAGTATATTTATTTGAATAATAATCATGGTATGCTACCTAATGGAAAATATTTAATGAAATTAATAGAAGAAATAGAAAAATGAGTTAAATTGAAAACACTATTGTTTTCTATAATTTAATACTTCTTTATCTCCACCATATACTATTAAAAGAAAAGATATATTGGGTATTGTATGAAAAACTTCTTTTATAGGTTTTCCTGAAAGATCTCCTTTCATTCTTTCTTGAGATTTTATAATTCCTTCCTCATTCAAATACTTTATAGCTTTTTCAATATTTTTCTCAAATTCAGGAATTTTATCCAATTCTATATTTCTCAATTGCCAAAGAGCTAAAAGAACAGATTCTAAATCGCTTTGCCAAGCACTTCCATAAAGAATAGTTAATGCTCTTAATATATCGCTACATACTTTATGAAAAATATCTTTTTCTTCCTCTTTTTTTATAAATCTAATTTTTTCAATCATTTTTATTCATTTTAAGAATATTTTTAAAAGAATATAATGTTTTCGATTTTAAATCATTTAGAAGCAGGTTTTGAAAACATTGGGATAATGATTAAAAATACAATAAAGTATATTATAAAGATTAAAAATAAAAGTATATTCATTGTTCTTCTTCTTTTCATACTTTTTTCATATTCTTTTTCACATTTTTCACTACAAAAATTTTTATCGGCAGGTATAGAGATTCCACATACTAAGCAATGACGATGTGTAAAGACGCCATAATCTTTTTTTATTTTTTTATATTTAGACGTAGCTTATCACTTGTAAAAATATTCTTTGAAGAAGTATTTATTTTTTAATTTTTAAATCAAAATTTTAACTTTTGAATTTTTCTTCTATTCTTATTTTCAAAAAAAGCAACTTGAAGTAATTTTTAAAAAAAAGGAAAAAGTTATTTTAAATGAATTAAAAGCAACTTAAGTCTATTAAATATTGCTATTTTTATAAAACTTTTAATTATTTAACTTTTTGGCTTTAAATATATTTTGCTTCCTAAATAGAATTATTTGGTATTAATACTTTTGTACCATCGGTCTTTATTATAATTGTAAATAAAGTTGCAATACCATCTTCTCCAGCTAAAGAAACAGAGTCACCAATTCTAAACGGTCTTGATATTAATAGAAATAATCCTGAAATTGCTTGTCCTAATACTTGCTGAGAAGCAAAACCTATAACCATACCTATAAAACCTCCTAATGCAATACCTGCAGCACCACCAGCTATAGCTGCAACCATAGCTCCAATACCTATAATTTTCACAATATTTTTAATAGCAGCTGCTGTAGCATGATCATATTTTGCTCTCATAAACCAATAGAAAAATGTTGCAATACCACTAACAATTAAATAACCAAAAGCTATGGCAAGCAATATCTGCATATATGCCATACAATCCACAATATTTATTCCATATTATATAGGAAACTAGTAAAAAGCCATTGAACAATTGCTGCAATAATAACATAAGTACTATGTAAAAAACTATCTTTATCATACTTGTGATGTTTTCTTTGCAATTTCGGTCTTGCTTATATGTTCCTCTCGTGTTGGAGTTTTCACTCATCTTTTACACCATACATATCATTTTTTTACGAGCATATTTAAATTTTATTTTAAAATTAAAATTCTTTAGCTAAAATTTAACCAATCCTATTAATATTATAAAGCTAATAATAAGAATAGCAAATTGGTTAGTTTAAATATGAAAAACTTTATTATTTTTTAATTAAGATAAATTTTATGGAATTGATTGAGGAAACTATTAAAAAGATAGATTGGCATGCAATAAGTGGAGAAGAAGCTTTAAAAATTCTAGGAAGTAATATAAATGGTTTAAGTATAGAAGAAGCTAAAGAACGCTTAATTAAATATGGTCCAAATGAAATAACTAAAGAGAAAAAAAAGCCTATAATATTAGCTTTTCTTGAGCAATTTAAAAGCTTTTTAATAATAATACTTTTAATAGCTGTAGGCATATCTCTTTTATTAGGAGAAATACTTGATGCAATTACTATATTAGCAATCGTAGTAGCTAGTGCTATTTTAGGATTTTTTGAAGAATATAGATCTGAAAAAGCTTTAGAAATGCTAAAAAAACTTGCTGCACCAATAGCAACAGTAATACGTAATGGAAAAGAATATATCATAAAAGCTAGTGAAATAGTTCCAGGGGATATAATTATTTTAAAAGTAGGAGATAAAGTTCCAGCAGATGCTAGACTTTTAGAAGTAATGAATTTAAAAGTTGATGAAGCAGTTTTAACAGGTGAATCTGTTCCAGTAGAAAAAAGAATAGATGTTTTACCTAAAGAAACTCCTCTTCCAGATAGAATAAACATGGTTTTTAGTGGTACAACCATTGTTTATGGACGTGGAAAAGCAATTGTTACTGCTACTGGAATGAATACCGAATTTGGAAAAATAGCTTCCATTGTTCAAGAAGTTAAAGAAGAAGAAACTCCTTTAGAAAAAAGAATGGAACATGTAGGAAAATGGCTTGGAATATTAAGTTTATTAGTTTGTGGAGTTGTTGCTTCATTAGGATTATTAAGAGGCTATGGCCCTCTTGAAATGCTTATATGGGGAGTAAGTTTAGCTGTTGCAGCAGTTCCTGAAGCTTTACCAGCTGTTGTAACAGGTGCTTTAGCGATTGGAATGTATGTAATGGCAAAAAGAAATGCAATAGTTAAAAAGCTTCCAGCTGTAGAAACTCTTGGATGTACAACGATAATTTGCTCTGATAAAACAGGAACTATGACTAAAGGAGAAATGACAATACGTAAAATATACATTAATGATAAATTTATAGATGTTACTGGCGTTGGATACGAACCTAAAGGGGATTTCTTATACAATAATGAAAAAATTAAATTAGAAAATGAAGAAGAACTTAAATTATTATTAAGAGTAGGAGCATTATGCAATGATTCTTTTCTTGATAAAGAAAATGATAGATGGGTTATTAGAGGGGATACAACTGAAGGTGCTATAAAAGTAGCTGCTTATAAAGCAAATATTTTAGAAGAAGAATTAAAGAAATATCCTAGAATAGGTGAAGTACCATTTACTTCTGAAAGAAAAAGAATGACAACTTTTCATTATACTCCTGATAAAAAAATTATTGCATGCATGAAAGGTGCTCCAGAAATAGTTTTAGAAAAATGTAAATGGATTTTAAAAAATGGTAAAATAATAGAATTAACAAATAATGAAAAAAATGAATTGATAAAAATAAATGAATCTATGGCTGGGGATGGTCTTAGGAATTTGGCTATGGCATATAAAATTTTAGATAAAGAACCTATTTCTTATGATGAAAGCTTAGAAAAAGATTTTATATTTATTGGAATAGTTGGTATGATCGATCCTCCACGTGAAGAAGTTAAAGAAGCAATTAAATTATGTAAAACAGCTGGAATAAAAGTTGTTATGATTACTGGAGATCATAAACTTACAGCTTTAGCTGTAGCAAAAGAATTAGGAATGATTGAAAGTTCTGGAAAAGTTTTAACTGGAATTGAATTAGACAATATAAGTTCTGAAGAATTTGAAAAAATAGTTGAAGAAGTTTCTATTTATGCAAGAGTTTCACCTGAACATAAAGTTAAAATAGTTGAAGCATTAAAAAAGAAAGGACATGTTGTTGCAATGACTGGAGATGGTATAAATGATGCTCCAGCATTAAAAAGATCAGATATAGGAGTAGCAATGGGAATAACAGGAACAGAAGTAACTAAAGAAGCTTCAGATATGGTTTTAGCAGATGATAATTTTGCAACAATAGTTGAAGCTGTAAAAGAAGGGAGAAGGATATATGATAATATTAAAAAATATTTAACATATTTGCTTCAATGTAATATTGCTGAAATATTAACAATGCTTTTTGCTACTTTACTTAATTTACCTGGCCCTCCCCTTACTGCTATACAACTTTTATGGGTTAATTTAACTACAGATGGTTTACCTGCATTAGCTCTTGGAGTAGATCCAGCTGATCCAGAAGTTATGAAAAGAAAACCAAGGTCTCCAAAAGAAAGTATTTTCTCTAGAGAAGTAAAAGCATATTTAATAGGAGTTCCTATAATAATAACTATTCTTTTATTAAGCGTTTTTTCATATAGTCTTTCTGAAGAAAATTTAGTAGATGCAAGAACTACATTATTTACATCAATGATTTTAATAGAGCTTACAATAGCTTTAACTTGTAGATCATTAACCCGTCCAATAATAAATGTTGGATTTGCTAAAAATAAATTCTTAATAATTGCTATAATTGTATCATTTTTAATGCAATTAATTGTATTATATGTACCATTTTTACATCCTATGTTTGATGTAACTTTTCCAACAACTTTAGATTGGATTATGGCAATATTTGCAGCGTTAATAATATTTATTATAATAGAAACAGCTAAAGCATTAAATACATATATTAAAAGAACATAAGTAAATTTATTTTTTAAATTGGAATAAATATTTTTAAAATATCTCCATATAGAATATTAACAATATATCCGATTAGTATAAAAACAATTAATGGAAGACTTGGTGTAACCCATATATTTTCATTTTCAATAAATTCTATTTCATTTTCTAATAATGAAAAAACAAATTTCTTTTTTCCATTAATATTTTTCTCAATTGAAGTTGCAAATCTTTTTTTAATATTCTTAGTTTTATATCCAATGAATAA
>Ga0207433_10014132_pt1 | contig 11623 bp, 9 predicted proteins | sample YelNatPaOPGAMG01_FD_187559 | JGI IMG/M metagenome (GOLD analysis project Ga0207433, IMG submission 187559) | Hot spring thermophilic microbial communities from Obsidian Pool, Yellowstone National Park, USA - OP-RAMG-01 (SPAdes) (version 3) | ecosystem: Environmental > Aquatic > Thermal springs >...
GGATGTCCTGCTAGAATGCGCGAGTCTTTCACTCGGAAATGCGGAAATCTACCTATGAGAAGAAACGCCAAAGCAGATCCAGAAAACGCCATGACTCCCCTCGAACGCCGCGCCAGCGGCAGCCTGGCCACGATCTATGGCCTGCGCATGCTGGGCCTGTTCATCATTCTGCCGATTTTTGCGATCTATGCGCAAAGCCTGCCCGGCGGGCAGAGCCATTTCCTGATCGGCATTGCGCTCGGCGCCTATGGCCTTACGCAATCGGTGCTGCAGATTCCGATGGGGGTGTTGTCCGACCGCTTCGGGCGCAAGCCGGTGATCCTGGTCGGGCTGGTCGTGTTCGCCATCGGCAGTTTCGTGGCGGCCTCGGCGGACAACATCTACATGATCATCCTCGGCCGGGTGATCCAGGGCGCCGGTGCGATCAATGCCGCGGTGATGGCGCTGACCGCGGATCTCACGCGTGAAGAGCACCGCACCAAGGCGATGGCGACGATCGGCATGACCATCGGCATCACCTTCTCGATTTCGCTGGTGCTGTCTCCGATCCTGTACCACTGGATCGGTGTACCCGGGATTTTTGCGCTGACCGGCGTGCTGTCGCTGCTGGGTCTGTTCGTGGTTGGTTTCGTAGTACCCAGGCCGCAGATCACGCGTTTCCATTCCGACACCGAGGCGAGCATTTCGAAGATCGGCAGCGTGCTGCGCAATTCCGACCTGCTGCGCCTCGATTTCGGCATTTTCTCGTTGCATGCGATCCTGATGTCGGTGTTCATGCAGGTGCCGTTCGTGTTGCGCGACGATGGCCTGCCGGCCCAGCACCACTGGCAAATCTACTTGCCGGTGATGCTGGTGGCGTTCGTGCTGATGGTGCCGCCGATCATCGTCGCCGAGAAGAAGGCCAAGATGAAGCAGGTGTTCATGGGGGCGGTGGCGCTGGCGCTGCTCGCGCAGCTGGCGCTGCTCGGCCTGCAGCACAGCATCTGGGGCGTGGCCATCGCCTTGCTGCTGTTCTTCACCGCATTCAACGTGCTGGAGGCAACGCTGCCGTCGCTGGTCAGCAAGATTTCGCCGCTGGCCGCCAAGGGCACGGCGATGGGCGTATACAGCAGCTCGCAGTTCATGGGCGCATTCTTCGGTGCCTCGGTGGGCGGCTTCATCCTGCAGTATTACGGCGGCAACGCGGTGTTCGGCTTCGCGATTGTGATGCTGTTCCTGTGGCTGCTGGTGGCGAGCACCATGCGGCCGCCGGCTGCGGTGAGCACCAAGATGTACCATCTGGGCGCGATCGATGCCAGTGCCGCCGTGGCGCTGCAGCAGCAGCTGGCGCAGTTGCAGGGCGTGCGCGAAGTGATGGTGGTGGCCGCCGAGGGCATGGCCTGCCTCAAGGTCGACATGCAGGGCTTCGACCAGGAAGGTGTCGAGAAACTCTGCCTCGGCACGCAGTAATCATTCCGGTTCGTAGGCGTCGGGGCATGGTGTACAATCCCCGCAGTTCCCGGCGCAGCCGGGGCGCAATGATTTAGTCGAGGGGGATGAAATGTCGGTGAACAAGGTGATACTGGTGGGGCGGCTGGGCAAGGATCCGGAGACGCGCTATATGACCAGCGGCGAGGCGGTGACCAATGCCACGCTGGCCACTTCCGAAAACTGGAAGGACAAAAACGGCGAAAAGCAGGAAAAAACCGAGTGGCACAACTTGGTATTCTACCGCCGCCTGGCCGAGATTGCCGGGGAGTATCTGAAGAAGGGCTCGCAGGTGTATATCGAGGGCAAGATCCAGACGCGCAAGTGGCAGGACAAGGAAGGCAAGGACCGCTACACCACCGAGATCGTGGTCAACGAAATGCAGATGCTGGGCAGCAAGGGCGGTGCGGGCAGTTTCGAGGTGGTGGAAAACCAGACGGCACCGGTGCGCAGCGCACCCGCAGGCAAGCCTGCGGCCGCGCCGGCCAAGAATAACTTCGACAATTTCGACGACGACATTCCGTTCTAGGATTAACCACAGACTGGCTTGGCCAAGCCAGTCTATATAAGGCCCCGTTTTTACGGGGCCTTTTCTATTCGGGGCCGATAAAGATTGCCGAGCGTTGCACTTGGGTATCTAGACTAGACAGTCTAGTTCATGCATAATTGGCCGCATGAACATGAACGCGAATAACCGCGACCGTCTGTTTACCGCAGCGGTCGAAGTATTTCTGGAACATGGCTACGACGCGAGCGTAGACATGATCATCAGCCGCGCCGGGGTGGCGCGGCAGACTTTTTACAACCACTTCCAGAACAAGGAAAGCCTGTTCGCCGAAGTGATGCGTAACTGCATGTGCGACCTGCTGGTGCCGCTGACCGAGAACTCCGGAAGCTTGCGCGCAACGCTGAGCAAGTTTGCCGCCGGCTATCGCCAGCGCGCGCTGGGCCCGGGCGGCGTGGCCGGGTACCGCACCATGGTGGGACAGGCGCAGCGCTTTCCCGAGTTGACGCGGGAATCATTCGAATCCGGCATCGGTCACATGGTCGGCATCCTGGCCGAATTGCTGGGCAAGGCTATGGAGCGCGGCGAGCTGCGCCGCGAAGATCCGATGTTTGCGGCAGAAATGCTGATGTCGATGCTGGCGGGGCTGGAGCGCACCCGCCTGCTGATGGGCGCCGTCAATCCGCCGAGCGACGAGGCGGTGCGGGTCGAAAAAATTGTAGACGGTTTTTTGCGGATGTTTGCTCCGCAGCGATGAGGAACGGGAGTATCCAAAAATGAAATCAATAATTACTTTCATGTCGGGCGGGACGGTGCTGGCATTGCTGCTCGCCGCTTGCGGCGGGCACACGGGCGGACAGCCGCAAGCGGGGACCGGCAAGGCGCCGCCGCCGGCCGAGGTCAACGTGATCACCGTCAGCAAGGGCGCGGCGACGCTGACCCAGGATTTGCCGGGCCGGCTGGAAGCCTATCGTACGGCCGAGGTGCGCGCGCGGGTGGACGGCATCGTCGAGAAGCGCCTGTTCCAGGAAGGCAGCGACGTGAAGGCGGGCGACACGCTGTACCGCATCGATGCGCGAACCTACCAGACGGCCTATGATTCGGCCGCAGCGAACGTCGAGGTCGCGCGGAAAACGCTCGCGCGCTACAAGCCGCTGCTGGAGGCCAAGGCCGTCAGCCAGCAGGACTACGATCTGGCGGAGGCCCAGTTGAAACAGGCCGAGGCGGCCCTGGCCAAGGCGCAGCTTGATCTGGATAACACCAAGGTGCCGGCGCCGATTTCCGGCCGTATCGGGCGCGCCCTGGTGACCGAGGGTGCCTTGGTCGGCCATGGCGAGGCGACCCAGCTGGCTACCATCGAGCAGATCGATCCGATTTATGTGAATTTCACCGAGCCGGGGGCGGATGTGCTGCGCCTGCGCAAGGAAATCGACGCGGGCAAGCTGAAGCCCAGCACCTCGACCAAGGTGGAGCTGGTGCTAGGGGACGGCAGCATTTACCCGCAGCCGGGCAAGCTGTTTTTCTCGGACCTGGCCGTCGATCCCAGCACCGGCAGCGTGTCGCTGCGCGCCGAGTTCCCCAACCCTAGGCATGAGCTGCTGCCCGGCATGTTCGTGATGGTGCGTTTTTCCGAGGCGAGCGCGGAGGGTGTGATCAAGCTGCCGCAGCGCGCGGTCATGGCCAATCCGCAGGGCCAGTTCGTGATGCTGGTGGATGCCCAGGGCAAGGTGGTGCCGCATCCGATCACCACCGGCGGCATGGCAGGCGGCGACTTCATCATTGCCAGCGGGCTGCATGGCGGCGAACAGGTGATCGTCGATGGCTTGCAGAAGGCACGTCCCGGCAGCACGGTGAAGGCGCTGCCGCTGCCTGCGGCTGCCCCGGCAGAGCAGAAATAGGGAGGCGCCGTGTTCGCAAAGTTCTTCATCGACCGCCCCATCTTTGCCTGGGTAATCGCGCTGGTCATCCTGCTGAGCGGCGCACTGGCGCTGCGCAAGCTGCCGGTTTCCGCCTATCCCGCCGTCGCACCGCCGGCGATCGCGGTCACCGTGAGCTACCCGGGTGCTTCGGCGCAGGTGGTGGAGGACACCGCAGTCACCCTCATCGAGCAGCAGCTGAGCGGCATCGAGCACCTGCTGTACATGGAATCTTCTTCCGAGCTGGGCTCGGCCACCATCACCCTGACTTTCGAAACCGGCACCGATCTCGATGTGGCGTCGGTGGACGCCCAGAACCGCATCAAGAGTACCGAGGCCAGGTTGCCGCCCGAGGTACAGCGTGCCGGCATCACGGTGCGCAAGTCGGCACGCAACTACCTGATGTTCATCGCGCTGATTTCGCCCGATCACAGCCTGGACAACGTGGCGCTCGGCAGCTACGCATCGACCAACGTGCTCGACCAGATTCTGCGCGTGCCGGGGGTGGGCGACGCCACGCTGTTCGGCACGCAGTACTCGATGCGGCTGTGGCTCAATCCCGACAAGCTGTATTCCTACAACCTGACGCCGGCTGACGTGAGCCGTGCGGTCAGCGCACAGAACACCCAGCTGGCGATGGGCGAGCTGGGGCAGTTGCCGGCGGCGCCGGGCCAGCAGCTGGATGCGGTGATTGTCACCAAGAGCCGGCTGTCGACGCCGGAAGAATTCGGCAACATCGTGGTGCGTGCCAATGCGGACGGTTCAATGGTGCGCGTCAAGGATGTGGCGCGCGTCGAGCTGGGGGCCGAAGATTACTCGGTGGCGGCGCGTCTCGACGGGCAGCCGGCTTCCGCCATTGCGGTGCGCCTGTCGCCCGGGGCCAATGCGCTGGAGACGGCGAATGCGGTCAAGGCCAAGATGGCCGAACTGGCGCGGCAATTCCCCAAGGGCATCAGCTGGGTGGTGCCGTATGACACTTCCAAGTTCGTCGAGATTTCCATCGACGAAGTGGTGAAAACGCTGCTCATCGCCATGGTGCTGGTATTTCTCGTGATGTACCTGTTCCTCGGCAACCTGCGCGCCACCTTCATCCCGGCGATCGTGGTGCCGGTGGCGCTGACCGGCGCCACGGTGGGGCTGTATTTCTTCGGTTTTTCGATCAACATCCTGACCCTGTTCGCGATGGTGCTGGCGATCGGCATCGTGGTTGACGATGCCATCGTGGTGACCGAAAACGTCGAGCGCATCATGACGGAAGAAGGCCTGTCGCCGCGCGCCGCCACGCGCAAGGCGATGGGGCAGATTTTCACCGCGATCATCGCGATCAGCGCAGTGCTGTCGGCGGTGTTCGTGCCGATGGCGTTCTTCGGCGGCTCGGTGGGAGCCATCTATCGCCAGTTCTCGGTGACGCTGCTGCTGACCATGGCATTCTCGGTGCTGATGGCGCTGACGCTGACCCCGGCGCTGTGCGCCACCATGCTCAAGCAGGAAAGCAAGGAGGAGATCGAGCACCAGCACGGTTTCTTCGGCTGGTTTGCGCGCTTTTTTGCCCGCACCACCCACCGCTACCAGTCGGGCGTGCGCGGCGTGCTCAGGCGCATCGGGCGTTCGCTGGCGGTGTATGCGGCGATCCTGGTCAGCATGGGCTGGCTGCTGGTGCATCTGCCGTCCGGTTTCCTGCCGTCGGAAGACCAGGGCTATTTCTTCAGCGTGATCCAGCTGCCGCCGGGTGCGACGCGTGAACGCACCCTGGACGTGTTGTCGAAGGTGGAGCAGTTCTACCTCAAGCAGCCCGAAGTGCAGCATGTGATCGGCGTGGCCGGCTTCTCGTTTTTCGGCCGCGGACAGAATGCGGGCATCGCCTTCGTGCGCCTCAAGGACTGGGATGAGCGCCGCGGCCAGGCGCATTCTGCGGAGGCGCTGGTGCAGCGTGCCAACATGACGCTGTTCCCGACCAAGCAGGCGATGGTGTTCTCGATCAATGTGCCGCCGATTCCCGAATTGGCGGCGGTCGGCGGTTTCGATTTCCGCCTGCAGGATCGCGCCGGACAGGGGCGCGACAAGCTGCTGGAGGCGCGCAACATGGTGCTCGGCATGGCCAGCCAGGATCCCGCGATTGCCGGGGCGCGTCCGGAAGGGCAGGAGCCCGCGCCGCAACTGCGGCTGGACGTCGACCGCCTCAAGGCACAGACACTGGGCATCGACATGGCCGACCTCAACGACACGCTGCAGTCGGCGCTGGGCGTGGACTACATCAACGACTTCGTGCGCCAGGGGCGGGTGCTGCGCGTGCAGATGCAGGCCGATGCCGAAGCGCGCGCCAGTATCGCCAGCATCCTGCACCTGCCGGTGCGCAACCTCAAGGGCGGCATGGTGCCGCTGTCGGAATTCTGTACCGCCCAGTGGGAGGTCGGGGCGCCCAAGCTGGACCGCTACAACGGTCTGCCGGCGATGAAGATTTCCGGCAGCCCGGCCCCCGGTTACAGCAGCGGCCAGGCGATGGAGGCGATGGAGCGCATCGCGACCAAGCTGCCGCCGGGCTTCGGCTTCGAGTGGTCGGGCACTTCGCACGAGGAGCGGCTGTCCGGCAACCAGGCGCCGCTGCTGTTCGGGCTGTCGGTGATTGCGGTGTTCCTGTGCCTGGCGGCGCTGTATGAAAGCTGGTCGATCCCGTTCGCGGTGATCCTGGTGGTGCCGATCGGCATCCTGGGCGCGCTGCTCGCGGTGTACCTGCGCGGCCTGCCCAACGACGTGTATTTCAAGGTGGGGCTGATCGTGATCATCGGCCTGGCGACGAAGAATGCGATCCTGATCATCCAGTTCGCACGCGACCTGCAGGAGCGCGGACACGATCTGGTCGAGGCGACGCTGGAAGCCTGCCGCCTGCGTTTCCGGCCGATCCTGATGACTTCGATCGCCTTCATGTTCGGCGTGTTGCCGCTGGCGATTTCCTCGGGGGCTGGCGCCAACAGCCGGCATGCGCTGGGCACCGGGGTGATGGGCGGGATGATTGCGGCGACCGTGCTCGCGGTGTTCCTGGTCCCGGTATTCTTCGTGGCGGTGCGCCGCTATTTCCCCGGCAAGCCACGGCAGCACGAGGAGGATGATCATGCATGATGCGATGAAGAAGCGCCGTCCGGCAAGCCGCATAGGGCTGGTATTGCTGTGCGCGGGTGCGCTCGGCGGCTGTGCCGCGGGGCCCGACTATAAGCGCCCGGCGCTCGATTTGCCGCAGCAGTGGGCACCCAGGCAGGGCGCTGCCAAGCAGGCCGACAGCATGGGCGAGCGCTGGTGGAGCCTGTATGCCGACCCCGTGCTGGACAAGCTGGAGGATGAGGCGCTGGCGCATAATGCGGACGTGCAGGTGGCGGTCGCCAGGGTGCTGCAGGCGCGCGCCGAACTCGGCGTCACCGAGGCCGACCAGTATCCGGCGGTGACCGCCAACCTGACCGGCAGCCGCAACCGCTACAGCCAGGCCGGCCTGTTCCACGTTGCGCCGTTCAACCAGACCCAGGCCACGCTGAATGCGAGCTACGAGCTCGATCTGTGGGGGCAGTACCGGCGCGCCAGCGAGGCCGCGCGTGCCCAGCTGCTGGGCAGCGATGCGGCGCGCGATGCGGCACGGCTGTCGCTGACCGCGCAGGTGGCGCAACAGTATTTCGCCCTGCTTACCTACGATGCCCAACAGGCGGTGCTGCAACGCGAACTGGCGGCGCGTCAGGAAACGCTGGCGCTGGACCGCAAGCGTGTCGAGGTTGGCGTGTTGTCCGAATACGATCTGCACCAGAGCGAAGCCGATGCGGATGCGGTGCGTGTGCTGCTGTCCAATCTGCAGCAGGCGCGCGACAAGCAGGAGGCGGTGCTGCTGCTACTGCTCGGCCGTTCGCCGCGCGAGGTGATGAACGGCACGGTGCAGCGCGGCAGCCTGCATCCGGTGGATGCCTGGGTGCCGGCCGGCCTGCCGTCCGACCTGCTGTTGCGGCGTCCCGACCTGCAGCAGGCCGAGCTGAACCTGGTGGCGTTGAACGCCGACATTGGCGTGGTGCGTGCGCAATATTTCCCGGCGGTGAGCCTGACTGCCTATCTCGGCCAGCAGAGCATCCCGTTCGGGCAGCTGTTTACCCCCCAGGCGAAAATTTTCCAGTTTGCGGCCAGTGTCACCCAGCCCATTTTCAATGCTGGACTTCTCGGCAGCCAGGTAAAAGCGGCGGAAGCGGCGCGCGACCAGGCGCTGATCCAGTACAAGCAGGCGGTGGCCAACGCCTTCGGCGACGTGCGCACTGCGTTGTCCGCACAGACCGCCGCGCGCGACGTGCTGGAAGCGGAGACGGCGCGCAGCAAGGCGCTGCAGCAGGCATACGAACAGGCCAGGCTGCGCTATCAGAGCGGCATTGCCAGCCGGCTCGACCTGTTGACGGTGGAGGACGGCTACCTGCAGGCGGAGCTCGACCGGCTGGATGCGCAGCGTGCACAGCGGGCCGCAGTGGCCGATCTGTTCAAGGCGCTGGGCGGCGGCTGGCAGCCGGTGCCGCAACAGGCGGCGAAACACTGAACATATGGGTGGCAATGCATCTGGCAGGGGTCTTCGGGCGGGTTAATATTGGCTTAAGTTTTGCGATGGATACTTGAGCCGCACGCTGAGTTTTAGGCGGGACGCAAGCGGCTTATGATGAAGCATATTGCACCGGAATGAACCTTGATAACGAAGATCGGCAGGGCATGATAGCAGTCACCAAGAACAGCATGGGGCACAGCGTTCATTCCGAACGCGCAGATTTCGCCACACAGAGCGGGGTGTTTGCGCGTTCCCTGCTGTTGTCCACGCTGTGCCGCGACGCGCGCGATGCGCCGTTCCATGCGCAGCTGGCAGAGCTGTTCAACCTCAATGAATGCACCCAGGAAAACCGCGCCGAGGTGGAGCACTTCATCCGCACCACTTTTGCCGGCGCCTATGGCGCCGACGTGCAGAGTTTCATGCCGCGCCTGCTGGCGATCCGTTCCAAGGAAAACGAATTGCTGGCCGCATTCGGTGTGCGTTCCGCGGAAAAAGGCAAGCTGTTCCTCGAGCACTACCTCGACCAGCCGATCGAGCAGGTGATTGCCGAGAAGTCAGGCACGCTGCCGCAGCGCAACCGCATTGCCGAGATCGGCAATCTGGCTGCGGTCTATCCGGGGGCGGTGCGCTGGATGATCGTAGCACTCACCGTGATGCTGTATGAAGAAGGCTACGACTGGGTGGTGTTCACCGGCACCACGGCGTTGCGCAACGGCTTCAACAACCTCGGCCTGCGTCCGCTGGAAATCGCCCCGGCACAGGTGGAGCGGCTGGCGCCGGAGGAGCGTGCGCGCTGGGGAACCTACTACAACACCAGGCCGGTGGTGATGCTCGGCAACATCCGCGAGGGATTTCGCGCCATGCGTAGCAATGAACAGCTGGTCGACATTCTGAGTGGCGAGAAGGCGAGCTTCTTCCGTGTGCTGCGTTCCGGGCTGGAGGCGGCGGCAGGCGGGCACGCCCAATGAGCAGCCTGGTGATGCAGGCGCTGGCGCGCCATGCCGAAGCGCGTCCTGCGGCCATTGCGCTGCAGGGACCCGCGACCTCCGTCAATTACGCCGAGCTGCATGCGCGCGTGCAGCAGCTCGCCACCGAACTGCGCGCCGGCAATATCAGAACCCTCGGCCTGCTGGCCGACAACGGCATCAACTGGGCCGTAGCCGATCTGGCCGCACTGGCGGCCGGCATTCCCTGCGTGCCGCTGCCGCCGTTTTTTTCCCCGCAGCAATTGCTGCATGCGATCCGCAACAGCGGCATGGACGTCGTACTCACCGACCAGCCGCAACGCGCCAACGAGTTGCTCGGCGGCCAGGGTCGGCCGCTGGCCCTGCAATCAGCCGGCAGCCTGACGGCGTTACGCTTGCCGGTAGCGGGTGCTGCTGCGCTGCCTGCGCATACCGCGAAAATCACCTATACCTCGGGCACCACCGGCCAGCCCAAGGGTGTCTGTCTGAGCCGGCAGGCGATGGAAACAGTGGCACAGTCGCTGCACCAGGCTTCCGCCGCGAACGAGGCGGACCGTCATCTGTGCCTGCTGCCGCTGTCGACGCTGCTGGAAAACGTGGGCGGCATCTATGTGCCGCTGCTGGCGGGCGCCACCAGTTGCGTGCTGCCGCTGGCGCAGGTTGGGCTGCAGGGCGCGACCGGCCTCGACGTGGCGGTGATGGTCACGGCCATGCATACGCAGCGTGCAAGCAGCGCGATCATGGTGCCGCAACTGCTGCATGCGCTGGTGGCCGCGCTCGGCATGGGAGTCAAGGCGCCGGCCACGTTGCGCTTCATTGCAGTGGGTGGGGCGCCGGTGTCGGAGCGCCTGCTGCAGGCGGCACAGCAGTGCGGGCTGCCGGTGTATGAGGGCTATGGACTGTCGGAGTGCGCCTCGGTGGTGGCGGTGAACGCGCCCGGGGAAAGCAGGCCGGGCAGTGTCGGCAAGCCGTTGCCGCATGTAAAATTGCGCTTCGCCGCAGATGGCGAAATTTTCGTCGGCGGTGCGGTATTCGAGGGGTATCTCGGGCTGGACGAGAAGCCCGGCAGCGACGGCTACTGGGCGACCGGCGACACCGGCTACCTCGATGACGACGGCTACCTGCACCTGACCGGGCGCAAGAAGAACATGTTCATCACTTCGTTCGGGCGCAACGTGGCGCCGGAATGGGTGGAGCGCGAGCTGACCATCCAGCCGGTGATCGCCAATGCCGCGGTGTTCGGCGAGGCGCGACCGTGGAACGTGGCATTGATCGTGCCGCGCGAACTGCCGGGTGTTGACCGCGACAGCGCGATCGCGGCGGCGGTCGCGGCGGCCAACCGCAGCCTGCCGGACTATGCGCAGGTGCGCCACTGGCTGCTGGCCGACGAGCCGTTTACCGTGCACAACGGCCTGCTGACCAGCAATGGCCGCCTGCGCCGCGCCGCAATCTGGGAGCGCTACGAGACTGCCGTGAACCAACTGTATGGAGAGCAAGCATGACGTTTTATGAACGACTGCAACAGGAAACTGCCGCCGAGCGCAATGCGCTGCTGGCGGTGCCCATCATCGGCAAGGCGCTGTCCGGCCAGGTTACGCTGGAACAGTATATAGCGTTCCTGACCCAGGCCTACCATCATGTCAAGCACACCTCGCCACTGCTGATGGCCTGCGGCGGGCGCGTGCCGGAAAGCCACGAATGGATCCGCGTGGCCCTGGCGCATTACATCGAGGAAGAGGTTGGCCATCAGGAATGGATCCTCAACGACATCAAGGCCTGCGGCGGTGATGCCGAGGCGGTGCGCAAGGGAACGCCCAACATGCATACCGAGCTGATGGTGGCCTATGCCTACGACACCATCATGCGCAGGAATCCGTGCGGCTTCTTCGGCATGGTGTACGTGCTGGAAGGCACCAGCATCCAGCTCGCGACCCATGCCGCCGGCGTGCTGAAGAAATCGCTCAACCTGCCGGACAGCGCATTCAGCTACCTGACCAGCCACGGTTCGCTCGATCTTGAGCATGTCGATTTCTTCGAGAGCGTGGTCAACCGGCTGGAGTCCGAGGAGGACAAGCAGGCGGTGATCCATTGCGCGAAGGTGTTCTTCCATCTGTACGCCAACATTTTCCGTTCCATCAACTGACCATGAACATCCAGGGCAAGCGCATCCTGATCACCGGCGCGGCCGGCGGCATCGGTACGCAACTGGCCAGGG
>Ga0207433_10014140_pt1 | contig 11619 bp, 8 predicted proteins | sample YelNatPaOPGAMG01_FD_187559 | JGI IMG/M metagenome (GOLD analysis project Ga0207433, IMG submission 187559) | Hot spring thermophilic microbial communities from Obsidian Pool, Yellowstone National Park, USA - OP-RAMG-01 (SPAdes) (version 3) | ecosystem: Environmental > Aquatic > Thermal springs >...
GGCCGCCAAGGAAACCCCGACCGCGCCTTCTTTGGCCTCCTGAGGCCCCTGGTACGGGCGGGGTTATCCCGCCCCTACTACCACGATCCGACAATGCCCGACAAACCCGCCCCTGCCAAAGCAAAGGTGGGCCAGTCCATAGCCCTCCCAAGGGCCTTGGGTGAACCAGGGGAGATAAGCCAGGGATAACGCCGAAAACCGTCTAAAAATGGCGCGCACCCTTCCGAACCACTGCGCGAGTTGTCATTTCGCCGAGGATATGCTAAACTGTCTACCGCGTGTAGGGCTTTTTGAGAGGAGCGAAAATGACCCAGAAAGAAAAAAGGTTCTTCGATGCCCTCGAAAACGTCTTCATCGGCGTGCCGGTGGAAGGGGAATCGGGCTATATCAACCTGATGCAGATCAAGGCCCAATATTTCCGACGGGTGCTGGCGCCCCGCCTACAACGAGAAGCCGACGACGCCATACGCGCTCTTTGCCAGCAGGGCGCCACCGACACCGATTTGGATAAAGTCCGGGAGGAGATCTTTGATAAACTCTACACCTTCTTCCACCGCTACTTCACCGAAAGCGGCTCCCTGGGCTTTTTCTTCACCCCCTATCACCAGAGCATCTACGAGCGGGTCTATACCGATGACCGGGATGTGATGCTCTTCTGGAAAACGTCCCGCCTCTACTACGTCAAAACGGACCGCCTTTTCCAGAGCATGGAGGTCTCCGTGGACGGTTTCCGCTTCTACTTCGACGTCTCCGGCCTGGAGCACAAAAAGGCCAACGAGAAGCGGGAACTGGTCTATACCTTCCGGGAACGCCGGGACGACGGCATCCTGGTCTTCTCCGTCTCCTATTCGGAACGGGGCACCCAGACGAAAATAGACGACATCCGCCGGGCCGTTCGGGACGCGCTGGGGCTGAAGAAGTACACCGATGCGGTCCCGTCCGAGGAGATTCTGGAACGGGCGTTCCGCATTTTTGAGCGGCAGAGCCAGGTAGATTACTTTATCTGCAAAGATGCCCGGTCCTTCCTGCGGGAGCAGTTCGACCTCTGGCTCTGGCAGTACCTCCTGGGCCGGCCCGGCGAGGAGCCCCAGACGGAGTGGACTGAGGCCCGCATCCGCCACCTGCAGGCCCTCAAACGGCTGGCCTACCGGGCCATCGACCTCATCGCCGCCTTTGAGGACGAACTGGTGCGCATCTGGAACAAGCCCAAATTCGTGCTCCGCTCCGGCTATGTGATCACCCTGGACCGCATCCACGACCGTGATCCCCAACTGGTGGACCGCCTGGTCGCCCATCCCGGCTGGGCCGACCAGGTCCAGGAGTGGCGGGACCTGGGCATCGTGGGGGAGGACTTCTCCGACGGGGCCCTCTGGGAGACCACCCTGGAAGGCCGGCGCCTGCACCCGCGCTACCGCTATCTGCCTGTAGACACCCGCTACTTCAAGGACCTGGAACTGGCCATCCTGGCCCTCTTTGACCCCCTGGACGAGGCCCTGGACGGCTGGCTGATCCACAGCGAAAACTATCAGGCGCTGAATACGCTGCGAAGGAAGTTTCAAGGAAAAGTCCGTACCATTTACATAGACCCTCCCTTTAACAAGGAACAAGACGCAGATTATGCCTATATGGTGCGTTACAAAGATGCCACCTGGATTACATTGTTGGAGAATCGGCTTCAGATTGCTCGTGAGATTCTCAGCAGCGAGGGGAACCTGTTTGTCCGATGCGACTATAACGGCAATATGTTTGTCAGGATGTTGCTGGGGAACTTGTTTGAAGTGTTCAAGAACGAAATCGTCGTGAAGCGAACGCGTACCCTGAAAGGTGAGCCAGGGCGCTTCCATACAGCGACGGATACAATTTACTTTTGTGCCAAATCTGCCCACTCGGTGTTTCATGGTTTCAGGACATTGAAACCAAAAGCAGAATGGGAATGGGTAGAAATGCATCTTCCCGGGACCAGAAAGGATGAGGAATCTCTGTACAGAGTGTTTTTTGGTCAAAGAATGAAAGCACCAGAGGGCCGAAGATGGGCTCTCAGTCAGGAGGCAGTTGATGATGCCATAGCGAAAGGATTAGTCAAGTTAGATGAAAGGACAGGTATGCCCAAGTTTCTCACCAAATGGGAAACGTTGGGTTCCAATTGGACGGATATATCAGGATATAGTCCTACTTGGGGATTTACAACGGAGAACTCTGAGCAACTTCTTCAAAGAGTGATAGAGTCTACCTCTCAAGAGGGTGACATGGTTCTGGATTTCTTTCTGGGCATTGGGACAACAGTTGCTACAGCCCATAAGTTGAAGAGGAGATGGCTTGGTGTGGAAATGGGACATTATTTTGGGGAATTCTATCTTGATAATGGGGATAAAAAAACCGGTATAATGGGACGCATGAAGGAAGTACTCGCAGGCCGTGGTCATCATGAGCCTTGTGGCATATCCAGGTCAGTTCACTGGCAAGGCGGCGGCTTTTTCAAGTACTACGAACTGGAACAGTACGAGGACACCCTGCGGCGGACCCGCTACCTGGACGATGCTCCCTTCACCCCGCCGCCGGCGGAGGACCCCTGCCGGTACCTCTTCCTGCGGGACCCCAAAATGCTGGAGGCGCTGGAGGTGGACCTGGAGTCCGGCGCGGTGCAGGTGGACCTGAGCCGCCTCTATCCGGATATCGACCTGGCCGAGACCCTCTCCAACCTGCTGGGCAAGCCGATCCGCCGCATCCACCCCGCCCCCGATGACCCCACCCGCCCGGGCCGGGTGGAGTTCACCGACGGCACGTCGGAGGACCTGCTCCAACCCGACTGGAGACAGATCAAGCCGCTGATCTGGTGGTGAGCCGATGACCCGCGTCCTGTTGCAAAGGATATTGGAGGAAATCCCGGAGGACAGCCTGTCCCCGTCCTGGCGGGACCTGGATTTCACCCATTTTTCGGCGGCCAAATCCCTCTGGGACTACCAGCAGGCAGCCCTGCGGAACGGGGTGCGCATGCTCTGGAAGTACTACCAGGAACTGGCGGATTACCAGCCGGGGGAGGGACCGGAGGTCAACCGGGAGCGCAAGCAGCGGCTCTGGTGGTGGTACCAGGCCAACGGCCTGCAGGACGATTTCACCGTGGACCTCTCCCGTCTGAACCACCGCCTGGTCCCTCTGCTACAGGGTGGGTACGAGCCCCAGGGACGGAAGTTGCCCTACGAGCACTTTATCAACCGGATGGGCTTCTGGATGGCCACCGGCAGCGGAAAGACGCTGGTCATTGTCAAATTGGTGGAAATCCTCTGGCGGCTCATCCAACGGGGGGAGATTCCCCCGCATCCCATCCTGATTTTGACCCACCGGGACGACCTGCTGGAGCAACTGAAGCGGCTGGTGGATGAATTCAACCGGAGCCGGAGCGAGCCCTGGATCCTCCTGCGGGAACTGAAGGAGTACCCGAATGTCCTGCGGGAGAACCCTTCCCTGTTTCGAGATCGGGAAGTGACCGTTTTCTACTACCGCTCTGACAACCTGAGCGATGAGCAAAAAGAGCGCATCATCGACTTCCGGAACTATGAGAACGACGGTCAGTGGTACCTCCTGCTGGACGAGGCCCACAAGGGGGATAAGGAAGAGTCCAAACGCCAGTACATCTACTCCCTCTTCTCGCGGAACGGCTTTCTCTTCAACTTCTCGGCAACCTTTACCGACCCGCGCGATGTCGTCACCACCGGCTACAACTTCAACCTGGAGCGCTTTATCACGGCCGGATACGGCAAGCACCTCCTCATCCTCCAGCAGGAGATGCGCCCCTTTCAGGACCGGGAGGACTATACCGGCGAGGAAAAGCAGCGGGTTGTTCTAAAGACGCTGCTGCTGCTGGCCTGTATTCAGAAGTCCTGCCAGGCTATTCGCAGGGTTCAATCCGACCTGTACCACCACCCCCTCCTGCTGGTCCTGGTCAACTCGGTCAACACCCAGGACGCCGACCTGCTGCTCTTTTTCCGGGAACTGGAACGGATCGCCCGGGGAGTGGTTGAGGAGGCCGTTCTGGAGCAGGCGCGGCAGGAATTGCTGGCGGAACTGGCGGGCCGGCCCCCATACCTGTTTGAGGAGGAGAGGGCCTGGATTGACGAGGAGACCCTGAAAGGCCTGACGTACCCCGAACTTCTCCGACTGGTCTTTCACGCCGACGGAGGCGGCGAACTGGAGGTGCTGGTCCGTCCGTCCAACCGCCAGGAACTGGCCTTCAAGGTCAAGACTGCCGACCGCCCCTTTGCGCTCATTAAAATCGGCGACATCTCCGGCTGGCTGCGGGACAAACTGTCGGGCTACGAGGTCAACGAGCGGTTTCAGGACGAGAGTTTCTTCGCCCGCCTCAACGAGGACGATTCGGATATCACGATTCTGATGGGCTCGCGGACCTTTTACGAGGGCTGGGATTCCAACCGCCCCAACGTCATCTGCTACATCAACATCGGCGTGGGGGAAGATGCGCAGAAATTCATCCTGCAATCGGCCGGAAGAGGGGTGCGCATCGAGCCGCTGCCGGGGAAGCGGAAGCGTCTGGTTCCCCTGGCCAACGCCGGCCAGGCTCGCCGGGACCTGGTGGACCAACTGAAGGACCTGGTCCCGGCTGTGGAGACCCTCTTCATCTTCGGCACCAACCGCCAGGCCCTGCAGACGGTGATGGCAGGGCTTCGCCAGGAGCGGGCCAAGACCGGAGTCCGGCAACTTGCGCTGTTTGAGGTGAACGAGGCCGCACGGGAGCAACCGTTGCTGATTCCCGTCTATCGGCCCTCGGACTCCCTTCTGGCAGAGCAACGGCAGATCGCCAAGTTTGGGATAGACCGGGAAGAGGGGGAAGCCCTGCGGCAATTCGTGGAGAACACCGACGACCGGGTGCTCCTGGCCCTCCACGATTCCGTCCGGCCGAAGCAGATCCGGCTCCTGCGGGACTCCCTGGCCCAACATGAAAAGTTTTACCAGTACAACGGGCGAAAGTTCGGCAGTCTGCGCCTGGCCCTGCAGCGGGTGCTGGATTACCTCGGGGTCCTGCTGGAGCGGGTGGAGGGGCTGAAAGTGCTGGAAGAGGAGATTCGCCACTATCGCCATATCGCGGTTCTGGAAGAAGTGGGGGTCTCGGCACTGGAGGAGAAGATCCGGCGGGTGAAGGCCTACCGTTCCCCCCAAGAAGTCGCCGCCGCGAAGGAGCGACTGAAACTACGTCTCCAGCGCGGCGAACTCGGTTTAGACGAATTCACGGAAGAGATCGCCAGGCTGTCGCAAATTCCTTCTGTTCGGGAAGAGCAGTTTGAGTACAACCACCGGGCTGTTCGCATCCGCCACATCGCCCGCCACTACTACCTCCCGGTCATCTTGAGCGAGGACGAGCGGGTGGACTACCTGCAACACATTATCCAGACTCGTAGCGAGGTCCAATTCATAGAAGCGCTGGAGAAATATCTGGAGCAGCCCAATAACCGTTTCCAGGACCTGGATTGGTGGCTCTTCAGCAAACTGGACGAAAACCTGGACGACGTATATTTGCCGTACTACGACCCCTTCGCCAACCGCCTGGTCCGCTTCAAGCCCGATTTCATCTTCTGGATGGTGCGCGGCAAGGACTACTTTATCGTCTTTGTAGACCCCAAAGGAACCGAGCATCGGGATGCAGACCGGAAACTGGAAGGGTATCGGCTCGTGTTCGAGGATTCCGGGCGCCCCCGGGTCCTCCCATACGATGGCCTCCAGGGACGCGTTCTTTGCTTTCTTTGGACGACGGACACGGCCCGGATTCCGGATACCGGGGATAAAAGGTATTGGGTGGATCGTGTGGACGATGTATTGGAGAGAACTCTGGGTACTCTGGAGTGAGGGGAGGCCTTCTCACTACCCCAACGACCCCTCCCTCAAAACCGAAGATGACCAGCGGATTCATCGCGCCCCGGTCTGGCGACGGGCCGAAAAGGAGGAAAGATGATACAGACCCAGGGGTTGACCCGGCGTTTCGACGGCCGGCCGGCGGTGGAGGACCTGAGCCTGGAGGTGCATGAGGGCGAGGTCTTCGGCCTCCTGGGGCCGAACGGGGCCGGCAAAACCACCACGGTGCGGATGCTCACCGCCCTCCTGGCCCCCACCTCCGGAAGCGCGGTGGTGGCCGGCTTCCGCCTGGGGAAAGAGGATATGGAGATTCGCCGGCGCGTCGGCCTCCTCACCGAAGCCCCCGGCCTCTACGAACGCCTGCCGGTGCAGTACAACCTGGAGGTCTTTGCCCGGCTGTACGAGGTGCCGGAAAGGGAAATCCCCGGCCGGGTGGAACACTACCTGCGGATGCTGGACCTCTGGGAGCGCCGCCGCGACCCGGCCGGCACCCTCTCCAAAGGGATGAAACAGAAACTGGCCATCGCCCGCGCCCTTTTGCACGAACCCCGGGTGCTCTTCCTGGACGAACCCACCGCCTCCCTCGACCCCGAAGCCTCCCGGATGGTGCGGGATTTCATCGCCGATTTGAAGAAGGAGGGCCGCACCATCGTCCTCTGCACCCACAACCTGGACGAGGCCGACCGCCTCTGCGACCGCATCGCCGTGCTCAAGCAGCGCCTGATTCGCGTGGATACCCCCGAAAATCTGCGCCGGGCCCTCTACGGGCGGGCCGTGTGGGTGCAGTTGCGGGAGGTGCGCCCCGAGCACCTCCGGGCGGTCCGGGCGCTGCCCTTTGTGCAGGAGGTGGCAGAGCAGGGGCGGGAACTCCGGGTGCACCTGGACGATCCCGAGGGGATGAACCCGCTCCTGGTGCGGGCGCTGGTGGAGGCCGGCGCCGAGGTGCAGTTTGTGCGCGAGGAGGAGCATACCCTGGAGCAGGTCTATCTGGACCTGGTGCGGGAGGAAAAGGAGGCCGGCCGATGAACTGGGACAAAGTTCGCGCCGTCATCGGAAAGGAGTGGAGGGACGCCTTCCGCAACAAGATGGTCTTCTTCAGCCTGGTCTTTATGCCGCTCCTCTTCGCCGTCCTGCCCCTGATCATGCTGTATTTTATGGGGCAATCGCCCCCGCAGGAGGTCTCCGGCGACGACCTCGGCCCCTTCCTGCTCTACCAGACCTACTTCGGCCTGGAGAACCCCCTCCATGTGGTCATGGTCGGCATGGCCAGCATCTACACCATCATCTTCCTCATGTCCCCGCTCATCCTGCCCATGATGATCGCCAGCGACAGCATCGTCAGCGAGAAGGTGCAGAAGAGCCTGGAGCCGCTCCTGGCCACGCCGATCCGGGTGAGCGAACTTTTGCTGGGGAAGGCGCTGGCCGCCATCGTCCCGGCCGTCCTGGCCACCTGGCTGGCCTATGGGCTGTACGGAGCCCTGGCCGCCCTCTTCCTGCCGGGCCCGGTCGTCGGGGTCATCTTCAGCCCGGACTGGCTGGTGGGCATCGGAGTCCTTTCGCCGCTGATGGGCCTTTTCTCGGTGTGCATCGGCATCCTCATCTCTTCGCGGGTCAACGACACCCGCGCCGCCCAGCAGATCGGCGGCTTTGTCGCCCTGCCCCTGATGCTGGTCTTTATCCCGATGTTTCTGGGGAAACTGGCCCTGACGGCGGTGGTCTTCCTGCTGGGGGCCGTCCTCTTCCTCTTCCTGGACGCCGGCACCCTCTGGCTGGCCACGGCCATCTTCCGCCGGGAGACGATTCTGACCCGCTGGAAATAGAACGGGAGGGGGTCGGCCTTGGCTTCCGACCCCCACAGTTGGGCCGTGCACCCGCCTTCGACCGGTACCTTCCGGCTTACCCGAACCTGCCGGCTCCGGCCAGGCTGCCCTGTGGCACCCGGAGGGGGCTGCTTACCGTTGCTTCCTCCCGGACCTGGCGGGGTTCGCAGTTCTCCGCCGCACAGGACCCGACCCTCAACGCCACATGGCCCGGGCAGTCCCACAAGGCCCGGCCTCGGTTGGGAATTCAACCCCGCTATAGCGGATTGCGGGTTACAGGGCACCGCTAGTTCCCCGTCTAGCACGGCCCAGGGAGATGTTACACCCAAAGGGGCTTTTTGTCAACTCAGCGTACCCGTTCTCCCAGAACCTGCCGCAGGAGGTTCCGGGCCTCCCGGTCCGACATGTTGACCAGTTCCCATTTCTGCTTGCCGGCCGTGGTGACGATGGTCATCTCGGGCCGCTCCTGCCTCGAGTCCTCATCGGCCAGAAAGCGGAAGCCGCCTGTCCCCCGGAGTTGGATGGAACGGATGGTCTGGGGATAGAGGACGAAACTGCCCGGCTTCTGGGCCAGCAACAGATCCAGGGGGGGGCTCCTGGTATCGGCGGTAGAGCACGTTCAGCCAGCCCCACTGGGCCCCGATCTGGCCGAAAAAGCCCTTCCCCTCGGCCCTGGCCTGGTCCCGCGCCGCCCTGACGGCCTCCCGCATTTCCTGGTTCGTGAGAGGGAGCATAATAAGCCGCTGCGGAGTCACCACCATGTTGAACGACTCGACGCCCAGGCCCATAAGCCCTTTTCGCCGTTGCAGGGAGATGATGCCCAGGATCGGCTCGGCCGGGGCCGCCGGCTGCGGGGTCGGGGCTTGTGGCTGCGGGGCCGGAGCCTGCGGCTGCGGGGCCGGCGGACTTCCCGCCCGGAATCGCCCCTTTAAAGCAACTCCTCCTGCAACCGCTGAATTTGCTCCGGGCGGAGTTTCTCCAGCGGCCGGCGGGCCAGCGGGCCGGCCTGTAGCGATGGAACCTGCTCCTCGTAGGCCGGCCGGTCCTCCACCTGGTAGAAGATGCCGATGGGAATCCGCTCTCCCCACTCCTGTGCCCGCGCCAGGGCCGCCGCCCGATCGGTGGAGTCGTACTCCGGGTCGTCTTGAAGTTGGTAGACGCGAGGGCGGTAGAACTCGTAGGCATTCTGCCGGTTGAAGGTGACGCAGGGCTGGAAGACGTCGATCAGGGCATAGCCCCGATGTCCCAGAGCGCGGAGAATCATCTCCGTCAGGTGCGGGAGGTCGCCGGACCAGGAGCGGGCGACGAACGTGGCCCCCGCCGCCAGGGCCAGGGCTATGGGATTGACCGGGAGTTCCAGAGCCCCCCAGGGCGAGGTTTTGCTCACCCGTCCCCGGTCGCTGGTGGGAGAGTACTGCCCCTTGGTCAGGCCGTAGATGCGGTTGTCCTGGACGATGTCCACCAGGCCGATGTTGCGGCGGGCGGCGTGGAGCATATGGCCCAGGCCTTCGGCGTAGGCATCGCCGTCGCCATGGGTGCAGATGACCCGCAGGCCGTGGTTGGCCAGCCGGATTCCCGTCGCCACCGGCACCGTCCGGCCATGAAGGGTCATGTAGCCGTTGGCGCGGGTGTAGTCGGGGAGTTTGCTTCCGCAGCCGATGCCGCTCACCAACATGACCTCGTGCGGGGCCAGGCCGGCCTGGGCCAGCGCCCGTTTGAGGGCGTTCCAGATGGCAAAGTTTCCGCACCCGGTACACCAGGTGGGACGAACCGGGCTGGCAAAGTCGTCTACGGTGACCATACGGACCTCCTTCTGTAGCCCCTACGAACAACGCTCCTCCATATGGGCCAGGATATACTCCGGCGAAAGCGGCCGGCCGTCCCATTTCAAGATGCGACGAGAGACGGCATGGCCCGTTGCCATACGGAGCAGGTCGGCGAACTGGCCGGAGTAGTTGTTCTCCACCGCGACCGTCTCGCCGGTCAGCAACTCCTCCACACCGGAAGGGAGCGGCCAGATGTCGGCGAAGTGTAGCATCCGGACCCGAACCCCCTGGACGCCCAGCCGGTCCACCGCCTCCCGTAGCGGCCCGTAGGTGGACCCCCAGGCGATCAAGGTCAGGCCGGCGTCTTCGGCGCCGTAGGAGGTGGGGAGGCGCATCTCGGAGCGGGCCGCCTCCAACTTGCGCATCCGTTTCTCCTGCATCCGGCGGCGGTTCTCCGCGTCCTCCTCGATGTGGCCGTATTCGTCGTGCTCGTCGCTGGACGAGGCGTAGACCGCTTTCGGATGGCCCGGAATGGCCCGGGGGGAAACCCCGGTTTCGGTGAATGCGTGTCGCCTGTATTCGCCCTCCAGTCCGTCCAGTTCCTCCCCGGTCAGCAACTCCCCACGGTCGATGACCACGGCATCGAAATCCAGGTCTTCGGGGGCGACGTCCCGGACGGAGGTGGCCAGGTAGTGGTCGGAGAGGACGATGGCCGGGCACTGGTAGCGTTCGGCGAAGTTAAAGGCCCGCCAGCCCGCCTCAAAGGCCTGTTCCACCGTCCCCGGGGCCAGGAGGATACGCGGGAATTCGCCCTGGGAGGCGTGGAGGACGAAGAGGAGGTCGCCCTGTTCGGTGCGGGTGGCCAGGCCCGTGGAAGGGCCGGGCCGTTGTGCCTCGTAGACGACGACGGGGACTTCGGTCATCCCGGCCAGGCCCAGGGCCTCCACCATCAGGGAGAAGCCGCCGCCGGAGGTGGGGGCCAGGGCCCGCACCCCGGCGTATCCGGCGCCGATGGCCATGCAGAGGGCGGCGATTTCATCCTCTACCTGGAGGGTGACCAGGCCGTACTCTTCGGCATGGGCGGCCATCCATTCCAACACCGGGCTTCCCGGGGTCATCGGATAGCCGGAGACGAAGCGGCAGCCGCCGGCCAGCGACCCCATGGCAAAGGCCTGGTTGCCGTTCAGAAGCAGCCGACGCGGCGTCCCGGGGACCGCCTCCATCCGAAAGGGGAAGTCGGCCTGAAAGGGACGGGCGGCCTCCACGCCGGCCCGAATCACCCGCAGGTTGGCCTCCACAACCGGGGTCCCCTTCCGGGCGAAGTTATCCCGGGCCACGCTCTCAATATAGGCCGGGTCAAACCCGATCAGCCCGGCGGCGACGGCAAAGACCAGCGTATTGCGCATCACCGCGCTCCCGCCGGATTCCTCGGCCAGTTTCGCCAGCGGAAGGGGGAAGTATCCAACGTCGGTTCGGCGGGGCAGGTCGGGAAGGCCGTCCCTCTCGTCGTAGACGATGGCCCCGCCGGGCACGACCGCCCCGATATGCCGCCGCACCGTCTCCTGGTCCAGGGCCAGAAGGAGGTGGACCGCTTCGGTGTGGCTGTACAGAGGACGGCGGGCGATGCGGACGGTGAAAAAGTTGTGGCCGCCCCGGATGCGGGAATGGTAGTCGGGAAGGCCGAAGACGTGGAGGCCGCCGCGCACCAGGGCCTGGGAAAAGCCCACGCCGCTGGATTCCAGCCCCATCCCGGCCTCGCCGCCGATGCGGATGCTCAGTTCCTCTGAGGACGGCATAGAAAACCTCCGACCGGAACAATGCTCCGGGGCCAATGCTGCCAGAATCCTGTGAGCCTATTATCGCCGCTTTTGCTTCGTCGGTCAAGTGGTCCACGCCACTTCGCTCCATGGCTTACGACGAACACTACGAACAGCGCCTATGCAGCCTTGACACCCGGCCCCGGCTGGGATATGATACGGACGCCCGACGCCGCTCCGCTGCGTGGCTTATGACGAACGACGGAGAACCTGTGTCGAAACTTTGGGATCAACCGGCAACTCCCGATTCCGGCCGGGCCGCCGGGGGGAAAAGCGGCCGGCCCTTTCCCTGGCAGTGCCTCCTGCTCCTCCTGGTGGTCGCCCTGGCCGCGGCCCTGCGCTGCACCACCCTCT
>Ga0207433_10014143_pt1 | contig 11619 bp, 14 predicted proteins | sample YelNatPaOPGAMG01_FD_187559 | JGI IMG/M metagenome (GOLD analysis project Ga0207433, IMG submission 187559) | Hot spring thermophilic microbial communities from Obsidian Pool, Yellowstone National Park, USA - OP-RAMG-01 (SPAdes) (version 3) | ecosystem: Environmental > Aquatic > Thermal springs...
TATGGCTTGATTATAAGTCAGGCTATCGATAACTTTCATAATTCGTTGCAGGACGGAGCAGGACAGGTTCTATCAAACGATGTATATAAAGTCTCAAATAACAGCTTCTATGATGAGATAGGGCAATCTTTATATGACGCTATCCGGCACCAAAACGGACGCTTTAAGGCAGAGTTTGACATAATTAAAAAGCAGATTAAAAACAATAAATGCGTTATTGTTGATAGCGATTTGAAATGCGGCGGCGTTTATTTAAGTTTAAAAACAAGCCCTAAGATGAGCTTCGGCGGGCTTGAATGGTTTGACCCGCAATCCGATTTCGGCGGAGAAAACGGAGTGATTGAAATCGGATATTCTAAAAATTCAGAAAATAGCCTGTCTGCGGACAAAAACAAGTCTATAGAACATACCGCAGATGCGACTAATAGCTTAACAAGTGATATTTTAAACTCTTTGATTTAACTTCGCTGTATATATAGTTTAATTATTTAAAAAATATTAAAATAACTTTTAAAGAGGTAAAAAACAATGAGAAATTTAATATCTAAACTGATTTTATTAATAATTCCAATATTTATTTTTATTATCTGGCTGGTAATTCATAACCAAGACAAGGTAAATAAGACGATTAAACGCCAGACGACAGAGTTTAATAGCCAATTTAAAGGCTTTAATCAGCAGTTTAGCAACAGACAGGCAAGCAAGCCTGCTCCGGCAAGACCGGCAAGGAAAATAGCTAATAATCAAGAATTAAATAAAAACATTAACAGCGGTATCGGCAACTTTTAATTTAACGGAGGATTTATGAAAAAGACATTATTTTTATTATTTTTTATTTTTAGTTTTTTTATTACAGCTCCTGCTTACGCTCATTATTATAAGCATTTTACTTTTACCTATTTGCAATTAAAAAAAATGACGAGGCTTATTGCTAAAAGAGCCGGTTTTCATGTTCGTTTTATTCCGAAAACATCAAATTACATAGGAAAATGCAGAACAGCAAAATTTAGGGGACATTATGGTTGCGTAACTTTATACGGTTATGAAACTAAATTTTTATACGGTCAATACAAGAATCCAAGACATTATATTCCAATACCGCTTACCAAAACAATTTATAGACAGATTTTCTTTAATTTTGTTTCAAAATATTTCTTTTTTATTTCGCCGTATGCTAAAAATAGTTATTATGTCGTAGGATTAAACTCAGGGGTTAAAGGTTTTGATTTATTCAGTAAATATAGGTGGAATAATGGCTATATTGCGCCGAGTTTTTTACCAACCGGTATAAGAGTTATTCCGAAAGGAATGTTAGAAAAATGGTATATGTCGGGGCAGCCTTATTCTAATAGAAATTTTCTTATAGTTTTACCGCCAAAAGTATTTAATTATTTACTGCACTTTAAAGGCGATAGACTAATCACTATTAACCATAAATTACAACTTACAAATAATAACTATTCTGCAAATAATAGCTATTCGGCAAGCGAAAGTCGGATTGCAAATATGATATATAAAAAAGCAAAATCTCAAATTAAAACAGGTTCAATTTTTGCCAAAAATACGAAAACCTTTGGATTTTCAAAAGCAGGCTTAAGGCTTCTAATGTTTAACATAACCGACCCTGAATATTTACGGGCGGCGCAAGAGTCATTACAACCTATCATGAGCGGCTCTAATGCCACAGCGGTAGGGCAAATCGGAACATCGACGCTCATGGCAAGCATGCAATTCTTGCAAGGCATAGCCAACGCTAATGCTTCTGCGAATTCAAGTTTAGAGAATATCTACAGCAGATTTATGAATATATCGTCAAATAAAAAATATTTATACGATAGCGTTGACGGCTATTATACTAAAGCCCTAACAGGACGCTATGGCGAACTAAAAACAAGCTTTTTACAAAGTGCCGGAATCGCCCACGAAACCGATATTTCATATATAACTATTCTGCAGAAAGCTAACTTATTTTTAGATTTCGTCAATCAAAACAAGCAAAATTTGAATGTTTTTGATTATTTATTTAATAAAAATTTTAAACCCGGAATCGGGACAGAACATACAAGCTATTATCCTAATGTTACGCCAGTAGAGAAAGTCTTTATAACTACCGCAAATGGTTTATTTATGAATATGACAACTTTAAACATGGGGATATACTCGGAACTGGGGCTTTTAACTCAGTATACCGAACCGACCCTCAATACCGTCAATTTTTATTCTTTAACTTATTACTTAATAAAAAATTTACATTCAAGAAATACAAATCCAGAAGCTAAGAAGCTTTTTAAATATATCATTTTAGGGAAATATAAGACTGCATTAAAATTATTAAAAATTGATAATACCGTTCAAAGCAAAGGCAATAAAATTGACAAATTTTGGCATTATGTTTCGCTTAAAAAATATAAAAAAGCATTAAAAGCAGTAAGTAAATACAATGAATGCTCAAGTTCTATGAGTATTGTTAAAAGCGTCGCTAAAAAAGCCGACGAATATTGTAAAATTTGGAGTAATTTGCAAATAATTGTTTTATATCACGAGTTTAACGACCTGAAGCATGAGAATATGCCATGGGACAAGTCAAAAAAGAAAGCAGATATTAATAAAATGTTAGAATTAAACCAGTACAATAACTATTAAATAACGGAGGTTTCAAAATGAAAAGATTATTTAGTTTTATTTTTTTAAGTTTGCTTTTAGTTTTAACCACGGCAAACGGCGCAAGCGCCATGTCGGACAGCGCAATGCTTCAAAAGGTAATCGATAGACCGATTTATTACCAAGAATTTAAGACTATTAATTATCTTATTTTTAAAAAGAATGTCAATTTTACCGTTAAAGATTTGCGGGAACTTTTGAGAAATTGGGTAGGGAAAAGCGCAACCGCTAAACAAAAAATTAATACTAACATTTTAATTACAGGGACAGTTCAAAAAAATAAAGTTAAAAAAAGTAAGCATTGCGTCTATAATCAATACATTTTACAAAACAACAAAATTATTAAAGAAAGATTAGGCAGGCGTTATTGTCCTGCGCGTGGGGTAATGCGTAAACGTAGTTTCTGGGGAAAATTTTATCCTGTTTACTCTCATTTATACGTTAAACGCCCGGCACATCTTAAAAAGTTTGCTCTTTTGGTAAACAAAATACTTAAAAAGTATCCGAGCGTATATAAAAATATAAATAGCCAAGGCAGGCACTACCAAACAGCCCTCTATATTGCCTCTGCCCGGGGAATGACTTATGTGGTTTATTTTTTATTAAAAGATAAATACATAAACCCTGCAATAACTTCTTTGTCGGTCGGCGATTATCATATAACCACTTTTAACGGCACGACTGGCGCGAATATGTCTCCGTATTTTGATAATCTTGAGCTCGTAATTTATGGAGCAAAAAATCGTTTTATAACTTATGAAGCGAAAAACGACGAAATGCCAATCCAAGTTTTTTTAAGAAATATTGCCAAACCGACGCCTTTTGATATATCGCTCAGAAAAAGAATGAACTGTATGACTTATTATCATACGCGAGATGTTTGGGAACCATACGGTCTGTTCGGACAAAAAGACCACGGGCAACTTACTTTTGATAAAAGATATTCGGGTAGATATGTCGATTCTATAGCTTATTTTATTATGTTTAATAATCATTTCTCAGGAACAGGTAAATATTTTTCTTTAAAAGCATGTTTAGCAAAAGCTAAACAAAATTAAATCACTATGAACCGCCTATTAATAAATTGATAGGTAGTTCACTAAAAAGAGGTAAATTATGAAAAAGTTATTATTTTTATTATTGTTTTTAAGTTTTTTTGTTGCGCTCAATCGAGCCTATGCTTTGCAATACAAGCACGTTACTTTTACATATCCGCAGCTCAAAAAAACTATAAGATTTATTGCAAAAAAGGCTGGCTTTCACGTTCGTTTTGTTCCTGAAACATCGGATATGAAAAGCAAGGACTGCATGGCATTAGAAAGCCAAAAGTTCGCTTGTAATACTTTATTTGGGTATCTTAATACTTATCCTAAAAAAGCATTCCATTTGACAAAAAAAGACTATCGTCAAATATTTTTTAACTTTGTAGGCTCTTATTTTCCTTTTATTTCGCCATATGGTAAAAATAGCTATTATGTGATTTACTTCGGCGCAGGAGCAGGTTTTGGTGCATTAGATAGGGCGGCTTATCAAATGGATATATATGCTTTAGAAAATAATTTGCCTGTAAAAACAAAATATCCGCTTGCATATTTATCGCCTGCGGAATTTAATTATTTAAAGAATTTTGACGGTCCGGAGTTAATTTTTATTAACAAAAAATTGCAGCTTGTTAACTTTAAAAATAAGAAACAAGTTGCCGATACCCTTTATAAAAAAGCATTATTCTTTATTAATAAAAATTTGCTTGCTTCTAATAAAAAAATAAATACTTTTGGATTTTCAAAAGCAGGCTTAAGGCTTTTAATGTTTAATATAACCGATCCGGAGTTTCTACGGGCGGCACAAGAATCATTACAACCCATCATGGCGGGCTCTAATGCCACTGCGTCGGGAGCAGTAGGAACGGCAGGATTTCAGGCGGACGCGCAAATTATAGGGAATATAGCAAACGCCAATGCGTCTGCAAATTCAAGTTTAGAGAATATCTATAGCAGATTTATAAATATATCGTCAAATAAGAAATATTTATATGATAACGTCAATAGTTATTATACGAAAGCATTGATAGGACGATTTGGCGAGTTAAAAACAAGTTTTTTGCAGAACGCCGGTATCGCTCACGAAACCGATATTTCATATATAACTATTCTGCAAAAAGCTAATAAGTTTTTGAGTTATGTTAATCAAAATAAACAAAATCTAAATACGTTTAACATGCTTTTAAATAAAAAATTTAAGCCCGGAGTCGGTTTAAAACGCCAAAGTTATTATCCAAACGTGCGTTCCGTTGAAAAATGGTATATAACCGCAATTGATACCGTTCAATGGCGTATGACTACTTTAAATAATACTACATATTATGATTTAGGACTATTAACAACATATACCGAGCCGACGCTCGATACCGTTAATTTTTATTCTTTAACTTATTACTTAATAAAAAATTTATACTCAAGAAATGCAAATCCAAAAGCTAAAAAACTTTTTAGAGATATCGTCTTAGGAAAATATAAGTCTGCCCTGAGGCTACTAAAAATTAACAATACCGTTCATTACAGTAAAAAAATCGATAAGTTCTGGCATTATGTTTCTATAAAAAAATATAAAAAAGCATTAAGTTACGTAAGCAATTATAATACTTGTGTTCAAGCTGACTATAGCAACAGAGGCGGTTTTAACAGTTGTAATGTTTGGCATAATTTTAAAGCGATTGTCCTATACAATAAATTAAAAGATATACAAAATAGCGACGCCCCTTGGGACAAAAGTAAAAGAAAATTTTATTTAAAAAGAATGTATAAATTAACCAAGGTCTTCAATGCGGACGGCTACGGTTTTCAAATAAAATATTAATAACGTTAATTACGGAGGATCCAAAATGAAAAAATTATTTAGTTTTATTTTTTTAAGTTTGCTTTTAGTTTTAACTTCGGCAAACGGCGCAAGCGCCATGTCGGATAGCGCAATGCTCCACAAAATAATTAATAGACCGATTTATTACCAAGAGCTCAGGACTATCAATTATCTTATTTTTACAAAAAATGTTAATTTTACAGTCAAGGACTTGCGGGAACTTTTGCGAAATTGGATAGGAAAGCCCTCAGGCGCTGCCGCTTCCGGTAATGTTAATATTATAAACCTCGGCGAGACAAAAGTTCAATATACGACTAAAATAAACAGTAAATATTGCGTTAATACTCAATATGTCCTACAAGGCGACAAGATTATTAAAGAGAAATTATTAAAGCAATATTGCCCTTTTCGTCCGAGCATGCGGAAAAGAAAATTTATAGGTTATTATACTGCATATACTTATTTATATTATAATCGTCCCGGACATCTTAAAAAATTTGCGTTTTTAGTAAACAAAATACTTAAAAAATATCCGGGCGTATATAAAAATATAAATAGCCAAGGCAGGCACTACCAAACGGCTCTCTATATCGCTTCTGCCCGAGGAATGTCATACGTTTTATATTTTTTATTAAAAGATAAATACATAAACCCGGCGATAACTTCAATAAGCCAGGGTCTGTATAACGCAGGTTATTTAACCCCATATTTAAATAATTATAAATTATATGATACTAATATTAACCATGCTGGTCATATTGCTGGATATGTTTATACAAACAGCACTAATCAATTATTCCCAATTATGGTTTTTCTGAGAAACATAAATCAACCGAGTTCTTTTGATTTAATGATTCAGAAAAGGCTGTTAAAATTAACTGAAAGCAAAACAAACAATTTTTACGCCAGAATCGGTTATTCTCCTTTTAAATCGCACGTCAGAATAACATTTCACCGAATTGAAGGCGGGCATGTTTATTCAATCGAACACGTTGAAAGGTGGAGATATGTAAATCTTCAATAAATTATTAATAGCTTTAAATCGTTATTATTATATAACCGCCTTAAATTCGTTTTTAGGGCGGTTATTTTTTTTGTTAATGATTTTATACCTGTCTATCGTTTTAAACGCCTTAAAACGCAAATATGAAAGCCGTTATTTTGAAAAATAACTATTTTTTTAACATTTTTTATTTTTAAGACCTTTTTAAAGAAAAACAAGAATACCCCGGCGTTTTTTAAAATATCCGCCGGGGCAGGAAATCCAGCAAAAAGCCTTTTTAAAGAAAAAACTTTTAATATACGAAATTATTTGCCTTATCCAATGCCGCAGTCATATCGGCATTGCTATATTTTAAATAGATTAACGTATTCGTTATATTTTTGTGACCTAAGAAATTTTTAAGAAGCATAATATTCATACCGCTATCTAACAAATGTATTGCTCTTGTATGTCTTAATGCGTGCGGATGTGCTCTGTCTAAGTATTCTTTGCCTAAAACCTGCGAAACATTGTATTTTAGTATATATTCCAGCGTTTTTCTCGCAATCGCCTTTTCGTTTGTTTTTTTAGCTAATATAAAGTCATTATCTTTTAATTCGTTGCTTATTCTATAATTTAAAATCATAGCCAGAAGCTTATCGGATATCTTTAAATACCGATAGACTTTGTTTTCTTTTCTCTGTTTTAAAGTAAGTACCTTAATTCGTCCTGTATTTTCAACATCTGCAAATTTTAGTTCCCGGACTTCCTCTGCCCTTGCCGCAGTTTCGTATAATAAAAGAACCGCCAGCCGATGAAAGTCATTTTTTATACCGTCTAAAAGCCTTTTTAACTGCTCTTTTGAAAAAAAGACGATTTTATCGTTATCAAAGTAGTTATTACTCTTGAGTTCAGATTTAACAAGTTTTGTTTTACCGCCGTTTTTAGTTATTTCCGAAACGACTACAATTTCATTTTCCATTTTTCCGCCCCTTTTTTAAAATTATATATTTTTATGTCTCTATCCTATAATTAAATTATAGGATAATATTATACAAAAGTCAAGTAAAAAATGCCTTATTTTTACTATTTTTTTTAAATAAAATCTGCGGTTCTATCCGAAAATAATCTGTTTTAGGATATAGCGAAAAAAATCAAATTAGCTGTATCAATAGGGCGGCTTCCTATACCTCGCCGCCCTTAATAATAACTTATAATAGGGAGCTAAAACTATGGAATCGACAAAAGCTATTAAATTGATTGTAAAAGAAATTAAAAATAAAAAAGAGTTAATCAACTGCTTGCAAGTATTGAATACGAGGAGATTATAGACGATGCTAATGAATTTTATTATCCTGCTCTTTCATATCGTGACGACTTAGAATGTAGTATTGTTTCATGGTTCTACGGTAATATTTTTGGAAAATATCTTAAAGGGCTTTATTTCTTAGACGAATATAAAGAAGATAGATTTTTGATATTTAAAGAAAATACTTTGAATTGGTTATCCAATGAATTTTTAGATATTTCTATCGAAAGGTTTATTAATAATAATAGAAGAATAACAGGGGGTGAAAACTATGGAGCTAAATAAAGCGATAAAAGAAATCAATAAAGAATTTAAAAATTGCGAAAACGAAATTGTTAATTTTTTAATAATAAAAATTAAAGAATACGCCAAACTACAAGGAATTACAAATATTAATAAAGAAAATATAGACAAATTATTAAAAACTAAAGCGGACTCTAAAACAATCAATATTAATAAAGATTATATCGTAAACGGTTTAACTTATAAAGAATGCCTTGGCGCTGATATTTCAATTTGGATTAATCAAAATATTATTAAAAAATATCTTGAAATTATTAAATTTTATAATGATACTCAAGTCGATATTTTTTTCACATTCTGGCGGAATTTATTACAGTCTGCCGAGAAAAAATATATTGCCATTGCCTCTCTCTCATAACATCGCCTCCTACGGCGGCGGGCTCCTCCTTCCCGCCGTCTCGCCTTTTTTCTAAAACGCTTTTAAATAAGTTTTTCACAATTTTTAAAGGGGATTCTACAAATCCCCGCCCCGTCGTCGTCGGACAGCCCCCTGTTGAAAAATCATACGCTTACCTGTAGCGGGGGTTGTGAGTTTCTTGTTTAATTTTGCCGGCGTATGCCCGGAACTTTCGTTTGCTTATTAAAGAAAAAACTTAAGATTAAAAACGAATGCGCTTTCGCAAAATTAAATAAGATAGTCACGGCTCCGGCGTGTGCTTTCAGATTTTTCAATAGGGGACGTCCGAATAAAAAAACGGCGCTTAAAGACGAGAACCTAAAAAATATAACAGCAGCGACCGAGGTAAGAATGGAACAAAAAACAAACTACAACGCCTTTAAAAAAAAACTGCGAAGCAGTTCTCTATCCGCTCTCTTAAAGAAAATAAAAAAAACAACAATACAATACAAGTTTATCGGCGTTTTCGAAAATATACTTTTACCTAATATTTTTAATGGCTTAAGCCGTTTTGAAATGGGGTCTATCCAGCCCCCATAGAAATGCCCCAGTTTATAAGCAAAAATACTATCAATTTTATATTAAAAAATAGTCTCTCTCTTACAAAAAAAAATAAAAACAACAACAACATACAAAACAAGTCTGTCGGCGTTTTTAAAAATATACTTTTGTTTAATATTTTTAATAACTTAAGCCTTTTTAAACTCCCTATTCCAGAAAGGGGGTCGAAAAAGGGAGTCTGAAAGCAATTTTAAGCGCTATTTTTTGACAAAAAAACAGCCGTATTTTGTCTTTTAAGGCGATGATTTTTAGACTGAATACTAACAGGCAAACGATAAAAAAGTAGCCTTAAAATTGTTTTTAATGCGTTCGTTTTTGAATTAAAACCGACTAATTTTTTGCAAGATGAAAATCATTTTGTGGTTAAAATTGCATCGCAAAATTGACTTAAAATTGATTACTACCTTCCGATTTTAAAACCGTTTTTCGTTCAAAAATGAAACTAAAAATTGACTTTAAAAAGATTTAAAAATGATTACTCGCTCGCAAATTTAAAATCATTTTCAGTTCAAAATTCTATCGCAAAAATTAAAAAAATAATCAAAAAGTTTGTCGCTTGCCGTTCATTTTTTTTAATAAAAAAAATCAAATTAGCTGTATGTAATGAGTAAAAAAAATAACAAAAAAGGGAGGTGATAAACAATGAAAAAAATAATTTCAAGCGTTGCTTTTTTGATGATTTTAATGTTCCCCGTTGCAAGTTTCGCAGGGCAGGCGATGACGGGCACTATACCAGCAGGGCAGCCTCGCAACTTGAGCGGGAGCACGCCGGGCAATCAGATTCAAACCGGAACGGCGTTGCCGGGGACAACACCTGGGTCGCCTGCTCCAACTAATACGTTAGGAGCTCCGCTTAGCGGGAGTATCCCGGGAACTTCCAGCGGGACGGTTCACGGCAATATATTACCAGCCATCGGCGCAGGCGTGGCAATTGCGGGAACGGCAAGCGCTTTATTAGTTTATTTCAAGATTTTTACATTTAAATTTTAACCTTAAACCGAGCCGGACGGTTATCCGGCGTTTTTTTAAAAGGGAGTGTAAATAATGGAAGTCTCAAGAGCGGAATTTAAAAGATTGATTATAGCTATTGTCTTGGTCTTGATTGCTTTTTATATAGCTATTTTTTTAATAATAAGACCGTATCAACAACGGGCTATTAAGGCGTCGATTAGCAGGGTCTTGGTCGTAAAGCATTGTAAAAAAGAGGTATTAAGCAAGAAAAACGGCATAGTAAAGTATATAAAGCGTTGCCAAGTCATCAAAAAGAACGAAAGTATTAACCGGTCGCCGGTTCCAATAAATCAAATTAACTTTTTAAAAAAGAGGTCATTATGAAAAAAAATAAATTATTTATGTTATCAGCATTAGCATTAGCAGTAGTCGTCAGCGTCAGCGGTTGCGGGCTTTACAATGTTAATAACTCACGTTCAAAAGGCTTTATCAATTCAAAAAACATCGCAAATGTCAAGACTGGGGTATCAGAGAACTACATTTTGGCAAGGTTTGGCAAGCCTTCCAGCAAAAAAGGAACGGTTATTAATAACAGAAGCGCAAGCGTTTGGGCTTACTGCGGTAAAAAAGTAAGAAACGCAGGCTATTTTTATGTCTTTAATAGCAAAAAAGTTGTCAGTCGCTGCGCTTTCTTTACATTTAACCGCAACGGCAAACTTATCAAGACAGGCTTTAAAAATTATTAACAACGCCAGCCCGGAGCGGATCCGGGCATTAACTTAAAAATCAAGAGAGGATATTATTATGAGAATAGACAATATTAAAATATGTCTGCACGACGGATACTTAACTACAACGGACGAATGCCCTGTTTGCGGATGTTCTAATTCTTTGCATAATTTATCAACGCTTTTAAAATCAAATAACGAGTTGCCTATCCGACTTTTTCGAATGCACGACAATCCTAACGTTTTAAGCATCCGTAGCGTTAGGTTTTGTTTCGACTGCGGCGATATTCAATTAAACAGTAATAATAAGATTTGCGAAAAATGCGGTTCGATTAAACTAATCCCGTTGAAAGATACTTTATAAATACTTTATAAAGAACGCCCGCCGGAGCGTATGTATCCGGCATTTTTTTTAAAAATAACAAAAAAAGAGGTAACTAATAATGATTGATAACTACCGAGTAAACGATTTTGTAAGGCGATATTTACAAACAATAAGCGCCGATAAATTCGAGATGACCGATTTTTATTTGCTTCACGAATGCTTTGATAGACTATCCGAGAGAGAGCAAAACAGCGCAATTTTAAATATTGTTTTTTACGAACAACTTTACAAAAACAACAAGGATGCTAAAAGATGAGCGAAAGAGTTTATAAAAAGCGTATAGAGATTTACGAACGGATTAAAAATAGCGTTGAATATCAACATAAACAACATAGCCATATAGTCGCTGTTTGCGAAAAGAAAATCAACGAAAATAAAAGAGCTTTGCAAAAGTTGCATTGGACTCCGAACGAGGTCAAAAAGAATGATAGATAAAGACAAGGCTTATGTATTATACGAACATATCTTTTGCCAGCTATTCGTCAT
>Ga0207433_10014147_pt1 | contig 11615 bp, 10 predicted proteins | sample YelNatPaOPGAMG01_FD_187559 | JGI IMG/M metagenome (GOLD analysis project Ga0207433, IMG submission 187559) | Hot spring thermophilic microbial communities from Obsidian Pool, Yellowstone National Park, USA - OP-RAMG-01 (SPAdes) (version 3) | ecosystem: Environmental > Aquatic > Thermal springs...
CCATATTGTTGCTAAATTGGCAACAAACCTTGCACTTCCGAAGTGCAGGGTTTTTAGGGTTAAGGGTGTAGTAATGATTTGTATTTTTTAATGACAATATCCCAGTTGTATTTTTCTTTTAGTATCTTGTTATAGTAATTGAATATTTTTTCTCTATCGGCTTTGTTGAACTCTTTTTCCATGAAATTGATTAGTTTGCTTAATTCTTTTTCATCCTTATAATAAAATCCATACTCACCTAAGACCTCACGATTATAGGGGACATCATATGCCAGAACAACATTCTTGCTTGAAATCGCCTCAAGTAGCGATGGGTTTGTTCCTCCAACACTATGACCATGAATATATGCAAATGCATTTGCCCTCATGGTATAAAGAAACTATTTACCATATTGTTGCTAAATAGGCAACAAACCTTGCACTTCCGAAGTGCAGGAAAACGGACGAAGTGCAGGAAAACGGAAGTGCAGGGAAATATGTAAAAAAATAAGACTACTTATTACAAATAGTCTTATATATTTTGCTTACTTCAGATGCCACAATATCCCAATTATAATTTTGTGAAAGAAATTCAGAATAGTCTTTTTTACAATTTTGTAAAAGCTTATATTTTATCTTTCTCGCTAAATCTTCTGCATCTTGTGCTTTAAAATAGTTATCTTCGTCTAACCCAACAGCAATATGTGAATCAATATCACTTACAAGTATATTGCAATTAAAACTCATGGCTTCAAGTAAAGCATTCGGAAGGCCCTCATAGAGAGACGAAAGGACAAAAATACGACAATTGGAATAAAGCATGGATAGGTCTTTCTTATTCAACCGTCCTGTAAATATAACCTTTTCATTAGATATTTCTTTTAGTTTTTCTAAGTAATCTTCTTGGAATTCAACACCACCCACAATAACCAATTTTATTTCATCAAGTTTTGCATGGATAAATGCTTTTAGCAATGTAATAAGATCCTTTTCAGGTGTAAGACGTCCAACTGTAAGAATATATCCATTTTTTCTTAATCCCCATTTATTGAGAATTGAGTTTTCTTCTTTAAAATTTAGATTTTTAACTAAAGTGACACCGTTTGGCAAATAACTAATTGCTTGTGTTCTACCTAATTTGTTGAAATGTTTTAAATAAGGTTTCGAAACAGTAATAATATAGTCTGCTAATAAGAATTGTTTTTCAGAAAATTTCAACATTTTTTTAATAAAAGTGTTCCATTTTGGATAAAGATAATCCATAGAATGATAGGTTGCTACTACTTTTAATCTAAATAGTTTAAACAACCATATAAAAAAACCTGCATTCAATCCATGAACATGAATAATATCAGGTCTTTGGTAAATACAATATAATGAAGATAATAGATTATATATCGGTTTCTGGAGGATTTTTGATAAAATTGAAGGAATCTTTTTTAATAATATACCTTCCCATAAGTTTAGTTCAGTATAGCTTGAAATGGTAAGAGCAGTTATTTTATAGCCTTTTTTAACTAACCTTCGATATAACTCTTCACAATGGCTTTCGATACCACCCTGCACATTAGGGAAACCACGAGCACCTATAACAAATATTTTCATCCAGTAAATTTCTTCTTGAGTATTTCTAATCCAACTTGCAGCTTTTTATTACTTATTTCAGACTTGGAAGTGCATACCATCCAGCATTTTTTACATTTTTTGGCTTTCTCCAAAACTTCTTTTCTTACATCTTTATTCCAAAGTTCCTTGAAAGTATCGTAATCCCTCAGATTTCCAAGATAATTATCTATTATATGACAGCCATAAACCCTACCGACTGAATCCATATAAAAAAACCCCTGACCTGCATCACAACTAAAAGGTCTTTTTTTATCTTCTACAAAATCTACTAAGAGACCCTCAAACCATGCTCTTGCCCATTCTTTTGGTTTTAAAGTTCTTGTTCTTTCTTTAGCAATCATACATACCTGTTGTTTAAAATCATCAAAATTAAATTGTTTTATAGTTTCATCGATATTTCCAAAATAGATATCTGAGTCAGATGCTGCTGTCATAGTCATTTGAACATTCAGTTTTTTTGAAAGTTTAAATACATCATAAATCTGATTTACATTCAGGCTTGAAATTGTCATGCTGATTCCTAAATCCTTTACACCGGTCTTTTTAGCTCGCGATAATGTTTCCATTGCTCTCTGGAACCCGTCTTTAAAACCTCTAATATTATTATGTGTTTCTTCCAAGCCGTCGATGGATATCCTTAAAGCTACTCTTGGATCGATTTTCAATATTTCCTTCATTTTTGTTTCGATCTTACTATATAAATATCCATTAGAGGAAATCACAAGCCGTGCATTTTTGCAAGCTTGCTTGATGCATTTGACAATCTGTTCAATATCATTTCTCAGGAAAGGTTCACCGCCTGTAATATTTATTTCTCGTAAGGAAGAAGGTAGTTTTAAATATTCTTCAGGTTTCAGTTCATTGGTCATCTTATTTTTCCAGATATTACACATAATGCATTTTGCATTGCAATTTAATGTTATGGCAATGATGGCAGTTTTCGGAAACATTAATTTATACCAAAAGATTTGTTCTGATTAAGAGTTTCTTGATATACGTTCATCAGTCTCTGATAGTAAAGCTCTGCGTTATATTCCTTTTCAACCTTTCTCCGTGCATTCCTTCCCATTTCAATAATCTTATCCGGATGAGAAAGAAAATACTCAATTTTTTCCTTCAACTGTTTATAATTGCCAGGCTCGAAGAGAAGCCCTGTTTCTCCATCAATAACCAATTCAGGAATACCAGCAATATTTGACCCTACAACGGGTTTACCATGAGCAAAAGCTTCAAGTACAGCCATGGGTGCGTTTTCATAACATTCAGTAGGGAGAATAACAAAGAGCGAGTCTTTTAATACATTATGAAGTTCATTTTCTTCTAAGTGACCAAGAAACCTTATATTCTGTAACATATTATATTTAACATATGCTTCAAGTTCTTCTTTCATATCACCATCTCCTGCTATAAACAAACTTATATCAGGTAAATCTTTAATTGCCTTCAAAAGTGTAGCTAATCCTTTTGTTTTTAGCAATTTTCCCGAATAGAGTAAATACGATTTACTATTGTAAATCGGAATTATGGATTGAAAAGAAACAAAATTTGGGATGTAAACAAGTTTTTCCTTGGGTATTCCAAATTCAATAAGTTTGTTCTTCATAAACATACTTGGAGTGATAAAATATTTGACATGTTTTAAATATGTTTTAAGCCAAAAATATATATACGCCTCTAATGCATAAACTAAAGAAGCCAAATATGAATTTTTATGACATTTTGTAATGATACATCTATAATATTTTCCACCTTTACAAATTTCACAAATACTACCATTGCGAAGCATATTATATGCCGGACAGATAATCTTAAAATCATGAAGAGTCATTATAGTTGGGATATTGTTTTTTTTTAAAGCATACAAAATTGAGGGTGTGAGCCTTCCATAAATATTATGCAAATGAGCTATGTCAGGCTTTGTTTTCTGGATTAATAACTCGATTTTCTTTTTTGCATCTATTGAATAAATCATTTTCAAAGCGGTTTTAAAATTATTGAGATTTGGTTTTATATTGCTATAATCTATTCTGTCAACAAAATAATCTTTGAACTCTGTTTCATAATTTCTTTCATCTTTCATTGAGAAAGGGATTATAGTATGGCCATGTCTTTCAAGAAGTTTTGTAGTTTCAAAATAAACACGGTCTGCACCCCCACCAACAAAATACCAGTTATGAGCCATTAAGATTTTCATTAAATATTATCTTTTGCAATTTTATAAGTTATAGCTTGATGATGAATCGCGCCGTGAGACATAGCAACTATTGTAAAAAAATAACCTCCGGGCCCTGGTGAATGTAATAGATGTTCAAAAACACCACCAACTAAGTATGCAAATGTAATACTCAGGCTTGCTGAACACAAAGATAGAATTAATAAGTCATCACTCTTTTTCACAGTCAAAATAATTGGCTTTAAAAATGTATATATTAACCAAATATAAAGACTAAAGCCTATCAACCCGGTTTCAACTAGAACATTAAGATAATCATTATGTGGACTGTATGTAAAATATCCCTGTACAACCTTTACCGGTTCGATTGCTTCCATATCATTTCCAAGACCGTGCCCATAAATAGGACTTTTCAAAAAAGCGTGCCACGCTGCTGGCCATATAAGATTTTTTCTAACTGTCCAAGTTGTTGTTTCATCCCCTTTTGCAGGTAAAACTTGTAGAGATGCCTCTCGCATAAGAGGATAAAAAATATAGAGTATTAATGACAATAAAATGACCAGAAAAAGATAAGCACCGCTCTTTCGAGTAAAAATAAACAAAATAATTATCCCGATAGACAGTCCAAGCCATGCAGCTCTTGTAATAGAGAGTAATAATAAGATTACTAAGCACGTAATGGCAATTAACAATATTTTTTTCAGTCTAGGCTGTTGAATCATTAAATAAAATGCGATTGAAAAAAGAACCATAAATGCTGTAAAAAATCCAAAAGCATTTTTGCTCATAAAACCTTGGACATAACCCTTTTCAGGAATCACATCCATTTCTATTAAAGGTATCTTATCAATAACTTCTAAAGTCCCAATTATAATTGGGCCAATCATTGCAAAAAAAATTGATGTTATTAACCATTTTATCGCTTTTCTATTATTTGAGATGTTGAAAATAATCACGTACAGGATATAGTAACTTAGCAAACGATTCCATTTTCTTAGAAGTTCAACATAATCACTTGCATAAAATAGTCCCAAAAAACAGAACAAAAGAAATAAGACGAATGGTGTTGCAGAAGGCCCCTTAAGAGGATTAATCTTTTTAAAAATTATAAATAATATACCTATTGGAATAATGAGGAGAGTTAATAATCCTTCATAAGTGAAAACAAAGGGGCCTATTTCGATAATATTATATGTCAATAATCCTCTTGAAATATTTAAAATAGATATTCCAAATAAGGGGTATGAAATAAAACCAAAACTAAGTAAAAATCCCGCTAGTATAGGAAAGATTAATCTATTAAAATAGAGAATCATAATGCCTGATAAAATTGCAATTAATATGATAACTATCGTATGACGCAAGCTTGACAAACTAAACATATTGGATATTCTTTGATTATTAATTACTTTCGAAATGTCTGGAAGAGAGATTTAATGTATTGTATTCTTAACTGCGTAAACAATGCCTTCGATCATCTTTCCAAAATCTGCTTTTTCTTTAATCATTTCCCACCCTCGCACGCCAAAACTTTTTGCCATTGATGGATCATCAATAAGTTTTAATATAGCGTTTAAAAATGCATCTACGTTCTCATCTTCACAAATAAATCCATTAACACCATGTTTCACTAACTCAATCTCTGCAATATATTGATTCACAACCACTGGTTTTTTATACAACAAAGCAATGTTGATGAAACCATACATTGAGGGCACAACATAAACATCTGCCAACTGGAAATAAACTGCTCTATCCTCTATTCTGCGGCCCATAAAGTAAACTCTATCGTCTATCTGAAGATTTTTTGAAAGTTTTTTAAGTCTATCTTCATCTGGACCATCGCCAAGAATAAATAAGACAATATCTTTTCTATGAAATGCTTTTAATATTTTGAGAAGAAAATCTATTTTTTTTCTTTTCTCTAATGACCCAGCATATAATAGAACTTTTTTCCCATTCAATGCAAAGTTTAACTTTATATCTTCAACTAATTTATGCATTTCCTCAGAGTTTATAGTGTCTTCTTGTATAGCCATTGTATTCTGTGCTATATATATTTTTTCTCTTAATACACCAATACTCAAAAAATATTTCTCCGCTATATCTCCGTATCCAAGACATCCATCAGATTTTAATATCATTCTTCTTATAATTGGTTCAGCCAATCTTCTTATAAATCCCATAGGCGCATCCGTTTGTCTTCCTGCATCCCACCAAATAATAGGTGCCTTTAATTTTGCTTTACATATAAATAATGCCAGGTTATTTAATAAATTCGTTGTTCCCTCTGTTATTATTACATCAAATCTCCCTTTTCTTAGCTCCTTCACTAGGGTAGGAAAGAATGATATATAATATCCTTTGCGACCGATTTCAAGATATTTTTCTAAAGAGGGTAATATTCTATATTTGAAACCTTCAAGTCTATCAGCATTTTTATATGTTCCAGTAGATGTGCCCTTACCAAAGAATACTATAACATCAAATAGTTCTGAAAGTTTTTTGAAAACAGCGACCCTATAATGAGGGCAGACTCTTTGAACAATTGCTAATTTGATCTTCCTATTTAATAGACTCACTTTTGTAACAATTCTCTGTACAAAGTACTATATTGAGCTGCAATTATATTCATTGAAAATTTATTCTCAATAGTGGCTCTTGCTTGTAATCCAATATTTTTTCTAATCTCTGGATTTTGTGATAACCAGATTACAAATTTAGATAAATGTTCAAAGTCTTCAGGCTCAAATAAAAGCCCATCATATCCAATTGTTATAATATCCTCAATACAGGTTATTTTTGTTGCAATACATGGTAAACCACATGCCATTGCTTCCAACAAAGCATTTGGTAATCCTTCACCTCTAGTGGGAAAAACAAAAAGATCTGATGCCCTTAAATATTGATCGGTAATCGCAACTTGTCCAGTGAAACATATATCATTTTCAAGATTGTATTGTTTAATAACTTGCCTAAGATCGCTGATATAATTTTCATCAATTGAAATAGTAGAATCTTTGCTATTAGGACCTATAAGAAGAAGCTTTATATTGGGACATCTTTTCTTTATTATTTTCCATGCTTTAATTAATAGATCAATGCCCTTTCTTTTGTTAATCAATCCAACAAATGTTGCAATAATATTATCAATGGGTAATCCTAGTTTTGTTCGAAGTGAAATCTTCTCTTTAATATCTGCTGGCCTAAATTTATTTAGATCCACACCATTGGCTATTTTTACTAGTTTTTTGTCCGGGAGCTTAAATTTTTTATAGCTCTCCGAAAGTTCACTACTTGTACTTATTATTCTGTCAGCCATAGAAAGTATTTTGATTTGAAGCCAACCTAATTTTCTTCCCATTATTGTTTCTGGGTCATCGCCTCCAAATATCGTCATTTTCACTAAGCATTTCTTTCTCAAGAGTTTAGATAAAACGATACTAGTAAGTGCAAAAGGATAAACTCCGTGAGAATGAACAACGTCGAAACTATTTCGCATCGATAACAAAAACAAAAAGACTTTTACACAAAATGGGAATTTAACAGATGCTTCTAAAGCATTTCCCAATCTATAAACTGCTATGTTATTTACTAATTCTTTTATATTATTTTCCCCTTTATTATTTTTTGTTACAACAAACAACTCAATCTCTTTGTCTATTAGTTTTGAGCACAATGATAATGCCTGCATTGCCCCTCCTCCATAATCTGGAGGGAATGAAGATGTTACCATGCATACTCTAATTTTTTTATCCAATGCTTTATGATATATTGTTTGCAACAAACCTAATAATACTAATTATTTCCTTAGCGATAGCATCTGTATCAAATTGATTATTTACAAAGTTCTTTCCATTTGTTCCCAGTTTTTTTCTTAAGGCACTATTTTCTATAAGTAAAGAGAGTTTCTCTATCCATTCTTCAGGAGTTTTTGCTAAAAAGCCTCCTTGAGAAACATTCAATATTTGATCATTTATTCCAACAGGAGAAGCAACAACTGGAATACCAAAACGCATGTATTGTAAAATTTTAAATGCACATTTCCCTCTACTATATTCATCATCTGTTAACGGCATTATACCAATATCAAAACTGGAAAGATCTTGATTTTCTTCTTCTAATTTCCATTTCTTATTATCGACTTTTATTTTCTCACATGAGAACTTGCCATCACTTACAATTTTTAAGATTATTTTTTCAGAGTATTTTGCACCTATGTATTCAAAAACCCTGTTTAACGCTTTCAGATAAATTAAATTATTTTTTGTTCCTATCCAGCCAATAACAATATTCTCCCCTTTTGCATGAGCTGACTCGTGACCATTTTTCGGAGGAATAGTTGGCAAAATAAAGCATCTTGGATTATATTTTTTTGCATAATCGGCTAATATGTGGTTTCCAACAATAACAGCCTTAACTTTTGAGAGAATAACCCTCAGTCTTTTTCTCCTCAGTTTTAAAGACTTTTCATCGATATTACATTGAGGATGATTTACATATATAGCATCATCAAAATCAAATATTATTTTTGAATTGAACTGACTCAATAAATTAAAAAACCATATTGGGAAAATAATTTTTTGTATAACAATAACATCGTAACTTCTTAATAGTAGAAGCAATCGAATAATACATTTTTTCTTAAAATAGAATATCGAACATGATAATCCATTTTTTTCGAGAAAAGGCAGGAACTGTAGAATTCTTAATCGTGTGCTTGGCCTTTGTGGACCACCCGAAGCAATAAAAAGAACCTTCATTTTTTTAAATATATGATATGAGCTATTGTGAAGTCTTGATAAATCACCTTTGAGGCTGCGCCCAGATAGTTATTCGGCCACTCTGTTGCGTAACACCAAGTAACAAACCAAGAAGAATATAAACTATTTTGGCTTTTTTCGCCTCACTTATTTGATAAATATACCCTCCCAATCTATTCCATCCATGATCGATAAAAACATAATTCAAGCTACGCAGCAGATTAACAGCATTTTTATGATATATGATTTTTTTTAAATTCCAACCGCTTTTCTGCAATATTTGCGACAAGGTTTTAGGAGTATAGTGGAATAAATGATTAGGTAATTGTAATGCGTACCAATTTCTTTTAAATAATTTAAACTCTATTGTCCCTGCATTGGGTACAGAAATAACTAACATACCGTTTAGATTTGTCCATTGACGAAGCTTCCTTAGTGCAAAAACAGGATCATGTAGATGCTCCAAAACCATCCAACCTACAATTAAATCATAGAGTTCTGATGGATCAGGGGCATCTTCAAGTCTACCTATAAAAATTGGAAAATCAAGTGATGCTTTTCTGGCAGCATGTCTCGAAAACTCTATACCGTTTACTTGCCATCCCAAGTCAGCCATTTTATATAAAAAGGCTCCTGAAGCGCATCCTATCTCAAGCAATTTGCCGGGTTTTAAAGGGGGCAAATGAGTTTGTTCTAAATGTAATAGCTTCCTAAAAAAAAACTTCCATTTTGAATTGTTGTGTTCGCTTTTCATTTTCTGAAATTCACTGCTTTGATATGGGCCATAACTATCGGGATAGTAAAAACCTATTGAACTTGGACTTGGTCGAGGGTTTGTGCGCATTAAACCACATTGTCTACATCTAACCACTGTAAATTCGCCAGGCAAGTTATTTATTCTGTCATATCCAGTTAAGACTTTTTCATCGTCTAATCTGCATCCCATAGGACACGGGATATCTTCAAATTCTAAATTAGTATATTTCATATCTTTTATAAAGATGGTTGTGTAATTCCCTCTCAAGGAAAATTAGTAATACAAAAGCATTAAGCAAATAGTAAATTGTTGTTCCTATTGCTATTCCAACTAAACCGTAGATTAAAAAGCTCGTTATCTTAAGGACAATACCAACAGTAAAGCCGATTATTCCAATTCTAGTAGGTGTTATAGTATTGCCTTTTGCATAAAATGCTGATGATAGAATCTGTCCCATTGCACCACCAATAAGAGTACCAACCAGACATATAATTAACAACCATAAAATTTCAATATTTTGTTCTGTTACCCCCCCATGACCTATTATTAATTTTAAGAAGGTTCTTCCTATTAAAAGAAAAAGCAAATATACAATGGCTGTTATACATATTACTAAAATAAGTTTCTTGCGGTATATATTTCGAAAACTTTTCCATTGTTTATTTTTTGCACTTACAGCTAACGCAGGCACCAATGGTGCAGCAATAGATTTATTTAAAATAAAATTAAATGCACTATATATTTGCTGCCCTATGTTTAACAAAGATAAACCTCCAGCCTCCGTCATTGAGGAAAGAAAACGGTCAACCAAGATATCTGTTTTATAATAAGAAGTTCCTATTAACAAAGGCTTAATCCTTCGCCAAGCTTCTTTGAAAGTTACACTAGAAAAATTAGGTTTGCAATAACTGCCTAATCCGGGTAATAGTAAAAGAGTTTGAACAATTGATCGAATTACACTCACCCAAGCTGCTGCCACAATGCCATATTTCGGCAAAGTCCAGAACAGTACTCCTAACCCAATTGTAGTACCAATTAAAGGAGTAGATTCTGCCCATATAAATTGTTGACGTGCATGATAAATAGCCCATAAAACACCGGATAAAGCTGTAAAAATCATTCCTAATAATTGTATTCGTGTCAAATGTATTGTTAATATTTTACCTTCAACTGAAAATCCGGGAAACAATAGGGGTACCCAAGCAAATGCAAATAAATATAAAATGAAGATCAAACTACTAAAAAATAAACCAATTAAAATAAAGAAACCCCATGCATCTTCTGCAAATTGTTTTTCCCCTTCCCCAGCAAACAGTGGGACCAAAATATGCATCAGTGAACTGCTTATTATTGCTAAAACCATTTGAGGTAAAGCCATACCTGCAAATAAAGCATCAGTTTCCATTCCTGGACCAATAGTAATCAGCACATACCATTGTATTAGAAAGGCAACAAACATATTGCTGCCAGCAAGAAAACTAAGATGAATGAATAATCGCATAAAAGCAATGTGCCTGGGCCATAATATGTGAAGATAGTATCAACAGGGTCGTTGAATAGTTATTTGGAGAAACTCTCATGGGGTCAGCCCTTGATTATTAACAAACATGAAAACTGAGGCACGAGATTCGAGGATCGAGGTGCGAGGAACGAGAACTGAGGTACGAGAGGATGACCAACGACAATTCATTGCGTTTTTTGGGTTTATTGCGTTTATCGAATTTAATGCTACGCATTGGAAGTGAGACCTGCAATAGCGTTTATTGCGTTCATTGCGTTTATTGCGTTATAGCGTTTATAGCGTTTATAGAGTTATAGCGTTATAGCGTTCATCAAATTAATGCTACGCATTGGAAGTGAGACCTGCTTTGCAGGTCTGGAATTGAGTGCCGAAAAACGGCACTGGAAGTTAGTCGCCACGGCGACTGGAATTTATAAAACTGTTCATTGTGTTTGTCGAATTTAATGCTTCGCATTGGAAGTGAGACCTGCTTTGCAGGTCTGGAATTGAGTGTCGAAAACGGCACTGGAAGTTAGTCGCTTCGGCGACTGGAATTTTTCATATTGTTTATAGATTTTATTGCGTTTATCAAAACGACAATATAACAAAGTAATATACAACCCCCTTGATCCCCCTTGACAAAGGGGGAATACAAAAAAAAGCTGAAGGCGATAGCGTTCATTGCGTTCGTTGCGTTTATAGAGTTATAGCGTTATAGCGTTCATTGAGTTATTGCGTTCATTGAGTTCAATTAAAACCGAACAGCGCAAAGCGTAAACAAAAAGGCTGAAGGCGTTAGGCTGAAGGCTGAAGTAT
>Ga0207433_10014152_pt1 | contig 11611 bp, 10 predicted proteins | sample YelNatPaOPGAMG01_FD_187559 | JGI IMG/M metagenome (GOLD analysis project Ga0207433, IMG submission 187559) | Hot spring thermophilic microbial communities from Obsidian Pool, Yellowstone National Park, USA - OP-RAMG-01 (SPAdes) (version 3) | ecosystem: Environmental > Aquatic > Thermal springs...
AGAAACCGTCTTATAACTGTTAAAGCTGAATCATATATAGGAACACTATAAACAAAAATAAGAGCTATAAGAGTAGAAAGATTTGGATGTGAATTAAGGGCTTTAAGGCTCATAAGTCCTACAAAAGCCCCAAGAAATAGGCTTCCTCCATCTCCCATAAAGATTTTAGCAGGATGGAAATTAAAGAAAAGAAAACCCAAAACCGCTACAGCAATTACAAGGGTTATATCCTTAATCCAATAACTCAGAAATAAAGAAGAGATTAAAACAACTCCTCCAGCTAACCCATCCATCCCATCTATCTCATTAAGAGCATTAATAGAACCAACTATATAGAAGGTGGCAAAAAGAATATCTAACAAATATACTCCAGTAAAATGCCAGGAGCTAATAATACCTATAACTATCCCTAAAAGAATCTCGATACTAAATTTAATCTTTTGAGGAATTGAAATCATATCATCTATAAAGCCTATAAGAAATATACAAATAAGAAAAATTAATTCATAGGGAGCCACCAAAACATCAGGGAATAATATAATTCCCAAAAGAAAAGTCAAAAATATCCCCAATCCCCCTGTTCTTGGAACAGGAACCTTATGAATCTTTTCAGAAGAAGGATTATCTATAATTTTTATCTTACGACCTAAAAAGAGAGAAAGATATGTGGCTAGAAGAGAGAAGATGAAAAGAATTATCAAGTTCATTGTCTAGACTCTCTCTTATAGATTCCTAATATATCTTTATAAACTATCCCTGCTTCTATAAAACCAGCCTTTATAATTCCCCTCTGAGAACTAAAGTTCTTTTCATCTACTATCATATAAAATCTTCTACCCTTATCGCTAAATCTTTCAATTATATAAGTTAGAACATAAGAGTATATTACTTGTCCCCTATAAAATTCATCTGTAAAACATGGACCTATCTGAAAACTATTCTTATGTGACATATGTTGAAACCTGAAGTTTTTAGGGATTATATATGAGTAATGTATTATTTTATTATTATCTTTTACATAGATAATCCTATATTTACCTCTCGTTGATAGATAAAACAAGAGATGTATTAAAAAATCTCTCAGACCATCATATCTTGATAACTTTAATTTAAATAAAGATGGCATAAATTCCTCTATTTTATATGGAAAATTCCTCGACTTTATATTCTTGTTTATCTTGCAGTTTACATCAAAGACAAAAAGCAAAAATCTCCTTCTTTTATTTTTCATAAACATTTTGCCCCCTACTAATTTCTTCCATAGTATACAGTGCGCTTAACTTTGGAACTACTCTCTTTAAAATATTTCTTATAGGAAATGTAATTCTTAGATAGATAGATAGATAAGATCTATAGAACACATAAAGATTTGTATATGCCTTTGTAAAGTTAAATTTGTCTATAAGAAAATCTTGTATATTTGTTTGATGTAAAATATTTCTGAAACCATCGTTAACATATTGAAATTTATTATCTCTAAGATAATATCTATTCATCTCATATATAAGAGCCTCAGAGGGGCGCAACTTCAAGAAATCAGGATGAAATTTTGTTGTTGAATAACCAACCTCTATATCATCATAAATATAATTTTCTGAATAGGCAATTAAGATGTTATTATGAAAGACTCCCCAGTAATGTACAATGTCTTCAAAATCTCTCATTTTAAGAACCCTCTCTCTAAATTCCTTTTCAGTTATAGAGGGCTTTTTAACTCCTTTATATCTTTCAAACGCTGATATAAATACATTAAAACCATTTCTTGCTATAAAATCTGCTTCAACTCTTTTTACTTCACAATTTTTTAAACCTTTCTTGATTTTATTTCTATCACTTGAAGAATATTCCTCAAGATCTTTAAACTCAGTACATATAATAGCATACCAGCCTTCCTCAGAGTTATTTTCTGTCTTTGTATAGTCATCGGTTAGATTAAATCCATCCGTCCACCTAACCAATAAAGCCTTAGGAAATTTAGATAATAAAAACCTCGCCTCATCCTCTGAAATAGTATAATCAAGCATAGCAGGACCCAATGGAACAACCATTCTTTGGTATTCTCTGAAGAGAATACCATTCACTATCTCAAATTTTACTCCCAATCTATCATATAACTCTGCAAATCTCTCTGTAGATTTAAGCATTTTTATTTCCTCTCAATTTAGAGACCACCAGTTTTATAAATCCCCAAAGAGAACCAAAGCCATAAGAAAAATGTAATGTTGGAAATGTTACAAGAAGAAAAGGAAAATATTGTAATCCATGTTTAAGAGATAAGGTTAGTGAAGAGATTATATCTAATATGCCATAAACACTAAGTACTCCAACTAAAAGATAAAGAAAATTCTTATAAAATAAAGTTATCAATGAACCTATTAAAAGAAATAGCACGAAAGCAAAAGGAACTAGGTGTCTATAAGAAAATGGTATATTTGCATATCTTAAACTATAAATAATCCAGAATCCATTCAAGAAATTTTGTTTAAATAAACTTTTTAAATCAGGTCGAGCATAATAATAACTTACTATATCTGGACATAGAAGAATCTTACCACCTGCTCTTTTTAACCTTAAGTTAAATTCAATATCCTGATTTCTAATAAGATTCTCATTAAAAAGTCCTATCTTTTTAAATACTTCTTTTTTATAGCACCCAAAAGGAACAGTATCTACTTCCTTAACTTCTCTCACTCCTCTTCTAAAGTAAGAATTACCTATTCCAAAAGGATGAGAAAGAGCTAATGCTATAGAGTGAGCGACAAGTGTATCTTTACCAGGTAAAGTTACCCAAATTCCCCCAACATTATCTGCTTTATATTCCTGTAAGTACTCAACACATTTTGATATATAATCTTTTTCGTATCTATTATGTGCATCCATCCTTATAATAATATCTCCTTTTGCTTCTTTTATACCTATATTCATCGCTGAAGGGGCAATTTTTTTAGGATTATCAAGAAGTTTTACAAAAGGATATTTATTAGAATAATTTTTTACTATCTCTCTTGTTCCATCCTTGCTGATACCATCTACTACTAAAATTTCCAATTTATCTTTTGGATAATCCTGAGCAATAATTGAGTCAAGGCATTTTTCTATAAATCTTATTTCGTTCCTACAAGGCACAATTACAGATACAAACAATTTATTTTCCATTAAAGTTCCACTCCTTCCTAAAAACTCTTTCTTCCAATTCCCTCATAATAGAATCCCAATCTTTTTATTTCTTTAGGCTCGAACGTATTTCTTCCATCAAATAAATAAGGCTTATACATTAAATTCTTTACTCTCTTCATATCCAGTTTTAAAAAATCTGACCATTCTGTTACTATAGCTAATACATAAGCATCTTTTACAGTCTCATAAGGGTCGTCACAGAAACAAATATTATCTAAATATAGCTTACCTAAAATCTCAAATTCCTTCTTTGCATTGTTCATAGCTTTCGGATCATACACTTTAACTTTGTATCCTTCCTCTATAAGTCTTTTGATGATTCTAATAGCAGGAGATTTTCTTACATCATCTGTGTTTGGCTTAAAAGCAAGTCCCAAAATAGCAACAGTATTTCCATTTTCTCTTCTCAGAGTATCTACAATTTTTCTTACAAATCTCTCTTGCTGGTATTCATTTACTTCGGCAACCGCCTTTAATAGTTTAAAATCATAATTATGATCGTTAGCAATCATTAACAACCCATCAATATCTTTTGGGAAACATGACCCCCCATAACCAACTCCCGCATTTAAAAAATAAGGTCCAATTCTTTTATCTAAGCCTATACCTTCTGCTACCTTCTTAACATCGGCTCCTATCCTTTCACAAATGTTAGCAATTTCGTTTATAAATGAAATCTTCATCGCTAAAAAAGCATTAGCAGCATATTTTATCATTTCTGCACTTCTTATATCTGTAATAACCTTAGGAGCATTAATCTTAGAATATATTTCAGACATTATTTTCTTAGCTATTTCATCTTCTACTCCTATGACTATTCTGTCAGGTTCTAAAAAATCTTTTAATGCAGAACCTTCTCTTAAAAATTCTGGATTGGAAACAACTGAAAATTCTCCTTTAAAGCATTTCTTAATCTCCTCTTTAACCCAGTCTGCTGTACCTACAGGAACAGTACTTTTATTTACAATAACTTTATATCCATTAATTACTTTAGCAATTTCCCCTATAGCTTCTTTAAAGTAGCTCATGTCAATACTTCCATCTTCTCTAGATGGGGTACCCACACAAATAAAGATAACCTCACTTTCGTTAACTGCATATTCTATATCTGTGGTAAATTCAACATTATTCTTTACACTAGTTAACAATTCCTCTAAACCAGGTTCATATATCAGAATAATACCTTTATTTAAGTTATTTATCTTTTCTTCATCTTTATCCATGCATATAACTTTATTGCCTAAGAAAGCAAAAGCGACTCCTGTAGTTAATCCTACATATCCAGTTCCAATAATAGTAATTTTTCTCATATTCCCTCCTTAATTATATCCTAACTCCTTTCATTTCTTTCCCTCAGAAGATGGACGATATTCTATTCTATATTGTGGTGAACCTGCATAGTGGTTAATAAGTAAGATATTCATTTCGTATCTTCTCCAAGACATTTTACCATAAATCCTCTCTTTACTAGCTCTTTTCCAAAATCAAAATGTCTTGTTCCCCCAGGAAGGTCTGGAGTAAGGGCATAGTGATTAAAGAACCAGATATTTCTGTTAAACATTATCCAGCTCCTCTATAGCTTCTTTATAGATTTCAGTAATTAGTTTGAAATTGCCTTTCCAGTTATATTTATCTAAAACAAAGTTTCTTGCATTAACTGAAAGTTTTCTCCTAAGCTCTTCATCTAATAGAATTTTTTCTATAGCATTAGCAGTAGCTTCGGGATTTTTAGGAGGAACAATAAATCCAGTCTCTCCATCTTTAACTACTTCAGGAAGTCCGCCAATATTAGAAACTACAACAGGAACTCCACAAGCCTCAGCTTCAAGTACAGCTACTCCAAATGATTCACTCTCAGATACAGATACAGATACAGTAAACATATTAAAATACCTTGGGACTTCATCATGAGGTATAAAGCCAATAAATCTCACTTTGTCCTCTATATTTAGAGACCTTACTAATTTTTCTAATTCTTCCTTCAAATAGCCTTCTCCTCCAATATAAAGTTCTAAAGGTAAACTAGGATATTTATCTACTAATATTTTAAATGCCCTGATAAGATATTCAATCCCATATTTAGGTTTTAAAGCTTTTATAGTACCAATTATAATTTTATCTTTCGGCTTCAGTTCAGGCATTGGTTTAAACTTCTCACAATCAACACCAAAAGGCGTTACAAAAACTTCTTTATCAGTATACTTTTTGGTTTCTTCTGCCATAATACTGCTTGTAGAAAGAACAAAATCTGCTTTCTTAAGGGCATATTTTACAAGGTATTTATGTAAGAAACTTCTCTTAGGAAAATCAAAAATGTCTGACCCCCAAACTGATACTATAAATGGATGGTAATTCAATAAGCTTCCAACAAATCCATAACTGGAAATATAGTGAGCATGTAAAATATCAGGGTGAAGTTGTTCAGTTATTTTTTTTATATTAGAAACATGTAGTAAATAATTCAGTTTTCCTAAAGGAGAGACACTTGGAGGAAAGTATAAAGCATCAATATCTTCAGGCAAAGGCTTATGAAAAGATATTATAAGAACTTCGTTACCACTCTCTTTTAGGCTATAAGCAATCTTTAAAGTATGAACACTATTTGCAGGTGCTAAGAGACAAATTTTCATATCGAAGTCTCCTTTTCTCTCATATTTTCTAATAAAGCAACAAGAATAAGTAATGTTGCTATAACTTCAAAATCTTGGAAGCTATCTCCTAAAAAACCAGAAAATATAAGCCCGATAGCAGCAGCTACAATTGAATATTTATAAATGTCAAAAGAATGTATTAAGTGAAGTTTTCCAAAATTAAGTAGTTCCTTAATAAAAAATAGAAATGCTATAAAGCCTATAATACCAGTTTCTAAGAAGGTTCTTAAGAAAGTATTGTGAGGATCGCCTCCAGTAATAAACCAGTGAGGAACGAAGTCTTGTACAATCTTTCCTCCCATAGGTCCAGTCCCTAAAAGCCAATTTTCGGAAATTGCTTTTAATGTAGCACCCCAGAGAATAAATCTTGCTTCTGAAGATGGTGCCTCATAAAGATATTCAAAACCTTGCCCACCGAAAGTATATACAATCATTCTACCGTAAATTAAAGGATAATTAGCAACTACCAGAAGAATTAACATAATAAATATAGATACTGTATTTCTTTTGACATAAGGACTTATATTGTACTTTGTACTACTGTATAGAAGATAGATAAACATAAATATAAACCCAAGCCAGCCTTCACGAGATAAAGTAAAAATTAAAAGAATTACTAAGAGAATTATTAATACCAAATAAAACACTTTTTTAATCAACCCTGTTTCGTAACTTTGCCTTATAAAAACAAAAGGCAACATTACTAAGATAAAATTAGCAAATTTATTGGGGTTTAAAAATAGACTTGACACTCTCCAACCTACAGTATTTATAAAGTTTTCATCCTGTAATATCCTACTTTTAGAAAAAAGGAATTTTATAATATTTAAATAGGCATCAGGAGAAAGTATTTGTATTAATCCTATAAGGGAAATAATTACAGTAATTAAACTTAATGTCTTCAAAATATAAGAAACATCTTTCTCTCTATAAAGATTGCTTCTCACAAAAAAATATAAAATATAGGGTTCCATACCTTTTACCAGACTACCAAATATAAAAATAACAGAACTACCAAATCTTAGAGATCCAATAATTGAAGAAAATATAATAACAATCAATAAAATAGAAACTATATTATCTAATCTTGTAATACCTGAAACAAAATGAATCTTCCCACTTATTAGAATAATTTTTAGCAGCAAATAAATACCTGTTATCATGATTAATAAATCTCCCAACTGCCATTCAAAGCTAAAACCACCCATCCTCAAAGGAGGAAGAGTATTGGGTAAAAGAAATAAATTTATTAATGATATTATTAGCCAAAAGCATTTATAGGTCATTTTTATTTAAAACCCCCTGGTAGAACTTCTCGTAGTTTTTAGCCATAATCTCAACTGTAAACATCCTCTCTACTCTTTCTCTACCTAAAATCCCCATAGTATTGGCTCTTTCGGGTTCTGAAATTAATTTAAGAATAGCTTCAGCTAATGAATAGATATCACCAGGAGGAACAATAACCCCAGTTTTACCATTTTCCACAACTTCAGGGATTCCTCCAACATCGGTTCCTATCGTCGGAATTCGCCTTGCCATAGCCTCTATTAGAACCATCCCAAATCCTTCTCTTACTCTCGAAGGTAATACTAAACAGGCCAATGAATCCAGAACGTTAGGTATATCATATCGAGTGCCCAAGAAATATACATATCTTTCAATCCCTAAATCTTTTGTTAAATTAATCAATTGCTCTTTATAATTATATTGTCTATAGGGATTACCACCTACAATTACAAATCTAACGTCTTTTCTTTCATCAAGTATAATTTTAGCAGCTTTTAAAAAATCTTCATGACCTTTTATATTGTTAGGATAAAGCCAAGCGACCATTCCTACAAGCTTTATATCCCTTGGTATTTCCAATTCGTCATAAAGATACCATTTTTTCACAGGAATTTTATCAAATTTTTCTATATCGATACCATTGTATATAACTTCGATATTTTTATATTTTATCCCTTTATCTAAAACATAATTCATTACGTCTTTAGAAATTACTGCTGTACCAGCATCTACCCAATAAGTTGATTTCTCCAAGACATAGTAAAAAGGGTTATCAAGATCAGGACCATGAATAGTAGAAACTATGGGGGAATTTTTCGCTAAGAGATGTGCTACCCTACCTAAAAATCTTGCCCGTAGTAAATTAAGATGAATAATATCATAATTTCCAGTTTTATAAAGCTTTGAAAGATCAATTATTCCTTTTATATCTATTAATCTTTTTTTAATAAAGTTATCGGTCTTAAGAGAGCTTCGAATGTCTACTTCAAATACAGGTATCCCTAACTCTATCATTTGCTTTCCACTCTCATCAATTTTAGGTACAGCTATCTCAACTTGATGACCTAAGTATTTAAGCCCCTTTGCAAGTTCTGCCGTAACTGTAAGCTGAGGAAAAGATTTAACTAAAAGAATTCTCATAATATCTTCTCTACCTCACTAATTTCCAACTCCATGTGATTTTCCCAGGATAAAAGATGCTTTTCAGCAAAAATTCTCGCATTTTTTTCTAATCTTTGTCGGACCTCATCTTTAGTAAGCAACCTAACTACAGTTTTAGGTAATTCATTAGACAGATTTTCTTTTTTTATGAGAATGGCATTTTGACCATTTATTAATATCTCTTTAGTTGAACCATCATCTATAGTAACAATACACTTACCACATTCCAAAGCTTCTAATACCGGATTACATAAATTAGAATAATCATTTAGAGAAAGAAATATATCACAAGCATTAAAATATTTTCTTACTTCTTCATGAGGAACCGATCCTATAAATAACACATTATTGTTCAATTTTAAATCTTCAACTAATCTTTCTAGTCTTTTTCTTGCAGTACCATCACCAACAATTACTAAAATAGCATTACTAACTTCTTTGATTACCTCTGGCATTGCCATTATAGCTCGATCAACCCTTTTCCATTCTTCAAGCCTGCAAGCAACTAAAATAGTTTTTGAATCTTCGTTAAGGCCTAACTCATTTAAGAACTCCTTTTTATCAAAATCCTGAATATAAATGTCTTTGGCAACTCCATTAATCCAAAAACGAATCTTATCTTCTGGAACCTTTAGTTTATTTAACACTTCTTTGCCTCGAGTACCATCATTATCCATAATAATCAAGTTACTAGGAGTCTTCAATCCAATTATGTGGTGGGGAATTCTAAGCCATGCCCCAATCTTGTATTTTTCTATTATGGGATAAGCTATAGTGCCTTGAAATCTTGTTACCAGAGGTGTATGACAAATCTTTGCAATACTCCATGCTAACGGAGCCCCATAAATTTCATAACCATAAATTACCACAGGTCGATATATCTTTGTTAATTTCAGCAATTTAAGAAAACCACCTAAGAAAAATGAAACTTGAGAGACAAAACCAATTAAACCTGCCTTTATACTGACATCAACAAATGGAACTGTATCTTCCATATTCTGCATATTATTTCTTTCCTTTTTACCTACATTTAACTTTCTATTTTTGTTCAGTATATTTTTCAATAATCTCCACAAAAATCTAAAGAGAGGATTAAAACGGTATACAATTAGATTTTTAGCATCTTCACCTAAAAGACCATTATAATCTGCTCTATTTGGATCGGATTCTGGATTTGAAGTAAACAATAAAACCCAATATCCCTTGCGCAAATATCCTTGAATCGTTCTGAACAATATTTGATTTCCAGCTTTTAACATATCTAATTGCGTAACAATAAATATAGTTTTAGAATTTTCTTTCAGATTCTTCATTTTATTTATCGGCTCTATAAATTTAGTTTATTAGTTTTATACCAATCAATAAGCTTTTTTAGCCCTTCTTTTAAATCCACTTGAGGTTTGTAGTCCAGAATTTCCTCCATCTTTTCTATAGAAGGTACTCTTCTTTTAACGTCTTCGTAGTTCTTTGAAAAGGAACTGTATGGGACATATTTAATCTTAAGCTCAGTATCAACCCCAGAAAGCTTATGCATAAGCTTCGCAAGATCTAAAATGCTTATCTCTTCTTCAGCACCTATATTTATTATCTCTCCTATAGCCTCTTTTCTTTCTATGGCTCTTACAGTGGCTTCAGCTGCATCTTTAATATAAATAAAACATCTTGTTTGAGAGCCATCACCATGAATTTCTACTGGCTGATTTTTAAAAATTGCTTCTAAAAATACACCTTGCGGACCACCCCACCAGTTTAAGTATTGCCTTTCACCATAAGTTCCAAAATATCTAAGTATAACAATTTCTAAACCATATTCATCCTGATAGGCAAAGGCTAAATGTTCATCAAATAATTTTGAAACTGCATAAGCCCATCTTCTACTAGTACTAGGACCTAATATTAAATCATTGTTTTCTTTAAAAGGAATTTGAGGACTCTTCCCATAAACATCAGAAGTGGAACCGATTATAACTTTAGCTCTCCTTCTCTTTGCAAGTTCTAAAATATTAATAGTCCCTTGTGTATTTAATATTAGTGTATTCATCGCACTAGAATATCGAGGTATTTTATAGGCAGCCAAATGTAATATTACATCAATAGAATCTACTTCTTGAAATAAGATGTCTTTTTCCAAAATATCTAACTTTTTAAATTGAAATTTGGGATTTCCTAAATTGTGTCTTATATTTTCAATGCAGCCAGAGCTAAGATTATCTATACATAAAACATTATACCCTCTATCTAACAATATATCACATACATGAGACCCTATAAATCCAGCACCACCCACAACAAGAACTTTCATTTTATATTCTCCTTTCAGTACACTATTAACTTTACTTTTACCCTATATACTTTTTAAAATCCATATTTACTCTATAAGATATCATAAAATTATTAGAGTAATATTAAGAAGTAAAACATTTAATCTTAACCTCAGCCTTAATCTATCCATCTTTCCTCTCTCAACACCTTTACCATCTTCTCTGCCGAATATTCATCTTTAAAATCCACCTCTTCTCCTGGTCCTATATTCTTTACTGCAGATACTATTTTATCACAATCTGCCCCTACAAGTCTATTCCATCCAAACTTTACTGTCTCAACCCATTCTGTCTCATCCCTTAATGTAATACAGGGGACTTTTAGCCAGAAAGCTTCCTTCTGGATGCCTCCTGAATCTGTGAGAATCGCCCTTGCATTCTTCTCTAATTTTATCATATCTAGATATCCTACTGGTTCTATAACCTGAATCTTCTCCAGGAGAGATTCAAGATTATACTCCTTTACTTTATTTTTTGTCCTTGGATGTATGGGAAAGATTACAGGTATATCCAGTTGAGATAATGCGGTTAAGATATTCTTTAACCTTTCATAGTTATCAGTATTTTCTGCCCTGTGGATAGTAGCTAGATAGTATTCTTTAGGCTTGAGATTAAGCCTCTCTAGGATCTTACTCTTTGTTTCACTTATCTTTGAAAAGTGCATCAGAGCATCAAACATTATATCTCCAACAAGATATACCCCTTCTGTTATTCCTTCTCGTTTTAAGTTTTCTACTGCTGTCTCAGTGGGACAAAAGAGAATATCTGATAGATGGTCTGCTACAATTCTATTAATCTCTTCTGGCATATCTCTATTGAAGCTCCTAAGTCCTGCTTCTACATGGGCTAATTTTATATGAAGCTTAGAGGCAGAAAGAGCTCCTGCCAATGTGGAGTTTGTATCTCCATAGACTATAACTAGATCGGGCTTTTCTTTTAAAAGCACTTCTTCTATAGCTATAAGCATCCTTCCAGTCTGACTTCCATGGGAACCTGAACCTATGCCAAGATTAT
>Ga0207433_10014155_pt1 | contig 11611 bp, 9 predicted proteins | sample YelNatPaOPGAMG01_FD_187559 | JGI IMG/M metagenome (GOLD analysis project Ga0207433, IMG submission 187559) | Hot spring thermophilic microbial communities from Obsidian Pool, Yellowstone National Park, USA - OP-RAMG-01 (SPAdes) (version 3) | ecosystem: Environmental > Aquatic > Thermal springs >...
CTGCAGGTCTTTCTCTGGTTCCTAGTGTTTCTCGGGTTAGCGATCGCGATCGGTGTCGGTGGCCACCTGACTGAGTTCCGGTACGTGGGCTTCTAGGGTGAGTGGGGCACGGATGGGTGGTGCGCTTGGCCGCCTCTTCGAGGCGGCCGAGCGCACACCACAACGCACGTTGTTGATCACCGGTGAGCGCCGCTACAGCTTCGGCGACTTCGTCACGCAAGCTGCGGCGCTGGTGCAGCGCTTGCGCGCCGACGGCTTTGTCCGCGGCGAGCGCGTTGCCCTCTACCTCGACGACTACGACGCCTTCTTCATCGCCTTAGTTGGCGTGTGGCTGGCTGGCGGCGTTGCCGTGCCCCTGAACACGAGTCTGCCACAAGAGAGCCTTGCGGGGCTCCTGCGCAGGGCGCAGCCGGCGTTTCTGCTCGTTCCCGACAAAGAGGCATGTGCGTCTGCCACGTCGCCGGTTGAACCGCGGCGCTTGGTGTTCCGTCCAAGCGAGGCGCAGAGTGCCGCCGTCGCGCCGGAGTGTACAGCGGAGGCCGGCGGAGAAGTCGGCGGTGGTCGTGCGCGGGACGAACGCTCAGCTGTCGGTACGGGTGAGGTTGCTCGCCCAGAGACGTTCACGCCGCTCGCCCCCGACGAACTGGCCGTGATCATGTTTACGTCGGGCACGACGGGCGTTCCCAAAGGTGCCCTGCAGACCCTCGCCAGCGTCCTGGGCAACGCGGCTCGCGTTGCCCAGGAGCTTGGTCTCACTGCTGAGGATCGCATCTTCATTAATACGCCGCCCTACTTCACGAGCGGCATCTGCCACTTCCTCACGCTGCTCAGCGTCGGCGGTTCGACCGCGGCTCAGCAGGGCTTCTTCTTCGGCCAAAGTCTGCTCGGCCACATGGAAGCTCTCGGCTGCACGGGCTTCGGCGGTGCACCCGCTCACTTGGTGCGCGTCGTCGAGCCGATGGACGAACCGGTGCAACCGGGGCGTTTACGCTTCTGGGTGAGCTCGGGCGACCACTTGCCGCTGAGTACGATCGACAAAATGCGGGCTGTGCTTCCGGGCGTGGCGCTCTACAACATGTATGGGCTAACCGAGGTATCGGGGCGCCTGTGTGTTCTGCCGCCGAGCGAGCTGGAGCGGCACCGGGGTTCCGTCGGGCGACCTCTGCCCGGGATGACGGTGACCGTGCGCCGGCCCGACGGGACCCCGGCGCCGCCGGGCAAAGTCGGCGAACTCTTCGTGACCGGTGACTTGGTCATGCAAGGCTACCTCGACGAGCCGGAGATGACCGCCGAGGTCCTGACGCGGCACGGCCTGCGCACGGGCGACTTCGGCCACCAAGACGCGGATGGCTTCGTCTGGGTCGCGGGACGCCAAGACGATATCTTCAAGCGCGGCGGAGAGAAGGTCTCGGCTGTGAGCGTTCAGCAGGCAGTGATGGATCTGGGTCTGTTCCGCGACGCGGTCGTGGTCGCCGTCGAGGACGAGATCCTCGGCAAGGTACCGGTCGCTTTCGTCGTCCCGGCGCCTGCGACGAAGTTTAAACGGGGCGCGGCCATGCGCGAACTGAAGCGCCGGCTGCCCGCCACGTGGCTACCGACGCGTCTCGTGCCGCTACCGGAGATTCCGAGAACCGGGTCGGGCAAACCGATCCGTCGCGAGTTGCTGGCGTGCCTCGACGGCCGCGACAGCGATGAATGAGTTGATCTCGCAAAGGGTTTAAGGACGAGAGTCGTGACGACGAGAAGCTGACGCGGTGGAAATCTACTTCAACCTCTACTTGATTCCGATCGTGGCGGTAGCGCTCTTCCTCTACTGGGTGGTACTGCGCGGCGAGAAGTGGCGCGTGCCATTCCTCATCGTTACCTCGTTTGCCATCCTGGAGAGTCTGCACCCCGTCTTCGGCATCGTCGTGATCGCTCTGGCGGCCTTCACGCATCGTCTCGTCGCGTGGCGTAAGGTCGGTCGCTTGTCGGCCATCGACACCTTGGTCATGGGAGTGGCCCTCGTCGTCGTCGTACTTGGCGTGGGCAAGTACGGCCAGTCGCTGGCGACGTCGCTGTGGGGGCGCAGCGACTGGATCTCGCAGCACCTCATCATGCCGCTCGGCATCAGCTACTTCGTCTTCCGCCTGCTGCAGTACATCTTCGACCAGCTGCGCGGCGTGTTGACCGAGAACTCGTTCGTCAAACTGCTCGCCTTCTTGCTCTTCATCCCTACCTTCCCGGCAGGCCCGCTGGAGACCTACCAAGGCTTTTGGGGCAAGCGCAGCACCACGCTCGACAAGGATCTCGTGTACGCCAGCGTCAGGCGCATCGTCCTGGGCTACTTCAAGAAGGCTTTCGTCGTTGACCTGTTCTTTCAGCTTACGTTCGGCGACCTCATGAACACGGTGAACGGGGCGTACTTTCGCCCGGGAGCGCACAGCGCCTTCTTACCGTGGGCTTACGTCATCGTCGTGTTCCTGCGCGCCTACGTCGATCTCTCCGCCTACACCGACTTGGCCATCGGCTTCTCGGGGCTATTCGGCTTTCGCATCATGGAGAACTTCAATCGCCCCTGGCTGAGCAAGAACCTGAGCGATTTCTGGCAGCGCTACCACATCTCGCTCTCCAGCTGGTGTCGCGACAACGTGTACTTCCCCGTGTTCGGGGCGACGCGCAAGGTGTGGCTAGGCCTCTACGCCTCGATGCTCACCATGGGCCTGTGGCACTTCGTCAACTTCAACTGGACGCTGTGGGGCTTATGGCACGCCAGCGGGCTGGTGTGGGTGAGCTACTGGAAGGGTCTGCAGCGCAAGCGCCGTAAGGCTCAGCGCGCCAGGCAAGCTCGTCAAACTCGCGTTGCCGAGCCAGCTGCGGAACCGGTCGTCCTTGGCTCCTACCTCTTTGTGGTGCCTTTGAGCACCCTGAAGAAGGCGTTCGCCTGGTGGCCGTACGCGCTGACGTTCCTCTACGTGGCGGTCGGTTACTCGTTCGCCGGCACCCACAACATCCACACGGCGCTCACGGTCTTCGCGTGGTGCTTCGCGGGTCCTCTGCGCTTCTTGGTTCATCTCGTGGCCTGAGGCGGGCGGCGCCCGGCGCTGCGCCTGACTTCGCGCAGCCGCTCTTTCCTGCAGGCAACCGCTTTTGATGACTTCGGGCAGCTAGGCAACTGCCCTTTCCTGTAGGCAACCGCTCCTGACTGGGACAGCCGCTCCCCCCGTCAGTCAACCCGTCCTCGTCTCAGGCCACCCAGGCGAAGTGCACGTAACGGAGCGTGAGGTAGCCGAGAGCGAGCGTTGAGAGGCTCACGAGAACCCAGCGCAAGACGGGTCGGCGCTGTGTGAGCAAAGCGGCCGCGATGAAGAGCGGGAAGGCTGGCAACACCAGTCGCGGCAGCGATAGCAGCGGGCGATACGCGGTGGAGAACATCAGCGGGAAGCCAGCCACGGCAAGGCCGTAGAGCCAGTAGTGCAGTGGCAGGCGCCGCCAGCTGAGCAGGATGAGCACGGCGACGACGATCAAGGCGATGGCGGCGGTGAAGTTGCCGAACGCCATCGCGGCGGTACGCGGCCACGTCGGGCCCGTGCCGGCGGAGAAGCCGTCGATGTAGTACAGCAAGGCGTGGTAACCGGACTCGAGCCCTTGCGGGATCGTCCGCCAGGGTACGCTCAAATGGCGACCCCAGAAGGTCTCGGCCTTCATGAAGGCGAGCGGGTCGCCCAGGCTCACCAAAAGCACCGCCATGTAGATAAGCATCCCCAGGGGGATGAGCAGTAGCGCCAGTGCACCGCTCAGGAGGCGGCCAGCTCCGCGCAACTGGCCGCGCCGGTAGGCTGTCCAGAGCAAGATGGCGAGCGGGATGACGAGCAAGAGTCCCGTGGAGTGCGTCAACGTTGCCAACATCCCGGTGCTGCCGGCAAGCAGCCAACGTTGGTGGCGCGCCAGATAAAACATGGCCACGGAGAGCAAGAGGAAGAGGGATTCGCGATAGGTCGCCTGAAAGAAGAAGCTCGTCGGGGCTAGGGAGAGGAACACGATGCTCCAGAACGCGACCTTGGCGCCAAAGTCCTCGGCGAGCAGTCGATAGAGGAGCGCGGTGGCGGCGATGAAACACGTGGCTGAGACCACGACGCCAGCTGCCTCCCACGACCCTAAAAGCGCGTACATGCCGCGCAGAAGAAGCGGGTAGAGAGGGTAAAACGCGGTGTCGGCAACTGTGCGATAGCCGTGGCTGGCGACGCGCACGTACCAAACCCCGTCCCAGTTGACCCATGCGTTGAGCAGGTGGCCGAGGAAGCCATGCAGACGGTCTGGCCGAGGTACGAGCAGGTGCGCGGCGATGTGCCGTCGGTCCAAGACGTACGAGGCGACAAGCGCGTAGACGAGCAAACCGAGGCGTGTTCCTACAGCGACGGCGAGGCTCGGCCAGAGCAGACTGCGCGCCCGTTCGACGGCTATATCGCGTGGCTCTGTAGGCTCCTCACGCAGGGGCGCGAGGGTGAGGCTAGCAGTATCGGCTTCCAGTCTCGCGGTGCCCGCCTCGTCGGCCCGTTGCGGAGCAGCGGACAAGAGCACGTTCTGGGACTCTTCAGCGATCATGTACGGTGCTCGCGGCGAGCTGACAAGGGCGTTCGGTTGACGAGGGCATGCCACTCATCGTGTCTGCGCCGTCCGTGACAACCGCGGCTGAGTTTGCTAGGGTCGCCTGCGTTGTATGTCCGACGATGTGGTGACTCGGTGCTCTCATCTACTCGTTCCGTCTCTCAATCATTGGGACTGAGCACTTTCGTGCAAAGACTACCCTCTCAGATGCAGCTCAGCTCGCTCACTTCGGCTGCGTTAACAACTGTTAACGGCTTCGTAACGTGTACGGGAACCTCGTTCGCTTAGCCTTGCTGGAGGCGCTCGCCTCTATGCGGGTTAGTGGCCCTTCGGAGAAGAAACTCGATGAAGACCTGGACGCGCGCTAACATTGTCGGTCTCGCGGCGGTGATCGCCGTGAGCCTCGGCGTGCGCGGCGCGTGGGTAGCCGTCGTGCACGCACTGCCTGTAAGCGACTTCCTGTTCTACTACCTGGGCGGAGCGAGTATCGCCGCCGGGCACGGCTACAGTATCCTCGGTCACCCCACCTCCTTCTTCCCCATCGGGTATCCCGCCTTTCTCGCCCTGCTCTTTACCCTCTTTGGGACGTCATTCACTGTTGTCAGAGTGTCCGGTGTGTTGCTCTGGACGCTGAGCGCCGGACTTGCCTACCTCCTCGGTCTGCGTCTCGGTAAGGGCCTTGCCCCGGCGCTCATCGGTGGGCTCGTCGTGGCGCTCTACCCGGATTTCGTCATGCTGACTGGCCTGGCGGCGTCGGAGAACCTCATGGTGCCGCTGCTCCTTGGCGTGTCGCTTCTGCTGAGCTACACGGCGCCGGGGCGCATCTCGGTGCGGACGGCTGCACTGGCGGGCGTGCTCCTCGGCGCCTCGTTACTGGTGCGCTCGACGGCGATTCTGTTCGTGCCGCTCGTGGCGCTCGTGATCGTCGTCGCTGGGCGCGATCGCCGACGTGTGCTGGCGGCGATCGCGTTGTTGGCCACGTGTGCGGCGGTTGTGTTGCCTTGGGTCGTGCGCAACTGGGCGGTCATGGGAACGGCCGATATCTCCACGAATGGCGGTTACACGCTCTTTCTCGGCCTCAACTCGCGGGCGACTGGCGGCACCGGAGTGCGTGGCTACCACCACGCGTGGCCAATTCAGAGCGTGCGCAGCGAAGTCACGGCCAATAGCGAGCTTACACATCGGGCTCTCGATTGGGCGCTCCACCATCCGCTGGGCGTGGTCCGCCTGATGCCCAAGAAGGCCTACTTCCTCTTCCACTGGACGCCAGGGCAGTTGCTCTCTAACTTCCGCGCACAACCGGGTGGGGTTACCGGCGCCATTATGCAGCGGTCGTTGACCGGATCGGAGCGGGCGCTCTTTCGTTGGCTGACAGCCGAGGAGGGCGTGTTTGCCTGGATTCAGTACGTCTTCTTGGTGGTGGCCAGCGCCGGGCTTGTGCTGGCGCTGCTGCGTAAGCTGCCGGCCGCTCTGTGGGTGGCGCTTACGTTCGCGTACTGGATCATCTTCCACGTCACGTTGATCCACGGACAGGCACGCTTCCTGAAGAGCGTGACTCCCCTCCTGGCTCCGTTCGCTGGGTACGCGCTCGTAGCCGCGGCCACGTGGCTGGTTTTCACCTTGAGACGACCCACACCGTCTCTACGCGGGGTAGCGGCTGGCGCCGCGGGCGAGGTAGTCACGACGGCAGTGTCGGACGAGCCGCCGCTGAGTGGTTCAGAGGGTCTGCCGAGCAGCGCAGGCAGTCCGACCCGTGGTGGCGACGCCGATCGCTAGCGGAGGCAACGCTCAGACCTCTGCTGCCTCGTCCGTGAGGAGCGACGTCCCAGCCCACAAATACGCGGCCAGGCGTAGAAGCGGGCCGGCTCTCAGCTACAGTCGGCCTCACTGTGTCGTGCAAGGAAGATCGTCATGGCTCCGCATCCGCTTGCCAAAGTCGCTGAATGGCTGCGCAGACTGGGCGGTAGATCAGTGGAAATCAAGCAGCGTGTCGCCGCGCAAGCCGAGCCGTAGCGTCTCCACGGAGATGACCTCCTCGGGCGGGATGTTGCCGAGGTTGACGTTGCTGCCGAACTTCTTGATGAACCACGTCTGTTGTTTCTTGTTGGGCGCTTCGAACACGAGGTGCTGGGCATCGACGGCGTGCAGGATCTCATCGATGAGGCCGCTCTTCACCTCGCCGTCGGGGTTGTAGACGCCAACTGTGCCCGACTCGCGTCCCTCAGTGATGACTTTCCAGGCGCCGGCATCGAGCTCACGCTGGATCAGTTCGACCCACTTGTACGGCGCCAGCACGACGTGCTCATCCTTGCTCCCCACCTCAGATAAGACCCTGAGGCCCTCGCGCGTCAGTCGGGAGATCGCCGCGAGCTTGTCGCCTTCATCCATGGCCACCGTGCCGTCGGAGACCTCGACGTGCTCGATGCCGAGCTGCTTGATGCAGCGCACGTAGTCGTCGAGCCTGTTCTGGCGCATGGCAACCTCGAAGAGAGTGCCGCCAAAACACACGGGAATGCCGTGGTTTTGGTACAGCTCGATCTTCTCCTTGAGGTTGTGCGTGATGTAAGAGGTGCCCCAGCCCAGTTTCACGATGTCGATGTACGGCGCCGCCACGGCGACCAGGTCGTCGATCTGCGAGGGCCCGAGCCCCTTATCGAGCACGTGCGTGAGGCCAGCCTCGCGCGGCTTAGCGCTCCGCTCCGGGAGTAAGAGGAAATCGAGCATCGGGGCCTCCCGTTGATTCTCACTTCTACATTGGATATCGATTGCTTATCCTAGCAGATATTGGCGTTCAAGGTTGTCGGTGGGGCGGCGGCGATTGCTCCTTTGCTTCGCCTGAGCACGCGGCGGCCACGATCGCTGCTCTTCTCCGTGGGCGCCCGGCCGTTATCGATCTTGCGCGCGTGAGCGCACTCACGATCGAGTGTCACGGTGCGCCGCTATTGCTCCCAAAGCGCCGGCGAAACACGGTGAAAGCGACGAGACCCGCGGGGATCGGGAACCAGAACGAGACCAGGCGGTAGGCGAGCGTTGCTAGAGCCGCTTCGGTAGCGCCGACGCCGGCCAAGCCGAGAGTGGCCACTAGGCCGACTTCAACGAAACCGAGGCCGCCAGGGGTAAACGGGATCATGCCGAGCAAGGCCGCCACGACGTAGGCGACTAAGACAAGTGAGGCGTGCGGTCGAGCGCCGACGGCAGCCAGAGCGGCGATCAGAGCGAGCAAGTCGAAGAGCCAATTGCCGGCCGCGAAGGGCAGGGCCTGCCACCACTTGTCGCCCAGGACACTGCGGATGAGGTTGCGCTCCTCGATGAGTTTGTCCGGTAACCCCGCGAGCGGTGGAGAGTGGGGCCGGAAGCGATTACGGGTTCGCTGCGCGAAACGGCCGACTTCGGCCAGGGGGCGGTCAGTGAACAGGAGGAGCGCCCCGGTACCGATCAGGAGGCCGAACACCATGAAGCCAAACTGCACGACGCGTAACAGGCTCCGTTCTATTGGGACGCCGGTGAGGATGGCTGGGACGGTGAGGACAGGCAGTGCGAGCAGTGTTGCCGTCGAGATCAACGTCGTGGCGGTGAGTGCCGTCACCGCGCGACTGCGCGAGATGCCCACGTTGACGAGCATTTGGTAGCTTGCCGATCCGCCCGAGGCCGCTCCGCCGGGCACGACGCGGCTGAAGGCGTTACTGGCTAACTGTGTGAGGGCGGCGACGAACCAACTGCGGACGCCGGTTGCGACGCGCAGCAGGCCCCAGTAACAGGTGAAGCTGGCCGCCTCGAGCGCTCCCATGAGCAGGAACCAAAACCACGCGATGGTGCGCAGGCGCGGCGCCTCGGCGAAGAGGCTCATGAGGCTAGGCCAGACGAGGTAGAGGCCTATGGCAGCCGCACTCAGGAAGGCGATGCGCTTCACGCCGAAGAAGGGCCGCCTCTTGTCGGACGGGCTTGTCTTGTCGGCGGTCACCGGCGCGACACGCGTGCTTGTCGTCGCTCAAATGGTTGCCGCCCAGACTGGCGCGGCACGCGTCTCCGTCGCTGCTCAAAAGGTGTCATCCCAGCAAGCCTCCGTCCGTCACGAGCGGACCGTACGCCGTTCACGTTACCATGCCAGCCGGGCGTAGAGACAGACGCGCGCCCGGGCCGTACGCGAAACGTGGGTTTGCCCTTTGGTCGAACCCATGCCCGAGACGAACACTCCTGATGTGTCCGGCGACGGGCTACGGCCGGGCCGCTGGCTATGACCGACCGGTCGGTCTAGAATCGTCTGTGGCACAGTGACGCAGACCGTTCCTCAAGGAGGCCAATCATGTCCGCGACAATTGCGAGCACCCCGCGCGCCGACGGTTATCGCATGCCGGGTGAGTTCGAGCCCCATGCCGGTACCTGGATGCTGTGGCCGCAGCGCCCGGACAATTGGCGCCTGGGGGCGAAGCCGGCTCAGCACGCTTGGGTAGAAGTGGCCTCGGTGATCGCTCAGTTCGAGCCTGTGACCGTGGGTGTGAACCATGACCAGTTCGAGAATGCCCGCGCCATGCTGCCGGAGCACGTGCGGGTCGTGGAGATCTCCAACAACGACGCTTGGATGCGCGACTGCGGGCCTACGTTCGTCGTCAACGACAAAGGGGGTGTGCGCCTCGTCGACTGGGATTTCAACGCGTGGGGCGGCCTCTACGACGGACTCTACTTTCCCTGGGACAAGGACCAACTGGTGCCCCAGAAAGTAGCCGAGATCGAGCGTGTCGATCGGTACAAGGCACCGCTCGTGCTGGAGGGCGGGTCAATCCACGTCGATGGGCAAGGGACCGTGCTCACGACGGAGGAGTGCCTCCTCTCCCCTGGTCGTAACCCGCAGCTCTCGCGTGAGCAGATCGAGCAGCACCTGCGCGACTACCTGAACGTGGAGAAGATCGTCTGGCTCGGCCGCGGCATCGATCCGGAGGAGACGAACGGTCACGTCGACGACGTCGCCTGTTTCGTGCGCCCGGGTGTGGTGCTCGCCGGCGTCACCGACGACAAGGATGACTGGCGCTACGACCTCCTGCAGGAGAATCTCGAGCGTTTGCGCCAGGCGACCGACGCCCGCGGTCGGGCCCTCGAGGTGCACACGCTGCCGATGCCGGCGATCATGGAGATCACCGCTGAAGAGGCGTGGGGCATCGACACGGCACAGGGTTCCATTCCGCGCCAAGCGGGGGACAAGACGGCCGCCTCGTACCTGAACTTCTACATCTGCAACGGCGGCGTGGTCATGCCCGTCTTCGGTGACGCTCACGACGGCGAAGCACGGCGCATTCTCGAGGGCCTGTTTCCCGATCGGCGTGTGGTTACTGTTCCCGGCCGCGAGATCGTCCTGGGCGGCGGTAACGTACACTGCATCACGCAGCAGCAGCCGCGCGGCTAGGCCGCTCCTTGACCCTTGCGCGGGCTTGCCGAAGCTCAGAGCTTGTCGTACTGGCTGCCGAGGAACTCCAAGAAGGCGACCACAGCTTTCGATAGGGCGCGGTTGCGCGCGTGGACCAGGTAGAAGTCGCGCGTAATCGTGAAATCGGCGATGCGCACGACCGCGAGCGTGCCCTGGGCAACCTCCGTGCGGATGGCGAACTTGCTCATGTAGGTCACGCCGGCGCCGGCCATGACGGCCTGCTTAGTAGCTTCGTTTAAGCCCATTTCCAGGACGATATTCAGGTCGCGGTCGCGGATGCCGCGCTCCTTCAGGCGTTCCTCGACCACGGCACGTATGCCGGCACCCGGTTGCTGGACGACGAGCGGCTCGGCGAGGAACTCGGCAAAGGTGATCTGACCACGCTTGGCCCAAGGGTGATCTGGCGCGCACACAACGACGATCTCGTCGCGAGCAAAAGGCTTTACGGTAAGGTCTTTGCTTTGCGTCAGGGCGCCGACGACGCCGAGCTCCAACTCGCGGTCCAAGACGCGTCCGATGACCTCTTGCGTGTCGGTGACCCAGAGCGAGACCTGAATCGCCGGATGCGCCGCCTTGAACTGCGTGATGAGTGCCGGCAGGATGTGCTCGCCCGGACCTGTCGAGGCACCCACGGTGACGTGGCCGCCGATCAGGTTGGCGAGGTTGCCGATCTCGATGCGCGCTTGCTCGGCCAGGTCGAGGATGCGCTTGCCGTGTTCATAGAGCACTTGGCCGGCGTCGGTGGGGATGATCTCGCGGCGCGAGCGATCGAGGAGGCGCACGCCAAACTCGCGCTCGAGGTTACGCACCTGAAAACTGGCCGCCGGCTGCGTGATATGCACTTCCGCTGCGGCGAGGGAGAAACTGCGTCGTTCCACGACGCGGATGAAGAGCTGCAGTTGGCGCAGGTCCATAAGCAGAGCTTATACCATCGCACTGCCAGCGTCATTCACCGGTATGGTACTGCGCGGCTGAGAATCCCGCTCCGGCGCGAGCGCCGTCCGCCCACTTCGGTTCGCTCCGGCGCGAGCGCCGTCCGCCCACTCTGGCCGCGCCTTAAAGCGCGCTTCAGAGCCTTGCGGTTAACTCCCGCAGACGTGCTTGAGCTCGCTCCTGCACGTCCTCGTAGAGGCTCTTGCCGTGGCTATCCATGGCCACGGTCAGAGGACCGAAGTCACGCACGCGGAACTTCCACAGACACTCAGGCATGAGGTCCTCCCAGTAGACTTCCTCAATGGCCTCGATCTGGGTCGTCTCCAGGGCGGCGGCGCCACCGGTGATGGCGAAGTAGCAGCCGCCGAACTCCTTCAGGTACGGGATCGAATCGGGCAGGAGTCCGGCCTTGCCGATAATGGCGCGCACGCCGTAGTCGCGCAAGAGACCCTGGGTGAAGCGGTTCATGCGCGTGCTCGTCGTTGTGCCGATGCAGACCTTCTCGTAGCTCCCGTCGGCGAGTTTGCGCACGCCTGGTGCCGTGTGGATGAGGGCCGCTCCGGTCAGGTCCAGCGGCGGTTGGACGCCACGGTCGAAGATGCGGATCTGGGTCGCGTCGCGAATGCCGATGATGTGTCCGTCGAGGCGCACTTTCTGGCCGACGTGCAGGGC
>Ga0207433_10014171_pt1 | contig 11597 bp, 21 predicted proteins | sample YelNatPaOPGAMG01_FD_187559 | JGI IMG/M metagenome (GOLD analysis project Ga0207433, IMG submission 187559) | Hot spring thermophilic microbial communities from Obsidian Pool, Yellowstone National Park, USA - OP-RAMG-01 (SPAdes) (version 3) | ecosystem: Environmental > Aquatic > Thermal springs...
CCGAAAGGTGCAGGGCTGGAAAAAGGACTGCGAACAGCAATCGGGATTAGCCAGCGACACCATGAATTCGGCGTATCGCTGGTTGAGCGGATTGATGGTGCATATCTCATAGTGCCAGCGAAGTGTGCAGGCATGATGGCAGACGCAGGCACGCTGAAGCGTGTGGTTGCGACAGCACCAACAGCACTGGCACTGATGATGAGAGCATACGCATTGGGCATGATGCCCAGAGCATATACACCAACAGTATAGAGGTGGTAAAATGGATATGGAAAAGGTAGCAATTGGAATTGGGGCAGTGCTTACACCTATACAGACAAGTGGACTTGAATATGTAGACGCATGGTTAGCAGGGAATGCGAAAAATCAGGGCAAAATAAAAGTGCCAGAACAGTATCCGTTATACTCACGACCTGCGATAATGATACCACTCATAGCAGGTGCGATTGCAACACCACTGGGACTGTTCGGCGAAAAATACATAGGAAAAACACCAGCACTCTTTGCGACAGCGTATGGTATCGGCTCTCTCACAGGTGGGCTGGTAAATCTCGCAAAAGCAATGAGTGCAAGGGCTGATGCAGGCGTTGAGGTAATATTCCCAGACCCAACAAAAGTGCCAACACCCACAAAGTATGCACAGAGGACAACATCCTATGTGTATCCACTAACCACAACAGTGCCGACACCACCACCGACAGCAGTAACACCTTCAGCATATGCACCACCGACTGACACGACAGAGGAGACGCTCTACATGTGAGGTGAGAACATGGTATTTGAAGAAAACAGCATAAAATATGAAACTGGAGCAAACATAGGTAAGGCAAGTGCGTATGATGAAATAGAGATTGCGAGCAGTCCATGGGATGGCTCAAGCAAAACGAAGGTAATTGAGTTTGAGGTTGAGGAAGATTATAACTCCTGTGTGTTCTTTGACAAACTCATAAACACTGGAGATGCAGATGCACAGCCGACACACAGCGGGGACTACATAGAAATATATGTAAATGATGTGCTAAAGAACACAGTGCGTGCAAAACCTTCAGGCATTGATACTGGCGTTGTGCCAATTCCCAAGCCAGTGATACTGCGGAAAGCATCCAAGATGAAAATCATACTCCACATGACAACAGCACCTGCTAATACGCATGTAACAAAGTTTATTGCAAAACGCTGGGTATTTGCTGATGAGAGCAAACTGGCTCTCGCATAAACTTTTTTCTTACCTTTTATACTTACATAGGGGGCAACATACATGCCAGATGAGCAGAAGGCAGAGCAGAAGAAGACAGAGCATAAATCCGAAAAGCCAGAGCGAGTAATCACAATCACAGACAAAGGCGTGGACATAAAAGGTGAGTGGGCAATAGGCGAAATATTGAGAATTGCAGACATGCTGAAAGAGAATGTAATGAGAATAAAAATAGGGGGTGCATAAATGGTATTCTTTCCATCCGCAAAAGTAGAGCCAAAAGCAACAGATACATATATCAAAAACCTTGAGGAACGCATAAAAATTGCATTCCAGAAACTTGATACGCTTTCACACATAAAACTAATAGACCCAGAAATAATTGGAAAGATTGGGACACTGGAAGTAGGCACGCTGAATGTGGACAACATCAATATAAAAGGTGATGTGTATCAGATAGACGAACTCAAGATTAACTCAATGGTGATTGGCGACAGCATAAACGATAGTTTAGCGATAAATGCCACACCACAACTAAACGCAAGAACAGATGACCCAGAATTAGTAACGATTGCAAGAGCAGTATATTGCACATTTAACACATCGGCTGGACTACCACCAGCAAGTGAACAGTATGAAGGTTGCTTGGGATACTATGTGTCAGACGATTACTCCTCATATCTGTATGTGTGCATGAGACACCCAGATAACACATACTCATGGGAACTACTCATGTCAATTTGCGGGTGAATAAATGAAATACTGGCAGTTAGCAGTAATTAATGCAGTGATAATCTCTCTCATTACGCTGTTCACCAATCTGATTACAGTATATCCACCCAACCAATCAGCGATATACCAAGCACTTCTTACATTCGCAATCACACTACTGGTGCAGTTGCGTGGCATCGTTGATGAATATAAGAAAAAACTTAAGCCAGAAAAGAAGCAAAGTGTAGATAATAAACATCATGTATTGATGTTAATTTGATAGGTGGTATTATGGCAAAGAAAAGAAGTAAGAAAAATGGCAATAAGCCAGTAACTATGGATGACTTGAAAAAGATAATTGAGGAAAAAGGCACAGTAATAAGGAGGCGATAAAATGCCAGTGTATAATGGAGCATACTACTATCTGAATGACATAAACAAAGTATCTGAAGTGGTATGGTGGGAAAATCGCTGGTGGGCAAAGTATGCCCTATTTGAGGATACGAACCTACCACACGCAATACAGCAAGAGAACTATCCAGAGACAGATTACTGCCCATTCTCACTTACCAGAGATGAGTTTATTGCCAAACTAAACGACACTCCAGAAAACTTGGTTCTGTATGTGCAGGATCATAGTATCAAGACAAAGATAATCAACAACACAAAATCTCAATTGTTTAGTGCAAACTGGACTACGGTAACTCTCTCAAATGGTGCAACCCTGTATAAGCAAAAGATAAACGACAAGTGGGGAATGGTAATTATACACGACCCTAACGCAAAGATGTATCCGAGAGTGGCAGGCATAATCATACTGGCGTTAATTGTTGCAGTAGCGTGGATTGTTGTTACTGCACTGACTGTGTATAATAACTATCTAACACAATCATACACGACAGCACGGCAACATGAGGCGTTGGAAGCGTTACGGTGGTATAACAGAACCACAATAACTGATGCACAAGGTAATCCAGTTAAGGATGTGTGGCAATTCGGCAATGGAAGTGTATACACATATGACTATGCGACTGGCAAATTTGAACAACAGCAGGCAGGTGCAAGTGGACAATCAGTATTGGATACAATCCCACAGGGTAATGTAAGTAGTGGTGGTGTATCTTCAATGTGGCAGACAATCGGATATGCAATACTGGGTATTGTTGTTCTAATAATCATACTGGCAATTGTGTATATGTTCGTATCAAGAAGTAGAACAACAGCAGTGGTGAAATAATGAGCGATGATAAAGCAAAACTGGCAGGTGCGGTAATTGGTATCGGTGCAGTAGGTATCGGTGCATTGATTGCGTATGCGATGAGCAAGCAGACAGGTGCGGTTACTCCACCCACTCCACCAGACCCAAACAAGAAAGGAAGTTTAAAAGTTACAGTGGTGGATGCAAGCACGAATAAAGCAATTGCAGGTGCGACAGTAACGATAACAAATACAACAATCACCAGTAAGCAAACAATCCTCTCTACAAACTCCATACTCACGACACTATCGGCAACCACAGACAGCACAGGCACTGCAATAATAAACGACATTCCAGAAGGGCAATACACACTAACGGTGCATGCAGGCGGATACAAAGATTATACGGAGAGAATACAGATTACAGCAAACTATCAAACCCAAGTGAATGTAACTCTCACGGCAGACCAGAATAATCCACCAACATATGTGAATAATATTACTCTATATCTCAAATGGCAAGGTAATGCGTATCCGAACATGCCAACAGGTGCAGGTATATCATATGTTGATGTGGTAGCAAAGAAGCCAGATGGCACGATAGTTGCACAGGGAGTTACTGATAAGGATGGTAAGTTTACATTCCAATATGCTTTCCAGACAGCAAACCAATATGAGAGAATAGATATATACACAAAAGAGAGTGTATTTGAGCCATACTTACCTTTTGTTCTATCTCCATCAGCAAATGCGTTCACCATGAAATATAACTCAAGTGGTAGCCAGACACCAATTTACATTAGTTATGATGAAAATAATGTGTTGTATGTGGATATAGAGCCACTTACTGATGTTTGTGGTGAGACAATCTCAACAGCATCCACTGGTATATATAACAATGTGCCAGTGATACATACTAACGGCAATCTACCACTAAAAATCACTGCAAATGGGTATCCACTACCAGCATATGATTATCTATTTGCTACAATATTCATGTTTGGTAAAAATAAGGCGAGTTATAAGGTGCTATCAGCGTTTAAGAGAGGAGACCTAACATATCCAGATTATCAATACAATAAGCCACCATATGACTTTACTAAATATCCATATGCCAGTGCAATACAGGATAAAACAAGCATGTGGTTTACACAAAATTATCCAATGCTGTTCCCAAAAAAGATTGTATCAATTGGTGATGAAGATAATGTAATTGCACTATTCCAGACAGCACCAATACGGGTTGGGTTGGACATAAACACACATGATTGGTTTTCGTGTGTGTTTGTATCCTGTGCGTGGAACTCGGCTCTATCAAAAAGCGTGTATAAATTGTTGCCAGTAAAAACACTCACTCAAAACTCAAACATCCCAGTTGGTGAGTATTACATAGTAGTTGAGGGTAGTGGACTTAGCACTGGGATTGGCATAAACACTATATGCTATCACCTTGATTGGGACAGTAGTAATGCTGGCAAATACACAGACCAATACCTTTGCCCGCAGAGTTACGGGTGGCAAGTAATAGAAGATACAGGTGTGAGGTGGTAAAATGAGCAAACTAAAGGAAAAGATGGAGCGATTTGGAAGTAGAGAACACATGCGAGGCATACATGAGACAGCAGAGCATGATGTAATGGCTGAATTGCAGGACATTGTAAAGAGATTGGAAGATGTAGTGCATAAACTACCAGCAAAAACCATATATGAGGGTTGTGTGCGAATTATAGCAGTGAATGCACACGCAATACTAAATGAGATTGCGAAGCATGGCAGAGATACAAGATACATAGATCAAGCATATATTGCGAGTAAAGCAAATTCAATACTGCAAGAGTTACGGATAATGACACTGTATAAGAAGTAGGTAATAAGGTGTGTGTATGGTTGAATACGGTGAGATGGATACAACGGCAATGGAAATAATCAAGAACAAAAAAAGTAGAAATCTGGCAGACAGGGTTAAATTGTATTATTTTGAGAAGCAACAACAAAAACTATCTGTTGAGATGGAGAGAACAGAGGAGGCAGAATTATCAGACATGTTTAAGCCAATACCTACATTTTACAACAAAGAGCCAATACCACTTGAAACACTAACAATAAGGTTAAAAGAAATAAGAGAAGTGCCAGAAATAAAAATATCAAGCACAGAAGCGGTTTTTAAACTATTAGAACCTCTACAATTTTATGATAGGGAAGTTTGTGGTGTATTATTACTGGATACTAAAAATAAATTGCTTGGTATTCACTTTGTTAGTGTTGGTGGAATAAATTTTAGTGCAGTAGACATTAGGTTAGTTATACGCATTCTCGGACTTACTGGTGCAAGTGGTATGATATTTTTCCATAATCACCCATCTGGTGGGGTTGACCCAAGTGAGGAAGATATACACTTATTAAATAGGTTAGATGAGGTGTGCAAGATTGTTGGATTTCAGTTAGTGGATTTCGTGATAATAGGTAGAGGATTGGCTAAATCTGGAAGAGAGGCGGGGTGGGGAGTATGGGGAAAAACCTGAAAGATAGATATGAGAGATACAAAAAAGAACATCCAGAGGAGGAGGAGATTAGAGAGACATTCTCACCAGTAATTGAGGAAGCAATAGTAAAGCGTGCATTCGGCTATTATCTCGGTATACCACCAGAGGAAGCACCAGTGCATATTGAGAAGGTGGAAATAACTCCAGCACCAGCAATAGAGGGAAAAAAAGAGGCAGAGGAAGTAATAATTAAGCCAGAGGAGATTGAGCGTGCAAAGAAACTTGAGCGTGAGGAGTTAGAGCGAGAACTCAAGACAGAGGAGAGAGAACTGGAAGCACTAAAAAAGGCAAAAGAAGGCGATAAGCGTGCAGAACTGGAATACCGAGAGATACGCTCACGCAAGCGTAGAGTAAAGAATGTTGCACTGGATAGCATTACAAGAGAAATACTAAAACAGATAAAACTACCAAGAAGATTGTATGTGCCATATTACGCAATCGTGTATGGTATAGTTAAATGGTTTGTAAATACATACAAGGGAATTAGAGAATGGGATGAGATTGACTGGGCGAGTTTGGACTGGGGTATTAAATCACGCAGTGAGACAATACACGGTTATCCACACGAGATGGCAGAATACATTAAGCATGAAATACTGGAAACATATCCTATTACAGCACACATCAAAGAAGCAAAAAGAAGCATGTGGGATTTGGCGATGGAAGCAATACAGCACCACACGGATTATGTGGATGATTTACTGTATAGAGCAAGAGGCGGAGATGAGAGTGCAAAAGCAGAACTGGCAGAGGCGTACGGAATTACGGATGTGGATGTATCAGATGAAGATGTTGAGAAAGCGATAGAGAGGGTTGTGTGCAAAGAGTTTGGCGTAAGTAATCTGGATGAACTCAAGGAGAGATAAATGGATATAAAGAAGTGCATACTGTGTGGTGGATTACTTTCTATTCAGGAGATGGAGAATAACATGCTCGGAAAGATTAATGGGTGCGAATTTTACGCATGTGATGTGCATTACAAATTTCTCAAAATGTATGCAGAATTAATCAGAAATCACAAAATTTAACGATGGCTCACCTGTTGCCCTCTTTTTCGTTTTTTTCTTTATGCATAACGCAATATGCGTTATAGATTTTTTTCGGGTTGGTTATTTTAATTTTTACGGGGTTTTTAGGGGGTGGGGGGTAGATAGATGTATGGGGAAAGTTTATTTGCTCGCAGGATATATGGTTATACGGTGGTGCAATGCAGAAGATTGTAATACTCAAGAGGAGATTTCCAAGCGTGATATACGAGACAGTGAAAGAGAATGTAGATGAGCAGGTGGCAAAAGAAGTGCTGACACGGCACAATAAAAACCCAAAAGATGTATACGCAATAATACAGGATAGGACACAGATAGTGATTGGATACTGGCAGTATGAATATACCAGTATAATTGCAGATGATGCAGTTATACAGGACATAAAGGATGGAAAAGCATACTCTGGATGGGAAATTTTAAGAGTAATTGAACTCAATAAATGATGTATAACTTTTGTAATACTTCATGTGCAGGTTTGCGTTTTTTTATCCAGTATTTTATGAGGAAAGGTTTATTTACTCACAATGTATTATTGTAATACATGAACGAAGTAATTAAATTGCCAGAGTATGTGTGTGTGCGGTGTGGGCATCGCTGGTTTGGCAGAAAGCCAGAGAGACCGAGAGTGTGTCCAGTGTGCAAAAGTGCATACTGGGATGTGCCGAAAAAAAGGAGGTGAAAAAATGAATGAAAAAAGAGAAGTTTTCAACATAAATACAGTAGCAGATTTTGAAAAAGTTATTGAGCAACTCAACTGGAGATGGAAAATAGAGTATTATGCATATCTATCTACATGGGAAGCAATATTTGTAAATCAAATAACGAAGAAAATTGAGATTATCTACAAGGAAGATGTAATGTGGGGAATACTAAAGGCAGTAGAGGAGTTGGAAAAACTTGGCATTTTGAAAATAGTAGTAATTAGTTGGACAGTAGGAAAAACGACATTAACATCTGACATAAGCAGATTATTTAAACCGAAGTGTATAACAGTGTCAATCAGGGATGATTGAAATGGTAAGGATTTACAATGCTGGTGTATGTATGCTGGTTTAAGAAGTATGAGGACAGGGCGAAGTATGGCAAGATATGTGAGGAGTGATAGCATGCTGTATGGTGTATCGGTGATGCGGTGCAAGAAGTGTGGTGGCTGGAAAGTGTATCTGGAGCATGATGAGAAGATGACTGCACGACACAGAGAGATGTTAGAGTGTTTTGTGGATGTGGGGGTGCGGTGTAAATGCACGGAATGAGCATATTGGTTGCGGGCAAAGTGAAAGTGCATGTTGAGATGGAGTGCGATGATGAGTTTTTCAGGGAGTATGCAGATTGGTTGATGGGTGAGTTTGATAGGGCGGTACGGTTTGCTCTCGGAGATTATGAGTATAAAAAATTGAACGAAAAGCGTTGAGTTTACGGGGTTTTTAGGGGGTGGGGGGTAGTGATAGGTAGGGGGCAGGGGGAAAAATGCGTTAATAAAAATCATACTGGCTAACGATTTTTCGGACTTATAAAAATACTTATATATTACGGCGTATTACGGTATAACATGCGAAAAGGCGATAAAAAAGTGCATCGGAGTATAAGGGTGTGCGAGGAAACAGATGAGTTTTTGTTGTATCTGGTGCGTGAGAGATACTGTGCAAATTACTCTCACGCTGTGGAATGGTGTGTAATGCGAGTAAAACGGGACTGGAAACCGTGAGGTGATATAGTATGGCAAAGAAAGATGAGCAGGTTAAGGAAAAAGTGCAGGTGGAGATACCGAAAGATGTGGCAGAGATGATTGAGAAGATAAAGAAAGAGAACGAGAGTTTTTCAGATGCAACAGAGCGTGTGTTTATGAGTTTGGTTGAGAGGTTGAAAGCACTGGACACGGTGAAGACAGAGGGCGACTTGGGCGACATTGAAAAAAGCATACGGGAAAAATACATGCTGGCTGGAAATTTAGTATCTCTTAAGAGTTTGGAAAAAGCACTAAAAGAAGGGCTTGGAATTGAGGGCGAGGGCATGCTTGATGATGATAAGATGTTTAAGCGACTGGAGCGGATTATTATGCTCAAGGCGATGATGGGGATGTTTGGGGAGCAAAAGCGAGATGATAGTGATATTAAAGTTGCACTGGCTAAACTTGAGGCACAGTTAGAGTTGATGAAGCAGGGTGCGAACAGGAACGAGGACAAAGAGGATAAGACAGGGGCAGTGATTGCGTATGTGGATGCGAAGTTTAATGAAATTCTCAACAGATTGAATGAGAATAAGGGCAGTGATGGATTGGATAAACTGAAAGAAGCAAAAAAGACAATTGAGGAGTATGCAAAGGTGATGAAAGAACTGGGAGTAAGCGGAGATGAGGCGGACAAGTGGAAGCAAGAGGCGGTATCTAAACTACTGGAGAACATTGGAAAAATTGGGACAGACATAACGGACACGATTAAGAAGCAACAATTGCCAGTGCCACCAAGCATGCAGACACCTGCACCACCAGTGCAACCACCGCAGGCACAAGTGCCACCAGAGGTATTGGCTCACTTACAGAATGCAGTGCCATTCTTAATGCAAACTGGAGAGGTTGTAGTGCCAGTTGCGAATAAGAATGTAATGAGTGCGATAGAGCAATTTGTGAAGCAGGGTGTAGAGCAGACAATTGCAGGGCATAAGGTGTTGATATTCGGTGGGGATGTAGGAAAGCAGGTGCTGGAGATAATACAGAAACTGTGAGGCGGGATAATGGGAATGTTGGAAAGTATGGCAAAAAGTTTTATTCGCATACTGGACACGATAGACATTGGCGGATTTTGTAGGTGGGTGCAGGATGAAAAAAACAGGGAAGTTAGCCCAGCAGTGGCGTTATACAGAACTTTAGAGCGGAATGAGCAGGGTGCAGAGTGGGTGTATCTTCTTATGAACACGGAGTTTGTATATCAATTGCTGGAAGCGTTCAGGGATAGGGAAGTGCGAGAGTGGCTATTCAGTGATGAGCATTATACGGAGTTACTTGAGTATCTAAAGATGTTCAGGGAGAAAAAATAAATTTATTGTGGGTGTGTGAGTGTGTGTGTAGGTTTTTATAAGAGTGGGTGTGCAGAAGGGGTAATTATTATGGATAAATAAATTATATCTGGCTATTATCCGTGTCTGTGTATATTTTTTAGTATATATATATATTTAGGAAATCGCAAATTTATTATCAATTTATTTATTTTTATAAGGTTTAGTTTATGCAACAATAAATTTATTTAGGTATAGTGCTTTAGGGGGAACGGTGATAGAACATGCAAGAAGCGGAGAAAAAATACAGGCAAATAACTGTAAGGGGGATAGACAGCGACTTATGGCATTCACTGGAAAGCGAGTGCATACGGTGCAAGGGGAAAGTGAAAGGGGCAATAGGGGCAATGCTGAACGAAGCAATAGCACAATATCTAAAAAAGCAAGATGAGGCAGTGAAAAAAGCTAAGCCACCAGCGACACTATCAAGAGAGCAAATCCAGCGTGCAATATTTGCACGCAAAACTGTGTTTGATAGATGCGAGTATATCTCCCGCATAATCAGGGAGCAATACCCAGATATGTGGGTGTTGGATTGGGATAAAATAGAGAAGCCGATTAAACGACTACTTATGATATGGGTAAGCCCAGATGAGCGTGTGGTAAAGCGATATTTGTATACAATCTTTACAATTCACGAGAGAGACATGGAGCAGTGAAAAGCACTGTAACGCATCATTCAACACTTTTTTTCTTTCGTGCTTTTTCGTGCTTTTTTCTCACTTCTCTCCCGTAAAACCTGCACACACACTCACGGAAGCATATTACAAATTTATTCTCTCACTAAAATTGTTTTAATCACATACACAATACTCAATAACACATTATCACACAAAACTACATTTAGTGTATTGTGTATGGGTTATTGGTGAATACATGGTATTCTTTAGGTTTGAAAAAGACAAGATACTTCACACATCCGCAACAGCACTAATCGTGATTATCACATCAGCAATAGCGTGTGTGTTTTTACCAAAGTGGATTGCACTCTCACTTGGCGTGTCACTCGGCATAATGGCTGGTGTGTTTAAAGAAATTGTAGATATGCACATACGCAAAACAAATACAGAGCGTGAGAGCCAGAGGGACTACATCGCAGATGTGGTTGGCATCGTGATAGGTGTTATACTATCTTATGCTATTCTATAATACACAATCTCACACTATTATAAATACAACATCGAATTTCTCTAATTTGGTGATAAAAAATGCGTGTGAGCAAGATAGAAGTAAGCCCAGCAGAACTCCTGCTGGCGGATGTAAGGGCAGGTAAGACACTATCCAGCACACCTTTTGGATACGACGGTGGCTCATACTACACGAAGAACCCAGTGCCATGGAAGGGGGTGCGTGGTAAGGCATTCTGGGATTTGCTTACCACGCTCCCGAAAGGTGCAGGGCTGGAAAAAGGACTGCGAACAGCAATCGGGATTAGCCAGCGACACCATGAATTCGGTGTGTCACTGATAGAGCGTATTGATGGTGCGTATCTCATAGTGCCAGCGAAGTGTGCAGGTATGATGTCAGACGCAGGCACTCTGAAGCGTGTGGTTGCAACAGCACCCACTGCGTTGGCACTGATGATGAGAGCATACGCATTGGGCATGATGCCCAGAGCATATACACCGACAGTGTAATGAGGTGATAGTATGGATATGGAAAAGGTAGCAATTGGAATTGGGGCAGTGCTTACACCTATACAGACAAGTGGACTTGAATATGTGGATGCGTGGTTAGCAGGGAATGCGAAAAATCAGGGCAAAATAAAAGTGCCAGAACAGTATCCGTTATACTCACGACCTGCGATAATGATACCACTCATAGCAGGTGCGATTGCAACACCACTGGGACTGT
>Ga0207433_10014173_pt1 | contig 11596 bp, 6 predicted proteins | sample YelNatPaOPGAMG01_FD_187559 | JGI IMG/M metagenome (GOLD analysis project Ga0207433, IMG submission 187559) | Hot spring thermophilic microbial communities from Obsidian Pool, Yellowstone National Park, USA - OP-RAMG-01 (SPAdes) (version 3) | ecosystem: Environmental > Aquatic > Thermal springs >...
CATGGAGGCGATCAAGGGGTTGACTGAAATAATCACAAAGCCAGGGCTGGTTAACATAGACTATTCAGACATCAGGACAATAATGTCAGGAGGGGGAGTTGCAATGATAGGCATAGGCGAATCTGGGATGACGGGGCAGAACAGGGTTGAGGAGGCAGTCTAAAAGTCGATATATTCGCCCCTCATCGACGCGGACATATCGGATGCTAAGGGAGTACTGATTAGAATCGTGGGAGATGAAACAATGACAGTATCAGAGGCTGAAGCCGCGGTCAGGCAGGTGCATGAGAAGGTTAACCAGAATGCAAGGATTATATGGGGCGCTTCAGTGGACAATTCTATGGAAGGGAGACTTAAGGTGCTGGTTGTACTCACTGGAGTGAAATCCCCCTATATGCTTGGCACAACGGGCGGAACATCAGAAACTATGAAAGCACTGGGACTGAAAGGGCTTGACCGGGGGGTCGATCAGGTCTGAAGATGAACCTATACCCATTCCTTCTTCCATAACTGTAAGCTGGAAAAATTATTGATCCTGAGTGAACTGTTAAATCCCTTTTGTTTATATAAAGGACGTGATAACATAGTCAGGTCGTTTAAACCAAATGCAAAGGTGAGCAGCAACAATATAAGCTAGATAGATGTCTCAAATGATCAGGGAAACTGATCGGGTCCAATACTCATCCTCGTGAAGTTTGCGTATGATGGAGTTGGATTACATTTCGTATTACATGATTTTAAAATATTTGTAATACATTATCCAGCATGAAAACTTATGCCACCGTATCCGCAAAGGTATCAAAAAAGGAGAGGGATGAATTGAAGAAACTTGGATTGAAACCCACGGAAATTATAAGGAGAGCTGTCAGGGAAGAAATAAGGAGGGCAAAGAATAAAAAACTGATGGAAAAAATGAGGAGAATTGCACCTATAGTCAAGAAATTGAATGTGGATGAAATAGTATCTGATATCAGGAAGGACAGGGAAAGATGAACCTCTTTGATTCATCTGCAATTTTCAACCTCTTTCTTCAGGGGAAATACGATATCCTCGTTTCAGGGTCCACTGTACCTCTAGCAAGGTATGAAATAGGCAACGTCCTCTGGAAGAATTACAAGAGCAGGAAGAGAATCTCAAAGAAAGAGGCGATCGAGGCAGGGAACGTTCTATTTGAGCTCATTGATTCCATGGAAATGGTAGATCCTCCACTTCTATCCGCTATAAGAATAGCGCTGGAAGAGGGTATCACGTTCTACGATTCATCCTATGTTGCGGCTGCCATTGAATCAGGCTGCGATTTAATTACAGACGACATGAAGCTTCGGGAAGTTGCAGGCTCTAAAGTGAGAACGATGAATAGCACGGATCTTCAGTGATCAATTTTTATTCTAGGCCGTCCTATGATCAGTCAAACAGCCCCTACAGTCATTTCCCTTTTGGGTTTTCTGTGGATCAGGTCGATGAAGACTGAGAGATTCTAAAATATAGCGAATTTTGATAGAATGGTTACAAACAATTTTTTTGTGGTAAGATTCCAGGATAATTTAATCCAAATAGGCCAACCTTTACGTGCACGGGAGCTACACGAACAGGCTCCTTATGAACCTCTTGATCCTCCTGTAGTTCCCCGGAATCATTCCCAGAAACAGGTCTATGTCCCCCTCATCGAAAGTCTCAAGCACCCTTATGAAGAAGAGGTATACGGCAAGGCCAGTGACTATGTACACAAAAAGTTTCAGGATGGAGTATCCAAGCCTCTCCTGAACAACTGCCATTAGGATGAACATGACTATGCCTGATGCGTATATCTTTAACATCTTCGCCCTTTCAAACACGAATGTGCCATATTTCCTGGCATAGTGGTATATCACAATAAAAGATGCAACCCCTGTTGATGCATATCCTATCGCTGCACCATCTATTCCTATTCTTGGTATCAGTATAACGCTTAAAATAACATTTGAAAGGAGGCCCAAGGATGAAGATGCAATGAAAATCCTTGTCTTCCTTATTGCCTGGAGTGTCACTGCGAATATGTTGACGGAGACAGTAAGCGAGCTCACAGTCAGTATGATGATCATGGGAATTGTTCCCGGAATGTAGTTACTGTTTGCAATGAAGAGGAGGATGGACGGTGAGAGTGCAGCTACTATAAGCGCCACGGGGATGTATATTGCGGTGAGCACCTCTGATGCCTTCAGGGAGTAGAGCCTGAAGCTCTCCCTGTCTCCCCTCCCGTAGAACTCAGAAAGCCTTGAGAGGAGGACGGATGTGAACGGTAGCGTGAGCACGGAAAGTGCGTTGGTTATGAGGAGAGCGAAGTTGTATATGCCCAGTTCTGAGAGGTTTATCAGGAATGAGACGATGAATCTGTCCACATAAGTCGCACCGTAGCCAACAAGGCCGGAGATGAACATCGGAATGGAATAGGAGAGCACAGGTGAAAGGGGAACGCCAGAGTCGGCCTTAGGGGATCTCCTTACCCTCCTGTGAACGTAGTAGAGGAGGAGGAGTGTTGTTGCATAGTATCCTGCTATCCATGCGAATATTATCCTGATGGGGTTGCTGTTTATAAGCAGAAGGGGAATTATCAGGCCGTACCCTATGGCATACATGAATATGTTCAGCATACCGTTCAGCCTGAAACTCTGGAGTCCGAGGAGCATTGAGAATAATATGCCGTTGAATATGGTGGCGAATATTTCAACATCCATCAGCCTGAGGTAGTCTAAATAGGCGTAAGAATGGAAGAAGAGGAGGGCGAATGCAGGTGAAAGGAACCAGAGGGTGGCGAATGCAGCGAGGGACAAAAGGAAGCCGACGGCAGTGAACTTCCTGACCAGCGCCCTGATCATCCCGTCCTCTCCCCTCCCGAGGTGGTATGAGATGAAGTGCTGTACACCCTGCTGGAGGCCAAGGGAGAAAACTGTGCCGAAAAGGAATGCAATGGCGCTCAGCAGTGAAAACACCCCTACAATCTCAGTGCTGTAGAAATGGATTATGAATATGTAGAACAGGCCGCCGACGACAACGAGCGTCAAAGAGGAGAGGTACTGCCAGTATGCTCCCCTTATCGTCGTATCCCTGCTGTCGTAGAGGGTCATTTATTCCTTAAGCTCTCCTGTACTAAATATATTTCATTTGTATTACATCTTGGTTGAATAAGGAAAGGGGAGATAGATCAGCAAATGGAAGAATGTGCGTGACATTTTCTACTTCAGCTTTCCTGCCGTCAGATAGTGTCATAAATATGTGTACTTTTAACGATACTTCTTACTGAACTTTGACGCATCACCCAGTCCTGGCACCTACTGGGCAAAAAGGGTGAAATGCGTGGAACAGGGATGCGTGATTGAACTGTTCTCCCTTTTTCTATAAAACCGAATTCAATTGCATTCTGCCGTCGGAAAAATGAATGGAGGACAGAAACGGCATTCGTGCGTGTTTCTGCAAAAATTGTGTAACTCAATCTTCCGCATCAGTCAAAATGTGTTGTGATGGATGGTAAGAAAAATAAAAAATAAATTAAATTTGATTGGGAAATCACTCCTTCTTCATCCCGAATCTCCTCTTCAGGTCCCTTGTGCTGAGCAGGCCAGCGACCGCTATTCCCAGTGTCACGGCTATGAGCGCTATTATCACTATTTCGTATATGAGGCCGTAGTTGATTATTTTGTTGACGTTACCGCTCACGCCGTTAATGTCTGCCTTCAGAACTCCGAGGGACGTCTTTATTGTCGCTACGTTACCGCTGATCGATGTCACATTGCCTGTGAGATTCCCAATGGACGTCTGCACTGTTGCAACACCGTTCTTCACTGAGACTAATGTGGCATTTATTGATGAGAGTGATGTCGTTATCTGCCCGAGGGAAGTGTGCAGTTGAACAACACTCCCATTCACTGCTGTAATGCTGGCGTTTAAGGAGCTGAGGGAAGCCTCCATTGTTCCGAATGACGTCTTGATGTATGCCATGGAGCTGTTTATTGAAGATATAGTTGCGTTAAGCTCGCTGAGCGGAACCTTGAAGGCAGCTGTGATTGTTGAGTTGACAGATGCGATGATATCAGCTATCTGTGAGGATGATATCCCAGTTATCATTGCACCGTTCCCGCTCACAAGTCCAAGGAGGACCCCCTGGCTGCCTGGCATGGTGTATGTCTCGCTGCTGACTACAGTGGTACTTGGAGCTGAACTCGTTGCGGCTTCGGTTGTGTACGTATTCTGCTGCCAGGAGAGAGTCAGGTTCCAGTAATTCCCGGGCTGGCCGTTGGGCATGGGGAATGAGCCGTTTATGTATCCGGAACTGGTCACAGATCCCACTGTCGTGTAGTAAGCGGAACCGTTCAGGAAGACCGTCACATATATGTTTCCGTAATAGGGGCTTGAGCCACTTGGAGGGGTGGGTGTGTGAGGAATGTTCGATGTCCCGGGCTCCCATGCGTAATTCACCATCTGTCCGGGGAAAGCATAATTTCCCCCTGGGAGTGAGAGAGTTGTGCTCGCAGTGACATTGAACTGCTCTGAAGCTACCTTTGCGGAATTTGATGTCTGGTATACAGATATTTCGTATGTACCGGGAGAAACCTCAGGGATGTAGAAGTTACCTGTAAGCGACCCTGTACTGTCAGTTTCCCCTGTAAACACAATATCCTTCCCGAAGTAGATGGAATAGTAGGTGTCAGCAAGGAAATTGCTGAGTGTGAATGAGACCTCAGTTCCCATCGTAGCCGTGTAAGAGCTCCCTACGGTAGCCGAGAATGAGGGGTAAACAGTGTAATTGGAGTATGCCATGTATGTGCTTGAAGAATACGTTGCCTTCACAACTATGCCGTATGTCCCGGATGGCTCTGCAGGAAGTGTTGCTATTGCAGTTGAGGCGAATGCTCCATATGTCAGTGTCTCAGGGTTAGAGGAGGGTGCCCCGCTGAGAGAATTCGTGAAATAGTACATTGTGACTGTTGCAGAAGAGTAGAATGAGTAACCTACAATGTAGTACCCAGAGATTCCTGAGCTTGAATATATTGGTACTGCCTGCACAGTTCCAGAGTCAAGGGATGAGGCAGGGTATGAGACTACAACGGGGGAAGAGTATATGGCTCCTGAAACTGGGGCACCGGAATACGTTATGCTCAGGTTGTAAACACCGTATGACACAGAAGGAAGGGTGAATTTCACCGAAACGGAGGAAGTCGTCGAAGAAAGCACCTGCGTGGAAATTGTGCTTGAACCTACCGTGAATGAGAGTTCATTGCCTCCCAGATAAAGGTTGTAGGATGTTTCCAGTCCCGGATAGACGAGCGAGCCTGCTGGTATTATTCCGCTCACTGTCAATGTCTGGGTTGATCCCGCCTCAACTATCTGGGGGACATTGTAGCTGAATGACGGCTTCGGCACAGCTGTATACCCGTAGCTGTTCCCTGCATAGCCTGGAACTGAGCCGGTGCTGTATTTAAGCGTTATTGCTGATGTGGTTGTCCCTGATGTATAGAATGAGGTGAATGTGAATATGAGGGTGCCGTTGGAAGCTGGAGAGAGCTCAAAAAGGGTTGATGAGACAAGGGTGCCTGAGGAGACAGATGTGATCGATGAACCTGATACGGCAGCGGTATCAGAAATCGTGTATGTTGTCCCTGGCGTGAGCCCAAGTGCGTGCACAGAGTAGTGCCCCCCTGAAGGGAAGTATTCTGAAGCCGACACCATAGGAGTGCCTGCAGGGTCGTAGACAGCGAAATAGCTTGATACAGTCACAGAATCGCTTATGTAGTATCCAGACGATGAAGCTACTGCATAGTAGCTGCCTGCCGGTACAACAGGAATGTATCCAGTAATTGAGATGAACCCGTTGGAGTCAGTCGTCCCCTGCCCTACAGTGAATGCGCCGAACGTAATTGAAACGGGAGAACTTGCAGGGAAGTTGTACAGGTATGCTGTGTAAGAAGCTCCGGGATAAACATTGCTGTCCACAGTTGCAGGGGTGAATACGAAACCGAGTGATATGGGATTCGGGACTGAAATGTATATCGCATTTTGCTGGGTGTAGGATGTTGTATTGTAATCAACTGTGATCGACGTCGGACCCGTGGTAGTGAGTGCAGTAGGGAGTGTGACGGAGACGGAGAAGGTGCCTGAAGATGATGCTGTTGTCGCACTGTTCACAGCCTTCTCAGAACCTACTGTGATTCCGTCCGCAGTTATTGTTGCAAGGGATGGGAAGCCATAGCCTGTGAGTGTGAACTGTGAGTTAGCGGCACCAGATATGTCCTCGGGGGACGTTGTTAAAATCGGTCCGATTGTCATCTGCGCATCCGCAGTAATCCCATAGTTGGGGGAGGATGATGAGGTCTCCTCGGCAACAACGCTGTATGTCCCTCCGGCCACTGCAGGCACTGTGAATGTTTCACCCGATGGGATACCACCGGCCGTCGTGGTTGTGAAGGATGCAAGGAATGTATTAAACAACGGTGAACCCTGCTGGCCTGAAAGGTATAGGGAAAGGGTTGATGATGGGTCCCAGCCTGATCCGGTCACAGTACCGGTGGTAGTTGGCTGCGTTCCCACAACTGATATGGAAGGTTTTATGATTGATGTGACTGTCACAGCAGTAGGGGAAGTGAACTGCGCTCCCGAGGCTGTCGGGGATGATGAATCGCTTGCAAATATGTAGTACGTTCCCTGGAGTGACGATGGAATGGAAAATGTAACGTGGGCGTTGTTGAGTGTGGACGTGCCTGTTGGAAGTGTGAATGATGAAATGTATCCACCTGATATGCTGGTGGCAGCCGTTGTGGTGCCTATGTAGAAATATACAACGCTGCTGGTTGCAAATGTTCCACCGCTCGCATCCACGAGTGTCTGGGTGCCGGCGGAGAAAACTGTTGGTGAATAACTCACGCTCCCCGTAGCAGTCGCACCTGCCAGTGAAGATGTGAATGCAACGGAGGCGAGCATCATGGCTACGATCAAAATTATTTTTGTTTTCGGGTACATTTATGGACCTCCAAATCCTTAATGAGAAGTGAAATATAAAAATATTGCTTTAAAATTATATGAAAATAAATAAAAAAAGGAATAAAGTTATGCCAGTTTACTGCTTCTTCTGCTCTTCAAGTTTCTTTGAAAGCTTGTTCGTGTTGCTGACTGCAAGGAACGCTATGACCAGGGTGATCAGTATGAGCACGATTGCGACTATCAGGAATATCTCAAGTGTTGATAATTCCCCAGTGGCCTTGTGTATATTGGTCACAGTTGCATTCAGGGTCCCGAGGTTCGTCTCTATGGTTGAAACTGTTCCGTTCGTTGCTGTTACAACACCGCTGATAGTTCCTAGATCAGTTTTTATTGTCGCTATGCCTTGCCCGTTGGTTGTCACCTGCGTATTTATTCCTGCGAGCGTTGTCTTGACCTGACCCAGAGTTGTGTTTATAGTGACTATGTTTCCGTTGAATGCTGCTATGGATGCGTTGAGCGATGCAAGGGATGTTTTAATGCTTCCAAGATCCGTAAGCACAATGGCCTGCCCAGAGCTTATGCTCGCAACTGTTGCATTTATTGCCTTGAGAGTCGTTGTCATCGTTCCGAACGCTGTTGTGATCTGAACTATGTCACCGTGCAGTGCAGTTATGTTTGCACTGAGTTCACTGAGTGGTACCTGAAGGGTTGTCGTAATTGTGCTTGAAAGCTGTGCCTCTATGGTCGCAATTTCTGATGATGATATTCCAGTGAGCAGTGCTCCGTTACCCTGAACGACAAACAGTTTTGCAGGCGTTGAAGACCCGGTTTCCGTGGTTCCAGTAACCTGGTAGACTGATCCGCTTGTAGATGTAGAAGCTGGGCTTCCTCCAACAAGTACGACTGATGTTACAGTCTGGCTCCATGTGTATGTAACATACCACCATGTTCCAGCTACAGCATTAGGTGCGAGGAACGACCCATTGAGGTAAATAGGACTGCTGCTTGTCCCCTGGGCGAACGCAGCGGGGGCTGTGGTGTATGCTGTCCCATTCAGGAGAACAGTCACATATACCGGGCCGTAAGAAAATTCTTGACTAAGGCCGCTACCGAATACTGTTCCCGGGGCACCTGGACCGAAAGATGTTGCAGTTATTACGGGAATCACACTGTATGTGATTATCTGACCGGGGAATGCATATATTGCCTGAGTGACCTCCAGAGTTAGTGAAAGAGCCGGCGAAACCGGGATATCCGTGGAAGCATATGCTATTACTAGTGTGTACGTCCCTGAGGCTGTGCTATTTGGGAGGTAAACAGGCACGGTTGCATTTCCATTATTGTCAGTTGTGAACACGGCGAGTGCTTTTACAAGTTCAGAGCTCCCGGAATAGAGATCCACGTTGTAAACGGTATTGGGCTCAAGACTGTTTACATATACTGTCACGTTTGTGTTCGTCATAGCATTCATTCCAAATTCGCTGAAGTAGTCAGTCTGGGGTGAACCACTATTATCTAGGAATGGTGTTTGATCCCAAGCTGCCGCAGGTACTTCCTCATAGTATGTTGATGAAATCAGCACAGTAGGTGTGGTAGACAGTGCAAAGTTTATCTGGTAAGGTATTCCCCCTACCGTACTGGGAGATGCAAATGAATAGTCAGATGCTCCGTTCGAGTCAACGCTTACTGTTGCTGTTTTCGCTCCGGACGCTGTGTAGTAAGTAACAATTACTGCTGAATTGGCTGGTAAACCGTACATGTCAAACAGAAGCCCGTAGATATAGAAGTTAGGATCAGGATACATCGTATATGGGTCAGCAGAAGAACCCGATCCACCAGTAGTTCCTGATACCCATGGATTCACGACTACTGTCGATCCTGCAGATGCTGTGCTAACGATGAACTGGAAATCTATGAATGGCGCATAGTTAAGGTAGTAAAGTGTAGTTTCAGAATTTTGGGATGAAGATGGTGTCAATGCACCTGACGGAGTGGAAACTCCTGCGAAGACATACAGTGCATAAAGTCCTTCCGAACCAGGTGCGGCAAATGAGACTGTTGCGGATCCACTGCTTCCTGCATCGAAGTACGTCTTACCACTGCTCAACGACTGTGGCGATCCTGGCATTTTAGGAGATGTTGATGTAAACACTGATATGGAGTAAGGACTCTCCCAGTACTCGGTTCCAGGTGTTGCAGCAGCCAGGTAAGGAACAAGGCCGCTGAGGCTCAATGTGACTGTCTGCCCCACCTTGTATGACATCGCAGGGCTTGCAGTCGCAAGTCCAACTGTGAGGTAGGTGGACGATGACAGAGTCGTTGATGGCAGCGAAACAAGTGATACTGTTTCAGGTGTGCCTGTGGGCAGCGTTGTATAGTGGTAGTCCAACATGTAAGAAACTTTTACCGTTCCTGTACCGTCAGCAACGAATGCGGGAATGTACTGGTCGAAACTTCCAGTAGTTATTGCTAACCCTAGAAAATTCGAGATAATCCCAAGCTGAACATCAAGGTAGTATTCTGCAAGGGAGCTGAAACCTAAGCTTGTTGTTGCCAACCCTGTGTCCAGTATGTCCAAATGCTGATATGCTTGAAGTCCGGATGCGTAGACAGTAATAGTGGATCCAACTGCTCCGTATTCGCCGTTAAGATTGTTTGAAGCACTGTCTTTTATTGCATATTCTACATCAACTATGAATGTAGTTTTTGCAGTCAGGCCGTTGCTGTCTGCAGCAAATACATTGTAAGTACCTGCAGGAACAAGCGGAACCACTTCTGAGCTTTTTGGTCCTGAATAAACATAGGCAAAGCCGTTTGTATCTAGCCCCTGTGAAGCTAGCACCGTTGTGCCGTCAAAGTAAACACTTAAAGTTCCTGAACGAGTGAAACCGCTTGCAGTTATGAGCAGCGGGTCTGTTCCGTTTCCTGATGATGAGCCTGTGTAGACATCGGTGACAGTGAGCGTTGGGTGGACTCCTGGATTAGAGACCCATATTGAATCTGGGAAGGATAGTGTTCCTACAGATGTCGTTATAGTTATGGTCTGGGGTCCCTGTACTGATATAGCGCTTGCAAGCCCTACGACAGACAAGGTGACAGTTCCAGTTGGGCTAACGGGTGTAGCAGGTCCAGACGTCTGAATTGCTGCTACTCCGCCGACAGTGATTGTACCTGTAGCAGTTGATATTGTTGAAGGATACGGGAATCCAAAGCCATATATGGTGAAAGAAGACCCTGTTGTCGTTCCCAGTATGCTTGTCACCGCACCTGGCATATTCTTACCTGTCCCTATTGCCGGATTCAGTGTGAAATGTGCATCAGCCGTTATACCTGCGTTCGGTCCTGTGCCTGTTACTTCTTGTGCAACGACCGCGTAGACGCCAGATGGTTCATCCGTCGGAACTGTTATAAATGTATCAACTGGAATTGCCCCTGATGCAGACACGGGTAATGAGGAGACTAATACGGTCGCTGAACCCGCATAGCTGAGATAGACGTTCAAAGTAGAACTTGGATCAAATCCAGATCCAGTTAGCACCATTTCACCGTATGGAGCTACAACAGTATTCGGAGCCAGGGAATTAGGAGAGAGTGCTATTGTGGGTGTAAGTGTCGTTACTGTTATACCTGAATAGTAACCGACAAAGGAACTCGCTGCGACGTCCTCTGCAATTATGTAGTATGAAGTTCCCGCTGCTGTCCCGGCCGGTATTGTGAAATTTACAGCCTGAGCAGTTGGGAAAGATGTTGAACCTGCTGGCAGTCTAGCTGTGCCTATGAGCGGATCGCTGCTTGAATATGTTGGAGATGTCCCCAGGTAGAAGTTGACCAAACCGCCTGCTGTTGTGAATGAACCTCCTGATACGGCCACGACTGTCTGTACGCCTGCTGAAAATACAGTAGGATCGTAGCTTGGTGAGGATGATGAAGGTTGTGCGTATGCAGGTTCTGCTGCCATAGAGATTACCGCTAAAGCGCTGAAAATCATTGCTAAAGTGATCAATACCGTAAGCATTTTTTTAGAGTTTAGTTTACTCATGTTAATTTTTCCTCCAACTGAGGTAGAAGTGTTACTGTATAAATAGTTTATGAATAATATATCCAGATGTCATACCTTTCAATGATGAAAAAAATGCAATTAATCCGTCAACTCCGGAAACTTAATTCTGATAATTGCATTTTTTGTCTGACATGATTCTGGCACAATAGCGGTCCAGCCAGGCAGCATGTGGGTGGGATGTGTCTGATCGTCAAACAATTGTGATCGGTAAATTCAGGCATAGAGAGTGTGTTTGAGCGCAAGATCCATGAGTTGCGGGCATCAACATTGGCAGCCTTGGGCATTTCTATGTAAGGGAGGCTGAATGATCCACGCATATAATCGTCCCACTTCCATTACAGCAGACCGAAGGGATGACCCGGGGGAAGGGGGAAGATCATTGATCCGCACTCGTGTTTCCCGGCAGGACCTGACTGGATCGTGCCTTTGATTGTGACCGGAGATTCATATATCCATTAATTTCCCTGGCAATCCTGCCAGGTATCCCTGAGCACCTCCCTTCTTGATTCGCTGTTCTACTGCGATCTCCCCCCCTCCCCCCTTCTTGCGGCGGGTACACATCATTCGTTATGCACTCCAATACAG
>Ga0207433_10014180_pt1 | contig 11591 bp, 11 predicted proteins | sample YelNatPaOPGAMG01_FD_187559 | JGI IMG/M metagenome (GOLD analysis project Ga0207433, IMG submission 187559) | Hot spring thermophilic microbial communities from Obsidian Pool, Yellowstone National Park, USA - OP-RAMG-01 (SPAdes) (version 3) | ecosystem: Environmental > Aquatic > Thermal springs...
TGGAGATGATTGGTTGGATATACCATTACTTAAAAGGGCAGGTTTATCTATTTGTCCCAAAAATGCTCCTGAAGAAATAAAAAAATTTGTCCATTATGTTAGCAAATATGACGGTGGTTATGGTGTGTTTCGTGAGATTGTTGAAATAATACTAAAGGCTCGTGGGATTTACGAAAAAGCTTTTGGTTTTTACAATAAGTGAAAAGAAAAATTCTATATTTTTTGGTCGTTGCTTTACGACTTTTAACTTTTTTTATCCCGTTTCGTTTAGGTCAAAAAATAGGTTCTTTTCTTGGATACCTATCATATTTTGTTGTAAAGAAATATAGAAATATAGCCATAGAAAATATAAAAACTTGTTTTCCTGAGATGAAGGACAATGAAGTTTGTTCTTTGACAAAAAGGGTTTTTATAAATCAGGGGAAAAATTTTTTTGAAGTTTTAATGTTTCATCGGTTAAATGAAAAGAATATAGAGAAGATAGTGTCTTTTGAAGGTCGCTCAAACTTTGAAAAGGCATTTTCCTGTAAAAAAGGTGTGTTAATTCTTGCAGGACATTTTGGCAACTGGGAACTATTAGGTGCATCTCTTAGTATTTTTGGTTTTCCAATAAATGTCATTGCAAGAAAGGTTTATATTGAAGGTTTAGAAAGAACTATTACCAGAATAAGAATGTCAAAAGGGATGAAAGTAATTACCCGTGGAGAAAGAGAGTCATCTTATGGAATTGTTCGTGCATTGCATAAAAATCAAGCAATTGGCATTTTAATAGACCAGAATACAAAGTCAGTCCCGGGAGTGTATGTAAATTTTTTTGGCAGGAAGGCATATACTCCTTCTGGTTTGGCAGTTCTTGCTATTAAGACAGGTGCGGTAGTTGTTCCCGGATTTATTGTCCGTCAGAATAATGACAAACATAAGATAGAAATTTTAGAACCAGTTGAAATTATAAAAACAGGAGATATTTCAAGAGACATAGAAAAAAATACACAGGTTTTTAATGATATTATTGAGTCATATGTGAGAAAATATCCTGACCAGTGGGTCTGGTTTCACAAAAGGTGGGACTAATTTTAGGCGAAAGCAAAAACCAGAAAGGTGCTAAGGTGAAGAATTTCTTGATTCATCCTTTATTGATTGCTACGTCTCTTTTGTTGACGGTAGGATGTAATAAACCTGAAAATAAAACAGAACAAAAAATTCAGCCAGAACAGGTTATAAAAAATTTTTCTGCATTTGAAACAAGAGAAGGTAAAAAATACTGGAAACTTGTTGCAGAAGAAGCAAAAATATTTGAAACAAAAAATTTGGCAACGCTAAAAAATTTTTCTATTAATTTTTATTCAGAAAATGGAGAGAAAATTTCTGCTATATTAAAAGCACCTGCTGGTAAGATTGATACAAACAATAATGATTTTTTTACTGAAGGTAAGACAATAATAAAAACTGAAAATGAGATACTTGAATGTGAAAATATTACCTATAAATCTTCGCTTAACAAGATTTTTAGTGATTCAAGAGTAAAATTGACAAGAAAAGATGCAATAGTAAAAGGTAAAGGTATAGAGGCAACACCTGACCTTTCATCCATAATTATAAAGGAAAATCTTGTTGAAGTTAAAAAATAGATGAAAAAATATTTTTTTATATTGTTTGTTATTTACTTACTGCTTACAACTTACTACTTACTATTTTCTATTGAGCCGGAGATAACATCAAAACAAATTGAATTTAGAAAAAAAGAAGAGAAAATAATTTTTAAGGAAAATGTTAAGATTCGTCAAAAAGAAAATATTTTACTTACTGACTTGGCTGTTAAAGATGAGAAAAACAAAATAGTTGAAATGAAAGGCAATATCCAATGTTTCTATGTTGTTGATGAGACAAATACAATAAAATTAAATACTGAATTTGGTAAATGGAATATAGAAAAAAATCAGATGGAACTCTGGGGTTCTCCTTTTGCTGTTTATAAAAGTTCTTCTGGAATTGAAGTTAAAATTCATTCTGATAAGGTTTTTTATGAAGGAGATTTTGATGTTCTGAAGTTTTATGGCAATGTTATTCTTACTTATGAAAAGAATATTATTAAAGGAAATTATGCAGAATATTATTACAAAGATAAAAAAGCAATTTTTAAGAAAGATGGAGATATACTTCCTGTAATTGATTACTCAGATGTTCATAGAGGAAAATTTACCTCTGAACAAATAACAGCACTTTTACCTGAAAAAATATTGGTTTTTGAAAAAAATGTATATTGCAGGATTTATAGAGGAGAATAAAATTTGAAATTTGAAGGCAAGAATTTATCAAAAAGCTATGTTAAAAATAAAAAGGTTGTTGACAGTGTTCACCTTGAAGTGAATAGAGGAGAAATTGTTGGACTTCTAGGTCCAAATGGTGCAGGAAAAACTACTATATTTAAGATGATGGTGGGCCTTTTAAGGCCAGATGAAGGTAAAATAATTCTTGGAGGTAAAGATATAACAGATATTCCTATGTATAGAAGAGCAAGGGAAGGGGTTTCTTATCTACCTCAGGAACCATCAATATTCCGTAAGTTAACAGTTGAAGAAAATCTTATGGCAATATCTGAAATGCTTGAATTAGATTCTGAATCAAGAAGAACTAAGGTGGAAAAACTTTTAGATGAGTTTGGTATATCAAACTTAAGAAATCAAAAGGCAAGTTCTCTTTCTGGAGGTGAAAAAAGAAGGACCGAAATAGCAAGAGCAATGCTTTTGGAACCATCTTTTTTACTTTTAGATGAACCATTTGTTGGAATTGACCCAATAACTGTCTCTGAAATACAAAATATGATTTCTAAACTTAAGAAGAAAAATATAGGAATACTTATAACAGACCATAATGTTAGGGAGACATTGCAAATCATTGATAGAGCTTATATAATTTTTGAAGGAAAAGTTCTCCTTGAAGGGAATGCTCAAGAGTTGTTAAACAATCCTGATGCAAGAAGATTATATCTTGGAGAAAAATTTAGAGTATGAGAGGTGGCTTTATGAAATTAGAAATTACTGCAAGACATATTAAAGTTAGCAATTCATTAAAAGAATATGCAGATAAAAAGGTTTCTCGCCTTGAAAAATATTTACACAGGATAGAAAGCGTGAAACTTAAATTTGAAATAGAAAAATACAGACACATAGCAGAATTAAAAATTCATGCGGATAGAAACATTTTTAAAGCAAAGGAAATATCAACTGATTTTTATTCTGCAATTGACCTTGTAGTGGATAAAGTTGAAAGACAAATTCAGAAATTTAGAGAAAGATATAAATCTCATCATAAGTCGGAGCAATTGAAGACAAACTTAAATTTATCTAAGGATTTACAAAATATAACTTCTATAAAGCAGTTTGAAGCAAAACCTTTAACAATTTCTAATGCAATTGATGAGTTAAATTCTCTTGATTACAATTTTTATATATTTTTGAACTCTGGCACAGGAAAACTTAATGTTGTATATAAAAAAGAAGATAGTTCTTATGGATTGATTGAACTGGTATATTAAATTGAAATTTAAATCTATGTAAAAGAAAGGGGGAATAAAGACATCAGATGAAAGTATTTGATTTCTTATGTCAGAAAGCAATTGCTCTTGATTTGCAGTCACGGGACAAGAAAGGAGCTATCACCGAACTTGTAGACCTGCTTTACAAAGAGAAAAAAGTTAAAGATTCTGCAAAAGCGATAAATGCTATAATTGAGAGAGAAAAACTTGGAACAACAGGTGTAGGCCAGGGAGTTGCTATTCCGCATGGTAGAACTGACTCAGTAAATGAATTGGTGGGTGCTTTTGGTATTTCAAAACATGGAGTTGAGTTTGAAGCACTTGATGGAGAGCCAGTACATCTTATATTTCTATTGCTCTCACCAGTAGAGTCAGCAGGACATCATTTAAGAGCTTTGGCAAGAGTTTCAAAATTATTTAAAGATAAGTTTTTCAGGCAGGCACTTTTAGATGCGAAATCAGTAGATGAAGTTCTAAAAATAATTCATCAAGAAGACGAATATTAGTTTTGTTTAAAAAAACTGCAGTATGAAAAACAATCTTGAAAAAAGTGTGGGGGTTTTTTTTCTTAGTTTATAAAAAATGAAAAATATCAACCTTTTAATTGGGGTTCATAATCATCAGCCGGTTGGAAATTTTTTAAGTGTTTTTGAAAAAGCGTATCTTAGCGCATATAAGCCATTTATTGAGATAATGGACAGACATCCTTCTGTGAAATGGGTTCTTCATTGCTCAGGGGTTTTGTGGGACTATCTAAAAGAAAATCATCCTGAATATCTGAAAATAGTTAAAGATATGATTGAAAGAGGACAATTAGAATTACTTACTGGTGGATATTATGAACCAATTTTATCTATTTTGCCCGACAGAGACAAAGTTGGACAACTGAAAAAGATGAATGGGTTCTTGAAATCAGAATTTGGAATTATTCCAAGAGGAATGTGGGTTGCTGAGCGAGTGTGGGAGCCACATCTTTCAAAGGTTCTTTCTGATTTTGGGATTGAATATGTTCTTTTAGATGACTACCATTTTATATCTGTTGGAATAAATGAAGAAAAACTTACAGGTTATTATATAACAGAAGAACAGGGGAGTCCATTAAAAATTTTTCCTATAAGTCAAAAATTGAGATACTATATTCCGTGGAGGCCAGTAAAAGAGGGTATTGGTTATCTTTTAAATAATGCAGATGACTCAGGTAATAAATGTCTTGTTCTTGCTGACGACGGAGAAAAATTTGGACTCTGGCCAGAAACATATAAACTAATTTATACAAATGGCTATCTTGAAGAATTTTTGAATGAAATTGAAAAAAATTCCAATTATATAACTACACTTAAATTCAATGAAGTGCTTGACAAGTTTCCTGCAAAAGGAAGAGTTTATTTACCAACTTCAAGTTATTTTGAAATGACCCAGTGGGCTCTTCCTCAAGAATCTCAAGAAGAACTTGAAGAAATTTTGCTGGATATAGAAAAATCACCTGTAAAAGAAAAGATTAGAAAGTTTTTACATGGCTCATTCTGGAGAAATTTTCTAATAAAATACCCTGAATCAAATAATATGCATAAGAAAATGCTTTATGTAAGTGATAAAATAGAGCAGGTGAGCGGTTTAGCGGATAAGCGGTTAAGTGTTGAGGTAGAGCGGATAAGCAGTTCAGCGGATAAGCAGTTAAGTAAAAAAAAGACATCAGTTAGTAACGATTTGATTTTAAAGGCGTTAGATTACTTATATCAAGGGCAATGCAATTGTGCTTACTGGCACGGTGTTTTTGGTGGACTATATTTACCACATTTAAGAAATGCGATATATCAAAAACTTATTTCATCAGAATGTCTTATAGATAAATCAGAGAAAACAAAAATTAATATTTTTGATTTTGATTTTGATGGCAGGGATGAAGTAATTATTGAGGCAAAAAATCAGAATTTATATATATCGCCACATAGCGGTGGTTCAATTTTTGAGTGGGATATAAAAAATAAAAGATTGAATATTCTGAATGTTCTTACAAGAAGAAAAGAAGCATATCACAGTAAAATGATAAAACTTATAGAATTAAAAAGAAAAGACAAAGAAGTATCTGGTTCGGGTGAAGAACTTGGTCTCTGGCTAATTAAAGACGAAAATCTTGATAAATTTTTATGTTATGACTGGTACAGGAGAACATCTTTGCTTGACCATTTTTTACATCCAGACACTAAGTACAATGATTTTACCAGGTGTCAGTATGGAGAACAGGGTGATTTTGTGCTTGGAGAATATCAATTTAAAAAAGATAAAGATAAACTAAATTTATCAAGAGAAGGAATTGTATGGATTAAAGATGAAGCAGTTCCTGTAAAGGTAGAAAAATCAATAAAGTTGTTAGAGGAAAAGACAGGTATAATAGTATTTTATAAAATACTCACTTCATTGGAAAAAAAAGTAAATTTAGTTTTTGCTCCTGAGATGAACTTTTCATTTTCAAGTTTTGTTCAGCAGGATGTTTTTGAGAAGAAAACAAATCTTTGGATAAAAGAAGACGATGGATTTGGCATAAGGCTAAAAATGGAGTTTTCTGAAGAAATACTTTTATGGACATTTCCTTTACAGACAGTATCTTTGTCAGAAGGTGGTTTTGAAAAAACATATCAGGGTTTATGTGTAACGCCTTTATTTTATATTGATATTACAAAAGAAAAGTCATATGATTTTTCATTCAAAATAGAAATATATGAAAAATAACATCTGAAAAAAGAATTTTTTGATGTTGATTAATAAACCTCAAAATGAAAATATAGCGGATATGATAGAAAAAGAGTTTGTGGTAAAGAACAAACTTGGGCTACATGCACGACCAGCGGGTCTATTTGTTCAGACAGCAAATAAATATAAATCTCAGGTTAGAATTTTTAAGGGAGATCAAGAAGTAGATGGTAAAAGTGTTATGGGTTTAATGACACTTGCTGCTGAATATGGGGCAGTATTAAAAGTTGTTGTAGATGGAGAAGATGAAAAAGCACTTATTGATGAGTTAACCAATATTTTTGAAAATAAATTTTATGAAGAATAAGAGGGGGCTCCATAAAATATGGATAAAAAACCTAAAACAGAAGTTATTAAAGGAGTAATTGCTTCTGAAGGTATTGCTATAGGTAAAGCATTTTTAGTTGAAGAAGAAGATTTTTGTGTAATACCAAGAAGAATTCAAAAACAAAATGTTAAGAGTGAAGTTGAAAGATTTAACAATGCTATTGCACAGGTGAAAGAAGAGTTATTATCCGCGGAACAAAAGATTCTTAAATTATTAGGTAAAAAACATTCTCCTCTTGTTGAGTCATATCTTTTGATGATAGAAGACCCAATTTTGACCAGAGATGTAATAAAAAGAATTTCTGAAGAGTATGTGAATGCTGAATATGCTCTATGGGCAACTTTAGACAAAGTTTTACAGTCATTTGAAAGAATAAATGATGAATATTTCAGAGATAGAAAAAATGATATTTATGAAATTGGAAAACGTATTTTAAATTTTCTTGCAGAAGAAAAAAAGAGGTCTATTTCTGATGCAGAAGAAGGTTCAATAGTAGTTGTGCATAGTTTAAGTCCAGATGATATATTCAGATTGAAAGAGAAAAAAATTTTGGGTTTTGTAACAAATGTTGGGGGTAGAACTTCTCATATAGCTATTCTGGCACAGGGGCTGGAAATTCCTGCTGTTGTTGGATTAAAAAATATTACAACAAAGGTCAGCCATGGTGATTTATTAATTGTTGATGGAGCACAGGGTATTGTTATAATAAATCCTGACGAGCAGACATTACAGAATTATAAAAGAGAATATGAAATACAGATAAAAGAAAGGCAGGAACTTGAAAAGTTAAGAGACCTGCCAGCAGAAACAGAAGATGGCCATAGAGTAATTCTTGCCTGTAATGTAGATGTTCCTGAAGAACTGGATTCTGTCCTTTCTTCAGGCGCAGAAGGAATAGGTCTTTTCAGAACAGAATTTCTTTATTTAGGAAGAGATAAACTTCCAACAGAAGAAGAACATTACGAGATTTATAGAACAGTTGCTCATAAAATTTTACCTTATTCATTGATTATAAGAACAGTTGACCTTGGCGGTGATAAAATGGTAAATTTTGGTATAGATAGGATAGTAAAAGAAGATAATCCTTTTCTTGGGCTTAGAGCAATACGACTTTGTTTGAGATATCCGGAACTTTTTAAGACGCAACTAAGAGCAATTTTAAGGGCTTCAAAAGAAGGAAAAATAAAAATTATGTTTCCTATGATTTCAAGTGCAGAAGAATTTATCCAGGCAAGAAATTTTTTAGAGAAAGTAAAATCTGAATTAAGGTCACAAGGAGAAGAATTTGATGAAAATATAGAAGTTGGTGCTATGATAGAAGTTCCTTCTGCTGCACTAACAGCAGATATAATAGCAAGGTCAGCTGATTTTCTTTCAATTGGAACAAACGACTTAATTCAATATACACTGGCTGTTGACAGAAAAAATGAGACAGTAGCAGATATGTATGAACCCTTACATTTGTCCATCCTAAGATTACTTAAACATATAATAGATGCAGGACATAATGCTGGTAGATGGGTTGGAATGTGTGGAGAAATGGCATCTGACCCTACTTTTACTGTTGTTTTAGTAGGTATGGGGTTAAATGAGTTTAGTGTCCCGTCAGTTGCTGTTCCTAAAATAAAGAAAATTATAAGAAGTTGTTCTCTTATAGAAGCAAGAGAAATTGCAAGAGAAATTTTAAGTACAACTGATAGAAATCAAGTTATTAATACTTTAAAAAAGACACTTGTTATGTAATTTATGATAGATAAAATTAGAAATTTTTGTATAATTGCTCATATAGACCACGGAAAATCTACTCTTGCAGATAGGATCCTTGAGACTACAGGTACTGTGTCGTCTGAACAGATAAGGCCCCAGCTTTTAGATGAAATGGAATTAGAAAGAGAAAGAGGTATAACAATAAGGTCTAAGACAGTCAGAATTCTATATCATGCAGATGATGGAAATGATTACATATTAAATCTTATAGATACACCCGGACATGTAGATTTCTCTTATGAGGTTTCAAGAGCAATCATTGCATCAGAAGGAGCAATTCTTGTCGTAGATGCAACTCAAGGGGTAGAGGCACAGACACTTGCAAATTCTGTGATAGCAAAAAAAAATAATTTAAAAATTGTACCTGTCATAAATAAAATTGACTTACCTACCGCTGATATTAAATCAACAAAAATGCAAATAAAAGAAATGCTTGATATTGAAGATGAACCAATAGAGATAAGCGCAAAAGAAGGAATAGGAATTAAGTCAGTTCTTCAAAGTATAGTTGATAAAGTTCCTCCACCGGTGGGTGACTCACAAAAAAACCTGGAAGCATTAGTTTTTGATTCTTTTTATGACCCTTACAGGGGTGTGGTGGTATATTTAAGAATGTTTGACGGTGAATTAAAACCGGGTATGGAGATACATTTTGTATCATCTAATAAAAGTTATGAGGTCTTAGAAGTTGGGACACTTTGTCTAAAAATGATACCAAAAGAAAAACTTGAAGCAGGTGAGGTGGGTTATTGTATTGCCGGTATAAGAAATATTCATGATGTAAAAATAGGTGACACTGTAATTGAAAAAGATAAACCAGTTCATCAGATAAATACTGGTTTAATAGAGACAAAGCCATTTGTTTTTGCTGGTTTTTTCCCGATAAATCCAAAGGACTTTGATGAATTAAAAACAGCACTTGAAAAATTACATCTAACAGATGCCTCTCTTTCTTATAAAATAATCAGTTCAAGTGCACTTGGACCTGGTTTTCACTGTGGCTTTTTAGGTTCACTTCATCTTGAAATAGTCAAAGAACGACTTGAAAGAGAATTTGGAGCAAATTTAGTTGTTACATCTCCAAATGTAAATTATAGAGTAAAATTGAAAAATCAAGAAAAAATTATAGAAATAGACAATCCTTCAAAATTTCCAAATTATAATGAAATAGAGTTTGTTGAGGAACCTTATGTAAAAGCAACAATAATAACACCAAATGCTTATCTTAGCAATGTTGTAGAATTGTGCAAAAACAATAGAGGTAAAGTTATAGAAATCAGGCAGGTTGAAACATTTAAATCAATTTTGACATTTGAACTGCCACTTTCAGAAATTATTGTTGGTTTTTACGATGCTCTTAAATCCGTCTCAAAAGGTTATGCTTCTTTTGACTATGAAAATATTGGATATAAAGAATCAGACCTTGTAAAATTAGAGGTCTTAATAAATTATGAAGTAGTAGATGCATTTTCATACATCGTTCACAGAAGTAAAATTGAAAAAGTTGCAAATAGATTAATTGAAAAACTTAAAACAACTATACCAAGACATTTATTTCAAATTCCACTTCAGGTAAAAGCAGAAAATCGTATTGTTATAAGAGATGATATAAAAGCACTCAGGAAAGATGTTCTTGCAAAATGTTATGGCGGAGATATAACAAGAAAAAGAAAACTTCTTGAGAAACAAAAAGAAGGGAAAAAGAAAATGAAACAGTTTGGCAAGGTGGAAATTCCTCAGGAGACATTTATGGCACTTTTGAAAATAGAATAGATATAGAATAATAGATTATGTAGTCAAGGATTAGCCTTGAAAAATTAAATTAGATATAGGAGGACACAACCAAGTTGGAAACAAAATTATTCATAATTGGAATTGCAGGATTTTTTATAAGCTTAGTTTACAGGTCAGGGCTTAAGTCAGAAAATATTTTCAAAAAAATATTTTTTGTCCTTATTTCAGGGTTTTTCTGGTGCTGTGCTGGAAGTTTGTTGTCTTTATTTTTGAGTTTATTTTTTCATCAGGAATTTGAGCAGACAAGGTGGATAATTTCAGGATGTATCTTTGGTTTTATTTTTGGAATTTTTGCAGGTCTTTTTTCAGGGGAAGAAGTAGAGAAAAAGAAAAAAATCATTTTCTGGCAGAAGGACTGGATTGATACAATCTGGTCAAGTGTTCTTCTTGCCTCTGTCATAATGTATTTCATAATTCAGGCATTTAAGATACCTTCAGGTAGCATGAGAATGACACTTCTTGAAGGAGACCACCTTTTCGTCAATAAATTTATTTATGGGTTCAGGGTTCCGTTTAGTGATGGCAAAAAAATTTTTCCTTTGAGGAAAGTTCAACACAAAGATATAGTTGTTTTTGAGTGCCCTCCAACCGCTCTTTCTCAGGAGGAAAAGGAAAAAGGAATAAAAAAGGATTTTATTAAAAGAGCACTTGGTCTTCCTGGTGATATAATTGAAATAAAAGATAAAAAACTTTATGTGAATGGAGTACTTCAAGATGAACCCTATGTAAATTTTGAGACAGATTATGTTCAGCCAAAAATAAAACTTTTTGATTCACAACAAGATTATCAAAAGTCATGGGAGCAGGGCAGATTTGTAAATTTACCAGTCAGAGATAATTTTGGACCTGTTAAGGTTCCTGAAGGACACTTTTTTGTTATTGGAGACAACAGAGACAAATCATTTGATTCAAGATTCTGGGGTCCACTTTCAGAAAAATACTTAAAAGGCAGGGCGCTTTTAATCTACTGGCCTCCAAATAGAATAAGAATTATTAAATAGAATGACAGGACTATATATACATATACCATTTTGTAAAAAAAAATGTAATTATTGTGATTTTTGTTCTTATGTTAAAGATGAAAATACAATATCTTTGTACCTTGCTGCCTTAAAAAAAGAAATTGACACACTAACTACTAACCACTCTCCTCTATCCACTATTTACATTGGCGGAGGGACTCCTTCTTTACTTAATTTGCATCAACTTGAATTTTTTTTTGGTTCACTTCTGAAAAATTTAGATTTTAATAAAATTGAAGAAACAAGTTTTGAATGTAATCCAGAAAGTATAACAGAAGAAAAATTGAATATCTTAAAAAATTTTGGTGTTTCAAGATTATGTTTTGGACTTCAAAGCACAAAAAATGAAATTTTGAGTTTCCTTGGAAGAGTTCATACATTTGAAGATTTTTTA
>Ga0207433_10014184_pt1 | contig 11590 bp, 16 predicted proteins | sample YelNatPaOPGAMG01_FD_187559 | JGI IMG/M metagenome (GOLD analysis project Ga0207433, IMG submission 187559) | Hot spring thermophilic microbial communities from Obsidian Pool, Yellowstone National Park, USA - OP-RAMG-01 (SPAdes) (version 3) | ecosystem: Environmental > Aquatic > Thermal springs...
ATCAACAAAAACACCTAAACCCCCAAATCAACCCAAAAACTCCGCCCGCCTAAATAACATAAAACAAACAACAAAACCGCACCACAAGCTATTTATGCCAAGATAAATTCACATAGTGAAGCCAAATAAAAACAGCAAACTAAGGAAGCGCAGCACTATGGCAGAAGCAAACACTGTTCTCATCGGACGAAAACCCGCCATGAACTACGTACTTGCCTGCATCACACTGTTTCACAGCGGTGCAAAAGAAGTCACAGTTAAAGCACGCGGAAAAGCCATAAGCCACGCTATAGACGTCGTGGAAGTTGTCAGACGCCGATTTCTGCCAGATGTAAAAATTAAAACCATAAACATAGGAACAGACAAAGTAGCCCCTCAAGCAGAAGTTGACGGTCAAACAAACGTCAGCACAATCGAAATCACAATTACACGTTAAACTCATCCTGCACACCGAGCGGTAAACCCGCTCAACCTTCAAGTTTACGGGAAGAAACTTCAAATGAAGACTGAACTCTGTAGTTTCTGTCTTAAAAGCGGCATGCTATGCCAGAAATGTTCAGCTAAAGTTAAAACTGGCGAAATAAGCGACCTAGATTTAAAAATAGCCCGCCAACTCCTTCTCCTCGAAGAGAAATATCCTTCCCTACAAAACGTCTGCTTCTACAAGGCGGTGGAAGCTAACAGAACGCTTGCTCTTATCGTGGGTCATGGTGATGTTCCCCGCTTACTGGGTTACGGGGGCAAAATCATTAAGGCCCTCAGCGAGGAAACAGGTAAATCAGTTCGAATTTTAGAAAACGGCGTAGACGACCGAAAATTCCTCGAAGACCTCTTCATGCCTCTTAGTATCTTAACTATAAACACCATCTGGCTGCCAGACGGCACCACAGAAACCCGCGTCATTCTGCGCAGAAAAAGAGGTTCCCAGTTGCCTTTTGATCTGAAAGCCTTAAAAGAAATTGCCCGCGCAGTAAGAAAAATGACGTTACGCATCGAGTTTGCTGACTAAAGGGAGCCTTTATTCATGACGTTAGATTCTCTAGACAAGTGGGTCAGAACCTCTTATTCTACAAATATAACCCCTGACAATGACGGCGAAGAAGTCACCCTTTTCGGCTGGGTGCAAGAAATCCGAGATTTAGGCGGTATACGCTTCATAATCTTACAAGACCGCGAAGGAACAATACAAGTCACCATACCCAAGAAAAAAGTCTCCTCTGAAGTTATCGCGAAATCAGATGCTCTGCAAAAAAGATTCAGCGTCGGCGTGAAAGGCACCGTGAAAAAGACCAACATGACCCCCCGAGGCATCGAAGTTGTGCCAAAAGAAATCAAAATCCTCAGCACCGCATCTGAACAGTTACCCATAGACATCACAGGCAAAACTCCCGCCAACATCGAAGTTCGTTTAGATGCAAGAGCATTAGACCTATGCCAACAACAAAACGCCGCAGTATTCAAAATTCAGCACCATGCATTAGCTGCAATAAGAGACTTTCTTTTCGAAAAAGGCTTCTTAGAAGTTCATACACCCAGAATAATTGCTTCAGCAACCGAAGGCGGCGCAGAACTTTTCCCTGTCGACTATTTCGGTCAGAGAGCTTTTCTCGCCCAAAGCCCCCAACTGTACAAAGAACAGTTAACAATGAGTTTAGAGAAAGTTTTCGAAGTTGGTCCCTTCTTCAGAGCAGAGTTATCCCACACCCGCAGACATCTGAGCGAATTTGTTAGTGTGGACATAGAAGAGGCATTTGCCGACGCCGAAGACGTTATGCACCTTCTCGAACAAGTTATACAACACACCTGCAAGACGGTCAAAGAAAAATGCGCCAAGGAACTGGCAACATTAAATTACAAAGTCACGGTTCCAGAATTACCCTTCAAACGGGTCACCTACGACGAAGTTCTCTCTGACTTGAAGAAACAAGGTATAACCATTCCATGGGGCGAAGACATTCCCACGCCCGCCTTCCGCACGTTAGGAAAAGAACGCGGTTACTACTACTTTATAACTGACTGGCCAACACACGCAAAAGCCTTCTATATTAAACCACGCAGCGACAAACCCGAACTTTGTGAAGGATTCGACCTTATGTGGCGTTGGATTGAACTTGTTTCTGGAGGAACCCGCATCGCCGACAAAGCTCTTTTAATAGAAAGAATGAAAGAAAAAGGACTAAACCCAAACTCGTTTAAATACCACCTTCAAACATTTGACTACGGCATGCCCCCCCATGCTGGCTGGGCAATTGGACTGGAAAGACTCACGATGGTTTTAACAGGAAAAAAGAACATACGCGAAGTTTCACTCTACCCAAGAGACCGAGTCAGACTTACACCGTAACAAAAAAAGCGTGCCCTTGCCTTTAAGTTAAAATGGAAAAATTACCCCTTAAGGGCTGACTTCAACGCTTTACCAAATTCATCGTTCTCTGAACGTGCTTTCTCAGCAGCTTCAAGCAGCGCCGCCTCAGCTTTCGCTGAACCTTTCATTCTAAGATAAATCACAGGATTAGAAGCCAAAGGATGTGGCACATCATAGCCTGCTTGATCAACGTTTTTGTCTTCTAAAAGCTTCTTCTGTAGCAGGTTGCAAAGTCCATGCCTTGCGCCCTCAATTTCTATTTTAAGTTCACTTGGAGATTTCTTTAGAACTTTGACTCTCATTTACAAAGCCCCCTTTCCATAATCATATGCAGTTTTACGCTTTTCTATATTACCACATTTTGGACAGTACATCTCGTTACGCCTCTGCTCAAGCAGATTACTGCACCGTGAACAGAAAGCATAAGTTACACCTAAATTTTTGTCAGCAGTTGAGAGATGATAAATCTGGTTTTTCCCACTTATGACTTTAGCTCGTATTATATCTCCAGGTTTACAAGCATCGCTTATAGATTCAACATACCTCTCTGAAACATCTGAAACATGCAGAATCCCGCCGAAAACACCCGACATCTTCTTTTTGCTTCCCACTTCAAAAATGCGAACCAGCACATTGTCAGACTGTGCATTACCCACCTGACCCACCACGATTGTGCCGACCCTAGGGACAACAGGGCCTTCATTAAGAGGATATACCGAAACACGACGGTTAAGCATATCCATGAGTGCTCTGCCTATGATTTTAGCGTAAATAACGCCGTCTTTCACATAAGTGCCCGCGTCTGGAATAAATTCTTCAATAACGCCTAAGCGTTCACCAGGTAACACAAGGTTGCCGTTCCGTTGTTCGAATTGCTTCAAAGTCATGCATTTCCCTTTACCGTGAACATAAAGTCTGTTTGGCTGTTCACTAAACAAGTACATCTCATAGATTTCACTGTTCGCAATAAACCTTTTGATTGACTACCTTGGAACAGAACATTTGGTTCTCACGTAAAACTCAAGTTCTTCTATAGCCCAAAGGCAGTTTCTATCAGGAAACTCCCCTCAGTAGCACCCGCCAACTTCCAACATCAAGTTTTCTGCAATGTTACACGTGATTTTGTTCCTTGGAGTTTTGCAGTAATGCCAAGCACCTCCAAATCTTTTCTTTTTCAACTTGATGTTTGCACTTGATGTTTGCTTGTCAGCAACAGGTGAACACACGTCTTAAATCTTAAATAGTGGTCAATTGTAAACATTTTATTTAACATATTACGCTTTGAAGATGGTAACTGTGGAACCCTTAACCAAACGTTCAGTTCAACTCCTCAGAATGCTCTACGACCGAGGAAAATCAACAAACACTTACACTCTCCGTGTAAAACAAGACGAGCTTTCTAAACAATTAGGCATAAGCCGCCAAGCTCTCAACGTTCATCTTCGCAAACTAAAAAACACCGGCTACATTCGAACAGGCAGAGGTTTCATAGACGTAACCGAGAAGGGCCTCAACGCGCTTGGTGTAGCCACAACCCCTGCATTCATACTGCTCAAAATTTCCCCTGTAAAACGCATTCAAGTTTATGAACGAATAAAGGAATTCTCAGGAGCCCGCGCTTTCCGTATAGCCGGTGACATAGACGCCCTGCTCATGGTTGAACGCGAAAACATGGACGAAACCCTCAAAAAACTCTACACCGTAGAAGGCATCGAAGACACCCGAAGCTACGTCACAATCGAAGTCATAAAATAGCTTTCTTCACATCAACTAGATGCGCAACCTCTTTTGAAGCCCTAAATAGAGGGCACTCCTTATTTAGGTACTCAGTGCCTACTCAAAGGCGAATGTAAAGGCAAATCCTCATGAGATATCAGGCTTTAACTGCAAAACAGTTTTGAAAGCGAAATGGCGATTATTTGGTGGCTGCGGGCAAAAAGTATATTTGCCAGCTTAACGTCTTGCTTTTAGCCTATAGTGGAAGGTTAATCCATGCCAATATTAGACCCAGTTAAGAAAGCAATTGCTCAGAAAGCGCGTTTACATTTGAAAATATGCAGGGACTGCGGAGCCAGAAACGCTGCAACTGCAACCAAGTGCAGAAAATGCCACGGCAAAAACCTGCGCTGGAAAAAGAGAGAACTCGTTAAGTAAAATCTCTCTTTATTATCCGTGTTTTATTTTAACATTAAAAAGCGTTTAAAAGCCTACACGCCGTTTCTTTATTTTTAAAGCGTTTTTATCAAGGTGTCCACGTTAAACACCGTGTTGGCGCAACCATTTTTTAATAAAGGTACTGCCTGGCCTGCAACGTGCATGTTATTTAAAAGCTCCCCAGACAACTTTGCTTCTTCGCCACAGGCAACACCCACTACCCCTTCATATTTTTTAGTGCTCAAAATTTTTGGAATACACGAACCACCAGGCAAAATATAAACATCGTAGCCCTTTGCATTAGCAGCTGTCACCGCTTTGTTTATTACGCAGTCAATTGAGCAGTGAGCGCAGACGTAAGAAGGCAAATTTGGGTCAAATATGGCTCTGCATCGACTATCCATGTATTTTCTGGAGCAGTGCGGTAAAAACAACGCGCGCTTTTTTGTTTTCAAAAATTTGTTTCTCTGCATAAGATTTGCAGCCTGAATATCGATGAGGTCTTGGATAAGCATAACCGCGTCCTGAAGATTCAGGCCGGTAGCTTCTTGAATCTTAAATTTCCTAATGATGTCCTGCAAGCTTTTCAGAAAAACCTTATGTATGCCCCGCTGGTAACTTGCCAAAGCAAGCTCAGTGAAAAAGTGATGCGGCGTCTTTGAAATGTCGAAAGTAAACTTGTAGGGCATAGCCAACTTTTACTGAACAGCAGTTTAAAAGAATATCTCTAAAAATACATGTTTCTAACCTACATTTAACATGGCGGCTCAACTTTTCTGAGCTGGAGCAGTATTATTGTTGCTGAGAAGCTCTTTTAGTGCTTTCACTTCCTGCCGCATCTGGTTCACTTCCCCTTCAAGAATGGTGACCCGTGCCTCTGCTGTTTTTCGCAGGGCCTCAACTTCCTCTAGAAGGTTTCTTTTTTCAGATTCTAGCATCTGAATTTTTTCTCTCAACATTCTTAACGTCTGCATAAGACCATCTCTTAAATCTCTAATTTTTTCAACACTGTTTTTAACGTTTACTCTCTGTTGCTTCTCTTTCTTTTTTGAGTACACTCTTGCACGAAACTTGGTTTTGCACTCACGGCACTCAAAAACTCCTGTTAGCAGTTGAGTTTTTCCTTCAGCGCCCTTTGCTTCTGTGAAAGCTGAGGGCCACAACGCAACGAAGTTAACCGTGGTTGCACCACATTTTGGGCAGGTACTCACTCTGAATCCCTGTTTATGCTTTAAATTAGAGGATACCTCAGTTAATTTCAACTATTAATTTTGCTCTACAATAAACCTCTGATGGGATACACAATTAAACGCCCAAGTCTCATAAAAGTGAGCAGAGAAAGACATATGTTGGCTTTAGAAGCTGAGTTGGAACATTAACCGCTCAACAAGTTCCTTATACCTATTTCTGATTGTTACCTCAGTTACCTGCGCGATTTCAGCTATCTCCCGCTGCGTCTTCCGTTCACCAGTCAAAACCGACGCGATGTAACTTGCGGCCGCTGCAATCCCTGTGGGGCCACGCCCTGACGTCAACTTGAGATCTTTAGCTGAAGTCAAAATTTTATGAGCAATTTCCTCAACTTTACCCTGCATTGTTAACTGATTGGAAAACTTGGTGATGTACTGACTAGGTTTAAGAGGCGGAATAGAATAGTTGAGTTCTTTAATTAAGAAGCGGTAGCTCCGACCTACTTCCTTCTTGTTAACCGTTGAAGCTTGAGATATCTCGTCTAGCGTTCGAGGTAAGCCACATTGTCTACATGCCAAATAAAGCGACGCGGATGTCACACCTTGAATCGACCTGCCTCTGATAAGCTTCTCTTTCACAGCTTTACGGTAGATAACCGACGCAGTTTCAAGAATATTCTTTGGAAGATTCAAATTGTTAGAAATCTTTGTAATTTCAGACAAAGCAAAAGCCAAGTTCCGTTCGGTGGCATCAGAAACTCTGATACGGCGCTGCCACTTCCTCAAACGATAAACCTGTGCTTTCTGTCCAGGCGAGAGACTCTTACCATAAACATCTTTGTCGTGCCAATCAATTGTGGTGGATAAGCCCTTATCGTGAATAGTATATGTTAAAGGGGCACCAACCCTTGTACGTTTGGACCTTTGATCGTCGTCAAAAGCACGCCATTCTGGTCCTCGATCAGCAATTTTTGCAGCTACAACCATACCACAATCCATACAAACAATCTCAGCGCATTCATAATCACGCATGAGCCTTGTGCTACCACATTCAGGGCAAGCTTGAACCCTGCTTGGCTCAACTTTTTGCGCTATCGAAGATTCTATATTTTCACCTAGGTCGTTTTTTCCGCTCATTCCTTTTAGCTCCGTTACTTTCTCAAGGGAGAAACATACAACTGTTTATTGGCAAATTTTTCTGGGTTCTTAACTGAGGCCTTTACCACCGCGTATGGAGAAGAAACAGGTCCAATCAAGTCAAAGATTCTTCCCAAAGCGTTCAAGTTTTCATCAATGACTGAAGCGCCAATTTTCGGAGCGTTGTTGAGCTTCACAATAAGATTCTGCGACGGCGTAACGCTGAGCACTTTGCCCAATTTTTGCAACAACGTCCCCCTCTCGAAAACATCAACGTCAACGTAATACAGCTTATAAAGTTTTCTGCAAAATCCGATACCTGTTCTATCTAGAAAATGGGTAACGCTTCTTTTTTGAGGTATATTTCTGCTGGCTTTAAATAGTTTATCCCTTCATGAGGCCTTGTGAAGTTATAGTAGCGTATGAAACTCCAGTGCTCTTTGAACAGGTGCGCTTCTGTTTGATAGGCTTTATGGAAAGCCTCGATCTTACCGCAAGTAGTAGGTCTGCGAACGCTTGCAGTGATGTGCTCAATGCCCAATTCACGACAGTGCAGATCAAACATTGAGGTATCTCCTCTAGCAGGCTTAAACTGTGTTCCATGGTCGGTTAGGATCTGCTTTGGAGTGCCATACTTCTTGACAGCTCTTTCTAGCAGTAAAATAGCGTTCTCACCAGTAGGACTCCATATTTTTGTCGAGCCAGTGATGAATCTGGAATGGTCATCTTGATAGCTTATCATCCAATAATCGTCATCACACAGCTTAAAGTCAGCTTGCCAGAGACTGTTGTTGTGTTCTCGCTGGAAACGCTTTGTTCCCCAAGTTTTTCTGGGCTCAGAAATTGGGTGATTTAGGCCTGCTTCACAGATGATTTTGTAGGCTTGATTGTTGTCAATGGTGTAGCCCTTATGAGAAAGATAACCGGCAATCTTTTTGGGTCCCCACTCATATCTTGTGCGAAGTTTAACTACTTTGTTTCTTAGAAGATCGTCTATGGCGGGACCACATGGGCGGCCTCTAGGTTTTTCCTGGAGACCATTCCATCCTTGCGCTTGGTAACGGTTCCACCAAAAATAGAATACTTTTCTGCTGATTTTTGCCTGAGTACATATCGAAGAAACAGGCATCCCCTCTATGCGTCGTCTAATTAGCCATTTCCTAAGCTTCTCCCAATCCCGCTCCAAATAATCGCACTCTCTCCAATACTATAGAAAATGTTACCGAATTTCTAGATAGAACAGCAAAATCCGATACCTGACTTTGCATACACATTTTTCCAGCAGAAACCTTCTTAAATAAGAAGTGAAGATAAAATTGTGCCTTAAAAGGGTGAGGCGAAGCAAAATATGTCAAAACCATTCTATGTGAAATATGAAGCACCAAAAGAAGTTGTAGATGCAGCCTATGAAGCCCTCTCCATAGCTTCAAAGTCAGGCTTAGTTAAGAAAGGGACAAATGAAGCAACTAAAGCTGTTGAGCGTGCCATAGCGAAACTTGTGGTGATAGCTGAAGATGTTGACCCACCAGAAGTCATTGCACACCTGCCGCTCCTCTGTGAAGAAAGAAAAATTCCATACGTGTTTGTCCCCAGCAAAGAGCAACTTGGCAAATCCATAGGTATCGAAGTTCCCTGCGCATCAGCCTGTATACTCAAAGAAGGCGACGCTGCTGGGCTCATAAAAGAAATAATAACTCGACTTGAGCAGGTTAAAAGAGGCTCAGAGTAATGAGCAAAGAAGAAAAAGCATCAGCATCGGAAGAACTGACGCCTGCAGAAGTTATCCAAATCATAGGGCGCACAGGAGTAACGGGCGAAATCACCCAAGCCAGAGTGCGCATACTTGAAGGCAGAGACAAAGGCCGTATTATCACGCGCAACGTCAAAGGCCCGGTACGTGTACAAGATATCCTGATGCTCAGGGAAACCGAAAGAGAAGCAAAGAAAATCAACCGGTAAAACCACTCAAAAAACAAGAGAGGAATAATCAATGCCGAAAAATCGAAAATGCTCTTTCTGCGGTAATGAATTCCCAGCTGGCACTGGTACGATGTACGTAAAAAACGACGGTGCAATCCTCTGGTTCTGTGCAAGCAGATGCAAGAAAAGCTCCCTGCAATTTGGTCGAGACGCACGCAAACTCAAATGGACCAAATACTTTGGAAAAGAAGAAAAAGGTAAAGCCTAAGCCTACAACAACTCCGATCCGTCTCTATCCAACATTTTTTTATCTTCACCTTCAAGCAACTGACGCCAAAAAAATATTTTCTACAAAAGAAAAAACGCCCTCTATTTTTAGAATTTAAGATGGTAGCGGGGAGTAGATTTGAACTACTGATCTCTGGGTCTCTCATGGCAAAAACGCGCCATTATGAGCCCAGCGGGTTAATCCTGGCTACCCCACCCCGCTACGAGTTTCAGGCTTGTTTTACAGGTCTTTAGTACTACCACTCTACCGATTATTAATAGTTTCTTTTTCGTAAGGCGCAAAAGCATTTTAGTATCACCCAATTCTCTGTTTACCCAGTTGAGGGTTAAAACTTTGGACAAGCCATACGTACGCGAGATATCCAAGCCTACTTTGGAGAACCCTGTTTTTATTCAGGGGCTTCCAGGGTTTGGTAACGTTGGGCAAATAGTAGCGCATCTCCTCATAAAACAGTTGGAAGCCAAGCCTTTCGCGGAGTTCTATTCCCCAAGTTTTCCCGACTACGTCACCGTTAGTTCAAAAGGCATTTGCCATTTACCACACTACGAATTCTATTCTGCCACTCTCGATGAAACCACCTTGATCATAATGACAGGTGAAACTCAGCCTTCTTTTGATGATATTTTAGCTCATTACCACGTTTGTAGTGAGATAGTGGATTTTGTGGAGAAACTCGGCTGTCGTTTTCTCATAACAGTTGGTGGGGTACCAATTACAGAGGAAAAAGCCCAAGTTTACGTCGCCGCCACCACTACTAGACTTGCAACGGAATTCATGGAAAAAGGCGCAGTCATATACAGCCAAGGCAAAATCGTAGGCGGCACAGGCTTGACCTTAGCAATCGCGAAAGAACGAGGACTAGACGGAGTATGCCTTTTAGGAGCAACCACAGGATTTAACGCTGACCACGAAGCTGCAGCTTTCACCTTCAAGTTTTTAATGAAAGCGTTAGGAAAAGAGATAAAAGAAGGATTACCAGAAAAACATTAACAGACCTGATGTTGGACGAATCAGCATGACCGAAATCCACACTTTGATTAGCTCCAAATTCTGGAGAACTCTTCTCACTTTAGTTTCAGTTATACTCATTTTTGCGGGACCCACCTACGGCATTTACGCCCTCGCTGTCCTTCTTAAGGTAAATCTCGCAGTCTCATTTGCCACAGGCTTCATTTTGTTTGCCGTAGGCATGATGCTAATGTGGTATCTAATTAAAAACAAAGTCATAGAGTAGATATGCCTCAGATACCCTAGGGTGCATCATCAAATCAGCTTTAAAGATACGTCATCGGCAGTTTCCTAAAATGTGTACCTACACTATTAAGTCTTCTTTATGTCCTTGAAGCTTTGGAAAAGCATATAAAATATTCACATAGATATATGCGTATGCAAAACACCAATAAAGCTCCCACAATAGTGGAAGAATCTGCAGAAGAGGCAACAAAAAGAACAACCATAATCCTAGAAAAAGACGAACGCCAATACATCAACAAACTCATAAACGAAGGCAAAGAACCTGGAATTAAACCTCTCATCTCAAAAATGCTCAACCTCTACCGCAGCATGATGGTTGAGGACTGGCGCTTTCCAGGTGAATACTACTTTGGCATAAGCCGCGTGGCTTTCGTTAATATTGAATTGATGACCCTTCTGATTAAGCAAGTTCCGAAAGAAAAATGGCGAATAGTGGGCAAAACAATGGGGGTCGCCATGAAAGTTTCCATGGAAACAATTTTGGATATATCGACAATCACAGTTGATAACTGGCCAAGAGTCTTCAAAAGACTGAGCGTACAGGGTTGGGGAGATTTCTCTTTGAAGGATAAATATCTCATAGTTAAAGCACCCTTCATCAATGAACCAGAAGTTTTAGCAGGGTTGCTTGAGGCGCTTTTGGGCATCACGTTAGAAGTGAAAACTATGATTCCCCCTCTTGTTTTCGAGGTGAAAAAAACGCGCCGCCCACCGTAAACACTGAGCTTTAAGCTTAAATCAACCTTTCACTGCTAAGATATATTTATTAGCCAGACTCACTTATGGTGCAAATCAGTGGCGAAACATGAGGGATCGCGTTCACAAAAGGCGGTTGCCTTCATCTTCGATAAAGGCAATGCACGCAGTGTTTCCGTAAACACAGAAACCTACTTTAACCTCCGCATCTCTCAGCAAGCCGCAATAAACTTTTTAGAACAACTCTTTCCAGCAAAAAGATCGAATTATAGTTTAATTAAAAATATGGGTGACAAAAAATGGATAAAGTAAAATTAGCTCTACCTGCAGGCTCCTTAGCCAAAGCAACCTACGACTTCTTTGCGCGTTCAGGATATAAAATTTCAGGTCAAGAACGCACATACCGACCCACCATAAACGATCCAAATATAGAACTCAAAATCCTCCGCCCTCAAGAGATCCCAGTTTTTGTCGGAGAAGGTCTTCAAGACTTAGGTATTACCGGTCAGGACTGGATTAAAGAAACCCGCGCGGATGTGGAAATTCTGCAGAATCTAGAGTACGGAAAAATAAGACTAGTTGTGG
>Ga0207433_10014186_pt1 | contig 11590 bp, 9 predicted proteins | sample YelNatPaOPGAMG01_FD_187559 | JGI IMG/M metagenome (GOLD analysis project Ga0207433, IMG submission 187559) | Hot spring thermophilic microbial communities from Obsidian Pool, Yellowstone National Park, USA - OP-RAMG-01 (SPAdes) (version 3) | ecosystem: Environmental > Aquatic > Thermal springs >...
GCCGGCCAAAAAAGTGAGAACAAAACTTAAAATAATAATCAGATTGTAAGCGCTGGTGACGCCAAAAAGCCGTGTCAAAAGCTGACTTTCAAAATCTAAAAATGGTTGGGTAGGCAGAAGAATATGATTTGGGTTGGGATTGCCAATCGGATAAGCTACTTTTAATTTTGCCCCAATAAGCTGGGCAAACACCCACAAGTTATAAAATGGATCACCGGGCAGTCCGTATAACATGGCTTTATTATAAGATAAAATGGTCTAATAAGAAAATTTATATAAGAAAATTTATAGTGTTCTTGCGTTTGTCCTAACCGCACCCAGCTCTTCGGTGACTGATTCTGATGTAAAAAATATTTCTTCCTATTTGGTTTTATTTACCATGTAGATTATATCGAGATTGACTTGGCCCGTCTTAGGCACAATGAATCCGAGATATTGGTCGTTCACAACAATAGGGGCGTAGGTCTTTCCATCCTGATCGGTGGCTTTATAATTTGGGCTGTAAGCTCTGGGCACAGCAACAACGACCGGTTTGCCTGAAGTGTATTTGATGCTTATATGATCCAGGTTTTTTTCGCTATATGTATAATTTATGTCATCTTGATTCAGGTCAAGATCAGAAAACCGTGTCTTTATCTTCTGGTTTCCTTCGGCAATAGCTATCTCTCGAGATATCTTATCTTTTTGGGCGGTAAGCGAGTCCTTTTTTACCAAATAAATAGTATCAATGATACTTCTGCCAGAGCCATCGTTTGAAAAAACTAAACTGTGTTTACCAGCAGTGAGCTGCCCATCGAAAATCTGTTTAAAGAAAAATCCTTCTTGGTTCCTGCCGGTAATGTCATCGCTCAATTTTTTTCCGTCAAGTGAAACAGAAAGTTTCCCCTGTCCGACAGTCGAGTCGTAAACTCTGGCGAAAACAAGATAATCGTCTTGTTTTGGGGCTTCTAGAGAAACATAAAGTTTTTCACCATTTTGTGCCATGACGCAGGCATCAGAATATGATTGCGTGCATTCAGATGTATAAAGCCAACCACCGTTCGCTTCAATTTTAGCAATCGTTTTGTCCGATTTTTCAAGTGCCAATGCGTTGATTAAATTGTTCTGATCGCTGCCCAAAAGGAGCCAGTTTGGCAGAGCCATCAGTTCGTTTAGGCTAATATTATTGTTGGCGCTTGGTGTTGATAAATCTATTACCAGATTTTTAGAAGCATCAAAACTAGCTTTTTTGGAATCTTTATAGAAGAGTCGATCGTTAGAGGAATGAAGAACTACGGGTTTTTGGCTAATATAGGCCTTTCTAATGTCGTTGCCTGTGTTGATGACCATTCTGTCGCCACGATCTTCCTCAATCTTAAAAAGTTGCCTTATTTGTGATATTTCATAATCTTTCAACTTGTCTTTATAGGCAACAACCCTTTGCAGACCCAGACTAAATCTAATGTTACTAAGGGCATTTACGGCGTCGTATCTGAAAAATGGTTGATTGATTGGATTAGTTACATTCCCGACCACAATAGGGCTAGGATTTCTAAAGACCTTGTACTCCCCAGCTTCGAAAGCTACGGGCCAGCCGGTCCAAATTCTGTCTAGAACACTCTGGCGGATATTGGGCTGGAAGGCATACCAATTCTCGGTGAATTTATCAGAAACGAAAAACTTAACGTTCCTGAACGAGCAGTTATACATGAATCGGTTAGGGCTGAAGTATTTCGGAAAGTTCGTCGTGGCGTAACCCTCGTACACAGTCATCAAGATCGGATCGCATACTGAAGAGTTAAGAAGAGAACTAAAATGTGCAGATGCAGAGACGACATCGTTGGATGTCGTATTTGAGTTAACGAATTCGGCGGCTTTTTGAGCGTCTGCCATGTTGTCGGGAGCGTACCATTTTTCTGAACTAATGCCGAACCATTTACCGCGAGCTATAGAGATAGCGGCAGCCCCCGCCGGTAGGCTCAGGGGCAGCGTGATTAAAGTCATAGCCAGAATAAGGATGGTGGGTTTCAGAAATTTGCGTTGCGGCTGCCAAGGTTGCGTTTTATCTCTCAAAAATTGATAGAGATTGACAAACAAAAGCGCTAAACCTAACGAAACAAACAAGGTAAAGAAAAATGCGGTGTTTTTGAACCTAAGTTCAAATAGAGTCAGCACACAAGCTGTTGCCGGTACAATATAGCGAAATCTGTTTTTGAGCAAAAATAACCCCGGAATTGCGAAAAAATAGAAAGGACTTGAGCCAATCATCGTGCCAAACCGTGCCAAAATAGAGTTGGTCTGTACATCGCCTCCGATAACTTCAGGTCTCGAAAAGGTGTAGACGATATCACCAATAAAATTTTCTCTGAAAATCAAATACATAACGGCAATGTAAATCACAAAAGGGCCGGTGGCCAAGAGCAGTGTTTTGATGAAGTCGCGTTTCGATTTTATCAGCGTCAAAACTAAAACCAGCAGGATGACGATGGCTCCGAGATAAGAGGTGATTGCGGCGAGCCCCGCCATTGCTGCCGCCCACATTAGCTGCTTCGACCTACCCTCTTCCATAAATTTTAAACTAAAATAGAAGGCCAGATATGAAAGGGTGAGGAAAAATTCGTATGTTAAACCGTAACGCCCGTTAATTATCGCAATCGGGAAAACAATAAATATCAAAGCCGCCAACCGAGCGACTAGCTTCGATGATGTTATTTCTCTGGCAATCAAGTAAATAAGGTAGACATTGACCAAGGCGAAGATTGCGCTGGTGAAACGCAGGGCGAAGATTGATTTCCCAAAAATCGCCAAAGGCACAAATGAAACCAGAAAATAAAGCGGGGGGTGGGGCACAAAAGGATAGGAAATGGCGAAAAGCTGCATTTTGCCGTGCAAAAGATTCCACGCAATACTAAGGTCCACTCCTTCGTCTGGAAACCATCCCGGCGATTGGTTAAGATGCCAGAATCGAAAAAATATGGCTAGCAAAACAAAAAGGGCAAAAATGACCTTGGGGTTGGAGAGAGTTTTTATGAAAAAACCTTGCTTAGTTGAATTTTGTTTTATAATGTCATTCATTATTTATCTTTCTTCAGAATTTATTTAAGGGCAGGGTTTTCATAAACTTTGAATTCACCACTATCGAATACCTTATCCCAATTGTTGTAAATATCGTTTAGAACGCCATCTTTAATTCCCGGTTGTCCTATAAACCAGTTTCGCATAAACTGGTCATCAAGCAGATACTTGGCTTTTTTGTAAGATGGGTCATAAACGAACCTTCCCGTCGTTCTCATATCGGCGGGGAAATTAACTGTAGCGCGATCTGTATAGATATAAGATAAAATTGGATCGGTAATTTGGCTATGAAGTTGCCAAGAAATATGTGCGCTAGCTAAAACCATATCATCTTTTTTTGTATTTTGATTAATAAAAGCAACTACTTCATTCATTTTAGATAAATCTTGTGGTGAAAAATCTTTTTCTTCATTGAGACCAAAAAAATTTGGTGTTGTAACGCAAGAAAATGATTTAGTGATATATGGCTTAAATAGAAAACCGGTCACAAGGATAAAAATAACCCCCGTGACTACTTGCCCAGTAATGTTCTTTTTAAAAAGATTGACTAAGAAACCGGCAAAAATTCCCCAGCCCAACGCGAAAAAGAAAACAAAAGTTGAAATATACCACCAAAAGCCGCGTGTTTTAAGCTCGAGGATGATCAAAAACAAGGAAAACAAGACCAACAGAACGCGGTTTTTGCCTCGGGCAAAATAAAGCCCGGCAAACCCCCAAACCAAAACTGGCAAACTGCCAATCATTGACCAGACAGTATGAAATTTAAGGTCATCTGCTCCTGCCTGTGTCATGTCGCGTCTTGAAATCATATAATTAAAATCGTGGATAACAGCTGATTTATCAATAGTAAAAATTGTTACAAGATAGAAAATAAGTGGCAGGATAAGTAATAAAATGGCATAGAGTAGGTATTTTTTAGTTGCCTTGAACTGTAAAATGCCGGTAAAAAAAGTGATGACTGGAGCTACAATGCCAAGGTATGAGATAGTTGGCGCTAGTCCGGCAAAAAGACAAGCAAGTAGATATTTATTTGTTTTTTGGGGGTCTTGTAGAAAACTGACAAGAAAATAAAGGGTAATTATAAAAAATAAAGTTAATATATTATAATCAAGTCCAGTTCTGCTTTGGACTAAAACAAAAGGATAAACAGCAAAAATTGCACTGGCAATTAGGCCGGCAAAGGCGTTGTAGATGATTTTGCCAAGCCGATAGAGAAAATAAACAGATAAAATGCCAGCTACCGCTGACATTATTCGCAAACTTATGATGTTATACCCGAGAATTTTAACAAACGGTGCGGCGAGCAAGAAATAGCCGATTGGATGAGGCACATAGGGGTAAGTTAGGGCAAAAAATTGTGCCTTGCCGCGCAACAAGTTGCCAGTAATGTTAAGCATAACACCCTCGTCTGGCCACCAGCCGGGTGTCTCTTTCAAGTGATAGAGCCGCAAGAAAGCGGCAAGTAGTAAAATAACTGCGACCGTGGCGATCTCTAGATGTTTAATCCAAGCCAAATGGTTTTCTTTCAAATCTTACTCCCGAAAGTGATTAATTTGGAAAATAAAAAATTGATAATAACAACAACGATGGTGGCTATGAGACCGGAAATCAAATATTGGATGTGAAAAATTGAGGTGAAAATGTAAGTAAAGCCTAGGGCAAACAGGCCGAGAATGATATTGGAGATGTAGTAAAAAGCCGCGCGCTTAGCTGTCTTATCCTTGCAGCGAAAAGTGATAGCGCGATGCCAAAAGAAATTAAAAGTGTAATTTATAAAACTGCCGACGATATAAGAATAAAAGTAAAACCAATGAGCTAGCGACGTCAAAATGTAAGCTGTGGCCAAATTTAAAACCGTGCCTGTTCCTCCGCCGAGCACATAAAAAGCCACTTCTCTAAAATTGGTAAACCGTTTTTGTTGCATCAGAGATTGAAAAAAAATGCCCAAGTTGATACTTTTAGAATATCAAATATCGGAGATTTTTAAAGATGAAGATTATGATCACTGGCTCGACGGGCTTTATTGGCTCGCATCTAGCCGAGAAACTTTTACAAGATGGGCATGATCTAGTTTTGTTGGTTTTGAACCAGAAAGAAGTTTTGAAGAATTTAGCCAAGAGCAATCGGGTGACAGTTTTTGAGACAAAAATTATAGGCGATAAAAATCTTGCCAGTTATTTTACGGGCGTAAAAGTAGTTTATCATCTGGCGGCAATTAGGCACCGCTGGGGAATAAAAGCCGAAGATTATCTCAAAGTGAATACTGGTTTGACGCACGAGTTGCTTGAGGCGTCAAAAAAAGCGCGCGTTAAGCAGTTTATTTTTTGCTCATCAATTGCTGTTTTTGGCTGGCCGAAAAATCATCCGATTGATGAAACTTTTTCTTATGCTCCGAATAATGCTTATGGCCAGTCAAAAGTTGAGTGCGAAAAATTGGTTAAGAATTTTTGCCTGAAAAATAAAATTTACTATACAATCATTCGGCCATCAATGACCTACGGCGAGAGGGATTATACTGGATTTGTGACCAAATTTATTAATTTAATTGCTTCCGGGAAATATCTGACGGTTGGCTCGGGACGAAATCGTATTCAGCTAGTTTATATTGATGATTTAATTCAAGGTTTTGTTAAGGCGCTTGGCAACCCAAAAGCTTACAATGAAGATTTTATTGTAACGGGTGAGAAACCAATTACAATTGCTGAAATTGAGAATACGATTACCGAGATTGTCGGAAAAAAGATTAAAAAAATTAAAACTCCACGTCTTGCTGCTTATATTCCCGCCTTTATTTTAGAATTGTTTTACAAAATGGGGTTTAAGCTGACTGGCCCCGAACCAATTATTTCTAAAGAAAAAATAGATTTGATGACGGTAGATCGCTCATATTCAATTGACAAAGCTAAAAAACTTTTGGGCTACAAGCCGAAAATGGATTTTAAAGAAGGCATTAAGGAAGTTTATTTATGGAACAAAAAACACGACCTCGTGTAGAAATTTACGATCAAGGCAGGGGGACGCCGTATGAGCGGATTTCGCTTTGGAATTTATTCGCCTCGCTTGACAAAGAAAAAAACCCGCCAAAATCATATTTAGAAGTGCCAAAAGACGGAATGTTTGGAATTTATGGATTAAATAGTTTGTATTTGGCAAGCCAAGGCCGCCAAGCGACGCTTTTTTATGACGATCAAGACAAGGCGGATTTGGTTAAAAAAATTGCTGAATTATATCATTTGAAAATTAATCTTAAACCATATAAATCTTCCAAATCATTAAAAAAAATTCCCGACAATTCCTATGATTTTGTTTGGGCTTTCAATGTTCTTTCAGATGTTCCCGATATTGAAGAATTTTTGTATGAAATGGCGAGAATCAGCCGTCGCTATGTCTTTTTTACTTATATGAACAAAAAAAATTACGGTTATTTTATTCACCGCCTGCACCACAAAAAAACCCGCCGTCGCTGGGACCATACTGATTTAAGTTATGAAGACCTCAAAAGAGCTGATAAAATTCTGGCAACGAAAGGGTTTAAGCTTGAAAATAAAATTTTGCTTGACGTTCCGTGGTTTCCTGACATTGGCGCGCCAATAGGGGAAGTAGCGCGCGATTTATTGGGAAAGCCCAAACCCCAGGGCACCATGGGTGAAAGCAGCGGCCTGAAATGGGACAGCTTGCCGTACTTTGATAAAAATAAATATGAAAAATTTAAAAAAGGTTTTGCCAAGGACTTTATTATTGAGAAATATTTTCCAAATTTCATAAAAAAATTTTTTGCCCACCATATAGGACTGCTCTATCAAAAAGGCAGGTAGCTTCAATGTGTTTTTGACTCCAAACGGGGCTTTGAGTGCGAAATAATTTTAGCAATTAAACCACGGCCCTAGCTGCGAGAGCTCCACTTAAGAACGTCACTGATGATTTTTGAAATTTGGAATTTTGGTTTCCAGAGGAGGGACTTGAGTTTAGAGTTGTCGCCAACAAGAATCTTTACATCGCTTGGTCTCTGCTTTTTGATAATTTTTGGATTTTTGAGACCAGCTTTTTTAATCATCTGCGCAGTTATATCCTCAATTTTATAAGCTTTACCCGAAGCGACATTATAAACTTGCCTCGGCTTGCCGCGTTTTAAAATTAGCCGATAAGCCCTGACTACGTCTTTAACATGAAGAAAATCGCGTTTTTCCTCGCCATTAAAAATTTCAAGCTCACTTGTTTTCTTATTTTTGTAATCCAGAACTTTCTTAGCCAGATCAGGAAAGAAAAAGCCAAGCGGCTGGCCAGCTCCGGAATGGTTAAAAGATCGCGAAATGTAAATTTTTAAATCAGGAAATTTCTTGAGCGCTTCCTGCTCCATTTTAAGCTTACTTTGGGCATAGAGGCCTTTAGGATTGGGCTTTTTTGTCTCTTTTGCCGGCTTTTTGCAATTTCCATATACATAGCCCGTTGAAACCAGCAAAATCTTGGCTTGGGGCGAATATTTTTGGCAAGCGCGCAAAACGTTTAAACTGCCCTGAACATTAACTTTTTCAATTGTTTTTTTGTCTTTGAATTTCTGGGTTGAAATGGCCGCGAGGTGATAGATTTCATCGGGCTGGTATTTTTTAATTAAACTCTCAACTTGTGGTAATTGAGTTATATCAAGCGCAACTATTCCTTTGTCTCTTTTTTTGTCGGCCAAGATAACCTTATCCCGAGTGCAAATCTTTTTAAGATATCCGGCGACAAAGCCATTTCCACCTGTGATTAGAATTGTGGCCATGGTTTTTGCTTTTTCTCAAGCCGTTTAAGATCGGCATCAACCATCATTTTAACTAGTTGCTCAAAGCTGACTTTTGGTTTCCAGGTGAGAATTTTTCTGGCTTTGCTCGCATCTGCAACAAGGATATCAACTTCTGCTGGCCGCCAGAACTTTTTGTCAATTTTTACATACTTTTTGGGATCTAGGCCGACATAATCAAAAGCTAATTCAACAAACTCTTTAACTGAATGCGTTTCTCCTGTGCCAATCACAAAATCTTGCGGCTTTTTCTGTTGCAACATCAGCCACATCGCCTCAACATAATCCCCCGCATATCCCCAGTCGCGTTTGGCATTGAGATTACCAAGCCGCAGTTCCTTGGCCAGACCTAGTTTTATTCTGGCTACGCCATCAGTAATTTTCCTCGTTACAAATTCCAACCCTCTTCTTGGGCTTTCGTGGTTGAAAAGTATCCCAGAGACAGCAAACATATTGTAGCTTTCACGATAGTTAATGGTGATATAGTGGCCATAAACTTTTGCGACTCCGTAGGGGCTTCTTGGGTAAAACGGCGTTAGTTCATTTTGAGGTGTTTCTCTGACTTTGCCGAACATCTCCGAGGACGAGGCCTGATAGAATTTAGTGTTTTTTTTGCCGTAATGGCGAATCGCCTCAAGTACTTTAGTTACGCCCAAAGCGGTAAACTCTCCTGTCAAAACCGGTTGGTTCCAGCTGGTCGGGACAAAACTCTGCGCGGCCAAATTATAAACTTCATCCGGTTTTACTTCTCTGACCGCCTCATCAAGAGAGCGCTGATCCAGAAGATCGCCTTGTATGAGTGTAATCTTATCCCGTAAATGCGAAATACGGCTGTCCGATTCCGTGGAACTCCGCCTAACTAACCCATAGACCTTGTACCCTTTTTTAAGCAGAAATTCTGCCAGATATGAGCCGTCTTGGCCAGTAATTCCTGTAATCAGCGCTCTTTTTTGCTTTGCCATTTTTATCTCCCCAATACTTTTAGCCCGGCTTTAATTAATGTTGGGGTGTGATGAAGCATGTTGGTGTAGGAGGCGTTAGCCAGAGGGCAACTGCAGCCATTATTTTTGATTCTTTTGCGGATTTCTTGCGCCTTTTTATCAAACCAAATTTTTTTGAAATCGTAGTTATTTTTGCGCAAATCACCCAAAACAGTAGCTTCAATGCAGCACTCCCATACTTTGCCATCTGGAGAGATTTGGGCGCTTGCCCAGCCAGCGAAACAAGGGATAACTTGGCGTTTTTCAAGAAGCCATTTTTTGACATTTTCGTAATATTGGATTCTAAAAGCGGCCGCGACTTTGGCGACTCCTTTGTATTTTTTTTCTTTAAACATTTTTTCCATATCTTCAAGAAGCGAATCAATTGCTCGGGAATAATCTTCGTAATTTGGCGTGATACCAGTTCCTTTTGTATCAAGCTCAACCCTTTCTTCGGCAATTTCAGTAATATAGGAGTCGGGTTTTAAAGTAAGAAGTTTTTTGTGAAATTCTGGAAAATCCTTGACATTGAAATTTGAAATGACCGTATGAATGCCAAGGGTGAGATTTTTAAGTTTCATTTTTTTCTTAGCTTCTTTTAACCCCCGCCAGGCCTTCATTGACAATTCCCAGTTTTTGGGCACTCCTCTGATTTGTTCGTGTTTAACGCCCCATTGGTCAAGCGAGAGATTAATTACAATTTCAGCATTAGGACAGTTTTGGGCAATTTGGGGCGCTTTTTTGACGATATTTTGCCAGAGAATTCCGTTGGTCGGGATATTGATAATTTTAGGTGCGCATTTTTTGTAAAACATTGTTACAAGCTCAACAATATCAGGCCTCATAAACGGCTCGCCGCCGGAAAAAGTAATCCAATAAGGTGATTTGCCCAAGGAGTCGGCGACCTTTTCCCATTCTTCTAGCGTTAAATCGTCCGCTTTCTTTTTCCAGATATTGCAGGTTTTACAACGCGAAGGGCAGTTGTAAGAAACTGAAATCGTATAATTCATCGGCAGTTTTTTGCCGATTCCTGTTAAACGCATACATTTATAAGCCCAAGTTTTAGGCAGTACTTCTAGCATGTTTCCTTCCAATGATTTTTTCTTTAGGTTTTTGATCTTGTTTGCTGTCAGGCAGGATTTCAGCTTTGGGCGAGAGTTTTTTGGTTGACTGTGCTATATCCCAAATGGCGTGATTGCGTTTTTTAAACCTGAAGTCCCAGTAACCGAGAAATCGGCCATATATCTCAAGCATTATGACGGCTGGCATCCAAAAAATATGCTTCTTATCAAACTTCATATGTTTGAGATATACAAGCAGAACTTTGAGGCCGCTCATAGTTGAAACCTTATAGCCCTGATATTTTTGGATGGCTAGGTGGCCAGCGGCGTTTGAGCGGCGGCGTTTTAAATAATCGCGAATGTTTTCAGGTCCTTTATTGCGAACGATTGCTTTCGGGCAGTAGACGATACTATAAGCTTGACCGATAATTAACGGTTCCACATTTGCTTCGTCGGCAGAAGACATCGGGGGAATACGCTTAAAAATTTTTCTAAAGGCGATAATCTCGCCGCATTTTGGATTTTTTAGGGCAATATAATGGTGCAACTCCCAAAGTTTATTGACTGCAAAGCCCATAAAAGTATCAGTTGTGTCAACTGGAATCGGGTGCCCTCCGGTCATACCTACCATTGGATTGCGAAACGGTCTGACCATTTCGTCAATCGTGCGCGGATTTGGTATGGTATCGGCTGATTCCATAACACAGACATCAGTTTTAACGAAATTAAGCCATAAGTTGATAGCCGAGGCCTTGCCTTCTCTTTTCTCTTGTTCAAGCAACTTTATTTTTTTACTTTTTTTCTGGTAATTTTTAACAATTTCAACTGTTTTATCGGTGCATCCGGAAGCAACAACCCAAATTTCGCGAATTTCGGCGATTTTTTCATTTTGTTTGAGCAGCGCTTCAAGCAAATGGCCAATATTGGCCTCCTCGTTGTAGGCCATAATGCCGATAGTGACAGGAATGCGTTTGAAGTTCATAAAGATGAAAGTTTATAGAGTTTTAATCAAACCCGAAAGTATTTCAGAGATTTCTGTTGAATTATCATATAATACCTCAAACTCACATTTTAGATATATCACAATTTTAATGCTAAGTAAAACATTGACCTTATTTCTCCGCATTACCTTTTCTCAATATATAAAAACTTTTTAAACTCTTTTGAATCCCTCGGCAATATTATTTTAAATTGAGATTACCGCATAAAAAATCTTGGTCCCAGAGCGGAAGGTTCTGTATACTAAAATATCTTTGAATCCTTACACTTTACGAACTTTATGAACTTTACAAACTTTATGGGCTATTTTTAAGATATTCAACCGTAATAAACATCCCTTCTTTGAGAGAAATTTTTGGCGTCCAGTTAAGATTTTTTTTGGCTTTTTCATTTGCGAGGGCGGAACGCTGTTGTTCTCCGGGATTTGATTTACCAAAAATGATTTTGCTTTTAGTTTTAGTTAGATTTTTCAATTCATCAATTATTTGCTTGAGCGGGATTTCTTTGGCATTGCTAATGTTGTAGACATCCGAGACATCGCTTTTTAGTGCGGCTAAATTGGCTGCTACGACATCGCTGACATAAATATAGTCGCGTGTTTGGGTTCCGTCGCCAAAAACTTCAATCGGCTCATTTTTAAGCATTTTAGAGCCAAAAATGGCAATCACGCCGGCAGTGCCTTTTGGATTTTGGCGCGGGCCAAATACATTTGAGTA
>Ga0207433_10014188_pt1 | contig 11590 bp, 12 predicted proteins | sample YelNatPaOPGAMG01_FD_187559 | JGI IMG/M metagenome (GOLD analysis project Ga0207433, IMG submission 187559) | Hot spring thermophilic microbial communities from Obsidian Pool, Yellowstone National Park, USA - OP-RAMG-01 (SPAdes) (version 3) | ecosystem: Environmental > Aquatic > Thermal springs...
CAAATCTAAATGGTTCATCTTTTTTCGATGAAGAAATTTCTATTAAAAAAGAACCTATTTTTTATAATTCTTTTTTACATTTTTTAGATTATACAATAGAAGTAATACATACACCGGGTCATACTCCCGGTTCTGTTTCTTTAAGATTGAATAATTGGTTATTTACAGGAGATACTCTTTTTTATGATTCAATAGGTAGGACCGATATCCCTCTTGCTTCTTATGATGAACTTTTAAACTCGATAAATAAAAAAATACTTACTTTGCCAAAATCTACAATTGTTTATCCAGGTCATGGAAAAGATACAACATTAGAGAGGGAATTAAAGTATAATCCTTTTCTTAAGGTATGAATATATATTATGAATCTTTTTTAGATTATCTTAAAGTAGAAAGGAACTTATCTAATAATTCTATAAATTCATATTCAAGAGATATAAAAAAATATATTGAATATCTAAACAATAAAGGTATAAATAACCCAAATAAAATCACACATAAGGATATAACTGATTTTTTATTTTTTTTGCGCAACAAAATAAAGCCTTCTAGTATAGCAAGATGTCTCTCTTCTATTAAGGGTTTTCATAAATTTCTTTTAAGGGAAAAGATAACTAATTCGGATCCAACAGAATTTATAGAAGCGCCAAAATTGGAAAAGAAAATTCCTTCTTTTTTAGATTTAAGAGAGGTAGAAATTCTTTTAAAGACTCCAAATTTAAAAGATATACACGGTTTAAGAGATAGAGCTATTTTAGAATTAATGTATGCAACAGGGCTTAGAGTTTCCGAAGTTGCGAGTCTTAAATTATCAGATTTAAATTTAGAGGTTGGTTTTTTAAAATGCAAAGGTAAAGGTTCCAAAGAGAGAATTGTTCCTTTAGGCGGAGTTGCAAAGCATTTTTTAGAAAGATATATCTCTGAAGCGCGCGAAAAATTATTAAAAGGTAAAATTTCAATTTATCTTTTTTTAGGTCAGGGCGGAAAAAACTTATCAAGACAAAGCATTTGGAAGGTAATAAAAAAAATAGCAAGAGAGGCAAATATAAGAAAGAAAATAAGTCCACATATTTTAAGGCATTCTTTTGCGACACATTTATTAGAAAGGGGAGCGGATTTAAGGAGTGTTCAGGAAATGCTGGGACATTCAAATATAACAACAACACAGATTTATACGCACATAAATAAAATGAGGTTAAAAGAAATCCATGAAAAATTTCACCCCAGAGCGCATTAATTTTGCAGATACCTTAAAAGAAGAATTTAAGGTTTTTTTGGATTTGGTAGTAGATATCTCTTGCAATTTAAAAATGAACGCTTATTTGGTAGGTGGAGTAGTCAGAGATATTTTACTTAAAAAAGAAATTTTTGATTTAGATATTGTAATAGAAGGAAATGCTATAGAATTTGTTAAAGAAATTTCAGAACATTTAAATATAAAATTTATAAAACACCACTCTTTTGGTACTGCAACTATATATTTTAATAACTACAAGATAGATTTTGCAACTTCAAGAAAGGAAGTTTACGCAGGTTTTGGAAAATTACCTAAAGTTTTTCCTTCAAATTTAAAGGACGATTTATTCCGCAGAGATTTTACTATAAACGCTATAGCTATAAGTTTAAATAAATCTGATTATGGAAAGATTATAGATTTTTATAGTGGTCTTAATGATTTAAAAGAAGGATTAATCAGGGTATTACATAACAAAAGTTTTTTGGAAGATCCGACAAGGATTTTAAGGGCTATAAGATTCAAAGAGAGATTTTCTTTTAGAATAGAAAAACATACATTTAAATTATTAAAAGAGGCAGTAAGAGATAATGTTATTAATTTAGTCCACCCGCATAGATTAAGAGACGAGATTATTCTTCTTTTAAGCGAGAAAGAACCATATAAGGGTATAAAAACTTTATATTCATTGGTTGGTTTTGATTTTATAGATAAAAAAATAAATTTTAATAAAGATAATTTAAAATTAATTTTAAGAATAAGTAAAGCAGTAAGCTTTTATTATAAAAATTTTCCAAATTACAGAAAATTAAAAAACTGGATTATATATCTTATTGGAATTTTAATAAATCTAAATAATAAAAAAATAGAAAAATTTGTTGAAAGTTTTGGTTTGCGAAAAGGAGAAAGAATTATTATAATTTCAGCAAAATCAAAATTAAAAACTATAGAAAGATTAAAAAATAATATAAGAAAACATTTAATATATTCTTTACTTAACAATTTTAGTTTTGAGGCTATAATATTCTTTTATGCATATTATAAAGATAAAGAGATAAAAAATAATATTAAATATTTTTTAGAGAAGTTGGTTAATATAAGGCTTATTTTAAAAGGAGAGGATTTAAAAAAGGAAAACATAGAATCAAATTCTATTTATGGAAAGATATTGGAAAAATTATTATATAAAAAAATTGATAAAAATTTAAAAACCAAAGAAGAAGAATTAAAAGAGTTAAAAAATATTATAAAAAATTTTAAATAAAATGTTTTTGGGCTACATTAGACTTGTAATTTTTATTCCACACAGTCATTCGTTGAAGGATAAAAGACAGGTGGTAGAAAGTTTAATTAATAAACTGCACAATAATTTTAATATTGCTGTCGCAGAGAAACCCTCAGACAAATGGCAGAGTTCAGAACTTTCTTTAGCATGTGTTAATTATAATAAAAATAAAGTAAATAGTTTGATTGAAAAGATTGAAAATTTTCTTAAGTTTAATAAAGAATTTTCTATTGTAGATATAGAAAAACAGATAATTTAGTTATGGGAATAAGAATAGAGAAGGTAAATAAAGAATTACAGAGATTGATTATGGATGTTATTTCTAAAGAAATTGATGATCCAAATTTAGGACTTTTTTCTATAGTAAAGGTTGATACAAGTCCGGATCTTAAAGAAAGTAAGATTTATTTTAGTCTTTTAGATGATAAAAAATATGATGAGGCTTTAAGAATATTAGATAAGATGGGTGGTTTTATAAGAGCCAGCGTCGCAAAAAAAATACATTTAAAAATTTTACCAAATTTTAAATTTGTTCCAGACCATTCAATAAGTTATAGCGTTTATATGTATAAAAAAATTGAAGAGGTAATAGAAGATGATAGAAAGAATTATAGAAAAAATAAAGAATAATAAAAGTTTCTTGATAACCTCCCATATAAATTTGGAAGGGGATGCCTTAGGTTCTGAACTTGCATTTTATATTGCTTTAAAAAAATTAAATAAAAAAGTAGTTATATTTAATAGCGATAAAACCCCATTTATATATAATTTTTTACCCTCTATAAATTCAATAAAAAATTCTATAAGTAATGAGGAAAAATTTGATGTTGGTATTATTTTGGATTGTTCTGATTATTCAAGGATAGGTAATGTTAAAGATTATATAATAAGTCAAACTAATTGCATAATGAATATAGATCATCATATAAGTAATACTCATTTTGGAGATATTAACTGGGTAAATCCAAAAGCAGCTTCTACTTCGTGTATGCTTTATGATATATTTAAAAAATTAAAAATTATTAACAAAAACATAGCTTTATGTTTATATACCGGAATATTTACAGATACAGGAGGTTTTATTTACGCCAACACTACACCATATGTTCATAAAATAGTATATGATTTATTGCATTATAAAATCTACCCATATAAGATAAATGAACATTTGGAGAGTTTATGCACTATAAATGATTTAAAATTAATAAATAAGTTTTTGAATTCAATAAAGGTTGATAAAAAAAGAAGAATTTGTTGGTTGAAAATAGATAAATGGGAAGAAAAAGAATATGATTTAACAGAGGTAATATTTTCTATTTTGAAATTATTAAAAGATATCGAGTTGTTTATTATTTTTAAATCTATATCTGAAAACAAAACAAGAATAAATTTTCGTTCAAGATCCTTTATAGATGTTAACAAGATTGCTAAAGTTTTTGGTGGAGGAGGTCATAAAAGAGCAAGTGGAACAACAGTTGAAGGTTCGTTAGATGATGTGGAAAGAAAAGTTATATCATTTATAAAAAAAATGAATTATGATAAGAAAAGATGGAATAATTCTAATAAATAAACCAAGTGGTTTAACCTCTCATGATGTTGTAGATTTTGTTAGGAAAAAGTTCAATATAAAAAGCGTAGGGCATGCAGGTAGTTTAGATCCATTAGCAGAAGGTTTACTTATTATTCTTGTTGGAAAATCTACTAAATTATTTAGTTATTTTTCAAATTTTGACAAGGAATATTTAGGTTTATTAAAACTTGGGGAGACTACAACAACCGGTGATTGTGAAGGTAAAATCATCAAGATAAGAGATTATGGGAATATAAGTTTAGAAAAGATAGATAAATTGTCTACAATTTTTTTGGGAGAAATAGAACAGATCCCGCCTATGGTGAGTGCTTTAAGGGTTAATGGAAAAAGATTATATTCCTTAGCCAGAAAGGGTATAACCATTGATAGAAAGCCAAGAAAGATAAAAATATATTCAATTAAAATATTAAATATAAATTTACCCTTTATTGAATTTTATGTGCATTGTTCAAAAGGAACTTACATTAGAAAATTAGCAGAGGATATTGGTGAATATTTGGGGTGTGGCGCTCATATAATAAAGATAAAAAGATTAAGCATAGGTCCTTTTAAATTGGAAAATGCAATAAATTTGGAAAGTTTAGACCAAGATAAAATCCTGCCGTTTAACCATGAAAGTTCTTTATGATGATTTTACAAAAAAAATAAAAATAAAACCAAAGCCTTCTGTAATTACAGTTGGTGTATTTGATGGAATACATTTAGGCCATATAAAAATTTTAAAAAAACTTGAATTTTATTCAAAAAAAGAAAATTTAAATTCCGTTGTTTTTACTTTTGATATACCACCAAAATTGTTTTTAAAAAAAATATCAGGATATATCACTGATACAGATGATAAGATAGAGCTTTTAAAGAATTTTAAAATAGATTATCTTTGGTTTTTTAAAACATCAACTTCATTTCTTAATCGTTCTAAAGAAGATTTCATATTTTACATTATGAAAAATTTTATTATAAAAATTTTTATAGTAGGGGAGGATTTTAAATTCGCAAAAGATGGTACAGGCAATATAGATTATTTAAAAAAGATCTCAAAAGAAAATAATTTTAAATTAGTAATAGTTAAAAAGAAAAGAATAAATAATAAAATAATAAGCAGTTCTCTTATAAGAGATTTTATTTTAAATGGAAATTTGTCAATGATAAAGAAATTTTTAGGAAGAAACTATTCTATTAAAGGTTTTATTTATAAAGATAGAGGGTTAGGTAGAAAAATAGGTTTTCCTACAGCAAATATAAATACTTACAATTATCTTCTTCCAAAAAAAGGTGTTTATGCCGGAATAGTTGAGATTTATAAGAGAAGATTTCTTTCTGCTATAAATATAGGTCATAGACCTACGGTTAATTTTTCTAAAAATATTATTTTTGAAGCGCATATTATTGATTTTAAAAAAAATATAGTTGGTAAAAATATAAAGATATATTTTTTAGAAAGATTAAGGGATGAAAAAAAATTTAAAAATGTAGATGAGTTAAAAAATACCATAAAGAAAGATATAGATTATATAATAAAAAAATACACCTACAAAATATAGTATTACCCGCCTAAATTATCTACAATCTATTGAAAAATAATAAATTTATTTATAAATTTTCTTGACTTTAGTTTTGTGGGTAATATTATTATAATTGTGGTATAAAGTGGTATAAAGTGGTATGTGGTACGGACAATATTATCATGTTTTGGATAATAAAGATAGATTTGTTTTGCCTGCAAAATTCAGAGATAAGTTAGAAACTAAAAAATTTTATATGACAAAAGGATTAGAAAATTGTCTTTTTTTGTTTTCCGAGAATATATGGAAAGAGATTGAAGAAAAATTAAGGTCATTATCGTTTACAAAAAAAGAAAGTCGTTTTTTTAATAGAATATATTTTGGAAATGCTTCCGAATTGGAAATTGATTTGCAGGGTAGAGTAAGCATACCTTCTTATCTTAAAAAGATGGTGAATATAAAGAAAGATATAGTTATAGTGGGAGTTGCTGACAGGATAGAGATTTGGGCTCAAGATGAGTGGGATAAATTTTATAAAATGAATAAGAAAAAATTTGAAGAGGTAGCAGAAAATTTATTTTAAAAATATATGGAAGTTTTAATGGAAAAAGAGGAAATTCATTATCCCGTAATGCATAGAGAAGTGATAAATTTTTTAGAGCCAAACTCAAGAAAAATTATTGTAGATTGCACTTTAGGTGTTGGTTCCTGCGCTTTAAAAATACTTCCACTTTTAAAAGAGGATAGTATTTATATCGGTATAGATAAGGATTCAAGTTCATTAGAAATAGCCAAAGAAAGATTATCTAAATATAAACAGGTTATATTTATAAAAGACGATTTCAAGAATTTAGATAATATACTAAAAAATTTAAAAATAGATTATATAGATGGCTTTTTATTTGATTTAGGAATTTCAAGTTTTCAATTAGATAATCCCGATAGAGGTTTTAGTTTTTTAAGAGAGGGTCCACTTGATATGCGTATGGATAGAGATACTTTTTTATCAGCCTATGATTTAGTAAACAATCTAAGCGAAATAGAATTAGCATCTATTTTTAAAAAATTTGGTGAGGAAAGATATTCAAATTGTATTGCACATAATATTGTGGAAGAAAGGAAAAAAAATCCAATTAATACTACAAGTGATTTGTCTTCAATTATTTTGAAATCTATACCATATAAGGCAAAATTTTCTAATATACATCCTGCTACAAGAGTATTTTTGGCTTTACGTATAGCTACAAACAGGGAATTGGAATCTTTGGATATTGCTTTAAAGAAGGCTATTTATTTTTTGAATAGAGGTGGCAGAATTTTAGTTATATCATTTCATTCTTTGGAGGATAGGATAGTAAAGAATGTTTTCAGGTATTTTCAAAAAGAAGGCAATGCAAAGATTATTACAAAAAAACCTGTTTTACCGCAAGAAGATGAAGTAATAGAAAATCCAAGATCAAGATCCGCGAAGTTAAGGGTTATAGAGAAGTTATGAGAAAGAGCAATTTTATATTGGTACCGATTTTTTTGTTTTTATTTGGGTTTATTTATTTAAATAAAAAAATAGAGATTTATATTCAGGCTTACGAGCTTGGTAAAAATTATCAAAAATATAATGAATATCTTGATAAAAGAGATTATCTGTTGTATAATTATAACAAGAATTTTTCTTTGGAAAAATTAAATGAGTGGGTGGAAGAGAATAAATTTGTTCCTTTTAGAAATAATAAGGTTATAGTTAAAGTTAAAAAGGAAAAGAATCTATCTAAGAATAGATTATTTGTTTTTTTGGATAGATTTAAAGATTTAGGCAGCGGCCTTAAAAGCGCCTTTGCTAAAGGCCATTAAACCCACTAAAATAGATTTACTTACCTTTGTTTTTGTAATAAAGTGGATAAAGATAGATATAGTAGGCTTAAATATATATATTATTTCTTTATAATTTCATTTTTTATCTTATCCTCCCGCATAATTTATCTGCAAGTATTTAGAAGTACATTTTTTAAAAATCTTTCTAAAAATCAATATTTTTATGTTATACCTATTGAGGGAAAACGTGGAAAGATATTTGATACTAAAAATAGATTGTTAGCCACATCTATAGGTAGTTATTCTTTATTCGCAGATCCAAGCCGTATTGAAAATCCAAATTTAGTTGCGTCGGTATTGTCTTCTAATCTTGATATACCAAAGGATGAGATTTTAAATAAACTAAATAAAAATAAAAGATTTGTATGGATTAAAAGAAAACTTTCTTTAGATGAAAAAGAAAAAATTAGTCATTTAAAATTAAAAGGTATAGGTTTTGTAAGGGAATATAAAAGAGTTTATATCCAAAAAAATTTGGCAAGATCATTGCTTGGTGCTGTCGATATAGATAATAAGGGTATTTCAGGTCTTGAAATTTATTATGATAATTATTTGAGAGGTAAAAATGGTTATGCAAGTGTTTTAAGAGATTCTTTATCGAGAGAGATTTTTATAAATCCAAACATAATTTCTCCAAAAGAAGGTAGTAATATTATTTTAACAATTGATGCCCAGATTCAGTTTTGGACAGAAAAATATCTTGCTGATACTATAGAAAAATTTTCTGCACAACACGGAAGTGTTGTTGTTATGAGGGCTGATACAGGCGAGATTTTAGCTTTAGCAAATTATTCTAAAGATAATTCAAATAGAAACTTCGCGATATGTGACAGTTTTGAACCGGGTTCTGTTTTTAAAATAGTTACTCTTTTAGCTTCAATAGAGAGTGGTAAATTTAGTGATGACTATAAGGTATTTTGTGAAAATGGAGAATATAAAATACAAGGAACAACATTACACGATTGGAAGCCTTATGGATTATTGAGTTTTAAAGAGGTTTTCAAAAAATCAAGTAATATAGGTGTTGCAAAGATTGCCAATATCTTAGGTAAGTCTGCAATATATAATTATATAAAAAAATTTGGATTTGGAGAAAAGACCGGAATTGATTTTTTTGGTGAAGTACCGGGCAAAATAAAACCACCTCATATGTGGTCAAAAACTTCTAATTATATTATTCCTATTGGACAAGAGGTTTCTGTTAATCTTATGCAATTAGTTGTTGCATTTGCAAGTGTTGTAAATGGTGGTTATTTAACTAAACCATATCTTTTAAAAAATATAGATTCTGATTTTTTATCTAAAGAGATAAAATTTGAAAAGAAAAAGATTTTTTCTGATAATACTGTTGAAAGAGCAAAGAAAATTCTTATAGAGGTTGTAGAAGATGGAACAGGCGCTTTGGCTAAAGTGAATGGATTAACTATCGGTGGAAAAACAGGTACTGCTCAGGTTTATGATCCATCTACAGGTAAATATTCTTTTAAAGATTATAGAGCCTCATTTATAGGTTTTATAGATAATTTAGAATTTCCTATAGTTATAGGTGTATCTATATTTGGTCCAAAAAAATCACATTTTGGAGGGGTTGTTGCTGCTCCGCTTTTTAAAAAAATAGCAGAAAAAATAGCTTTATATTTTGGTTTTAAAAATGAGATTAAAAGAAATATTTAAAAATTTGTCAATAGATTCTAATTTAGAAATAAAAGATTTATCTGTAGATCCAAGATGTATTTTTAAAGATACTCTATTTTTTATAAAGGGTGGTAAAAATTTTGATATTTTTTCTATATTAAATAGTATAAACAAAGAAAATGTTTCTGTTTTTGTTGCATCTTATAAAGATAAAGATAAGTTAATAGATTTAATCAAAGATAAGCCTGTTATTTTTGTAAAAGATATAGATAAAGAAATAAAAAGAATTAGTAATCTTTTTTATGGATTTGATAATAAATATTTTAAATGTATAGCAATAACCGGAACAAATGGAAAGACTACAACAGCCACTCTAATCTGGTATTTACTTAAAAAATTAAATAAAAGAGCCTCTTTAATCAGCACAGTAAAATATTGTATAAAAGATAAAGAATTACAAGCCTTATATACAACACCAGATTATATTCTTTTAAGAAAGATATTTAAAGAGATTAAAGAGGCAAACGATGAATTTGTGGTTATGGAGGCTTCTTCTCACGGTATAGAACAGAATAGGTTAGAAGGTATTAAATTTTTAAGATGTATATTTACAAATTTAAGCAGAGATCATTTAGATTATCATAAAACAATGACTAATTATTTTAATGCAAAAAGAAAGTTATTTATTACAAATAAAAATGCTATTCCAATAATTAACATTGATGATTTTTACGGAAGAAAACTTATAAGAGAATTTAAAAATAGTATTGCTTATGGAACTCGTTTTAGTTGCGATTTTTTTGCAAAAAACATAGTTTTATATAAAGATAGAACAGAGTTTGATTTGTTATATAAAAATAACCTATATCATATAAAATCAATACTTTTAGGTAGGCACAACGTTTTGAATATATTGGCTGCTATTGCCTGTGTTTCTTCTTTAGGTTTCGATATTAGAGATTTTATAGAATTTATAATATCTTTTAAAGGTGCAGATGGCAGATTAGAAAAAGTAATAGAGGATATTTTTGTTGATTACGCTCATACTCCAGATGCATTAAAAAAAGTTTTAACCACTTTAAGAGAAATAGGATACAAAAGGATTATCTGTGTTTTTGGTTGTGGAGGCAATAGAGACAAAGGTAAAAGAAAAATGATGGGAAAAATTGCTTCTTTTTATGCAGATTTTTCTTTTGTCACATCTGACAATCCAAGAAAAGAAGATCCAAAAGTTATATGCAGACAAATAATAACTGGCTTTAAGAAAGATAATTATAAAGTTATATTGGATAGATATGAGGCTATTAAGTCAGCTATTAAATTTTACTTTGACAATAAAAAAGATACCTGTATATTAATAGCAGGAAAAGGACATGAAGATTATCAGATAATAGAAGATAAAAAAATTCCATTTAAAGATAAAGAAGTGGTAAAGGAAATTATTAAAAATGGTAATTTCTGATTTTAAAGTATTAGAGAGAATAATAAAACCCAAAAAAATAAAAAATATTTATCATTTTAAACCAATCGTAGGATTTTCTATTGATTCCCGTTCAATTAAAGAAAACGAGGCTTTTATTGCGTTAAAAGGAAAATATAAAGATGGCCATAATTTTGTTAATGATGCGATTAAAAGAAATGCATCTTTGGTAATTTCTGAGAGAGAAGTTTCTTTAAATAAAAACATACCAAATTTTATAGTAGATAGCACTTATTCTTCCTTAAAACAGATTATAAGATATATAAGAGATAAAAAAAGAAAAATGAATGTTATTGCCATTACAGGTTCTGTTGGAAAAACCACTACAAAGGAGATGACAGCTTTTTTATTAGAAGAAAATTTTAAAATTTTAAAAAATTATAAAAGTGAAAATAATTTATTAGGTGTTGCCAAAACTTTTTTTTCTATTAAAGATGAAGATGTTTTAGTTATAGAATTAGGGACAAATAGGAGGGGGGAGATTGAAGAATTAACAGAATTAGTTTATCCGGATATAGGTATAATTACCTTTATAAAACCGGTTCACCTTCAAGGTTTAGGCTCATTAAAGGATGTATTCAACGAAAAGATATCTTTATTAAAGATTAATAAAGATATTAAAGCAGTTCTTAATATAGATGATTATTATTTAAGAAAAGTTAATTTTTGTAAAGTATATTGGTTTGGAAAAAATAAGAAAGCTAATTTATATGCAAAATTGCTCAAAAGGTCTGATAATAATTGTATTTTTAAGATAAATGATAATTTTTTACTTTCTTTAACCTCGCCTTTCGATGGTTTTATATATAATGCTTTAGCTTCGATCTTGGCTTCTTCTATTTTTAAAATTGATATTAAATATTTAGTTGATAGGATTAGTAATTTTAGATTTCCACAATTTAGAATGCAGATTGATAAAATTAATGGTTTTTTAATTTTCAATGATGCTTATAATGCAAACCCTTATTCGTTTAGCGAATCTTTAAAACTTTTG
>Ga0207433_10014190_pt1 | contig 11588 bp, 12 predicted proteins | sample YelNatPaOPGAMG01_FD_187559 | JGI IMG/M metagenome (GOLD analysis project Ga0207433, IMG submission 187559) | Hot spring thermophilic microbial communities from Obsidian Pool, Yellowstone National Park, USA - OP-RAMG-01 (SPAdes) (version 3) | ecosystem: Environmental > Aquatic > Thermal springs...
ATTTTTTTTGCCGCTTAAGTAATAATCCATCAGATCCCTATAATAAACCATATACGAAAAAGAAGCGGTATTTCCCAAGCAAACATTATCGGGATGAGTAAAAATCCCGTCTCTAAAAACATCATCGGTATATATCTTAGGTGTAGATGTGACAGTAGCTGTGGCTGTAGGTGTAGCAGTAGAAGTGGTGGTTGATGTGCTGGTTGGAGTTGCAGTTAAGCTGCTGCTACCGTAAATAAAGCTTGCCTCATCTGAATAATTACTCCAAACATTGTGGTTATCTTGATAGCGAACTTTCCACCAATATGTTTCTCCCACAGTAAAATAACTTGCAGGAATAGTAATTGAAACCAAATTAGTCGTATCAGTGCCAGAATCATAAATAGTAGTGGTTGAGTTTCGCACTACCCACTGGCTGGCTTTATGCGTATCTTCTGAGTCTGGATCGGAAAAACTAGAAGCAGTTAAAGTAACAGAATCCAAGGCGTAAGCTTTTTGCGGATGATAACTGAGATAACTTAATCCAAGAACTAATATTACTAAAAGAACCCAACAAAAATATCTGCGAATACCCAAAAAATTGAAGAGCAATCCTCCTTGTTTCATTGCTTAATATTTTACACTAAAAAAATACTATGACCAACACCCCTTGCAAAAAAAAATTAAAAATATAAGATGTAAAATGTAAAAATAAAAGAAAGGAACTATGTCATACGGGGAAATTAGCAAACTAATTGAAAAAACTTCAAAAACTTTGAAACTAAATGACGAAATAACCAAGAGAATTGTTGAGCCGGAAAGAATTATTGAAGTAAATTTTCCGGTTAAAATGGATTCCGGAAAAATCAAAATTTTCAAAGGATTTCGTGTTCAACACAACAGCGCCCGCGGCCCATACAAAGGCGGAATCCGCTATCATCCCCAAGCTAACCTAGAAGAAGTAAAAATTTTGGCGGCGCTGATGAGCTTAAAAACTGCGGTGGTTGATATTCCTTTTGGCGGGGCAAAAGGCGCGGTGATGGTAGAGCCAAAAGAACTTTCCCAAAGTGAGCTTAAACGTTTAACTGAAGGTTTTGCCAGAGCCATCGCTGATGCTATTGGCGAGCAAAAAGATATCCCCGCCCCCGATGTCAACACCAACCCGCAAATTATGCGCTGGTTCAGGCATGAGTATGAGAAAATTACGGGCAAGACGGCGCCCGGCGTTGTTACTGGAAAAGGAATAAGGGATGGCGGAATCAAAGTGAGAGACGAGGCAACGGGACTCGGCGGAGCAGCGGTTATTCAGGAAATCGCCAAAATTTTAGACAAAAATCCAAAAAACATTACTGTTGCTGTCCAAGGGTTCGGCAATGTCGGAAGTCATCTCGCCCACCATCTTTATCATATGGGTTTTAAAATTATTGCAATTGCGGATATTGACGGCGGAGTAATGCACGAGGACGGTCTTGACTATCACACAATCTACCGCGAGCATAAGAGCGGCCAGAAAATTAAAAACCTTTGCTTTTGCGATATACACGGTCCATCGCGCGACTGCTACACAGTCTCGGCGCAAGAAGTTCTTGAAACAAAAGCGGATATCTTGGTGCCGGCTGCAATTGGCGAGCAGATAACAAAAGAAAATGCCCACAAAATCAAGGCAAAAATAATTGTTGAAATGGCTAATCATCCTGTTGTAGAAGACGCCGAAAATATTCTCAAACAAAAAGGAATTATTGTAGTCCCTGACATTCTTGCCAATGCAGGAGGTGTGCTTGCAAGCTTTTACGAGTGGCAAGAAAATGTGCAAGGGGTTAAAATGGATTATCAAACCGCCCAAAAGAAACTAACTGATAAAATGAAAAAAGCGACCAGTAAAGTCCTAACAGTCGCCAAAAAAGAAAAAATTACGATGCGCGAAGCCGCTTATCTGATTGCGGTGCAAAAAATTGTCAGAGCCCTAAAAAAATAATTTAGCCAATAATCTGAAAAATTGTAAGCAGCCCAACTAGAGCCATCATTGCAGTAATCATCCAACCCACTAAGGTAGTAAATTTGTGATTTACCCTGTCGCCCATAATTTTTTTATTTGAACTTAAAACAACAATCATTGCTAAAATAACCGGTGCAACCAAGCCGTTAATGACTGCTGCCCAAATTAGCGCTTTAATTGGGTCAAGACCGACAAAATTCAAAATCAGCCCAACTAAAACCGATATAATTATCAGCCCGTAAAAAGAATATGCTTGGCGCAATTTTTTGTGCAGACCTTCTCTAAAACCAAAGCTTTCAGCAAAAGCATAGGAGCTTGAACCGGCCAAAACCGGTATCCCCAAAAGGCCCGTCCCGATAATTCCAATAGTAAAAAGAAAATAAGAAGCGTCTCCGGCAAAAGGACGCAAAGCCTCCGCCGCTTGAGCGGCTGTTTTAATGTCAGTAATTCCACTGGCGTTCAATACTGCTGCGCAAGCCACAATAATAAAAAACATCACTAAATTTGAAAAAAACATACCAGAAAAAATATCAAGACGCATTTCTTTTATTTCCTCATCGGTAACTTCATCTTGGCGCAACTTGATATTGGTTCTGCCCCGCTCAATCGCCTCTTCCACTTCTTGAGATGTCTGCCAGAAAAACAAATATGGTGATATAGTAGTTCCCAAAACAGCGCAAACAATAAAAATAAAATCTTTGTTAAATGAAAAAGTCGGCCTAATTGTCTGAATTAATATTTCCTTCCAATTAAGACCCTCAATCATCAAAACTGAAAAAACATAAGCCAGCAATATCAGGGAGAGCCACTTGAGATATTTGGCGTACTTTTGATAAGAGCTAAAAATTTGAAGAAATAAAATAAGAACGGCAAATACCACAACTAAAAATGAAAAGCTTAATTGTGCGAAAAGAAGACGGGTAGCCGCAGCCATCGCTCCCAAATCAGCTCCGATGTTAAATGCATTGGCAATAAAAAGAAGCAAAGTGGAAATGTAGAGCACGGAGCGTGGAAAATGAATTCTAATATTGGCGGCCAAGCCCCGACCTGTGACCAGACCAATTCTCGCGCACATTTCCTGCACTGCGGCCATTAAAGGAAAAGTAAAAGGCGCGAGCCAAAGCAAACGATAACCAAACTGTGAGCCGGCTTGAGAATAGGTAGCAATTCCAGAAGGATCGTCATCTGAGGCGCCAGTAGTTAACCCCGGTCCCAGCATCTCCCAGTAATCTTTGGCTTTTTTTAAATGTCTTTCCGAGACAGCTGCCTTCCCGATTTTTTTTGACTCTTCAATTGTTTTGTCTAAAACTTTTGCCGGCGTTTCTACTACTTTTTCAATAATTTTTTTAGCCATCTTGATCCCCCTTTACAACCTTTTATTTCAAGATTATTCAAACTAGTAACAACCTAAACTGCGCTGAATTTTAGCTTTGAACTTTTGATGAATTGACAAAAGTAAAAGCGATAACGCCAATGACAATCTCAGCTACTGCAATCCATTCTATTTCACCTGCCCAAGTCCAGCCGGGAATAAGGGCGCAAACTCCGCGAGCAATAAGAAAGATTGAAAGAATAAATAAAACCTTTTTAAGCATTTTGCCTCCCTATTTTGCTTTTAACTTTTTACTTAAATCTAAATGTTTTGGCTACGGCTGCAATTTCCTTCTCGGTAATCTGCGCTAGCTCCGGCGGCGGGGTTTCAAGCGCCTGATAAACAAAAGTATAATCACCAGACCTGCCTAATTCTGTAGCTGGTACTTTGCCTTTTGCAGAATCGTCCCACACTTCTGTCTTATAAACAAGTATGCTCATCAGTACTTTATCGTCAAGTACAAAATCTATTTTTGCCTCTGATCCATTTATAGGAATAGCTTCTTTCGCTTGATATCCCCTCCAGACATCGGAAAATGTCAGTTCAAACCCATATTTTGAGTTTCTATAAATATGCCAATCAGAAACGGCAGTCGCAGAAGAGTCCAAAGACGAAACAGAAGACGAAGTCGGGCTTGCCGAAACGTCGGCTGTGCTGATATCGGTAGAATATTGACTTGAGGTCTCATCGTATTTCTTATTTTCTTGGCGAATCAGCACAGCCGCAACAGTTCCCACAATACTGGCCACTGCAATAATAACGAGAGCAATCTTATATTTTATTTTCATTCATTTTAATTTTAACATAAAAAAGAGGGAGGGTGTAAACCCTCCCCAGAAACAAGGCAAGAGGTTAGACCTCTCGCCAGCTAATTATATCGCCCGGCCTGACCAGACAGCGCCTTGCCGAGCAAAGCGGCAACCGGCCATTGACCAAGTAGTGAAGATCACCTTGTAATAAGCCAACTGCAGTGACCAGTTCGCCTCTCAATCTTACCCTTACTTGCCGGCTTGTCTCACTCAAGACATTTCCGTTTCTCCTAACTCTGAAAGTATAAGTCAGACCGCGACCAGCAGAGCTAAACTGCGGAACACACCCGAAAACAACTATCCCCGCAATTTCTTTAAAATAGCAAGAAAGAAACTCGCGCCTTGTCAAGGTTCATCACATCCTTTTTTTGTTGGCTGTCTGATCTTATGCCGGTTTTTCAAAAGGGCAAAAGCCCCAAAAATGAAAAAGTTAAAAAGAAAAATAACCCCCAAAACCAAAAGAACCTTTTTAGAATTTAGTGGCCCGTTGAAAATATTGGAGAGCCGCTCAACAGCAGAGATGCTTTTCTCTTCTGCTGCTCCTTTGACCTGCTTTTTTTCTTCCTCTTCCGGAGGGGAAAGTTCTACCTTAGAAGTTTCCGGCGTATAAGCCGTGGAAACGGCTAAGGGTGATGTCTCAATCTGAACAGCGGCGACTTTAGGTGAAGAATCGACTACTGACGGCGAGGCAGAGTCTTTGGTATTTTGTAAAAAGCAAATTTCATCAAAACTCAAGAGAGGAAGGTTGGCGTCTGAGGAAGAAATTTTCCATCCGTCAACCTGCCCTGCAACAACCTGTGAAGTCAGCGCGCCAACCAGAGAATATATCCACTTACCATCCTTGAGTTTCCAATATGACCAATATTTATCCCCAGCTGACATTTCCCAAGCAGATTTCGTCTTTTCTCCATCAATTTCTATTACAAATCCCTGATCCTGTTGGGGCGCAAAACCAGCTTTTTCCAAAAGCAAATATCCAGAAATTGACGGTTCCTCAAAAGAAACACATCGATACTTGATCTGACCATCAGAATGAACAACCACCACCCCCGCTTGATTTTCTGCCTTGGAGCTCGCTGGATAAAAAAGAAAAAGAGAAGCTAATATTAGAACAAACCAATTTTTCATTTTGCTTTAAGCAATTTTAGCTCCAGCCATTTAGCACCTACCCCTGCTGAAAAAGAAGAAAGGCAAATCAGCGGTAGCCAAAACCAGTTAAATTTTGCTTCTCTTTGATTTTGCTCGCCTTTGACATCTGGCTGGGAATTATCTTGAGCTTGGGCTTGAACGGTTTGTGATTTAACCAAAACAGCCGATGGAATTGCCTTATAAGAAGAATTTTTTTCTTTTTCTTGCGGCTGCGGAGTTAATGATTGAATAGGTTGAACAAGAGCTTCAGGGGTTGATGGAAACGAAGGCATAACTGTCGGAGTTGGACTAGAAGTAAAAGTCAGACTTGGCTGAGGAGTCGGACTGATGGCACTTTGATAAAAATTTTTCAGATTTTCTCCCTTAAAAGCAAGGGGCTTTTTATTCAAAGCAACCAGAACAATTGAAGTGGTCCAAACAGGATTCATCTTGCCATAGTCAGAAGAAAAAGAGTAAGAACCATCTTCATTTCTTAAACCCGCAAGATCATCAAGAATTGTTTTGCCATCTTTTTGCCAAAAAGCATCATTTGGGTCTTCGCCTAAGGCATAAATTGCTTCAACTGCATAAGCGTCGGAAAAAGCATCTGATGATGTTGTCCAAGAAGATGAATCATATTTTATTCCTCCAGTTTCACTCTGAAGTGATTTAAGATAATTTTTGGCGGCGATAATACTTTTATCGTCTTTAGCTACGCCGGAAAGCGTCAAAGCTTGAATGGTTTGTGCGGTCATATTGGATTCAGTCCCCCCTCCTGAATCCCATCCGCCATCGGCTTTTTGTTCTTGTAAAATATAATTTATAGTTTTTCCATCAACTGTCTCCCCAGCAGAACGTAAAGCCAGCACGCCGAAAACAGTGCTAATAATATTTGAGCCAATTTTCCCTGTCTGGGGATCTTCAAAGCTCCTGATTTTGTCAATAAGGGAACAGCCGGCAATATTTCGCGGGTTACCTCCAGAAACAGAAACAACTAGAGCTCCCCTCTCAAGATCAGTGATATTGGTGTTTTGGCAGATATCTTTAAGGGCGTAAGAAAGAAGATCAGGACTGGAATCAGTCTTTTTTACTGTCGCTGGATTAAAATCCCCGGTGGCAAAAGCAATTGCTCCCCACGCTGACTGCAATGCTTGAGGTTCGTCAATATTTTCCTCATTTAGCCCGCCAGAAGCCGGGTCTTGAAAAGAGTATAAATACTGAAGCGATTTATCAATTTGATTGTTTGCTAATGCCAAAGCAGAGAATCCTAGAGAAATAATCAAGACTAGGACAAGATAGAATCTTTTCATTTTTCCTCCTCGGGAGAGATGCATGAATTGGTTTTCCGACTATACGGTAGCGGGACTGTGACGGAATTTCCGCCAGTTGGCGAATCACCGCGCTTGCCCAAAGCATGCCGATTAATTTTGTATTGCCATTGAACTAAAAGTATCTATCTTTGTCAAATATCTTCCCATTTTGCGCTTTGGATTGTCATTTTGGGTTTTGCTTTTTGCTCTTTGCGTTATGTTATATATCTTATATAACTTTGTTCGGTATTCTGATTTTTTATACATATTTTTGTTCGGGTTGATTTGACACCCTGTGGATAACTTGTGAAAAACTTTTAGTGATTGTGGAAAAACTAAAACTTTAGAAAACCAAAACAAAAAGTCCCCGTTTTTACCGGGGACTTTTTGTTTATGTCTACTTGGGACCTTAAACTCGGCCGCGATCGTCAGACCTTCTCGGTCTGGCAACATTCACGGTCAGTGCTCTTCCTCCAACATCCTTGCCGTTCATCGCTTTGATTGCGGCATCAGCCATCTCAGGGGTCTCACAAGTTACAAAACCAAAACCTTTGGAACGGTTTGGATTGTACTTGTCAGTAATCACCTTGGCCTCAACAACTTTGACCCCCTCAACTTCAGAAAATATTCTCGAGAGTTCATTGTCGTCTACGGAATAAGGAAGATTTCCCACATAGAGCTTGCTTTTATCTTCTTGCTCTTCCATGTGTGAATCCTTATATTTTTTTGCTCGACCTATTTTCAAAGTAATTATCATTATTATACCTTAATTCCTAAAAAAGTCAACCTATTGTATGGCTCGCGCGCTTCGCCTTGCTTTTTAGAGATATTTTCGGTAGAATTCGAAAAGGAAATTTTAAATTCCTTTCAAATTCCGGAGTAGCTCAATTGGCAGAGCAACTGGCTGTTAACCAGTGGGTTGTCGGTTCGAGTCCGACCTCCGGAGCCAAGTTTTGCTAAAGTCAAAAGTTTTGAAAATGGCAAGTCGCATTCTAAAGGCACGCAATAAATATCAAGCTGTGCTATTATATAAAAAGAATGCGTTATTCGGCTAATTTACGTGTCTCGCGACGATACAATATCCTCAAAGACCGCTTTGGAAAAAGTGCTGTCGTGCCAATTTTTTTGGCTCTAGTTTTCATCGTCTTAATCCTTATCATTAACTTTGCCCATTTAAGTGTTGAGCAGTTAATAGGAGGTTTTCTCGTCAGCTTAGTCAGAACCTCAATCGCTTATCTTATAGCGCTTATTTTTGCTCTCATTATCGCTCTTTTGGTTACAGCCAACCAAAAGTTTGAGAATATTTTACTGCCCATTTTTGATGTTCTGCAGAGTTTCCCGAGCTTTGCTCTTTTTCCCGTTTTGGTTCAAGCCCTGCGCAACTCGCCCGAGATGGTCATCATCAGTGTCCTTTCAATCACCATGATCTGGCCAATTCTTTTTTCAATTATTGGCGGAATCAAAAATCGCCGCGAAGATTTAGAGGAAGCAGCAACAATTTTCGGGGCGACTGGCTTCAAACGGCTGATTCATTTCACCCTGCCGCTTTTATTTCCTTCAATTGTCACCGGCTCAATTGTCGGCTGGGGCGAGGGCTGGGAATTTATCATCGGCGCAGAACTTTTTGTTAAAGTCAATATCGGCGTTGGAAGCTATCTTGGAACCTTGGGCGAAAATCAGCAGAATCTTCTGCTGGCATTTGGTATTGTGGTGCTTCTTCTTTTGCTTTTTATCATCAACAAAATTGTCTGGCTACCGCTGCTGCAGAAAGCAACGGAGTTTGAATCAGAGGCATAAATGGACAAAGACACACTTATCAAAGTCGTCAATATTGAAAAGCATTTTTTTGTTGAGGGGAAAAAACAAGAAGTCCTCAAGGATATTAATTTTGAAGTTAAAAAGGGAGAATTTCTGTGTCTTGTCGGACCCTCGGGCTGTGGGAAATCAACCTTGCTTCGCATTGTTAGCTCGCTTATGAAAGCTGATGCTGGAGAGGTAAAACTCAACGGCCGGCCCAAAATGGCTATGGTCTTTCAAAACTTCGCGCTATTTCCATGGTTGACTGCAGAACAGAACGTCGGCTTCGGATTGCGGATGCATGGAATAAAAAAAGAAGAAATTGCAGAGATTACACATCAAAACATTGAGGCAATGGGTTTAGCCGGATTTGAAAAAAAGCATCCCAAAGAACTTTCAGGCGGCATGAAACAGCGTGTCGGAATTGCCAGGGCGCTGGCAATCAAGCCGGATGTCTTACTGCTTGACGAACCATTTTCTTCTCTTGATGTTTTTACTGGCAACAAACTACGGCATGACCTTCTTTCTATTTGGGAAAAAGAAAAAATCACCCTGCTGATGGTTTCACATCTCATTGAAGAAGCAGTGGAGCTCGCAGACCGGGTCATTGTCTTAACCTCTCAACCGGGGCAAATCAAACAAATAGTTCCAATCAAACTTCCCCGACCAAGAAAAACGAGGTCAGCAGAATTTTTCAAATATGCTGACCAATTAGAAGAGCTTATCGTCAACCCAATGGCCAAGTAGGCGCCTTGTGGTGTCTAAACCAAGAAACAATTTGGCTTTTCGTTTTTAAGCGAGCCAATATCTCTTGAAGAAACTTGCGCAGCCCCGCCAGCTTGGTTCCCGAGCTTGCCGAGGGATGGCGGGGCGAGCACGTAGGAAGCGCTTGCCGCTGGAGCAAGCGACTTCCGGTTCTGAAAGAGATGATTGGCGAGCGGATTATTCCAAGATGCTACTGGCAGAGATAAACCTCCTCGTTTTGGTATAATAAATTTGCTAAGGAGGAAATTGAACCAAACTTTTTTGTTTGAATTTGGAACAATTTTAGTGGTAGCGGCGGCGCTCGGAGTTGTCGCCCGGTATTTTCGCCAGCCGCTTATTCTTGCTTATCTTATAGCTGGCATTTTAATCGGCCCTTTTGCCTTTGGGCTCATCAAAGACAACAAAATTATTGAGAACTTTGCGGAAATCGGCATTGTCTTTTTGCTTTTTTTAGTTGGTCTTGAGCTTAACCCGCGCAAATTAATTGAAATTGGAAACACGGCGCTTCTAGCCGCCTTTTTCCAAATCATATTTTCGGGGGCTTTTTATTTTTTGGCCGCTAAATTATTTGGCTTTCCAAGCATCTCGGCCGTATATCTGGCTGTGGCTTTGACTTTCTCCTCAACCGCCATTATTGTAACTCTTCTTTCAAACCGCAATGACCTTGACTCGCTCCACGGAAAAATTCTGGTGGGGATTCTTTTGATTCAGGACTTTGTCGCCATTTTTCTGTTGACGGTGATGTCCGGGCTCAACTCAGGAGGCGGCGGTTCTATTTTTTACGAGCTTGGCGTGAAAATTATCATTCGGGCAATTATTATCTTTGCCCTCACATATTTGGTTAGCAAATATGTCCTCCCTCCTATCTTCCGTCGGATTGCCCGCTCGCAAGAGCTTCTTTTTTTATCAAGTTTGGCATGGTGTTTTTTCTTAGCGGTCGTTGCCTTGTCTCTTGGCTTCTCGTCTGAAATTGGCGCTTTTCTGGCTGGCGTGTCGCTGGCGACTCTTCCCTACAGCACCCATATTGCCGCCAAAACCCGGCCTCTGCGGGATTTTTTCCTTATGATTTTCTTTATTTATCTTGGCACCAATCTTATCTTTGCAGACCTTGTTAAGAGCATTTACCCGGCGATTGTTTTTGCGCTTCTAATTTTAGTTGTCAACCCAGCAGTGGTGGCCTTGGTTGTTTCTGCTTTGGGATATCGCAAAAGAACGAGCTTTTTAACTGGCATTACCTTAACACAAATTTCTGAATTCTCTTTTCTTGTGGTGGTGCTCGGGTCAAAGCTGCAGATTTTGCCTAAGCAAGCTCTGACTTTGACTTCTTTAATTGCAGTAATTACCGTTTGCATTTCAACATATTTAATTTCAAATGGCAACCGGCTTTACCATTTCCTGCGGCCCCATTTAGCGTTTTTGAACTTCGGCAACAAGAAAAAAGATTATCTTTATAATTTTCCAGAACAACTTGAGGACCACATTATTCTTATCGGCTACCACCGCATAGGCAGAATTATTTTTGAAACCCTAAAGAAAAATGGCGAAAAAGTAGCAATCATTGATTATGACCCTCGCCGAATTGAAGAATTGATTGAACAAGGCGTTAACTGCACCTACGGAGATGCAGTTGACCACGATATTGTTGAGCAACTCAACCTCAAGCAGGCAAAAATGGTTATTTCAACCATTGATAAATTTGAAGAAAGCGAGCTGATTTTGAAAACTTACCGGGAGATAAATAGGCGCCTTAAGTTTATTGTCACAGCTGGCAATGCGGAGGAAGCGCTAGAGCTTTATGGGGCAGGAGCGGATTTGGTGATTGTGCCTTCGCTAATTTCGGGCGATTATTTGGCTTACCTTTTGAAACGGCTCAAAAACAAAGAAGTTGAACTTGACGAACTCAAGAAAAAAGAAATCTCAACACTTGAGAGCAACGGCACGGAAGCTTTAGTCAACAAATTCACTAGCAAGAAGCTCTAGTCAAACAATTCGCCGGCAAGGTGATAAGGAGATAACCTTACAATGGTAGCGGTGATAGGACAGTAGGGCGAGATAATTTTAAAGTACTAATTTCAAGTGAAAAGCAGCAGGATCATAATTTCAAGTTTCAAAGTGCAGATTTTACAGAGATTTTGATTTATTTATTTTTTATGGCATTGCCTATGGTTCTTATGATTTTTTACCAAAAGTTTTTACCAAGAGTTCTTAACAAAAGTTTTTTATTAAATCAAAAGTTTTTTACCAAAACCATGGTTTAAGTGAATTTACCAGCAGGTAGCATACATAAGTGATTGACTTACTCTTTTTGCACATTTCCTACGATCGTATTGATTATGCAAGTAGAAAGGGATAAAAAGCCAAATTAAATTAATCAGTAATAAATTTCAAGAAAAATTAAAAAACAGGTTTATTGCACATTTTCTACGATCGTA
>Ga0207433_10014199_pt1 | contig 11581 bp, 6 predicted proteins | sample YelNatPaOPGAMG01_FD_187559 | JGI IMG/M metagenome (GOLD analysis project Ga0207433, IMG submission 187559) | Hot spring thermophilic microbial communities from Obsidian Pool, Yellowstone National Park, USA - OP-RAMG-01 (SPAdes) (version 3) | ecosystem: Environmental > Aquatic > Thermal springs >...
TCAAGCTGTATAAAGATATGGAAATAGATGCGGTCGCCGCCATCGAATCGCGCGGCTTTGTGTTTGCAGCTCCCTTCTGCTACAAGCGCGGCATCCCACTGCTGCTTGTGCGCAAGAAAGGGAAATTGCCGGGCAAGACCATTTCTTGTTCCTATGAGCTCGAATATGGTTCTGCCATATTGGAAATGCATGTAGAAGACATACAACCTGGCGCACGATTTCTCATCGTTGATGACCTCATTGCAACCGGGGGCACTATCAATGCGACCTGCGATATGCTTACTCGAAGCGGGGCAGTGCCTGTTCGTGCGTTCTCAGTTGTTGGCCTGCCGTTTCTCAACTATGCAGAAAAGATAAAGGACATAGGGGTCGATACGCTCATCGAGTATTTTGGCGAATAACGGCCGCTCGGGAAGCTGACTGTGCCTGTCGTTTAGGATGCTAGTTGCTCGCAGTGCGCCTCAGGGCATGCGGCCCAAGGCACACAGCATGATTCAAGTTTTCATATGGAATGGAGATATCAATGATTGAAGCTCTGAAAAAAAATCCTCGGTGGAAGGGCAGAAGAGGACCTGTTGTCCTCGTTATTATGGATGGTGTCGGGTATGGCGAATACAAAGAAGGTGATGCGGTGCAGGCTGCCAATATGCTGCATTTCAGAAAGCTCGAGGCACGCTGTCCCGTGACCACGCTGAAAGCACATGGTACAGCAGTAGGCCTTCCTACCGACGATGATATGGGCAACTCGGAAGTGGGCCACAACGCAATCGGCTGCGGCCGTGTATTTGCCCAGGGAGCCCGCCTTGTCAACCTGTCGATCGAAACAGGCGCCATGTTCCAGGGCAGAGTCTGGCGCGAGCTTGTCGCCAATGCTAAAAATAACGGCGGCACTCTCCACTTCATCGGGCTTTTTTCCGACGGCAATGTGCATTCCCATATCGAGCATCTCAAAGCTATGCTGAGCCGCGCAGTTCAAGAAGGGGTACAGCGCGCCAGAATCCATATACTCCTCGATGGCCGCGATGTGGGCTCCCAGAGCGCCCTCGACTATGTCATACCTTTCGAAGCATTTCTTGCTGAGCTGCGAACAAAAGGAGTCGATTACCGCATCGCATCGGGCGGCGGGCGCCAATACATTACCATGGACCGCTATGGTGCAAACTGGAAGCAGGTCAAGCGCGGATGGGACTGCCATGTGCTTGGTTCAGGAAGGCGCTTTTCGAGCGCAGAAGAAGCCATCACTACCTATCGCAAGGAAATCCCCGGCGTCATCGATCAAGACCTGCCCGAATTCGTCATTGCGGATGAACAAGGCCCAATCGGCACCATCGAAGACGGCGACAGCGTCATATTCTTCAATTTCCGCGGCGACAGAGCAATAGAAATAACCGCTGCATTCGAGCAGGATGATTTCGACAAGTTCGACAGGGTGCGGCGCCCCAAGGTTTACTATGCCGGCATGATGCAGTATGACGGCGACCTCATGGTTCCTAAGAATTACCTCGTCTCGCCGCCCGCCATCGATAGGACCATTGGCGAATATATCGCTGCCACAGGCCTCAAAACCCTCGCAATTTCCGAAACTCAGAAATTCGGCCACGTCACCTACTTTTTCAACGGCAACCGCTCCGGCAAATTCTCTGATGAGCTCGAAGATTATGTCGAGATCAAGAGCGATCGCGTTCCTTTCGAGCAGCGTCCCTGGATGAAGTGCGCCGAAATCACTGACTATGTGCTCGACGCAATCGGAAGCGGCAAATACTCATTCATAAGGCTCAACTTCCCGAACGGCGACATGGTCGGACATACAGGTGTGTTCCAGGCAGTCGTCTGCGGCCTCGAAGGTATGGATTTGCAGATCGGGCGCATCAAGGAAGCTGTCGAAAAAGCAGGAGGCATCCTTATTCTGACCGCAGACCATGGCAACTCGGATGACATGTTTGAGCACGACAAGAAAAGCGGCAAAGTCATCCTCGATGCAAATGGCGAGCCAAAGGCCAAAACAAGCCACTCGCTCAATCCTGTTCCCTGTGTCATCTACGACCCCGAATACAAGGGCGAATATAGAACAGAACTGCGGCGGGGGCTCGGCATTTCGAGTCTGGCTGCGACCTGCATCGAGCTTTTAGGCTACGAGCCGCCAGCGGATTACGACCCTTCGGTGCTGGAGATGGCGCAATAAAGCGCACTTAGAGGGTCAGAGTGCGCAGCACGATAATCGGAGAGGCATGCTGATGAACTACCCAGAAAGAGCGCATATGGTTGAAATCGAGCTCAAGGCGCGCATCTCAGACAGAAAAGCTGTCGAAGCGCAGCTAGCAAGCTTTATGCGCTTTGCAGGTGATATCGACAAGCGCGACGAATATTGGGAAGTGGCAAGCTGTAACCCTCTGGCCCCTGTGGCGTTCAGATTCCGCATCCGTGCCGAGCCCGCTTGTACTACCATCACATTCAAAGAAAAAACCTTCGATGGCAACATCGAGATAAACCGCGAATCGGAATTTTCTGTCGACAACGAAACAGTCTTCAGAAAATTCATGGAAAAACTCGAAGCCCGCTTTGTCTATGCCAAACGGAAAATCGGCACGCGCTGGGAGTCCACCGAAGGCTTTGTCGCCGAAGTCGTCGAAGTCGAGCCCCTTGGTCTGTTCCTCGAAGTCGAATGCGTCTGCGAACAGCTCGATAGCGAAGCGCTGGACGAGGCCAAATGCCACCTCTACGAGGTAATCGACCGCTGTGGCATTCCGCGCGCAAACCTGGAGCCACGCCCTTATTCGCAGATGCTGGGGTATTAGGAAGCTGGGGGGAATAGTCCAAAGCGGGACATTTTTTGCGCTCCATGATAGTTGAGATCCGAATTGGGAAAAAAGCATGCTCGATCGAGCGCGCCGAAGATCAGATTTGCTTTATGAGATACCGCTCTTTTGGCAGAACTCAGAGAATGTGGCAGATTGTGCAGGTGCTACGGGAATTTCCAAAAGACGAGTACTCGATTTCTCATATACATGGATGGCGTAATCTTCCTTGGCTCCAGCTTGGTGCAGTTTCAGGTCGGCATCGAGAGGAATATAGCGGATCACCATAGAATAGTTTGCGGTATGCGCATAGCGAATGATTCGCGCTTCGGAAAACGCATAGAGAATCCAGCTCGCTGTTAGGAGAAGATACGAACTAATTACGCGAGCACCAAAGATCGAAGGGTGTATCTGAGTCTCAGGATGATAGAAGATTGCAGAAGGATGACGATTCTCGAGCGCGACTCTTGGGTAGGTGTCATACTTGAAATCGAGCTTTTTCAAATCCGAAAAATAATGATCGAGCTCTTGCGGCGTCAACAGGGAGTCTGCGCTCCGTTTGGACTCTCGGTCCGAACGAAACGCATCGACGAAACGCGTGTAGTAAGGTTTGCTGACAGAATTGAAAAACACCGCTCTGCGCTGCCCGCGAACATGGAAGGCAATCCACGAGCTGAGCAGCTCCGTCCCCATCTCAATTTCATCGATCTCAGAAAGAGGAAAGATGAGCGATGAAGGGGTCTTCCCCTCGGCGTTCACAATGCCTATTTTTGCATCGCCCAAACAGAGATAGGTAGCTTTCGATCTGCCATAGTTGCCGGCAAAAGCTGGAGAATACACGCAGTAGGGAAAAGACGCAAACGAATTGACGATAGAAGGGCGCGCATTTTCACGCACGCTCTCAAGTGAGGGAACGATATCCGACCATGTAGCTATTGCTCCATCGCGCAGCATATGAGGGAAGTATACATCGTCCTCCGAGAAATGTCCTCTTGCCGAGCCCACCGAACACTTCGAGCGGATAAGGCGCCTCGATTTCATCCTAGTGGACAATTTCAGATTCTTCCAAATTTAACATGAAAACTTTTTAAGCACGCTGAGATCTAAACATTTCATTAGCTGGCCTTCGCAACAATTCCTTAACAAGGAAAGACAGGAATCACAAGCCAATAAGAAAAGGCTCCGCTTTGGGAATCAATATGATGGGCCGCTCAGGGAATTCCTGCCGGCCCATTCTTTCGAGGCGGCGAAGGAGCAGATCAGCTTTTATATTCGAGATGATAATTTTCACTCATCAGAAAGCTCCCCTTCGGGAATCCGCGGCGCTAGATGCGCGTGCTTTGGTGCCAGTTTCTCCATCGGATTGAACCATTTCGATGCGATAAAGGTTGGTATGAGGGCGCTCGCGATAACCGTTGCCACGAGGGCTGAATACTGGCCTTCATTGACAATTCCGTGCGATAGCCCAAACATTGCGGAGATTGTGCCGAATGTGAGCCCTGTCGACATCATAAGCGTATAGTACCAGCGCTCCGTAGGTGTCTTTCTGAATCGCGAGATAACTGGATAGAGGCCGAAAATTTTAGAACCAATTTTAGAAAGAATCAGCAGGATGAAAATCCCTGGCGCCGCGATAAGTGACGGCAACGATACAAAAGAACCGGCCCTTATAAAGTAGAAAGGTGTCAGAAACCCGGTTGTGAGTGTTCTGAGCCGCCGAATCCACTGTTCTTCGACCGAAGCAAATTCAGCAAGGACAATCCCCACAATATAGGCAGGAAGAACCGCCTCGCTTCCTGACCAATACGCAAGTGCGCCAAGGCTGAGAAGCACCGCGATGATCCACTTTGTGCGGATAGCCGCGGTTCTATTCCCATATACCCTGGTGATGAATTTCGTGATCGAGGGCATAAGAAAGATGGAAACAGCACTCACGATGACAAAAATTATTGTTTTGTAGCTGAAAGGAGAAAAGATTAGCCCGAGAGCAAGCACAGTACCAATATCATTGATGAAACATGCTCCGAGGATGCCTTTGCCGAACTCTGTCTTATTGAGGCCGGTTTCTACCATAACCGCATACACGACCGCGACCGAAGTCGTTGAGAGAGCGATTCCAGCGAGCATGCTCGCGCTGAATGACCAATTGAAGACGAAATATGCCACCGCTGTGGCACCGATAAATGGTGCCGTGAAGCCAACAACACCAACGATAGAGACTTCTTTCATTTTGCGCTTCATCACGCTCGGATCGAGCTCTGCACCCGCAAGAAATGTTAAAAGGATCGCTCCTGCTGAGGCGAGAAACTGAAGCCACTCTTGATTGCTGCCAAGAGATCCTTGACCGAAGTATCGATTTGCAATGGCGCCCGCACCTATGCCAATACAGATTTCAACAAGTGCGATAGAAATTTTAAGGTGATAGGCTATGATTGCGGCAACGACAGCGAGTCCTAGCCACAGGGCCGCGATGAAAAAGATGGATTGCATAGAAACTCCTTCAACATGCATTGGATGCCAGGAGTTATCAGCCGATGCGGCGGTTATTTCACATCTTGCTATGGAAAACAGCAGATAATGAACTGGGCGAACCCCATCGCCCTTTGGAAAGAATAAACAAAGAGCAACTTTTTAGTCAATAGAGGCACAGTCAAGGGAGAATACCAAACACACTCGCTGCTGAAAACTTGAGCATAGCTGGCACAAACACATCGAGAACCATCATATCGATTGAAAAAATGGTTCAATATGCATCCAGTGAACAAAGAGCATGGAGGAATCGCCAGCCTGTTTTCGCGCTCTTCCCTTTGGGGTTTGGGGAGCACATAGAAGGAGCGGCAAAGACGCTTACATGGCTTATGCCCATGGAATTTGGCGCCTCAATGAGGCTATAGAATTCCATACATACATGCTGTCGGCGCCTGTCCTGTGCAAGATGAATGGCTCGAGCGAGTGCTATTTATAGTGAAAAGACAGCGGTTTATGCGTCTTTTGCTCGAGTCAGGTACGCCTTGCAACAAAACAGGAAACGAATGTAGTATTTTTTCTTGTTGCCCCATACGGTTCGGGAGAATACGCGGAAATCGATTTTTTCCTGCTTGCGCTTCATAATAGTCTACCTCCTGAATCTGGTAACAGTACCATGGTAACAGGAGCATTTTGCAAGCAATAATATCGTGTAATTCTTTATGGGCGCTGACGGATTTGAACCGCCGACCTACTGGGTGTAAACCAGCCGCTCTGACCAGCTGAGCCAAGCGCCCGCATAAATCGGGCTGAGATTATCATGATTTAAGGAAATGGGTCAAGTGAAGGCAGAATCAAAAGGTTTTCTGTTTGGGGTTGGGCACGCGATGTGCGATGTGAGTGTGCGTCTCGATAATGAGGGGTGGGCAGCATTCGAAAAGGAATTTGGTTTTGCTGCGAATATCAGGCCGCATCATATCGATATCGAAGCGGCGCTGAAGGCGCTTGATTTTATCGAAAAGCTCGCCGGAGGAGGGCATGCAGATCTCATCTATTCCGCAGGCGGTTCTGCGCTCAATGCAGTTCGGGCAGCTTCGATGCTTGGTGCGAGAGCATCATTTGCGGGTTGCATCGGAGATGATGCCCTCGGCGACACAATTGTGAATGATTTCGAAGCCAGCGGCGTCCGGAGCCTGATCGAACGCCAGGAAGGAGGGCACACTGGGGTTTTCTGCACGGTCCGCCATGGGGGCCGCAGCGAGGATTCCGCGCCAGAAGCCCTGCCCATTATTTTCGCCTCTCCTGCAAGCGCGCGCAAAATTCGTGAAATGCCTCTCGCCTCGCTCGTACCCGAAGGCCCAGGGATAATGCATACTGAAGGCCTCCTTGCCGATAGCGGAAGCCTTCTCGAAGGGGTCTTCCAACGCGCGAAGGAGAAGGGACTTGCTGTTTCCATCGACCTTGTGTCGGCCGAGATAGCTCGCCGCTACCGTGCACCAATTCTTAATCTTATTGATCGATTTGCTGATTTTGTGTTCTGTACCAAGGCTGAATTCGAGGCGCTGGGCGCAGATATCGCGCGCATGCGTCCCGATGTTGCCTGGATTGTCAAGGCTGATAAAGAGGGCGTCGATTGCTACTTTCAAGGTGGCTCGGCCCATGAAGAGGCGCCAGCTGGCCTTGTGATCGATGATCTTGGCGCGGGGGATGCTTTTGCGGGTGCATTTCTCTATGGAAGGATTCTAGGCTGGCCTTTGAAAGGGTGCATGAAGCTGGGCTCTGTAGCGGCAGCCTGCGCGTTGCGTGCAAAGGGCTCGGTTCCTGATGCAGCTTGCATGCGCTTATTGCGGGAAGCAATTCTTGCCGACAAGGGCAGTTTTTTCTTACATTAAATATGATACCAAAGACCAATCGCAAAAACCAAAACATCCAATATTTCAGGTGGTAACCATATGTCGACAAGTGAATTGATTCCAATTGACCAAATTCTTCCCAACAAGCTTCCAATTATCACGCTCGTAGGAAAGCCAATTTTCCCCGGAATTTTTACCCCAATCATGATTGGCAAAGAACCGGACATACAGCTCGTTGAACAAGCGATCTCTACAGACGGGATGATCGGGCTTGTGCTTCAGAAAGATGATGCAGACGAGCCTTCTGCTGCCAATTTGTACCAAGTCGGTACCGCTGCAAAAGTTATCAAAAAGATCAACTTGCCCGACGGCGGCATCAACATTTTCATTTCGACTTTCAAGCGGTTCAAAGTCAAAAAATATATGTCGAAGGAGCAGCCGATTATTGCCGCTGTCACCTACCTCGATGACACAAACTACGATACAGACGAGGTGAAGGCGCTCACACGGGCGCTCATAAGCGAGATGAAGCAGCTCAGCGAAAACAACCCGCTATTTTCGGAAGAGATGCGCCTCAACATGATCAATATCGACAACCCAGGCAAGATTGCTGATTTTATCGCAAGCATTCTCAATATCGAAAAAAAAGAACAACAGGAAATCCTAGAAACTCTCGACGTCCGCGAACGCATGGAAAAAGTTCTCATCCACATCAACAAGGAAAAGGAGCTCTTACGCATTCAGAAAAAAGTCCAGGCGGAGATAAACGAAAAAATCGAGAAGAGCCAGCGTGACTACTTTCTCCGCGAGGAGCTCAAGGCTATCAAGCAGGAGCTCGGCATGGCAGGCGATGCGCGCAGCTCTGACTACCAGCGATTCCGCGAGAAAATCGATTCATTCAATCTCGAGGGCGAAATAAAAGAAATTGTCGAGCAAGAGCTCGAAAAATTCAACCTTATGGAGCCTTCTTCAAGTGAATATATGGTGACGCGCAATTGGCTCGATCTCGTTTGCTCGCTCCCTTGGAATGCGCCGCTTTCAGGCGATTTTGATATCAAGCATGCACAGAAGGTCCTGGAAGAAGATCACTATGGGCTCAAGGACGTGAAGGATCGAATTATCGAATATCTCGCAGTACGCAAGCTCAAGAGAGACTCAAGGGGCACGATTCTTTGCCTTGTTGGACCGCCGGGCGTGGGAAAAACGAGCGTCGGGAGATCGGTCGCGCGAGCCCTCGGCAAACAATTTTTCCGTTTTTCGGTGGGAGGCATGCGCGATGAAGCTGAGATAAAAGGGCATCGGCGAACGTATGTTGGAGCGCTCCCCGGCAAGATTATTCAGGGGCTCAAGCTCACCAAGAGCCGCGACCCCGTATTCATGATCGACGAAATCGACAAGATGGGCATTTCCTATCAAGGCGATCCATCGAGCGCACTTCTTGAAGCACTGGATCCCGAGCAGAATTTCAGTTTCAGAGACCATTATCTCGACCTTCCCTTCGATATTTCCAATATTTTCTTTATAGTCACCGCGAATACACTGGATACGATTCCGCGGCCGCTACTCGACCGCATGGAAGTAATTCAGCTGCCGGGGTATGTCGATGTCGAGAAAATTGAGATTGCTCGCCACTATCTTATTCCGAGAAGTCTAGAGCGAAACGGCTTAGTCAAAAATCAGGTAAAATATACACGCGATGCGCTTCTTGCGATAATCGATGGTTATGCGCGCGAGGCAGGTGTACGGAATCTCGAAAAGGCGCTCGATAAGATCCACCGCAAGATTGCAAAAGCGATAGTAGTCGAAAACAAGCAGGAAGAGCGATTTGTCATCGACAAGCATGCCGTGGAAAAGTATCTCGGCAAGCCGATTTTCCGCGATGACGAGCTCAAGCGGGCGACGCGGCCAGGCATGGCAGTAGGTCTTGCCTGGACCAGCATGGGTGGCGATACGCTCATTATTGAAGCGGTGGCCAACCCCGGCAAAGAGGGCTTCAAGTTGACTGGCCAGATGGGTTCGGTCATGCAGGAATCGGCAGGGATCGCCTATACCTATGTTCGTAACATTGCGGCCCAGAAATACAATATCGATGCTCAGTATTTCGAATCGCGACAGATTCACTTGCATATCCCCGAAGGCGCCACACCGAAGGATGGGCCTTCGGCCGGCATAACCATGGCGACCGCGCTTTTGTCGCTTGTGCTGGGCAAGCGCATCAAAGACAGACTTGCAATGACCGGCGAGCTGAGTCTGACGGGGCAGGTGCTCCCGATAGGCGGCTTGCGCGAAAAAACTGTCGCCGCAAAGCGTAATAAAATCAAGGAGATCATCATTCCAGCCGCAAATGAAAAGGACCTCGACGAGATTCCCGAGCATGTAAAAAAGGGTCTTGTGTTCCACCCGGTGACGCGCATGGAAGAAGTGATCGATATCGCATTTGGTTCATGATAGACTGATTGTTCATGGGATTCTTACCCTACTTTTGTGGAAAAGATTGCGGAGGCGATGCATGTCCTCTGCTCGCCGAGGTAGAAGCTGGCCGTCTCGTCGGTATGCACCACAATCCAGCTGCAGGGCAGTGGATACGAGCCTGCGGCAAAGGCATGCGCGCGCATATTGAACATTATTCACCCAATAGGATAACAAAGCCACTTGTGCGCCGCGGGCCACGAGGTTCAGGCAATTTTGTGGAAGCCAGCTGGGATGAAGCACTTACCCTCGTCGCCCGCAGGCTTTCTGAGATCCGCGCTGAAAGCGGGCCAGGTGCAGTCATGAGCATTGCGAGCGCTGGCTCGACAGGAGCCTTGCATAACACTGAAGTGCTGACATTGCGCTTTCTGAATGCGATTGGCGGCGCCGTACACGTATCGGGCAATTATTCTAGCAATGCTGCAAATTATGCGCTCGCAAGGATGTTCGGGGCATCTGTCGCTGAGTCCGGCTTTGATCCAGCTTCGCTTGCATTTTCGAATTTGATCGTACTATGGGGTGCAAATCCTCTCGAGGCGAGGCTGGGCGCAGAGCTGCCATCAAGGCTGGTTGAAGCAAAAAAACGGGGCTCTCGCATTGTTGTGATTGATCCGAGGTACAGCCGCTCTGCCCGAGGACTCGGTGCTGAATGGATTCCGGTGAGACCTGGAACTGATCCTGCGCTGGGATATGCGCTTTTATATGAAATCGTGAACTCTCCGCAATATGATCACAATTATATTGTAGAACGCGCCGAGGGTTTTGATGCGCTTGTGCGCTTTGTGCTCGGTGAGGTTGATGGAATTCCCAAAAGTCCACAATGGGCTGCTCCGATATGCGGTATAGAAGAGAGCATGATACGCCGCCTTGCACGTCTCTGGTGGAGCGAGCAGCCTGTCATGCTCATCCCTGGTTATTCGATTCAGCGTATCGAATATGGTGAGGAAACTTTTCGGCTCACTGTTGCAATTCAGCTCGCGACAAGGAATAGCGGCAAGCTCGGCGCATCGAGCGGATCGATCAATAATCGCCTGCCTGGAATGACCATGGCAAAAATGCGCGAAATTCCTGAATCGATGCCGGACGAAAAGCTCTATTCAGCAAAAGTTCCTGTTCTGCGCTGGGCTGATGCAGTTCTTAATCCCCAGCAATATGGACTTGAAAAGATTCGCATGCTGTATTCAGCCGGAGGAAATTTCCTCAATCAGGGAGCAAATATTCAAAAAAATATCGAGGCCTTCGCGGCTGTGGATTTCGCTGTCTGCCACGAGCTCTTTCTTACGCCAACGGCGCGCTATAGCGATGTGATTTTGCCTGCAGCAGATCCATTCGAAAAAGAGGATATTGGGATCCCCTGGGCTGGCGATTATGTGCTCTACAAACCGAAGATTTTCGAGCCTGAGGGCATGGCAATGTCCGATTTTCAAATCTTCAGTGAGCTGGCGGAACGGCTGGGCGCAAAAGAAATATTTACAGGCGGCAAAAACGAATCGCAATGGATTGATTATTTTATTGCCAAATCGGGAATCCCTGACATAGAAGCATTCAAGCAGAGCGGTTTTTATGCTTTGCCCCAGCGCTGCAGGGCCGGGCTTGATTCATTTTTTGCTGATCCTGCAAGCAGTCTGCTCAAGACAAAATCTGGCAAAATCGAATTTGCAAGCCCGCTTTGGACACTCGAGATGGCTCGGTTCTGGGAGCAATGCAATGCTGCCAAAGAAGACGAGTCGGCCAAAGAAGAAGAGACTTCTCAAAAGGGCAATGCCAACCCAGATACAACCTCATCCCAAAAGCGCGAAGAAAAAGGGCAGAGTGAACTGGGGGGCGGTACGGCTTTCAGGATGCTCACACCCAAGGTCGCAGAGTATGTACATTCTCAGCGAGGCGCCTTTCCAGACAGCGCAAAAAAAGCGCGCATACACATGCATCCTGACGACCTGGCTTTGCTAGGTGCAACTGAGGGCGCAGTACTCCGTATCTGGAATGATAATGGTGCAG
>Ga0207433_10014202_pt1 | contig 11580 bp, 5 predicted proteins | sample YelNatPaOPGAMG01_FD_187559 | JGI IMG/M metagenome (GOLD analysis project Ga0207433, IMG submission 187559) | Hot spring thermophilic microbial communities from Obsidian Pool, Yellowstone National Park, USA - OP-RAMG-01 (SPAdes) (version 3) | ecosystem: Environmental > Aquatic > Thermal springs >...
ATGGGAAATTCGGGGTTTCCTATATTGCACTGATTAATGAACTAACTGAAAAGGGAGAAAAAACACCATGTGAATTGATTATTAAGAGGGATGATTCTAAAAAGACGATTAAAATTCAATTAACGCCAGAAAAATCATTTTTCAACGAAGAGTTAATCCGAAAGCGTCTTGGAATTTTAGTGGAGGAGATAAACGAAGAAACCGCGATAAATCTTGGAATGCCAATTTTGAACGGATTGCTAATAAAGAGTGTTGACGAGAATAGTCCAGCAGATAAAGCTGGTTTAGTTAAGGGACTCATAATAAATGAGATAGATGGTTTGCCTGCAGATAGTATATTGAGGACGGCACGTTTGATTCACACAAAGAAAATCGGAGAACCGATAAAGATGAAGGTTATAGCTCAAAGAAGAAGAGGATATTTGATGGAAGTCAGGACTTTCGAGGTAGAATTAAAAATTAATTGAAGATTTGAAATGAAATTTGGAATACACTCTGGTAATTATAAAACAGTTGTTATTTTATTATTAATTTTTGAAGGTTAAATAAAGCGTTTTTTCTTTGCGTGTGTCTAATAAATAAAAAGCCTTGAACTGGAAAAATAATGGATGAAACACCAATAATAGAAGCGGTAAGATTAACTAAAAAATACAGCGGAAGAACCGCAATTGATAATATTTCATTTAGTGTTGCGCGCGGGGAAGTGGTAGGCTTGTTGGGACCAAATGGTGCCGGCAAGACAACCACAATGAGGATTCTTTCATGTTATATAACAGCAACATCCGGGACAGCTAAAGTTGCTGGTTACGATGTATTTAGACAACCATTGGAGGTCAAAAAACGGATTGGTTACATGCCTGAAAACAATCCCCTTCATCATGAAATGCGGGTATATGAGTATTTAAGGTTCAGAGGACAATTAAAGGGATTAACATGGAAAGAATCAAAGAAACGCACAGACTTCATGATTGAACAATGCGGATTGCATGATGTGAGAAATAGAATAATCGGACAATTATCTAAAGGCTATCAGCAGAGGGTAGGGCTTGCCGATGCATTGGTTCACAACCCGGAACTTATAATTCTTGACGAACCAACGATAGGGTTAGACCCAAATCAAATCCGTTCTGTTAGGCAATTAATAAAAAATCTCGCCGGTAAGCACACAGTATTGCTATCGACGCATAACCTGACTGAGGTGGAAATGACATGTAACAGAATTTTAATCCTCGGTGAGGGCAAGATTTTAGCAGCGGACACTCCTGAAAATTTGCAAAAGTTAATAAGCGGTCAGACGCATATCATTGCAGAAATATTGGCTCCACTTGAGCAACTAAACGAATTTTTCAGTAACCTGAACGGGATTTCCCATGCTGATATTAAACCTGCAGATAATAATTATTTCCGCTGTTCTCTGTCAGTTTCCAACGGTTATGATTTAAGAGAGGTGATATTTTCGAAAGTGGTAGAGTCGAAATGGAAGTTGCGCGAACTGACAACAGAACGACACACTCTTGAAGAAATATTTGTAAAGCTGACAAAGAGAGAAAAGGAGGAAGAACAATGAGGGGTTGTTTAATTCTATTAAGAAGAGAATTAGGGTCTTACTTTGTGAGCTGGACCGGGTATGTGGTTATTAGCGCAGTGGTTTTTCTAATCGGACTTGGATACATTGGTTTAATTGAAGCGGTAAACAACGAACCAATTACAAAATCCGTCGTAGAGATGTTTTTTGAAAGCCATTACTTCTGGCTTGTTTTGCTTCTGGTTTCACCGCTAATAACTATGCGGACTTTTGCGAGAGAGAAATCAACGGGGACGTTTGAAACACTGATGACATCCCCGACGACAGAGATTGAGGTGGTCGCAGCAAAGTTTCTTGCAGCATTGATCTTTTACATTATCATGTGGAGTCCTCTTATTATCTGTATGGCTGTAATTCAGGAATACATGCCTACAGATTTATCGTCTGACTTCGGCAGGACACTGTCAGTATTTGCTGGCGTAGTACTTGTAGGATTTTTATACATGGCAATGGGCTGTTTTGCTTCTGCCCTTTCGAGGAGTCAAACATCAGCAGCAATAGTAGGCTATGCATTTGGAATTGGGCTTTTTATACTGAGTTTTCTATCATACGCTATCAACCCACAACTCGGGCTCATTTCAACCGTGCTTGGATATATAAATATGATTGAACATATAAGAGATTTCGCCAGAGGCGTGATCGATACAAGACCTATAGTTTTTTATTTAACGACATCGTTTTTATTTTTAAATTTAACTTTAAGAGTTATTGAAAGCCGGAGATGGAAATAGCGTCACAGAAATGAGTGATTCAGGAAAAAATACAAATACCTCGGGATGGTTACAGAGGATAGGCGTAGGCATAACTCTGATAATTTCAAGTATTGCCATTATAAGCATTGTATTAATGGTTAATTATCTTTCTGCGAGGCACTTCAAACGTTTTGATATAACAGCATCGAAGCAGTGGAGTCTTTCTCCTTTAACAAAAAATGTTCTTAAAAACATAACCAATGATGTAAAGGTTGTCGTTTATATGGATAAAGAAAATCCAGTATATGATTTGACCGTATTGTTATTAAGGGAATATGCAGCTTATTCACCTTCAATTAAACTTGAAATTGTTAATCCGACAAGTAATCCCGGTGAAGCGGAAAAAATAAAGGCATTGTATAAACTTGGTAATACAGGAACGAAAGACCTTGTAATTTTTGAATGCAATGAACAGAAAAAAATTATTTATGCGTCTGAATTAAGCGATTTTGAACTTGAGCCATTAGAAAGCGGTAATAGCAGAGAATTCAGGCGAAGATTGGTCGGATTTAAAGGTGAGTCACTGTTTACTTCTGCGCTTATATGGGTTTTAAATCCGCGCACTTTAAAGGCTTATTTTGTGCAGGACCATGGAGAACATAATCCATTTAACAAAGACGAGATTGTTGGTTTTTCCCGATTTACAGGATTGTTGGAAGCAAACAGGATTAGTGTTGAACAAATTTCGCTGTTTGGCAGTGGTGAAATACCACCGGATTGCGGTTTATTAATATGTGCTGCGCCACGTGAACCTTACACAACTGATGAAATTGAGAAAATTGAGCGATACCTGAATCAGGGTGGCAGAATGTTGATTTTGCTTAACAACAATTCAGTCGGCAAAGTTACAGGATTGGAGAAATTATTAATAGGATGGGGTGTGGTTGTAGGTGATAATATAGTACTAGATCCAACAAGACAAGTGCCGGGTTCACGCGGATTAGCGTTATCATTAAATGTATTCGGCGCACATCCGATAGTTGAACCTTTAATTGGTGGTTCAATCCATGTACTTATGCCCCGTTCCGTGAGCGCAATCAAAACAAACAGTAAACAGCCTGACGCGCCGAAAGTAACAGAACTTGTTTTTACGAGTGAACAAGGCGTGGCTGCTAACGAGATTAGAGATGGTACCGTTTATTTTAATCCTGGTAGGATTATACGTGGTAATTATCCCATTGCAGTGGCAGTTGAAAAAGGTAGTGTGAGAGGTGTAGCGGCAGGACGCGGCTCAACACGTATTGTTGTTGTCGGCGACTCGTTTTTCCTCGCAAACCAGTTAATAGAGACAGCGAATAATCGTGACTTTGCTCAAATGGCAATCAACTGGCTGGCAGACAGGTCGGAGGTTATAACCGGAATTGGTCCTCGGGCTGTGAAAGAATACAGGCTATTGTTTACACAAAAACAGATGAATACCTTAAGGGCTTTATTGTTAGCAGTTTTCCCTGGAACTATTTTATTTATAGGTTTGATTGTTTGGTTGCGTAGAAGGAAATAAATACAGTGCTTTTATTACGATGAATAAAAAATCGACATTGATTTGGACAGGTATTGCAGTAGCCTTGTTTATTTTCATTTTCTTCTTTGAGAGACATTGGGATAGTAGTAATAGATCACAGCAAAGCACAGAGCGACTACTCAACGGATTTAAGCCGGAGTTAACAACAGAACTCAGAATTACAATAAATAAATCTTTTATCAGGTTACAAAAAAGCTCATCAGAGGACTCATGGTGGATTGTGAGCCCGATACACTACCCTGCCCAACCAGTCATAGTCGGAAATCTTTTGAAGGAAATCGGGGAAATTACCAAACAAAATTTAGTGGACTCCATGGACTGGAAGAAATTCGGTCTTGATAATCCACCAATTACCATATTCATAAAGCAGGATAATTATCAGGGTGAATTACACATTGGAAATTATACTCCTGACGGCAGTGGTGTATATGTGCGCCTGATGGGAGGTGATAAAATTTATGTTGCGAGGGCTGAACTCAGGCAAAATATTCCTGAATCGCTTAATGGCTGGCGTAGCAAGGCGTTAATTTTCACTCCAAAGAGCGCCTCGTTTGACAGGGTTGAGGTCAGGTTGCCCGGGGGCATTTCACGTCCGGGGACATCGTTCGGTTTTGGCATACAATACAATCCAACTAATAAAACGTGGCGTTTATTTAAGCCATTAAACGTAAGGGCTGAAAAAACTAAAGTCGAAAACCTTTTAATGAAACTTCTATCGTGTCGTATTACAGACTTTGTAAGCGAAGAACCCAGGGAAGATCTTGAAAAGTTCGGCTTATTAATGCCTGAAGTTGAACTTGTTATCGGCAACGGTACAAATGATATTGTTACAATCCAATTCGGTAAATCTCCAAGTAATGACCCCACTCAGGTCTATACATATATTCCTGAATATAAAAGTGTCGTGCTTGTTAACAAAGAGTTTGTTGATATGTTAAAAATTCCATTTACGGAACTCAGGGAAAGACGGTTGTTAACATTCGTTCCAGAAACCATTACCGAAATATCATTTCGTGGTGTTTCTCCATTTACCCTGCAATTTCAAACCAATCAATGGAAGATATTGGAACCACAGGAAATGGTTGCCGATTTAACGCTAATTTCGGCATTGGTTTCCGATTTGCTTTCGATTCAGGCAGTGGAATTTGAAAAAGACGTTGTCACTGACTATTCTCAATATGGACTTGCGCAACCACTCAGACAGGTAATTATAAAAGCTCCTGTAACAAATGAAGGAATTGTCACTAATATTGTAGTTGCTCAACTCGATTTTGGTACAAATGGCGCTGGGAAATTTTATGCACGTAGACCTGATGAAAATTCGGTTTATGCCATCAAAGCAGAGGACTATTACAAATTGCCTGTGGAGGGTTGGCAGTTACGCTCCAGACTGCTTTGGAACATAGATGTGACAAATGTAGTCAGGGTTACTGTATCTAAACAAGGGCTTGCTTATCAGGTTTTAAGGAGAGGAGATAAAGACTGGGTGATAGGTCCTGGATCACAGGCAGTAATTAACAAGATAGGAGTAGATAGGACAATTATTAAATTATGCTCGCTCCAGGCAAATTCATGGGTAGCACGGGGCTTAGAAAATAAAACAAACTATGGTTTTACTGACGATGGATATAAAATTACCATCGATTACCGAAAAGATAATGCTTTGCAGACAGTTGTTTTGGAGATAGGCGGACAAACAAAATCTCTGTCACTTTACGGCGGGACAAATCTTGATGGGCAATTCTGGATTTTTGAATTACCATGGATTGTAGCCGATGATATTCTTAAAAATCTTCCCCCTCCGCAACAGGTAATACCTGGCGGCTAATTCTTGTAAAAACTTTTTGTAATGCAAACCGGATGAAATTTAAGTACATTAAAAATTTATTCAACAAAAAGAAGGGGTTAGGAAGGTTATTCTGGTTAGCGCGTGTTTTAATACTTATTTTTGTTCTTATAGCTATCTCTTGTTTCATATATATAAACGAGGTCGGATTCCCCGGATACCTTCAAAATATGCTAATAAAAAATCTTGAATCAAAGGGGTATCGAATCTCTGTTCAAAGGGTAAAATTCGGATGGTATCGTGGCATTATAATTGAAAATCTTAAGATAGAAACAAACAATGGAGATTCAACAATAATTCTTGAGGCGAACTCAGCCGATATCCTGCCGAAAATATCAAGTCTATTTAAGAGGAAGCCTGAAATTAAGAGAATCAGGATTTTTGATGGGGATTTGAGAATTCTTGCAAACAAAAATCAAAGTTCTGAGAACCTTTTTATTTGTGAAATCAAGCATTCATTTTTCAGATTCTACAATGATGGAACAGCGAGTTTTGAGGTCTATGGAAATGTTCGAAAATCAAAGTTAAACATTTACGCTCAGCATGTAAATCTGAAGTCGCTTTTTGATTCAATTACTAAATTATTTCCAGAAGAGAAGTCAAAATCGGGATCAGATGAATTTATTGCTATTCTAAATAAAATAAATGAGATTGATTTCTATGATGATTCAAAAATAGATATTAAAATTAACCGTATTACGGGGAGTGGTGATGATTTAATAGCAGAGGTTAATTTTGATTTTCCTTTTATTTATGGGAAGACATTTTTAGCTCGAAATCTGATTGGAAGTATATCATCTATCCCAATACCGTTTAATTTAAAGAGACATAAGTTCTATGGCGATTTAAATATGAATTATTTTAGTTCCAAGGGTATAAGCCTTAATAATTTTACCGGTAATTTTTCTGTGCAATTTAATGATAATGGCACTAAAGAAGTATTGTTAAACCTAAAGAACAAACATTTAAAGACGAAAAATATTGAGTTAAAAGATCTTTCAAATACATTGCGATTTTCAATCTCTGGATTTAATGTTAACAGTTTATTTTCACCAATAGAAATCCATGGGAACACAGGGGAAATTTCGTATGACGATTTCCGTTTGACTAAACTTAAATATGAGGGATTTATCACGAACAATATTCTAACAACAAATCTTATTGGTCTAAATCTTAAAACCTCATTCGGAGACGGAGAAATGAAAGACCTTAATTTCGAAGGTGTACATCTTAACTATGATGGGATCCTAAATAAAAGAAACGGTTGTCATATTTCAGGCAAAATAGATTTTCAAAGTGATACAATTAGAGCAACAAACTTTCAGGTTAAGTCAATAAATTATTCAGGAATAATAGATTACTCAACTACAAATGTTTTACCAAGTATTATTAAAGGTGATTTTAAATTTTCTCAGTTTAAGAATCATAATTTGGAAATCCATGATTGTTCAACATCTATTTCATTCGAGAAATCTCTCTCTTTAACACAAAATTATATAACAAACCTCTTTGATGTCTTGAACTCTTCAATATTATCACTAAAAACTGACTTTCATAATACAATATTTCATGATGTCAATATAAATTCAATAAGAGCAAATATCGAATCTGATCTCCGGAATCTGAGAATTAACGAGCTTAATGTAATCTTCGGTAATGGTGATATCAATCTTTATGGTAATTTTGATAAACAAAAACATTATGTAAATGCTTCCATTGGCTCAACTACAAGCCTTGAAATATTACATGCTATAATTGGAAACAAATTTACATTTTTAACAAATTATGTGAATCCCAAAATTCCTTTATCAATAAAAGTCAACGTAGATGGATTCGTCCCTGAACTTAAACGCCTCTTTTCCAGTAACGCATTTGACCACTTGAGTAAATTTAATTATAAAGGTGAACTTAAATTAGGAGCTATACGACTTGGTAAAGAAAATCTTAACAACGTTAACTGTAATTTCACATATACAACCAATAGTTTAACATTCAATAATTTTTCTTTTATACTAAAAACAAACAATTTCAACACAACAGGTATAATTAATTTTAGAAACTACGATTATTCATTAAAAATAAACGGCTTTATAAATCCATCTGACGTTTTTGATATTATCAACATTACAAATATTCAAATCTCCTCATTAATATCTAATACATCTCCATTTGAGATAACAGCCAATATAAAAGCTAACTACCGTGATATAAAAGACTTGCAGTTATTATTAAACTCAACAAACACTCTTATAAACGCCAGAATATCAGCCACAAATTTCACATTCAGGAACAAAGCCATTTCCGAGTTAAGATGTAATGTGGAATATTTTAATAATATTTTAACCTTTTCAAATGTTGAACTATTAAGGACTAATGAAAAGGCAAATGCTGATAAGATTATTGCAGATTTTAACACGCAAAGAGTTTATCTTATTAATGCAAAAGGGAATTTGTCACCATCTGATTTGACAGAAGCAATTGGTCCGGAGGCATATGATGCTTTATCGCCATTTAAATTCCACAAAACTCCGACTATTAAGGCTAATGGCTCTGTGCCAATGCACGGCGCAATCGGTGATATAGAATTTGACATTTTTGCCCCAGAACTTGAATGGTGGAAAATTAAAGTTAATAACGCATCATCTAAGATTTTCTGGAAAGACGAAACCGTTACCTTGAAAAACTTTTACTCCGATTTTTACGGTGGGGACTTAAATCTTTCATTATATGCCGACTTTTTAGAATCAGGACCAACAAACTTAAATTTTACTGCAAAAATTACAAAGGCTTATTTCAACGATTTGTTAAAAGACATTTTAAAGAAACCCCAGAAGATAGAAGGGAAACTTTCAGGGGTATTAGAAGTATCCTCAAAATCTATTACTAATTACTGCGAGTGGCATGGCAAAGGGGAAGTTACTCTGGAAGAGGGCTTAATCTGGGATATTCCTATCTTTGGAATTTTCTCTCCTATATTAAATACGGTTTCTCCTGGTCTTGGCAACTCCCGCGCTAATTACGCATCCGCACATTTTATTTTAACAAACGGCATCGTTGCCACAAGCGACCTGGAAATCAGGGCGAAAGCAGTCAGGATGAAATATGAAGGCACAGTTGATTTTGATAAAAAAATAGAAGCGCAAGTAGAAGCTGAAGTATTACGGGATGTTTGGCTTGTAGGACCAGCAATCCGGTTTTTACTAAAGCCGCTTACAAAGTTGTTTATTTATAAGGTTAAAGGGACTATTGATAAACCAGTATCTGAACCACTCTTCATTCCTAAAATACTCCTTGCCCCGCTCCATCCCTTTAAAACGATAAAAGATTATATATTCCCTTCCAACGAAGCGAATGACAACGAGAAGGAGAAAAAGTAGAAGGCTTTATAAACTGTTTAATAAATTTCATCATTTAATCATATTAACTCAAGACTGCACGCTCCACCGATTGGAACAAAAATATCAGCATCGATGTTATTGTCCCTTAATGTCCGAACAATGTCTGCAGCAAAATCTTTTTGGGCAAGAACCATTGCACATCCTCCAAGGCCTGCACCTGCCAGTTGAGCACCTTCGACACCATGTAGTCCACATGCAATATCAACTATTCTGTCAATTTCAGGAATACTGCATTCATAGGAACCGGATATTTGGAGAAACGATGAAAAATCTTTATTCCCCAATGATTTTAATGTTTGCAGACTATTATAATGATATTTCTTTGTCCATTTTCCACAACTACTACGCAAAGCTACCCGATCACCGTCGTGGGATATTTTCATTAAATTGCCAAGTTCTGACATTTTATTTTCCTTTAATAAGTTGATGCATTTTTTAGCTCGCTGAATCTCGGATACTTCAAACAAGATAACATTTCTAACTTTATAACCAGCCTTTGGGGGATCGTGTGTCTGAAAAAGTTTTTTTAATTTCTCTCTATCATCATCACTCATTGCGGGGAATGCCGATAAAACAGACTTCTGACTAATACTTTCGGGTAAACGAGATAATAGTTCGATAAACTGGTTAAAAGAAATACCCAGATTTTCAGGATTTATGTCTCTCAAGTGCTGAATTTTATCAGCAAGTTCCGGAACCATCATTTTGAAAAGCACCTTACTTATATGACATGTAGTAACTTTTTCATTAAAGGTGTTTTTTGCCTGAGCAGATTTACCTGCGTGGATACCGGAATTACAAATTATCAGGCAATGGGTCTGAGGAAAAGGTGCTGAAACACCGATTTCAAAAGGGAAGAATTTTACCTGAGTTACTATACCCCTTCTCGACAGTTTAATGGCAGCATGATCTGCCGCACCACCGCGTGTACCTACATACCATTCCCCTTCCCCACATAGACTCACAAGTTGTTTAGCGCTGATTGGTAAGGAATTTATGGCTGCCACAATTTCGGCAGTCGCAACCACAAGAGCGGATGAAGAACTTAAACCCGCTCCCATTGGAATATTGCCGCCAACCATACAATTAAATCCCCGAAGGCGTCTATCCCTAAACTGTTCCTGGAGACGTAAAATTGCAGCGGCTACATAATTAGTCCAATCGCCGCGTGCTTCCTGAAGCATGCGCTGGAGTCGATTGCTATTAACTATCTTATCCCAATCTTCCCAATCAAGATTTGCGATTAATTCGGAGATGCGGAACCTTTTTTCGGGGAACAGGTCTGGTCGTGTGTTAGTTAAAATAACAGTGTCATCAGTACGGGGAGATGCTACAAAAACTACTTCTCTATTGATAGCCATTACATTAACCATTCCGCCCTGATGATCGACATGTCTTCCCATTAAATTAATTCGTCCCGGAGCTCTAACGATTAGAACTGGGGCATCAGCAGAAAACCTTTTTGAAAACGACTCAAGTATTATTTTATAGGTCTCCCATGGAATATCAATTCCGTAAATGTGGGTTAATTGTCTTTTCAAAGTCGGACTCGGATTTGTAATAGCACTCAACCACTCCGATGAAGTTGCGTATTTGCTTGATGCCGAAGATTCAATTACGACACTCCCCTCTTTCCTGCGATAAACTTCTTCGATTTGCAAAAGTTCCTGAGGATTATTGAATGACATCAAATCTTCAGGATTCTTGACCTCGTAAGTAACAACCCTATATTTCCTTCTTGATTCAGAAAGGATCGTAAATATATCCGTCAGATATTTCTCTTGTCCTGGTCTTAATTTTTGAATTGCCGGCAAGACCTCATATAATACGGGCGCTTTGAATACATAGGTTGATTGATTTCGTAATGGGAATCGTGCTGGAACTTCATTAGCCGGTATCTTTTCGCCTTTAATGCTTAAAAAACCGTTAAGCTCGTCTTCTGAAAAAATACGACAAAAATCTTCATAATCCACGATTCCCTCGAACCCGTTTCTTTTAAGTTCTGCAAACAACACTTCAGAGACTTTTTGTGAGAACTTGTCTTTTAACAATGAATTAATTTCCTCAAATGAAAGGCGACGCCTGTCAGTTAAGATTGTGTACAAATAATTGATGGCGATTAGCCTTTGCCTTTCAGACTCTTCAACAATCCTAATAACTTCGCCTTTGTTATTGGTAATTATTATTCCTTCGCTTGAGTTTTCTCTTTTTCTAATCACGGAAACTGTAATATCAGCATTGTGGTTTTTGTGTGTGTTTAATAAACCGCAAATGACATTTGTTTCTATAAGTTTGTCTCCAGCAGTTAGAAAAACTTCACCGCTATATTTAATTCTCTCGAGTATTTCCACTGCTTTCATCGCAGCATCGCCAGTACCGAGAGCTTCGGGTTGATAAGCAAAAATAACGCCACTGAACTGTCTTGAAATGGTTGACATTACATTTTCTGCTCGCGAACCAACAACAACTATATTAAT
>Ga0207433_10014216_pt1 | contig 11574 bp, 9 predicted proteins | sample YelNatPaOPGAMG01_FD_187559 | JGI IMG/M metagenome (GOLD analysis project Ga0207433, IMG submission 187559) | Hot spring thermophilic microbial communities from Obsidian Pool, Yellowstone National Park, USA - OP-RAMG-01 (SPAdes) (version 3) | ecosystem: Environmental > Aquatic > Thermal springs >...
TTTAATCTCGTCCGTTTTACACATCTCAAGGCTTGTTAGAACGAAATGAATTGACGGTAGCGGGTTGGCATGAATATCAATAATATAATTTGCTTTTTCTAATGCCTCATTGATATAGAGTGCCAACCTTTGTGTAATAGTAGCGATTTCCTTTTGTACTGGCGGCAGATACCATGGACCAGATAGGTTCTTGCCGTCCAACGGTGTTGTGTACGCTCCTACACGAATTGCCAGTGGGTTGCCCCCAGGAATAGCTAGCAAGCTACCATGTAACTTCCGTGGGTCAAGACTCTGGACCACTTGGTGAATCGCCAGAATTCCACTGATTTCAGTCCCGTGGATTGCAGCAACCAATGCCAGCACTGGACCCTCATGAACGCCATTAATTACGATTAGGGGTACTTTAGATTTTGAGCCGTCTGCCAACTCCACTGAACCCAAGGAGCCCTTGGCTATCTCGCCTGGCTTCGCCACTACGTCCCCAATAGCTAATACTGGTTTCATTCTATCGCCCCCTTAATTATGCACACTTCTTCTCAAACTACGCTCTGCTGTCCCTCGCAAGATTTCTCGGTTCACCATCCTTTTGCTCCTACACGCTATTATTGGTACAAAGAGTACTTACTGCAAACTGTCTCATTGTCTCACGGTTAAGCTCAACACCGAGACCGGGTCCCTGGGGCGCCTGCACCATTCCATCTACGACGTTGATCGGCTCTGTAACCACCCTGCGACGCAAGGGAGTCTCCAGGACGCAAAATTCAACATATGGGATATCCGGTATGCATGACACCAGGTGCAACGTCGCGCTCAAGAGGATATCAGTGCTCCAGCAGTGAGGAATACACATGATCCCCCTCTTCCGCGCAAAATCTATGATCTTTTTACACTCGGTCAGGCCCCCAGCTCGAGAAACGTCGGGTTGAATAATGTCTACCCCACCCTGCTCAACAAGCTGGATAAACCCTTGCAGTGTGGTTTCTTTCTCACCTGCGGCAATGGGGATCTTGACCTTCCTGGTCAGCTTTGCGTACCCAGCTAAGTCATCGGGGCTTAGAGGTTCCTCAAGAAAGTATACTTCGAGCGCTTCTAATGCGCGTGCAAATTGGATTGCCTGGGTAACATTGTGGCCGAACCCGACGTCCACCATAATATCAATATTTTCCCCTGCCTCATCGCGTGCTGCTTCTACTAATTTTATACAAGCCTTCAGGTCGCCTTCAAGTGGTCCCCAACCAAGCTTGATGGCGGAAAATCCCTGTTCTACATACTTTCTCACCTCCCTTCGCACCTCGTCAGGGCTCGATGGCATCAACAGACTTGCGTATGCTCGTACCCGTTTACCATTTTCTCCACCGAGCAGTTGGGTAACAGACATTCTGGCTACCTTTCCCGCAATGTCCCATAACGCCATATCAATCCCGCTTATGGTATGTATGACTACTCCGCGCCGACCATAGACGGAAGTGAAGCGATACATATCTTCCCAGAGAATCTCCCGCTCAAGAGGGTTTCGCCCCACAAGGATTGACTTCAGTCCGCGACTAGCAACATGGGACACCGGCGATTCGATCACTGCCTTAGCAACGAACGGTGAGGTCTGAACCTCGCCGATTCCCGTAACCCCCTCGTCTGTCAACACCTCGATAATAAGGACATCTTGTATACCGTCAGCAATCGGTTTCACATCCGGTTGTCGAAGGACTGTTGTTCTCACATCCACGATCTTCATAGCTTTTACTCCTTTCTGTGTTTTGCAGACTTACAATTGATTGAGCGGGCCACCCTGGCTGCGGCCACACATTCGGCAACCTTAAGAGTAGTGATTACGGGGTCAAGCACGGGGACAGACACTGCATTAGCAACTGAGTCCAACATCCCTCCCCACAAAGTACAGGCGAAGAACACCACGTCCGCACCTTCCTCCTCCACAGCGAGACGCGCTTGCTTGATCCCAAAGTTATAAATAGAAGCTTGGTATCTGCGCAAAATTTCTTCCCGAAGCTTTGCGTAATCACCACGCGCTATGAGCTCCTCGACCACAAAAGGCTGAGGCTTTTCTACCTCCACCAAGCGAAAAACTACCTGGTTAGGTAAAAATCCTGACATGCGGATAGTGTCCTCATGCCAAGTAAGTGGGCGGTCCCTTTTCCCCTCCTTGGCGGGGCACAGGACCGCAAGACGCCTCCCAAGCAAACCGGCTACATGAAGAGCAGAAGTCAAGGGGGCAAGCACTGGAATGCTTGCCATCTGCCGCGCCTCCCGTAAGCCTGGGTCTGCAGCACAGCCAATGATAACCGCATCAAAGCCTTTTTCTTCCGCACGAGCAATGGTCTTGAAAAGATCAGCATAATAGTACGGCTTTGGGGGAAGGAATGGAGACAACGGCTCTTCACTTGTCTGAAGGTGAGTTACCTCTACATTAGTAGAAGGATTCTTATAGGCTTCTAGCAGCTCACGAAAGTACTCGTCCCAGAAATCAAAATTACACATATCAATATACAATATCTTTACAGAGGTCGCCATTTTTAACCACCTCTCTAGGAAAAGTTCTCGTCCTTCAACAACCAACATCTAACAAGGTGTCCGCTCTCAGTAACAATTGTAGGAGGATCTTCGGACGGGCAATCTTCCCTTTCAGGGCAGCGGGGCATAAACACGCACCCTTTGGGAGGGTTATACAAAGTAGGAACTGCCCCAGTAAGGTAATAAAATTTATGCTTATCTCCGTTAATAAAGCTCGACCGCAGCAGACCCCGCGTATAGGGATGAAGAGGGTTCCCCAATACTTCGTTAACAGAACCGAATTCAATTATCTGGCCTGCGTACATCACTGCCACATAGTCACACGTCTCGCTAACTACCCCAAGATCGTGTGTTATAATCATTGTTGTCAATCCTATTTCTTGCACAAGGTGTGTAAGCAGAGCCAAGATCTGGGCTTGAATGGTCACATCTAGCGCAGTGGTTGCTTCATCTGCTATAAGAAGGCTCGGTTTGCAACTAATTGCCATTCCGATCATCACTCGTTGGCACATTCCCGTGCTCAACTCGAATGGATAATTTTTCAGTCTTCTAACTGGGTCTCCGATCCCCACCATTTTTAGCAACTCCAGACAATATGCTCGCGCCTGCTTGCCTTTAAGTCCCAAATGACGACGGACAACAAAGCCCAATTGCTGCTCGATGGTGAACACAGGGTTCAATGACGCACGAGGGCTCTGGAATACCATCGCAATCTTTTCTCCTCTAATGCGCTCCATCTCCCGCTCCGTTTTTTGCAGCAAGTCTTCCCCCCTAAACCAAATTTGCCCACCAACAACCCGCGCATTTGGCGGCAATAAACGTAGAATAGCTTTTGCTGTAACCGATTTTCCACACCCGGTCTCTCCAACAAGCCCAGTGATTCTTTTTTCCAAAAGCGCAAGGTTGACCCCAGACAAAGCATAAACTTGGCCTTGATATGTGTCAAAAACAATGCGCAAGTTATCAATCTGCAACAATATTTCCTTCAGTCCCTTTTCTTGACCCAACATCATTTGTACCCCTTTAGGGAAAAGCTCATTTACTATCTCCTTCGGGACAGCAAATCCCTAAGGCCGTCACCGAAAAGGTTTGCAGCAAGCACGAAAAGAAAGATAAACAAACCGGGAAAGAAACTTGGCCACCATTTGCCAAAGATCATGTGGCGGGCCCCCTGGCTCACCATCAATCCCCACTCTGGAGTAGGTGCTGGAACCCCGAGTCCAACGAAGCTAAGACTTGAAGCCATAAGTACAGTCCAGCCAATGTTAAGAGATGCGGTTACGTAAATAGGCCCCAAAGCATTTGGGAGTAAATATTTGAATATGATTCTAAAATCATTGTTTCCTACTACGCGGGCTGCGTCTACGAACGTAGCCTGCTTAAGAGAGAGGGCCTGGCTACGTACCAATCGGGCATAGATCGGAAAGTTAACAACGATTAAGACAATAATGACATTACGCGCACTCGGACGCAAGGCAGCAGCGAGCGCCATACCAAGTAAGAGGCCGGGAAATGCCTGTAAGCTATCCAAAAAGCGCATCATTAGTTCGTCTAACCAACCTCCGTAAAATGCACTTATAACACCATAAATACATCCCACAATACTTGCACCAATAACAGCAAAAAAAGCAAATAAAAACTCAAGCCGCGCGCCATAAATAACACGCGTAAATATATCCATACCCAAGTCGTCGGTCCCCATCAAATGTCTAGTTGAAGGTGGTAGGAGTATCGCCCTAGCATCGGGTTGTGTAGGATCATATCGCGTTAAAACAGGAGCAAGGAGTCCGAGCAACATTATTAAGAAGAGGACAAAACCCCCGCCTAAGGCCACGGGGTTTTTTTTCAAAAGGAACCACCAAATCTTTAGGGTGGGCAAAACTGCTACGACTAACTGCCCAACCCCCTCGCGCACCTTCTTTAATAACATTCTGCACACCCCGCTCTTACATGAAACGGCCTAATACCTAATTCTCGGATCAATGACGGCATAAGCTATATCCGTTATAAGAAAGACTAAAACGCGAATAATAGCACAAATTACTGTAAAGGCTTGGATCGGGGCAAAATCTCCAGCCAGTGCACTTGAAATCGCCCACCTTCCTGCACCAGGCCAAGCAAATATAAGTTCTATAACTACCGTCCCTCCAATAAGAGTACCAAATTGCTCTCCGATTTGCGTGATAGGTGCGAGCAGAGCGTTCTTTAGAGCCAAACGATAATAAATAAGGCGCTTGCTAAGTCCTTGAGCCATTTCAGCTTGCACAAAGTCGCTCTCTAATACCTCGAGCATGCTTGTCCGAATTAGTCGTGTCAGGTGTGCTATTGAGCGAAAGCTAATCGCTGCTACTGGCAAGGCAAGATGAGCCCATACTTCACCGAAAGTTTTCCAATCTCTTTTGAGAAGTGTGTCTAACAGGTAAAAACCCGTTATTGGCTTAACCAATGTACGAACACCAATCCGCCCTGTTGGAGCAGGAGCCCAGCCCAACTGGTAGAAGAAAACGTAAATCAAAACCAAAGCAAGCCAAAACCCAGGAACAGCCACTCCCACAGTCGATATTATACGAACGAAATGGTCACCAATCGAGTCACGTTTGACTGCCGCGTACAGACCAAGGGGAAAGGCAAACATAATGCATAGTAACAAACTTATGAATACTAATTCGAAAGTCGCGGGTAAACGAGTCGCTAGATCCACCCTCACCGAGTTACGCGTGCTCCAACACATTCCAAAATTACCACGAAGGAAATTACGCACGTATATATAAAATTGAGTCCATATAGGTTGATCCAGTCCGAGTTCTGAGCGAACCCGCGCAACTAATTGAGGATCCGATTCTTGTCCTATAAATAAATATACAGGGTCTGCTGGAACAACATATGCAATAAGAAAAACAATGATCATTACGCCAATCGCCACCGCTGGGAGTAGAAATAGTCGACGCACAATAAAATATGCCAACCTCATTTCTTTGGCACCTCTACCTGTTTATTTCGTAGAAAGCACACATCCCATCAGCCGCCTCTAGCCCCCGCCTTCATAAAATTCGGTAGCGTTTGATCGCATCTGCGTCTAATTCGACCCCTAGTCCTGGTTTGTCCGGTATTGCCAACATACCATCCTTTGGTAACACAAAATCTTTGTACAACTTGTCTTCCACTCTAACTCCGATCTCTTTCATAAAAAACTCAACCCAAAGAGTATTTGGGAAGGCCCCCACTAGATGCATGTGAACCTCCTGTTCCCAGTGGGGCGAGATAGGGATGTGGAAAGCTTTCGCTAAACCAGCCACTTTTATCCACTCTGTGATTCCTCCCAGTACAGTGGCATCCGGCTGGATTATGTCTACGGCTTTAGAGATGATTAGATCTCGGAATCCATCAACTGTGTATTCCAATTCCCCAGATGCGATAGGAATGTCAAGCGTTTCCGCTACACGCTGACTACCAAGAAAGTCGTCCGGTTTAACCGGCTCCTCAAAAAAGAATACATCCAGCTCTTCAAGAGCCCGTCCTACGCGAATAGCAGTAGCTACATCGTAGGCATTGTTTGCATCCACCATAAGGACTACATCAGGCCCGAGTACGCTCCGAGCAATCTTCACCCTCTCAAGATCTTTTTTCAGCGGTAAGGCGCCAATTTTTATTTTCACCGCGGTGAACCCGTGTTCGAGGTAAAACTCCATTTCCTTCGCCAGATCTCGAAGCTCATCCCCTCCGCGGTAATAACCACCGCTCGCGTAGCAAGGCACTTGGTCTCGATATCCTCCAAGCAGCTTGTAGAGGGGTTTCTCAAAAGCCTTTCCCTTAATATCCCACAACGCAATGTCTACAGCACTGATAGCCCGAACAGCGGCTCCTTTACGATCACGGTACATCTCATGATACATTCGAGTCCAGAGGCGTTCTACGTCAAACGGATCTTGGCCAATTAGCAGCGGCTTAAATTTTCGTTCGATAATAGCAACCACCGAGCCAGGATCTCCAATCGGCACACAACTGATTCCAACAATACCCTCATCAGTAAAAATTCTAGTAACCGTGAATTCACGTTCTTTAACAGCACGTGTCGCGAAAAAGACTGGCTGCTCAAGTGGAACACTAAGACCAAGCGCCTCAACGTCAACAATTTTCATCTTGTGCCTCCTTTCCTTCGCATTCTACTCATATAGATGACAGGCCACTTCGTGCTCACCCTCTAGAAGCCGGAGTTGTGGCCGAACTCTTTGGCAGATTGACATTGCTCGCCGACACCTGCTATAAAAGAAGCACCCACTGGGCAAATCAATTGGGCTTGGAACTTCTCCCTCTAACAATGTCCTGTCCTTCTGTCTTTTGCCGTTTATGCATATCTTCGGGGCTGCGGCTAGCAAAGCCTGTGTATATGGATGACGTGGCTCCGCAAAAAGAATCTTAGTGGGGGCCTTTTCGACGAGCATCCCTAAATACATTACCCCCACATCATCGGACATCGGACGCACTACATGGAGATCATGAGAGATCAAAAGGTAGCTTATGCACATCTGTGTTTTAAGCCCAAGAAGGAGCTCCAGGATCATCCCCCGTACCGAAACATCAAGAGAAGCAGTGGGCTCATCGAGGATCACCAGCTCTGGATTGCATATAATCGCCCGCGCAATCGTTACTCGCTGCACTTGTCCACCACTGAGCTGGTAGGGGTAACGAGTTAGGTGTTCAGGGCCCAATCCCACACATTTAAGAATTTCTAAAACTTTTAATTCTTTCTCGCGACGGGTAAGCCTTGTATGAATATTCAAGGGCTCAAACAATGTGGTCCGTACGTCATACCTGGGATTGAGTGCATCCAATGGATCTTGAAAGACCATCTGAATTCGTCTTCGATAGGGCAAGAATTCCCGTGGACTGAGATTGGTAATCTCTTTATCTACAAAGCGGATGCTCCCTCCCGTGACTCGCTCAAGGCCCACGATACAACGAGCGGTTGTGCTCTTCCCACAACCGCTCTCGCCAACAAGTCCAAACACTTTTCCTTTTTGAAGAGAAAAACTAACATCAGTCACAGCGTGTATCTTGATTCGCCGAAAGAAAAAGCGCTTCTCAAAAATCTTAGAAAGTTTCTCTACCTCTAGAAGATTCATTTTAAGCTTCACTCATACATGTAACCCATCCAAGCAAAGGGGCGGGCAAACCAATTAGTTCGCCCACCCCCTTCCTGGAATGCTACACACTAGTCCCCAGTTCTCCGCAACAACCAAAAGTGGTGCAGTTCAGTGTTTTGGTAAACATAACCTTCCAAATCCCTACGCATCGCGAGAAGAAAGTTCGGTTGACAGATGTAGATCCACGTTGCATCTGCAAGGACCAGTTCTTGTATACGGGCATTCAATTCCGCACGTTTGACATCATCCATTTCTGTCAGAGCTAAGGATATAAGTGCATCGACCTCAGGGTTGCTATACCCATTGGAATTTGCCGATGATTGCGAGTTGAAGTTCATGTTAAAATAGTATTCAGGTGTATTAATCCACCCCAGTGCCTCTTGAATAAACATGCCTAGCGTCCTTTCTCTAAGGCCGGTCTGGAATTGCCCGGTGGGCAATGGACGAAGTTCCAGGTTGACCCCTATCTTCTCCAGGTTTTTCTTAAACAGGATACCAATTTGCTCGTGCTGGGAGTAGCTAGCGTCGTAATAAAGCTCAAGAGTGAGGCCTCTAGAATAGCCCGCCTTTTCCAAATATTGCCGCGCCAAGTCGAGATCTGTCTTAAATCGGCGCTCCGCTAATGCACCAGGAAACCCTGTAGGGATAGGGCCGTAATTGGGTTGGGCATGTCCTAAGAAAACCGTAGAGATGACCTCATCGTACGGAAACGCATAGGTGAGGGCCCAGCGAAGATTAATGTTATCAAACGGGGGGATCTTCGCATTCATCGGAATCGCAAGTTGGTTAGCACTAGGGGCAGAGATAATCTTAATGTTAGGATCCCCTAGAAGTCCTAATATTTCTCGAACGGGGAGGTCTAATGCCACATCAATTTCTCCTTTCTTTAGAAGGAGCACACGCGCTGAAACGTCAGGAATTATTCGCCAAATGATGTAGTCAAAATAGGGGGGGTTATCCCAATATTTATCGAACCGTCTAAGTCGAATTTCCACACCAGGGATCCATTCTTCAATCACGTAAGGGCCTGAGCCAGCGTCGCCTCTAACCGCAAACTCTTTAGACCATGGATCTTTATCCGTCGCGTGTTCACGCATAAGTTTGCTATCATAGTACGTCCGCTGCATCCAAATTTCCCAGAAGAGAGGCATCGGACGCTTAGCGTCGACTTCAAAAGTATAAGTGTTGATAATGCGAATATGTTGGTCCAAATTTTCATCGATACTGTACATTGCCCCTAAAAATGTATGGATGTAGTCACGCCTAAATGCTGCTCTTCGCATCAATGTGTACTTAAAATCTTCAGCTGTGATTGGGTTGCCACTATGGAATACTTGGCCTGGGCGAACATGGAACACGTAGGTTACCGTGCCATCCGCATTTAGTCGCGTTTCCCATCTTTCGATGATCCCCGGGAGCAACTCACGTGTACTATACAGCACTCCCTCAGGTGTACTTGCTACACCAAAGCGCATCCATTGCCAGTCGTATACATGAATCAACAGATTTTTCGAAGGACCTAGCAATTGTTGATTATCAAGGGTAGCCACATCGCCCGCTTGAGCCACTACTAGGACCTTCTCAGCAGCTTGACACCTGAGGCATAACCCAAAAGTCAGAAACAAAACTACAGTTAACCCTAATACCTCTACTTTTCTCATTGAACACCCCCTTTGTTCTTCCCTCGCGATTCTCTTTATTTTGCACCTGCCCCTAATCTAACTTTCTTTATAATGAACTTGCCCCTTCCTTCATCACCTCCTGACTACCGCATTCAACTCCGTCCCCTACCAAGCCCGGCTGGGGAACGCCCGGAAGTCCTGCGTGACTTGAACCGCCTTTTCTTTCTCTCCTTCGCTCCCGGCTCTCTTCGAAAGCCCGGAGCGAGCGGATCTCAGCTTGGACCAAATGATTCCTAACAGCACGTTCAATTTGTGCAGGATTTCCCATAAGAAGACTGTCCAAGATAGCCAAATGCTCCATAAGAACGTCCTTCATTCTTGCAGTCCTTGTAGGGCCAGTTTCTTTCTTCGAAAACAGAGGCAAACGAAAAATATAATTGTTCAAAAAATCTGCAAATTTCTTTATCACTATTAACTCCGAAGGCTGCCTTTCTGAAATAAGTCTCTGGAACCAAATGTCTATTTTTGTATACTCTTCGAGAAAGTGGGCGTCAGCAGTGTTTTGCTGTAGACCGACAAGAAGAGTTTGTATATTACGCTTAAGCTCCAACAGTTCGGTCTCTAGGCTTGAGTCCCGTTTCACTTGGATTCCAATAAGCTGCCAGAAATAAGGTTCAATAAGCCAACGGATTTTAAAAAGCTGGCAGACTTCTTCTTCAGTCATTTGTTTTACTCGTGGTCCCTTGTTAGGGATCCACTCAACTAATTCTTCCGCGGCAAGTCTCTTGAGTGCTTCACGTATGGGAGTCGTACTAACACCAAAGTCCTGAGCGAGCTTTTGAATGCTTAAAATTTGCTGATCCGCGAATAACCCCCCGAGGATGGCGGTCTTTATAGCCATATAAACTTTGTCTCCCAAGGTTTCGTACATGACTTTCTTTCTTAACATATACTCGTTATCTATTTAATATAGCATACACGATACATTCTGTCAAGGGCACCGGGGCTTGTCTAACAATCGGAGTTAGGGTAGTTCTTTGCGCCATGGTGAGAGGAAGCAGGTGTATACAGGTGTTTGCCGTGGCCTTGAAGCTGGCCCAAGAGGTGGAGAAGAGGAGGGAGAGGAAACGGTGAAGGCCTCCTACTTATCCGGATCATCTCTATCTTGCCCTCCTTAATTCTCCGTTCTTACTCCAACTAGACTTACCGGGAGACAGAGGCTTTCTTCCGCGAGCCTTTTCCGGCCGAACCTTGCTCGAGCTTTCAGGCCCTCAACTGGTACATGCGCAGTGGGCCACAGTAGTAGTCAAGCCTTTGGGCTTTGGCAATAAGGAGACCATGCCTCTGGCTGAGGGTTTTATAAAGCTTGCTCGCCGAATTTAATTCCGATTTTTATTCCATGCTCTTCGCAATACCTTCGCACTTTATCCATAAAAACCGCAGCTAAGGATTTTCTTACTTTTAAGGGCCCGTGTAGATAGTCTGCCTTAATCTCGCTTAAGAACCGCCATATCACCTCTTCTGGCAGGCCCTTTACAATCTTCCAATACGTTGGCCTGCTATGTTTATCACCTGTAACACGTTCTATCTCTTGGATTAAGTTCTCTTTTACAAAATCTTCATAAAAGATCTCCTCAACATCTATTCCTGATTTTAGCGAAGGTTGCATTTCCACTATCCTTTTTCTTGCTAAGGCAATCTCTTGCTTAGCGCGCTCCCCAGGATAATAAAGGATCTTCCACGGTGCCTCTTCACATAAAGTCCTCTTATTTGTTGTTATCCATTGGACCTTTGAGAACCATCCTGTCTCTTTCAAAACTTTATGAGCTCTATCAAGCACACGCTTAGCATCTGAAAGATATTTTTGTGGCATTATTGGAAGGAGTTGGCAAAGCTCCGGATAGGAATAAGAAATATATTCACTATCTTCCAAAGCATAAAGCTTTCTTCCAGTAAGTTCGTAAATCCTTTGGGCAAGTGGTGGCAAGCTGAGCCAATAATCATAATCTATTGGGCAAACATAAAAGGCTTGCAAACTCCAAATAAAAGGAATGTGAAAATGTAAGTAAATGCTGTCGGCATATTCTCCATTAGGTAGGCTTTCTCCTTTCCAATAAACGCTCCAAAGCGTAAAGCTTCCCCCAATAGCATCAGCTTTCTCTTTCCAATACTCTTTTTTATCCTTAAGATAAAAAACCTCTGCATAGATGCTCGTTTGGCTAATGCGAAGCAAAGATTCCTTTACCAACTTTTTATTCTTCCCTGAATCCTGGATTTTCATG
>Ga0207433_10014217_pt1 | contig 11574 bp, 8 predicted proteins | sample YelNatPaOPGAMG01_FD_187559 | JGI IMG/M metagenome (GOLD analysis project Ga0207433, IMG submission 187559) | Hot spring thermophilic microbial communities from Obsidian Pool, Yellowstone National Park, USA - OP-RAMG-01 (SPAdes) (version 3) | ecosystem: Environmental > Aquatic > Thermal springs >...
TCAGGCCGGCATATAAATCGAGGGACTCTCATCATCAAGGGGCTGTCGGATCATGAGGTTAGCTCCGTTAGAACAGCCTACTTTTCAGCGTGCCCCTCGGATACATTACCCGCTACCCCAGGGGAAGATAGAGATACCGGCGCCGGCTCCTGCGCCATCGGAACCGTCCACCTCCCTCCTGGTCATAGGTCTACCCGCGGGAGGCATGCTGGTGATGATGGGCGCGCTGCTCTATTTCGGCCTTTCCGGAAAGGGGAGCTGGTTCGTCTTGGTCTCCGTCCCCCTCATGCTCTCCTCGGTGCTGGTGAGCTTCATCACCCACTTCCAGCAGAAGAGGAAGTACAGGACCACCCTGGAGAAGAGAGAGAAGAGGTACAACGAGGTGCTGGAAAAGTACGAGGGAAGGCTCAAGGAGGCCTACGACACCCAGCAGGAGACACTGGTCCAAAACTTCCCCAGCCTACTGGGATGCCTCGAGAGGGTTCGCAAGCTGGATAGAAGGTTGTGGGAAAGGGTCCCTGGGGATTCTGATTTCCTCTCCGTGAGGCTGGGCATAGGCGAGGCGCCCCTGTGCGTGGAGTTGAAGGTCCCGGAGCAGGAGGTGGCCATAGAACCCGACCCCCTGGTGATCAAAGCCCAGGGGATAGCCGACAAGTACCGGGTGGTACGCAACATCCCGGTGGTCCTTCACCTGAGGGAGGCGGGCATAGCGGGAATTGCCGGGGGAAGGGAGCAAGCCATAAACGCGGCGAGGGCCGTCATCACGCAGCTGGCCGCCTATCACTCTCCGGACGAGGTCAAGATCGTGGCCGTTTTCCCCCGGGAGGAAAGGCTGGATTGGGCTTGGATGCGGTGGCTTCCCCACGTTTGGTCCGACGACAGGGTGGCCAGGTTTTTGGCCGACGACCGGCAGATGGCGCACGGCGTGCTGTCCAGGCTCTACGAGGTCCTGATCCGCAGGGATCTTCAGAGGTCAGGGTACCGGGAGAAAAGGGAACCGGAACTGCCCAATTTCGTGGTCATCCTCTCCGACCCCGAACTGGTGGAAGACGAACCGGCGCTCCAGCTCCTCCTGTCCAGCGGGCCGGAATTGGGAGTATATACCATCTTCCTCGGTGAAAGCCTGGACGGTTTGCCCAAGGAATGTCGTGTCATAGCCGAGGTGGAGGAGGGCAGGGGGAGGCTGGTGGACACACAGGCGGGCATTATCTACGCCGATTACATCCCGGATATCGTGAACGTGGAGACGGCGGAGATGTTCGCGCGCTCCATGGCCCCCATCAGGTTGAAGGGCGTGGCCAACGTAACGGATATCCCCAAGGAGGTCTCTCTGCTGGACCTGTGGGGCGCGAGGGAGGTGGACGAGTTACGGATAAGGGATCTGTGGAAGAGCAACAAGCCCTTCAAGTCCCTAGCCGTACCCATAGGGATCAAGTCGGGGGGGAAAAGGATAATCTTCGACCTCCATGAGAAAGCCCACGGTCCTCACGGGCTGGTGGCGGGAGCCACAGGCTCGGGGAAGAGCGAATTCCTGCAGAGCCTGATCTGTTCCTTGGCCATCAACTTCCACCCTTACGAAGTAGCCTTCGTGCTCGTGGATTTCAAGGGTGGAGGGATGGCCAATTATTTCCTGGAATTACCTCACCTTGTCGGGGTCATAACCAACCTCGAGGGCGGCTTGGCCAAGAGGGCCCTGACGGCTATCCGCAGCGAGCTCAGGAGAAGGCAGGAGATATTGGGAAAACACGGTTTAAACCATATAGACGCCTACCAGGAGAACTACCGGCAGGGGAAGGTGGGCGAACCCCTCCCGCACCTGATCATAATAATCGACGAGTTCGCCGAGCTGGCCGCCGAACAGCCGGATTTCATGTCCGAACTGGTGAGCGCGGTGAGGGTAGGGAGAAGCCTCGGGGTACACCTGATCCTGGCCACCCAGAAGCCGGCCGGCGTGGTCAGCGAACAGATATGGGGTAACTCGCGCTTCCGGGTATGCCTTCGGGTGGAGCGACCCGAGGACAGCCGTGAGGTCTTGAAGAAGCCTGATGCGGCCCAGATAACCCTACCGGGTCGTGCCTTCCTGCAGGTGGGAAACGACGAGATTTTCGAGCTTTTCCAGTCGGCGTGGAGTGGGGCTGGTTACAAGGGCGTGTCCGCTGAGGGAGACGACGGAAAGATCTACGAGGTGGCCCTGGACGGATCGCGCATAATACACAGCTTGGACCGGGAGGAAAGGGTGGAGCAGTCCAGCATCACCCAGCTCGATGCGGTTGTGAGATACATAAAGTACATCGCTGACCGGGAGGGTATCCAGAGGCTGAAGGGCCCGTGGCTACCTCCCCTTCCCGGAGAGATCTATCTCGACGACATCGTGGAGGCGTTTCCCTACGGGGAGAGGGGAAAGGGTTGGAATGGGAAGGAATGGGAGGAACCCCCGGTTTGGCTCTGCCCCGTGATAGGGAAAGTCGACGACCCCGAGAACCAGAGACAAGACCCGCTGTTCATGGATCTGGGCCGGGAAGGGCACCTCGCGATTTACGGAATCCCCGGTTCAGGGAAGACGACCCTCGTCCAGACCCTCGTGAAGTCCCTCGCTTACTTCTATTCGCCGGAGAGCGTGAACATCTACATCATGGATTTCGGTGGTAGGACCCTATCCCTTTTCAGGGAGCTCCCGCACGTGGGAGACGTCATCTACGAGGAAGAGAGCGAGAAGACCAAGAGCCTCTTCCGTTTTCTGTCCAAGGAACTGGAAAAGCGAAAGCAGGCTTTTTCCCGGCAAGGCGTTAACACCCTTTCCGCGTACCGCGCTGCCACGGGCGAGCGTTTGGCGGCCATCGTGGTCATCCTGGACAACTACGCCAACTTCATGGCCCTCTACCAGGATGAGCTGGAGGATAGCCTGGCGAAGCTCATGCAGGAGGGGGGTAGCGCGGGCATACATTTCGTGCTCACCGCTACCGGACAGGGCCAGATAAGGACCCGGGTCAGCTCCAACGTAAGCCTGGTGTTGGCTTTGGAGCTGGCGGAGGTTAGCGATTACTCGGTGCTGGTGGGAAGGACGTGGGGGTTTTATCCTCCCAATATCCCGGGCAGGGGCTTGGTCAAGGGAACGCCGCCGCTGGAGTTTCAGGCCGCCTTTCCGGCTCGCGGGGACACGGAGTCGGACAGGGCGCGCAGGATCTCCGAGTTCGCCCACGAGGTGGGCGAGAAATGGAAGGGCGTAAGGGCGCCCAAAGTCCCCACCCTACCCGAGAGGCTTTACCTGAGCGAGGTTTTGAGCATAGAAGAGAGGGAGGTAAAGGGAACGACGCCATGCACCCGGATCCCCCTCGGCCTCGACGCCTACGAGTTCGAGCCGTTCTGCGTCGATCTCGAGGAGGGGCCCCATTTCCTAATCGCCGGGCCCACCCAGAGCGGCAAGACCACCCTCCTACAGACCTGGCTTCTCTCCCTCTGCGCTTTGAACACCCCGCAAGCGGTGGGCCTTTTCCTCGTCGATTTCGGCCGGAAAAGCCTCGGCGCTTTGAGCCGTCTGCCCCATACCAGAGCTTACGTGCAGGACAGCGATACGCTGGACGGAGTGGTCCAGGAGCTGGTCGAGGAGATCCGGAGGAGGAAGGATACCTTCGAGGAAGGATCCACGCGGGGTTCGTCGCCCTGGGAGTTGGAGGGAGGTCCCATCCTGGTGTTCGCCCTCGATGATTTCTACCTTTTCTCGGATATGGCTTCCCCTCTGGTCAAAGACGAGCTGGAAAGGTTGATAAAGCGTGAGCGCGGCGCCGGGCTCCATGTGATCATTTCCGGCGCCTCCAGCGACCTTTCCTCTTGTTGGGACGGTTACGTCAAGGCCTTGCTGGAGATGCAGACCGGTTTCCTTCTGGGGAGCACGGCGCACGAGGACCTGAACGTGTTCAAGGCGCGTCTTTCCAGCTCGGAAAGCGGCATGAGCCTACCTCCGGGAATCGGATACTATATAAGGAGAGGAAGGATTAAGCGCATCCAGGCTGCCTTGCCCTCATGGGGAGGAGCCGAACTGGAGGAAACGGTGGCCAGGCTTGTGTCTGAAGGATGAATTGGAGGGAGGAAACGTTTTTCACGGGGAGGTGGATGGATGGCGCGGATTCGGATAAATCCCGAGCAGGTGAGGGCCGTGGCTCGTGAATTCAGGCGCGAGAGCGAGGCGTGCCAGGCGATATTGAACCGCATCCACTCGCAAGTGCACGGTATTCAGTGGGAAGGGATGTCCAAGATCAAGTTCCTCGGCGAGTACGAGCAGTGGCAGGCCAGGATGCGCCAGTACATCAATTCCCTGAACGCCATAGCCGCGCAGCTCGAGCGGGTGGCGGTCCAGTTCGCCAGGGCGGATTACCAGCAGATGTCCTGAGGAAGAGGGATGGTTGTTGGAGGCGCCGAGAAACAGGTTTGGCATCCACCCTCAGTATGAGGGCATTCCTATGATTGATGGGGGCACGTGGAGTTACTCCCGGGGAGAAGGACATGGCGAGAATAGTGGTCAACCCCGATGAGCTCCGGAACCTGGCCCGTTTCATGCGGGGAAGCCTGAGCGCCTTGGAAGCGGGGCAGATGAGATTGAATTCGGCGGTGCTCCGCATGGATTGGGAGGTGAAGGCGAGGTATCCGGTGGAGGCCGAGTGGTACGCCGTACGCGGCAAGGCATGGGCGGCCCTGCAACAAGGTTTTTACCTTGCCTCATCACTGGATTACAAGGCGGAGCGCTTCGAGTGGGCGGACCGCTCGGGGCAAGGTGGACTTCCCGTCGGGATAGATCGTTTCTTTCATTATGGGCCCTACATTTTGCCTGGCATTTTACAAAAGCTATTGGAAATGCGAAGGGAAATGCTGGGGCCTTGCCCGTTTCCTTTTGACATTGGCCCTCTTGGCATAGTTGTTCTCGGCTTGTACCATTCCTTGAAAGAGGACAGGGAGACAAGGAGCGGGTTGCTCAGCCTGTGTTTCGAGGCCCTGGAGGTCCTGGCCCCGGGTATCTCCTCATTGCCGGTGTTGGGATTCGTTTCCTCCACCTTCCTCGATTTCGCGGAGTCGGGCGATCTCAGCGAGCGTTCGCTGAGGATGGCTATCTGCAAGAACGGGGTGGAGGCCGTCGTGGCGCTGAATCCTTACGGGGGAGCCGCATTAGCGGTCAGCGCCGCGGTCCAGGTGGGGGGCAACGTGTGGATAAGGGGAACGGAGGCTTGGGGAAAGGCACTTTGCGTGGAACCCATGCACGATGCGATGATCGAAGAGAGCGCCGATCGCGCTCACCGCGCGCTTTCCAAGCTCGATCTCGGCAATATCACCGGTGACCTTGGAAAAATCCTGAACGATGCTTATTTGGAGCCCCAGGTCGACGCGTGGAGGAAGGCCTTTGAGCACCCGAGCGCCGAGAATTTCGCCAGCGCGGCCTTCACCTCTGCGACCTTTTTAGCCAATCCGGCATATGCAGGATTCAAGGCCTACATGAACCCTAGAACTAGATCCCTTATTTTTGAGGACGTCCGATCGTTGGGTTTCCACGTGATGGATTTTTCGGTCGGGGTTTTCGAAGCGCCCATCCAGTTGGTGAGGCATCAAGTGGTGACGGAGGGGGCAATACTTACCGAGAGGGTCGGGTCCATGCTGCCGCCGGGCTTGAGGGAACGGGTGGTAAGCCAGTGCGACGATTACTTGAAGGCCATAAATGACCCCCGGTGGGAACTACCTACAATGGAGAAGGCTTTCGCCGATTATGAAGAAGCAATAGGCGGTATGCCATAGGCCGTTTTAAAAGGAGGGTTTCATGGTCGAGGAGGGCCGGGAATTCTACGGGATCCGCCTGGGACATGAAGAGCTCGCTTACATGCTCATTCTGATGCGGGCCAAAACGCTGCCCGGCCTGGAGGAAGACCTTCTAAAAGGTCTCGACGACCGACAGAAAGAAGCGGTTTTAGGGGCCAGCGAAAGATCCCTCGTGGCCCGGGGAATCATCCGCATAGAAGAGGGGGAGAACAAGGTAGAGATAGACCCCTTAACGCTGTCCCTCCTGGGGACCTGCGTTTATCCGCAACGCACCTCCTCCCTGACCGTGATGGACAAGGCGGGCAATGTGGATGGAAGGTATTACCACTCAAGGGATTCCTTCCTCGTGGAACATTCCTTTCCCGGGACGGGCGTGCACGAGTTTACCGTTTCAAACAGCGAAAAGGCGATGGAGGAAAGGATCCTCCGTTTTATCGCTCTCGGGGACGACCCGCCTCCGGAAGGCGAGGCCATAACGATCTCCGTGCCGGACGCGGCGGAGGTCCTGGATCAGATGCGCAGAGGAGGGCGAAATGCGCTTAGGGAAATCCTCGTGAACATTGGATTGAGCGAAGAGAAAGCCGACACTTTATACGAATTATTCGATACTTCCGATAAGTGCATCATGGTCAACCGCGTTGACTTCGGACCCTCCCGCGAAGAGCTTCAGGTAAGAGGGGCGGCTTTTTTGAAAAGCCCCGGCGGACTGTGGGCTTTTTACGGGGACGGCGAGGATCCGAGACTTATGCGTGTAGAGCCCTGGCCCGAGAGGAGGGCGAAAGTGGCCGTCCTTGAATACATAACCGGGAATCCAAGCAATCTTAGCACCCGGTGAACGGGTAAAGGTGACATGGAGCCGGTAAGGATAAAACTCAATCCCATCGAGATGACCTTTATCGCCCGCCTGCTCGGAGCGAAGTCGCTGATGTTCATTGGAGATCCCTTCTACGGCTGGCTTTCCGATGAAGTGAAGGAGGCCTGGCAGAGGGCCCGCGAATCCCTGATCGAAAAGGGCATGGCCAGGGAAATCGTCACCACGGGGCAGACCTTGCTCGATGTTCTCCCCGCGAGCGCGGTGGCCGTGTGTGCGGCGCCCAAGGAGACCTTCCTTCTTCTAAGGCGCGACGATGGGGGACTCGAGGAGTTGTGGGTGGCACACTCCACCGCCGGCATAGGCGTTATCCACCGTCTGCCCCGCGACCCCTTGGAAGAACTGGATATAGCGGTCTTCGCCGGCTCCAGGGAAGTAAGGGAGGCCGTGAAGAGCATGGTAAAGATAGAAGGGTCAAAAGATGAGGAACGGAAAACCACTTCCATAAAGCCGGAAGATTTTTGGAGATTCCTCTTGGCAAAAGCGGGGAAAAAGGAGGAGGACCGGGGTGGGGCCGGGAATGGAAGCGAGACCGAGATGGGACAGCTGGTTGGGGAGAGATTCAATCTCTCCCTTCTTCTTAGGCTTGATAGGTCGAAGCGGGAGCATGCTTTGCAGGGCATAGGTTTTCTTATGAGCGGAGGGGTTATTTGGAGCGTGAAGCCGGTACTTGAAGGGGATTCACCGGTATTCGAGGTTACATCGGTGGACGAGGAGGTGGCGGAACGAAATCTGGATGCCTTATTATCGATATGAATGCGGGAGTTCACCAACTCGCGGTGAAGGACAGAGATGGTCAAGGTAATAGTGAGCATATTGTTCGAGGGAGGCAACCAACTCAGGGATTTCGAGGTGCCGAACAACCTTACCATAAGGGAGCTTTTGGAGAAACTCAAGCTCGCGTTCCCGGAAATGAGAAGCCAGGGAGAGGATGTGGGGTTTCAGGTCATCGTGGCCAGCGAGAACCGGGTGCTCGGAAATAACGAGACCCTGTTGGAGGCCGGCATATGGGATGGAGCCATCCTCCTGATCCATCCGTATAAGGTTCTGAAGAGAAGAGAAAAACAGGTGGAGGAAAAACCAAGCCCCCTTCTGGGATGGAAGGCGCTGAACACTTTTTACGGGGCGCAGAAGCCCTCTAGGTCCAGGAGCTCGACGAAATTCGTCTGGAAAAGGCTGGATTAAGATACAACAATAAATGGCCAAGATGGGGTTAAAAGATAAAGGTTTAAGCTAACGTACAGGTTAAAATCTGTGGGCAGACAATCAACGGGAGGCCGAAACGGGGGCATGCACCATTAAATGGTTGCGGAAGATCGGAATTTGTTATATATAATTATCGTGAATTTGGGCTAATGCGGAGGGTGGTAGATGAAAATCGTCGTTAACCCCGATGATTTAAAAAAGCTGGCCTCCTCCTTTTCCGCCGAGGCCGACAGGATGGCGAGTATAGACCACAGGTTACGTTCCCTCGTAGCGGGCCTCGATTGGGAAACCCGCCAAAAAACCAACGTTGACAAAATGCTTGGAGCACTGGGAAAAGAATCTTGGAAACTTATAAATACTAGTGAAGTCTTATCTAATTACCTATCTGAGAAAGCGGTAAAATTTAAAGAAATTGATAATGCTTCTTTTTCTATAATTAATAAAGGTGTAGTTTATCTTAATGCCGTTTATTCTTTCCCTTTAATGACGATTCAAGAATTTATGGGGGCCCTAGGGTCATCACACAAAGGGGACCAAAATTTTACTCCTCCTTATCTTATGTGTAATTTAAAGAATCTTGTACAAAAGAATTCGCTCAATATCAAGCATATATCGATGGCTTCTTTCGCTATATTTCCTAATATTAGTCGCGGACATGCCAAGCTATTTATAGATTGGTTATTTTCGGTAGCAACAAAATTCTTACCATTTCCAGTTAAAGAAATAATACAATTAGAAAAATGGTTTATAGAACATCCTTATGATGTAGAGATTATAAAAGAGAATCGCAAAATAACAAGACAGTTAGAAGAAGATTTAAAGAATAAGGATGTCAATGAAGCATTAGATAATTATTTTAAGAATAGAGAGAGATTAGAAAAACTTGATCGCTTGAAGCAGGAATATGAAAATAATTAAATATTAGTATGAATGGAGAATAGCAGATTTATAATTGTATATTATGGAAAGCGGAAAAGTGATAATGCTAAATGCGATAGAAGCCGCGTATTTAGCTTCTATACTTGGTGCCGATTTTATAATTGGCATTGGTGATCCATTTTATGGAATGCTTAGAACAGATATAGATAGAGCATTATTAGATGCTCAAAAATCTTTAATAAAAAAGGGATTCATTAGAATTGTAGATGGGCAAATTTTGGAGATAGACATATGTATAATTGGGCTAATCAATACAATGATAATGCCCCAATTGAACGTGCTAGTGTTTAGAAATGATAAAGAGGTAAAAGACAGAGAAATCGTTTTTCACTTTAAAAAAGGAATGTGTTTGATGCATTCCTTGCCAAAAGAGTATAAAGAGGAGATTGCTTTTGAGCTAATAGATTCTAAAGAATTGGCGATTAACAAAATAGCGAATCAAATACCATTTTTAGGATATAAAAATGGTGAAGAAATCAATTTGCAATTTAATAAACGAAAATTATGGGAAAACTATAATCGTGGCAGAACAGAATATATCGAAGATAACTTAGAAAATAATGGGAGCAACTATATTAGTCAAGAAAATATTATAGGAAATATATTAAGAAACGAGGAATATTTCAGCGTAATGGCGTTAAGATTATTAAATAATGAATGGATTATAAAATGCTATATATATAAATTATTTAAAAATAAACTATGGAAAATTGAGATAGATTTTGATCACAAAATCGAAAATGCGAAAATAGTAAGCACTAGTTCTAGCAAGACTGTAAAAGAAATTATTGAAATGATAGAAAATTTAATTAGCGTATCTTAATATCTATAGAGTGCCCTAAACAGTTTTCCCGCTTATTTGCCGTATGTTGCAAATTTTAATAGTAAAATCTAAGAACCCGGTTGCTGAAGGGGTGGAAAATGAAAAGGGGGTACAAGTTCGCGATTACTTTAATAGTCGTGCTCGCTTTCCTTAACGCAATGTCCGTGGATAAAGCGGGATCTGAAACCGGAGATGTGCTGTGGAGCAGCGGGGGAGTCAAGGCCTGCTATTCCGAAGCGGGACAAAGCGTGGCTTCTCTCGTGCCCGATGATAAAGGTGGGGCATTCATATTTTGGTATGACAACAGATCGGGGGTAAATAACATTTACGCTCAAAGGATAAACGATAAGGGGAACCTTGCCTGGCAGAGAGATGGGGTGGCAATAAGAGTCACCACAAGCAGTACCGCCTATGCGCGAGCCGTGAAGGATGGTGCGGGTGGTGCGATAATCGCCTGGGAGGACGGAAGAAACGGTAACCCCGATGTCTTTGCGCAAAGAATTGACGCCGCGGGGAACATAAAATGGCAAAAAAACGGCGTGCCCGTTGCTGTGCTCGGCGACATGCAAGGAACGATAAACGTGGTGAGGGATAATGCGGGGGGTGCCATAATTGTATGGCATGATTATAGAAACGGTAACTGGGACATATATGCTCAGAGGATTAACGAGAGCGGAAGTCCCTTATGGTCGGTAAACGGGATACCTGTGGTTTCTCTGGGGAGTACGCAGCTTTTCTTTATTGAGTCAGGCACGTATTCGACGCGCTTTGCCACCCCCGACGGAAAGGGTGGGTGCATAGTCTGTTGGTACGATAACAGGAACGGCAGGTGGGATCTTTATGCTCAACGCCTCAACCCCAGCGGCGTGAAGTTGTGGAGCGCTGACGGGGTTCCCGTGTGCGTGAATACCGTACCCAAGAAGCTTAGGCCGCAGGCCGTGAGTGACGGGAACGGGGGAGCGCTCATCGCCTATGAAGAGAGTAACAACGATGGCAATGAGGATTTATACCTGGTGAAGCTGAGTGACACGGGAAACGCCACCTGGAGGGTAGCCGTTTGCAGGGCGTCGGGCGCGAGCATACAGGCGAATGTGGCAAGTGACGGCGATGGGGGTGCGGTTTTGGTTTGGATGGATAATCGTTCGGGGAACTACGATATATACGCGCAGAAAGTCGATAAGAACGGCAATGTCCTTTGGGCGGAAAACGGCATACCGGTGGTAATGGCGGAAGGAGGGCAGATATTCCCACAGATCGTGCCTGGCAAGGGCGGAGAATTTATAATCTCCTATATCGATAACCCGAACAATGCCGCTTACGTGCAAAAACTGGATGATAAAGGCAGGAAACTTTGGGGTTCGAAAGGGCTGAAGGTTTCGGGGAACAGTGTTTTGGAGAACTCCGCAGCCATAGGCTGCACGTCCGACTCGGGATCGGCCATATTCGCCTGGACCGACAAGCGCGACGGCAACAATGACGTGTACGCTCAAAAGGTGGGCGTGTATGCCCCCACCCTATACTTCGCCGAGGGGTGCACATACCCAGGTTTCTACACCTTCCTCTGCCTGTCCAACCCCAACGACTATGGGGTGAACGTTACCGTCACCTATATGTTGAAGGACGGGAGCACCAAAACCCAAAACCTCAACCTGCCCGCGAAATGCCGTGCCAGCGTGAACGCAGAGGGGATGGTGGGGGCGGGAAAGGAGTTCTCCATCAAAGTGACCCCCAAGGAGGGCATGGTGGTGGCCGAACGCCCCATGTACTTCAACTACGGTGGATCGTGGCCTGGCGGGACCTGCGTCATGGGAAGCCCCACCCCCTCCAAGACCTTTTACTTCGCCGAGGGCTGCACCCGCCCCGGATTCAACACCTACCTGTGTTTGTCCAATCCCAACGCCTCCCCGGCCACCGTGGACATTTACTACTATTGCGG
>Ga0207433_10014218_pt1 | contig 11574 bp, 10 predicted proteins | sample YelNatPaOPGAMG01_FD_187559 | JGI IMG/M metagenome (GOLD analysis project Ga0207433, IMG submission 187559) | Hot spring thermophilic microbial communities from Obsidian Pool, Yellowstone National Park, USA - OP-RAMG-01 (SPAdes) (version 3) | ecosystem: Environmental > Aquatic > Thermal springs...
TTTTCAGTGAATTTGTGTATCACGGTGCGTCATCGCAGCAGATGAAATCTTTATTTTTTCTAAAATCAAGATCAAAAGGAGGTTATCATGCAATAATGTTGTACATTTGAACAGAAATCAGATCAAAATGGAGAATAGATGGATTGGTATGATACATTTCCATTTTCTTTTTTGGCGGTTGAAACTATTTATTTACAATTAATTATTAATACGAATCGAATGAAGAAAATGTTTTTTTTATTGGCAAGCGCTTTTCCGGTGTTATTGGCGGCTCAGTCTCTTTCTTTTACCGTCAATGGGAATGTTGACCATTTAAATGCTCCTGCAAAAGCATATTTGACGTATCGAACGAGTGTCAAAACAGTGATTGATACAGCAGACATTGTTCAAGGAGTTTTTCATTTTAACGGTAAATTAGATGAACCAACGCAAGCTTATTTGCTCATTGATCATGATGGTACCGGTGTGAAACGATCAGGCAATGATATGTTGCCTCTTTATCTGGAAGCGGGAATCATTAAAGTGACTTCTCCTGACTCCATAAGTAACGCAATCATTACCGGATCTGAGTTGAATAACCTCAATCAGAATTTATTAAATGAGTTGAAACCCATTGAAGCCAAACAGAAAGCGTTGTATGCCAGGTATAAGGCTGCCACACCTGAACAACAGCAGTCGAAACAATTTATTAGTCAAATTGAGGATGAGTTTAATGCACTGGACGTTGAGCAAAAAGCAACCATAAAAAAATTCATTCAGACACATCCTGAATCACTCGTCAGCCTTGATGCATTGAAAAGTTTAGGTGGTTATACTCCCGATTATAATGAAATAGCTCCGCTTTTTGCTTCGTTATCGGATAAAGTGAAAAATACGCAGGCAGGAAAAGCCTATGGAGAAATGCTTAATCAATTAAAAACGGTAGCTGTTGGCTCGATGGCACCTGACTTTACTCAAAACGACACATTGGGACATCCGGTTAAACTATCCGATTTCCGTGGAAAATATGTGTTGTTGGACTTTTGGGCTTCGTGGTGCGGCCCTTGTCGGCGTGAAAATCCTAATGTTGTGAAAGTTTACAATGAGTTTAAAAATAAAAACTTCACCATTTTAAGTGTTTCCCTTGATAATGAAAATGGTCGTCAGGCGTGGCTGGATGCCATTCACCATGATGGCTTGACATGGACACAGGTTTCTGATTTGCAATATTGGAATAATGCGGCTGCTCAATTGTATCAGGTGCGTTCTATTCCTCAAAACTTTTTAATTGATCCTCAAGGAAAAATTATAGCCAAAGATTTGCGAGGTGATGCCTTGTACGATAAATTAGTTCAGATTTTCGGAACTCCTTCAAAATAAATAGATGATTAATCATTTTTTTACACACAACCATGAGGCGATGACCTTGTGGTTGTGTTTTTTTTATTTTCAGGATAGGAGTGTGGTTGGAACTTCCTTTTGTTAAAAATGAGGTTATTTGTTTGATTTTCGTTCGAAGCAACGTATCTTTACGATGTAGGAACGCCAAAATCATTTTTTTTGTTTGAGAAAACGTTGTTTTTGATCGGTCGTCGATTCATTTGAAGAATTGTTTCTTTCAAGCATCTTTTGTGGTCAAATGGTTTTCCTGCTATAAATCATCGGATGAACAGTCCTAAAAAATAATTCACGCTTCGGCGTCTTATTATTTGGCGAGTCTCATCCATCCATTGTCCAAAAAAATAAAAATAAACGGATGAAACGAGCATATAAATTTCTTACATTCAAGAATATGAGAATAGTTGATATGCGAGTTCCATACGACCTTTAAAAACAAATTATTCACGTATGAAACGAGCCATAAAATAGCTCATGCTTAAGAGAATGTTTATTGGCGAGTTACATACATCCTTAATGTTAAAAATAAAAATAAACGTATGAAAACCAACTTATTAATAGCATCAGGTTTTGCTTTGTTGAGTTTCTTTCAAGCTCATGCACAATCCGGTTCAGCACCTGGAGCATTTTATCAGTTCAAAGCTACTTTGCTTGATGGCAAAGAAGTGAGTATGAAAAATTACGAAGGGAAAGTGGTGTTGATTGTCAATACGGCCAGTAAATGCGGGTTTACTCCTCAATATGAAGGACTTGAAGCATTGTATAAAAAATATGCCGATCAAGGCTTTGTTATTTTAGGATTTCCATGCAATCAATTTGCCAATCAGGAACCCGGCAATGCTCAAGAAATTGCAACTTTCTGTCGCTCTACGTACGATGTAACGTTTCCGATGTTTCAGAAGATTGATGTAAATGGTAAAAATGCAACTCCTCTTTACAAATGGTTAAAGAATGTGTTGCCCGGAACCATGGGAAATGCCATCAAGTGGAATTTTACTAAATTTTTGTTGGATCGGCATGGTAATCCTGTAAAACGCTATGGGCCACCTGTGAAACCCGAAGCCATTGCCAACGATATTGAGTCGTTGTTGGCAGCCCATTGATACAGTTTTTGTGTTGATTCGATTTGAGTTGTCTTAAAAACCGATTTAACGCTCATTGTTAAAATGAACGAACGGATAGATTGCTTGCAGTCGTCTGATTCGTTCTTTTGTTTTTTGTTGAAACAGTTGATCGGCTTCTGAGTCGGGACGAAAAGAGCGATGATTTAAAGCCTTTTGAATAGCGTTAATTTCGTTCAAAATAGGTTTTGCCTGTTCATCAATGACTGCTTGCAAAACTTTTTCCCAAATGAATTCGATGGCTAACGGACTTGGATGTAGCATGTCATCAGCATAAAATCGATAATCGCGCAATTCATCCATCATAATTTCGTAAGCCGGAAAGTAGTGTACAAAAGGGAATGTTTGTTGCAATTGCTCAATGGTTAATAGCAAGGTGGCTTTGCTAATCTGATTTTCGTGAGCGCCATCTTTCCAATGTCGAATTGGGCTGACGGTAAAAATCCATTGCAATGCCGGATTTGTTTGATGCCATTCTGTGAGCAACGAAACAAATGAAGAAACAATCTCAGATTGACTTAATTGTTGTTTTACAAAATGGGTTTCGGGCATTTTATGACAATTGGCGACAAGATGTCCTGTGCTTGCTTCTCGGTAAACTGAGGTTGTTCCAAACGTGACAAGAATCCATTTTGCATTTTTCAATCGATTTGCTCCTTCGGTTAATTCCTCATTGATGGATTCTACCGTTTCTGTTTTTGAAATACGTGAAAAACGGCTGTGATGTGAGAAACTATGCCAAAGTCCTTGATGATAAAACAGATCGTCCGTTGTGAACGGTTTTGGATGCATCAACTTTTGGAGGGCTTGATGAATGGAGGCGGGATTGTATAACGTGCCAAATGGATTGATGGTGGTCTGAAATCCGGCATCCTGAAATTTTTTCCCTATATTTTCAACAAAACAAGATCCGATGAACAACAATTCATCTTCAAAGTGGATGAGAGGCTCCATCTTTCTGATTGTTATTTCAGTGCGAAAATTCATGCCAATGCTTTCTTGTTAAACTAATGAACCCTGTTAATACATTTATCCTTTTGAATTTTTTGCTATGAAATGCAATCTTCTACTTCCAAAGAGTTCGAGTGACCTTCCGGTTCAACATGAATGGTCACATGCGTCTTAAATCGAACCGATTTCCTGATTTGCTTTTCAATGCGATCAGCAATATCGTGAGCTGTCTGAATGGATTGTTCGGGTGGCACATGAATGGAAACGCCAACAAAAATATCACCTCCGGAAGAACGAACTTTGAGATCATGAAAGCCTGTGATTTCATGATTTTGGCCTAATACTTTGATGATTTGGTCTTCAACATCTTTAGGCGATTTATCTAAAAGTGAATCAACGGCGCGTTTTGCTAATCGAAGTGAAATGACAATGACAATAACGGCTACAAAAAGACCGGCAATCGAATCGGTAGCTTTGAATCCCAATTGAGCGCCGATTAAACCGATCAGCACAACCAATGAACTTAAAATATCCGACGAAAAGTGCAAAGCATCGGCTTCCAGCGCTTGACTGTTGAATTTTTTTGCGACTCGTTTCAATGAAATGGATCGGGTAATGTCAATGCCAATGGCCACGATAACCACGGTGTAACTCCAATAAGTGACGGTGAGTTGAAATGAAGGATGCATCAAACGGTGAATGGCTTCATAAATAATCCAGCTACAGGTCATTAGCAATAATCCTGCTTCGATCAAGGCCGAAAAGTTTTCAATTTTTCCGTGCCCGTAATGGTGTTCTCTGTCTGCCGGTTTATCGGAGATGTTGACCGCAGTCAGTGTGATGATGGCTGCTATGAGATCCAGTCCGGAGTGTAATGCTTCCGACAAGATCCCCAAACTGTTGGTGGCTAACCCGACAATGAGCTTAAAAATGGTCAGAAACAGGGCGGCGGCAACCGAAAAAATGGAAACTTTAATTTTTTCTGTAGTCATGTTGGTCTGATGATAGCAAGCTTTCGATGCTTTTTTTGGCAAATTTACAGATGATGTAACAAAAATAAATGGGTATCTGGAACGATATTGCTCGATGAGTTTTCTTTTGAAACAGCGACTGACCATTTATTCATCATGAACAAATGGTCAGCCTGCTTTTATATTTATGCTCTTTTTTAGCTTGGAAAATTCAATCCATATTCAATGTTAAATGGATTCCAACAAGGCTGTCAATAATTTCCAAAAGCGTTGGGTGGAATGAATATCCAACCGCTCCGAAGGCGAATGAACGCCTCGAATGGTAGGTCCAAATGAAACCATGTCCCAATGAGGATATTTTTGAAGAAACAATCCGCATTCCAATCCTGCGTGAATAGCACGAACGTGTGGTTTTTCACCAAAAAGTTTTTGGTATGTTTCCACAGTCAATGCAACAATGGGCGAGTTTGGATTGGGTTCCCAACCTGGATAACCATCGCTGTGTTGTACGGATGCTCCGGCTAACGTAAAGACGCTTTCGACCATCGACGCTACATCGTGTTTGGCTGAATCGATGGCGCTTCGTTGGCTGGTCGTGATGATTATTTCTTTTTGATTCATTTTGATGGATGCTAAATTGGTTGATGTCTCCACTAATCCGGGAATGGCATCACTCATGCGCATCACTCCGTGAGGACAAGCATACAAAGCATTCAAAAGGGCATGTTGACTTGCTTCGTCAATGACATGTTGAGGTGTTGTTTCTGAATTTAATTCAAATTGCATGGTTGGCTCCTTGTGTCCTAGTTCATTTTCGATGGTGGCAGCAAAAAGATTAAAATCAACCCGCAAAGTTTCTTTGAAAGCATTTGGAACGCCGATTGTAGCTTTTGCTTCTCGTGGAATGGCATTGCGCAAATTGCCTCCGTTGATTTCGGCTATTCGCAAGGCTGTTTTCTTGGTTTCCTGCCATAAAAATCGATTCAAAATTTTATTGGCATTGCCATATCCTTTGTCAATATCATCTCCTGAATGTCCGCCTGTAAGTCCCTTGACCTCAACGTTGCACCAGAAATAATTGGCAGGGATCTGTTCGGCACGATAGGGCAAAAAGGCTAACGTATCCACGCCTCCTGCACAACCGATAAAAAGTTCTCCGTCGTCTTCCGAGTCCAAGTTTAACAAAATGTTACCTTGCAGCATATTGGGTTTCAAAGCTGCTGCTCCCGTTAATCCTGTTTCTTCGTCAACGGTAAACAGACATTCAAGCGGCCCGTGAGCAATGTTGTCGGAGGCTAATACGGCTAATGATGCTGCCATGCCAATGCCATTATCTGCTCCTAGTGTGGTTCCTTTTGCTTTTACCCAATGGTCTTCAATGTACACTTCAATCGGATCATGATCAAAATCATGCTGCACATCGTTGTTCTTTTCACACACCATGTCCATGTGTGATTGCAGAATCACTGTTGGCTTATTTTCTTTCCCTTTCGTCGCTTTTTTGCGAATCACCACATTGCCGGCTTCGTCGGTCTCGGTTTCCAATCCCAGACTTTTTCCGGTTTGTTGAAGATAAGCAACGATTTTTGATTCTCTTTTTGATGGACGAGGTACTTGACGAATTTCGTCGAAGTACTTCCATACCAATGCGGGTTCTAATTGATTAAAAGGATTCATGATTGTTAATTTTTTTGAGTAAGGGATCAGGCAATGTCGTTTTTCAATAGAAGAATCAATCCGATAACAGGTTTGTTACCAATTGATTTCCAACCTTAAAAAATGAGCATTGCCGGTTGATTGATAAATGAATTTCCTTGCAACAAATATACAGTTTTATGTTGGGAACAAGAGAAGTTGATCTAAAAGAATTGGGAACAGGATGAAATTATTTCCATTGGTAATACGTTTTTTTTCTAAACAATTGAATGTAAAGATTTACCAAAGGAAGATAAAGATCAAAAAGCAGAAGAAGGATGTAAAATGAACGCTCGTTCCACAGTTTAGCTATTTTATTGATGGTGTAGCATTGAATGGCATACCGTGTCAAAAACAATGCGATAGCAATCAATTTCAATAACATAGGGCTGATGGCCAGGATGGCAATAAAGAAAGCATAAAAGAGTCCTCTCGACAGAACTTCCGTTCCCAACATCAACAAGCTGTGGCCTTTGTAATATTTGGCTGTGGACAAGTGTCTTTCTTTTTGACGAAACCATGACTGAAAATTGTCTTTTGGAACCGACCAAGTGACGCTTTCACTGGATATTTCAACGCGAGTGTTGAATTCATTGGCATGACTGTTGACAAATAAATCGTCATCCCCTGATTGAAGTTTTAAGAATTTTGAGAATCCCTTTTCACGGTTAAATGTTTCTTTGCGATACGCCATATTTCGACCTACTCCCATGTACGGATGTCCGTTTAATGCATATCCCAACGATTGAATTCCAATCAACAAGGTGTCAAATGTAATGAGTTTACTGATCCATCCTTTTGTTTTTTGATATCCTCCGTAACCAATCACAAATTCGGTGCCTTGTGTGAAGTTTCGAACCATGGAGCTGATCCAATGGTTGCTTGCAGGCCGGCAATCGGCATCAGTGAATAAAAGTAAGTCGTATTTTGCTGCTTTGATGCCAATGGTAATGCCTAATTTTTTGGTACTGATTACGTTGGCCGATGCAGGGACAAACGTATGATAAAGGTGAGGATATTTTTTTGAGAAGTTTCGCAACAGTTCATCAGTGGCATCGGTCGATCCGTCGTTGACGATAATGACTTCATATTGAGGATAATCTTGTTCTAAAATCGACGGAAGAAATTGCTTCAGATGTTCCGACTCGTTGCGGGAACAAATAATGACCGATACGGGAGGTTGTGAATCAAGAAATGGGACAATCCCTTTTTTTTGCTTTCGGGCATATCTCAAAATGGATTGAAAATGATAGAGATAATAAAAAAGTTGAATGCCCAAAACAATGACAAAACAAGCTAACAAAAGCTGATCTACTGTTTGCCACTGTTCATTCAAATTAAAGTCCATTTTCTGTTTGTTGGCTAAAACTTATTCTGCATAGAAAACTCCGGGTAATTTTCGCAAGTTGTATTGAGAAGCCATGATTTCGCCATAAGCTCCTGCCGAGCGAATAGCAATGTAATCGCCTCGTTTTGTTTCGTTGAGCAATCGTTCTGTCCCGAATGTGTCGGATGATTCGCAAATGGGGCCAACGACGTCATAGGTTGTTAGCGGGGCATCGGATGAGATGTTTTCAATGTGATGATATGCTTGATATAAAGCTGGACGGATCAAGTCAGTCATGCCGGCATCCAGAATGACAAATTGTTTCGTAGCTCCTTCTTTGACATACAATGTTTTGGATATCAAAGTTCCACATGGTGCCACAATGGAGCGTCCCAATTCAAAATGCAATTGTTGTTGAGGACGTAGCTTCAGATGGTGGTGAAAGACTTTGAAATAGGATTCAAAATCAGCGATCGGAATGTGATTGGGATGTTCATAATTAATGCCCAATCCACCTCCAACGTTGATATGTTGCAGGATCATTCCTTTTGATTCAAAAAAGTCTTGAATTTCATTGACCCGAACACATAAATTTTGAAATGGAACCATGTCGGTGATTTGCGATCCAATGTGAAAGTGAATGCCGATAATACGGATGTTTTTTAATTTTGGCAGCAAAGCAAGTACTTTGTCCATGTCCTGCATGTTGAAGCCAAATTTGTTCTCGTTCAATCCCGTGGTTATGTAGTGATGCGTATGAGCGTCCACATTGGGATTGATGCGAATAGCTACCGATGCTGTTTTGTTTTGTGCCAATGCCAATTGATTGATCACTTCCAATTCGGGGATCGACTCTGCGTTAAAGCCTAAGATGTTGTTTTCAAGCCCTGTGTTGATTTCCCAGTCGGCTTTTCCGACACCGGCAAAAACAATTTTGTTGGCAGCAAATCCTGCTTCTAAAGCTGCTTTTATTTCTCCTCCGCTGACACAATCAGCGCCAAGTCCGGCTTGTGCTATTTCTTGCAGCAGCCGTTTGTTGGCATTGGCTTTAATGGCATAATGAACCTGATACTGATATTCTTTGGCTAACGTCGTGACAAGGTTCAATGTTTGCCTGAGTAATCTCAGATCATAAAAGTAGAACGGAGTTTCTGTTTCTTTGAATTGTTCGATCGGGAAATGTCCTTTTATCATAGTTGGATGTTGTTCGGAAATGATAAGTTGAAATGAATTTAACAAAATTCAATCACATTGATTTCCATGGGAATGATCATTTTGTTATGGCGTTTCATGAGCGCTTCATGGAAATCAATTGATCATATGAAAATGGTTTGCAACGCCTGCAATGCTTTTTGTTTGTCTTCTTTATGAATCAGGAATGAAATGTTGTAGTTGCTTCCGCCGTAGCTGACCATCCGGATAGGAACCTCTTTGAGGGCATTCACTACCAGCGCTTGCAATCCGGTGTATTCATAATATAAATCACCGACTACACAGATGATCACCATGTCATGATCGACGGTTACCGTCCCTAATTTTTTGAGGTCATTGACAATTTCTTCCAAGTGTTTTTCTTTATCGATGGTGACCGAAACGCCCACTTCGGAAGTGGTCACCATGTCGATAGAAGTTTGGTAACTTTCAAAGATTTCGAATACTTTACGCAAAAAGCCATACGCTAACAGCATGCGTCCTGATTTGATGCGAATGGCGGTGATGCCATCTTTGGCGGCAACGGCTTTCACTTTTCCATGTTCTGTTTCGTTGGAAATGAGGGTTCCGAGCGCTGACGGATCCATGGTGTTGAGTAAACGAACGGGAATATTGCTGAGTTTTGCCGGTAGAACACAGGTTGGATGAAGAATTTTTGCCCCGAAATAGGCTAATTCAGCAGCTTCTTCAAAATGAAGATTGCGAACCGGCCGTGTGTTGGGAACGAATCGAGGATCATTGTTATGCATTCCGTCGATATCGGTCCATATTTGCACTTCGTCAGCATCCAATGCCGCCCCCAGCAAAGAGGCGGTGTAATCGCTGCCACCACGTTGTAAATTGTCAATTTCGCCGTAGAAGTTTCGGCAGATGTAGCCTTGTGTAATGTAAATCTCGGCGTCAGGATGAAGTTCCAATTGCTTGTGAATATTTTCACGAATAAAGGCATTGTCCGGTTCTCCGTTTTTGTCTGTTTTGACAAATTCAAGTGCATTGAGAAGAACTGACTTAACGCCTAATTCTTTCAGATACAAATGCATCATCATGGTCGAAAGCATCTCGCCTTGAGCCAGAATGATTTTTTCTTCAAAAATGGTAAAAATGCTTTTTGAGAACGTGCGAATATAATTGAAGTGCTTCTTTAATTCGGTTTCAGCTTCCTGCCAAATTTCGGGTTTGGAATAAAGCTCACCAATGGTTTGGAAGTACTTTTTTTCGAGAGAGTTAACAACTTCTAATGCACCAACCGGATTTTTTTTGTAGAAATAATCGGCAATTTCTACTAATGTGTTGGTTGTTCCGGACATGGCTGAAAGCACGACCATGTTTTGATTTCCGTCACACATAAGTTTGGCGACATCTTTCATCCGTTGCGCTGAACCAACAGACGTACCGCCGAATTTTAATACCTTCATTTTCTGAAAAATAGAATTTGTAAAACTGCGTATGTTTTTGTTGCAAATATAGCCTTTTTCGCTCATTTTTTGGTGTTCAGAAAAAAAATAGTAGCTTAAGGCTTACGGGACGCTTGTTGTGACCTATCGGATGGTTGTCAATGCTTCTCCGATGCGTTTGAGTGCTGCGTGAATGATCGAGCGCGGTGCACCAACATTCATGCGTTGATGGCCTGTGCCTCCCGGTCCGAATGTGTGACCTTCGTTCATCCCGACTTTTGCTTTTTCCACCATGCATCGTCTGAGTTCTTGGTCGGAAAGTGACAAATTGGAAAAATCGATCCAGACCAAGAAAGAGGCTTCGGGCATCATGGCGCTCACGAATGGTGCTTCTTTTTCAAAAAAAGAAACGACTTCGGCAGCATTGGTTTCAACATAGCGAATCATTTGATCCAGCCATTCATCTCCCTGTCTGAATGCAGCCTCCATGGCTTCATAGGCAAAGAGATTCCCATGTAAATCAAATTGTGCGATCGTTTTGTGGAATCGACGAAAATGTTGCTCATTGGGAATGATGGAAAAAGATCCGATTATGCCAGGAATGTTAAAGGCTTTGCTGGGTGACATGAACGTGACGCTATTGGTTGCCGCTGCTTCCGAAACGCTGGCAAAAGGCGTGTGTTGAAAAGCGGGAAATGTCATGTCGGCATGAATTTCATCGGAAATAACCATGACTCCCTTTTGCAGACAAAGATCGGCTAATGCCGACAGCGTGTGACGATCCCAAACGCGTCCACCCGGATTGTGCGGATTTGAAAGGATGAGCATGGTCGTTTGTTCGTCCATTTGGGAGGCAAGATGTTCTAAATCCATTTCAAATTGGCCATTATGGATTTGAAGCGGGTTCCAAACCACCTGGCGTCCGTTTAATGCCGGCGAAGTGAAAAATGGCGGATAAACTGGGGGTTGGACAATGATCTTATCTCCCGGTTTGGTAAATGTGTGAATGGCCAAATCGATGCCGGTGACAATGCCGGGAACAAAATCGGTCCATTCTGCTTTCACTTCCCATCGATGACGTCGTTTAGTCCATTGACAAAATGATTCTGTGAGGGAATCAGGCATTAATGTATAGCCAAAAATGGGATGTTCACATCTTTTTTTTATGGCTTCGACAATAAAGTCGGGGGTGCGGAAGTCCAAATCAGCAACCCACATGGGAGTAATTTCTTTCGTGCCAAACATCGGCTGGCTTAAATCGTATTTTACGCTGTTGGTGTTGTGTCTGTCAATGATTTCGTCAAAATAATAGTGCATGGGATTGATTTATAAGTGTTTTTCCGGTTGAATGCCTTCCCTCAAACCGATCAAAGAAAAGAGATTAACCCAATTTAAAAGATCGTTTAGAGGTTTTATTTTTTGTGCATAAAAATACTCAAAAATTCATTCAGGTGATGAAGATCTGTTATTTTTACGATTGTATTCATTTGTTCTATTGAGTAATAGGAGAATAATGAAGTTTAAAT
>Ga0207433_10014227_pt1 | contig 11570 bp, 10 predicted proteins | sample YelNatPaOPGAMG01_FD_187559 | JGI IMG/M metagenome (GOLD analysis project Ga0207433, IMG submission 187559) | Hot spring thermophilic microbial communities from Obsidian Pool, Yellowstone National Park, USA - OP-RAMG-01 (SPAdes) (version 3) | ecosystem: Environmental > Aquatic > Thermal springs...
AATTACGAGGAGCCACGAAGGCCCTTTGTCGCAAGAAGCGGCCTTGTGGCTCTTTTTGTTTTCTCAGAGAACTGGGAGCTTGGGGACCCCTCTATGGGTTCATTTCGGATTTGGGAGGTGAAGAGATGGCGAAGCCACTTAGAGGGAAGGCCTTGTGGGGGATCGTCGCTGCGGGTGTTTTATTGACCTCTGGCCTTTGCGAGGCGGAAGAGGTGGCCTTGGAAGAGGTTGTGGTTGTCGCAACACCCATAACCGAGGGCAATACGGTGAATCGCTATGGGGGCCAGGTGACCGTTGTGAGCGAGGAGCAGATCTCGGACCTCAATGCCCAGGATCTGCCCTCGGCCCTTCGGATGACGCCTGGTGTCGTTATTTCTCGACACAATCCTGTTGGGAGCTTCGGGGGCGGAGCTGGGGGCTCCATTTTCATACGTTCCATGGGCTCATCGAGGCCTGGTGCTGAGATCCAGACCCTTTTCGATGGAGTTCCCAAGGTAGTGGGAGTGTGGACTCACCCATTGATGGACGTCTTGAGCATCGACCCCATCTCCAGGATCGAAGTGTTCAAGGGCGCCCAACCCCTATACTTCGGTAACATGGGCTTCGCTGCAGTGGATCTCATCCCCAAGAGGATGACCCAGGAGGGTTTTACCTCCAGGATCATGGGAGCATACGGGACTTTCAACACCAAGATAGAGGTGGCAGAACATGGAGGAAAGATAGACGGTCTCGACTATTACTTGGTCCAGAGCTATCGCCGTTCCGATGGCCACAGGGATAAGGCTGATGGAGAGCTCCAGGAGTACTTTGGCCGGATGGGCTACGAGTTGGGAAGTAACTGGGACGTGAGTGCCACCTTCAACAGGACCGACAACTGGGCAAGGGATCCAGGCCCTGTTGGGAGGCCAATGGAGGCTCAGGGGAGGTTCAATGTGGATGATTACCTGGGCATCGTGACCATCTCCAACAAATATTCCGTGGCAGAAGGGCATCTTAAGCTCTACATAAACGATGGCCATATAGACTGGGCTGATCAGAGGGACCGATTGGGCCGTCTTTTCGATACCTTGACCGACTATCAGACCTACGGCTTGAGGGCCAGGGAGACCTGGAGATTGTGGCCAGGTGGAGAGATCCTCTCGGGAGTGGACCTGGACTACCTCGGTGGCAGGGTCAGACAGGTGGGCCCATTGACCCTCTTGGAGAGGGATAGGGAGACCTTCAGGATCTGGTCCCCTTACCTGGGGGTGAACCAGAAGGTGGAGTTGGGGGAAGGGTGGAGTTGGATACCTTCAGCGGGCTTCAGGTATTTCACCCACAGCGATTTCTCCGACGAGTTCGCTCCCCAGGTAGGCATGGTCCTTCAGTGGGAAAAATTGCTTCAGTTTCACGCCATGGCATCGCGGGGCGTGAACTATCCTGGAGTGAATGTCGTTGTGTCTTCCGATCTTTTTTGGGGTGGAAACAAGCTTTGGAAGAATCTCAAGGCGGAGAAGGTGGATCATGTGGAGTTGGGGCTAGCCATTCAACTCCACCCCAATGTGAGATGGGACTTCACGGCCTTCAGGGACAAGGGAAGAGACAGGTTCATATTCGTTGCGCCCCCGCCTCCTCCTGCCCACTTCGAGAACATAGAGAAATTCGAGACGAGGGGCATAGAGACCACTTTGACTTTCACTCCTCTGGCGAATCTAGCGTTTTTTGTGGGAGCGACCCATTTGACCAGGGATCCCGAGGACCTTCCCTTCGCTCCTACCTGGAGCATGAGCGCCGGGGCGACCTACAGATTTCTCGAGAATTTCAAAATAGCAGTGGACTTCGCTTACTTCGACTCCTACAACACCGTGAATCCGAGATATCCAGGATCGAGGGTGGAAGTGGATTCCTTCTTACTCCTCAATGGAAAGCTGAGCTACGAGTTTCGGGTTCCAAAATCGAGGATCAAAGGGGAGGTATTCGCTTATGGCGAGAACCTCCTCGACTACGACTACCAATACAAGAAAGATTATCCCATGCCCGGCATAAACGGGATGTTCGGTGCCTCTTTCAAGTTCTGAACTCGGAAAAGACCCGGAAGGTTTTCTTCGCACCTTCCTCCTCCAGAGGGGGCCGAGAGGCCCCCTCGCCTCCCAACTCTTTTGCCTTCCGCAAGAGGCCCTCGGGCTTCACGGAGACGAACCCAGGGTGGATTCCCTGGACTCGGGGGTCCTACCGAGACGATCCCAAGACTTCCCCCAGGGCTCTGGGCAGGTTCCCTATTATCTCGTGGATCTGAGTTGCTGGGGTGGCTCGGGTCAGCACGCCAGCAACCCTGTTGGCCTCGGCCGCAATTTGAGCCGCATGGAGCAAGTCCTTGCCCGAGGCCACGAGGGCTGCAGCCATGCCCGAGAGGGTATCCCCGGTGCCTCCTATGGCCTCCATGGCCTCCACAGTGGGACCATCTATGGTTGCGTGGATCCCATGCCTCGTGGCCACGAAGTCCCTGGTCCCTTTCACGAGAATGCAACGGGAGGCGTCCTCGTTTCTGTAAGCCCTCTCGATGAGCTCCGGCACCCGATTCTCTTCCTTGAGGAGGAAGCCCCTCGTGTAAAAGGGGTGAGGGGCCTTTTCATCGGCAAGGAATGCGAGCTCGCCAGCATCAGGAGTGAAGAGGTCGTACGAGGGAGCCTGTCCACTCATCTTGGCCACGTACATCCAACCAGCATCAGCGAGGAGGAGGGGCCTCGGCTCCATGGCATCGAGTGCCAGAAGCACCTTGTTGTGCCAGTCCACATCGGGGAGGATGTAGTGAAAGGCGATAGCCCGAAATTTTCCGTGGGGGAGCTTCTCCGTCAAATACGCATAGAGTCTCAAGCTCCCCTCCCCTGTCCCGATATCCCCTGCGAGGTACGCGTGGGGCATTGGCTGGTCCATCAGGATTGCCACCTTTATGGCAGCTGCGAGCAAGGCCGTTGTTCCCCTTCCCACCCTGAGCCTCTTTCCCCCGACGACGATCTCATCTCCCTCGATGGTGGCCTGGCCATCCAGGACGGGAATGGATGGGTCTGGAACCGTGCCCACTACTGCGAGCATATTCTCATGGCCTCCTCGTAAGCGAGCTGTAGGGCATAGCCGCAGAGGGTGTGACCCAGTTCCAGGGGTTGGGGGGCATCCTTGAGTGTCTTGCCCACGAGCTCTTGAGCCAGATAGGGCACATCTGGACAACCTCCTCCCGAGACGTTGACTATCATGCCCGTAGACTTCTCCACAGTGATTTTCATGTTAGCTGCCCTCACCATGATATATCCGCCCAGCTCCTTCACATGGAAGAGCCCGACAGGCGCCAAAAGAGGACTGTCCACAGGCACAGCTTCCAGAGGCTCGAGTTTGGCCTCTCTGAGAATCCTCAGGATCTCGAGTTGCGACATGAGGGGATACTCTATGACCATGTCGCATCCTGTCTGAATCTCCGGTGGGGGGCCCATGACCCTCACTTCCTTTCCCTTTGCCCTGAGGAGCCTCTCCGCCCGGATGACTTCTGTCGTGCTCCTGAAGACCAGGATACCCTTCCCCATCCCCCCTTCGTGTTGGGGAGCCTTTTGCTTCGTCTCCTTGCCTTTTCGCCAAAACCTCAATTCTTTTTCTCCAGAATCATCCTGTAGCCGTCCTCAGTCTTCTCCTCCTGGGCCACCTCCCATCCCTCCATGCGAGCTGCCCTTGAGACATTCTCTCGGCTTGTATCCGTGTCAACTAGGACCTCCAGGGTGCCCTTAGCCAGCTTCTTCATGTTTTCCATCACCAGGAGGACTGGCTGTGGACACGAAAGACCCCTGGCATCTATAGTTTTGTCCGCCATATCCCAACACCTCCCTTCAGGATCGTCTCAAATTGGTAAGGCCAATGAAAAGGCATATCCCCATTGCAACTGCCAGACCTGCAATCCCATTGGGGCCTACACCCTGAGGCGAGCTAGCCAGACCGAAATTGTGGGCAATAGCTGCCCCTATTATCATTCCCAGCACGAATACCCCCGCATCGTTATCCCCCTCTCCTGCCATGAAGAGTTGCCTTCCCGGGCAGCCCCCGGCCAGGGCAAAGGCGAGACCCGCAACCATCATCCCACAGAAATTCCAGAGGTGCTGGGAGTGGGCCACGGGCTGCTTCTCGAAGCCGGGATGGAATTGCCCGAGGATCAGATTGACCACCCATGCCACAACAACCAGGGCCACCATCCCCGAAAACAGATGCAATTGCCGAAAGAGGATCAGGTCCCTGATACCCCCCATGGTGCAGAATCGACTCCTCTGAGCAAGAACTCCGATTATCAATCCAGCAGCTAGGGAGACCAATAGGGGAGCCCTCGCTGCCCCTGGCCCTTGGAGACTGTAGAAAAGGATCCCGCTTGCAGCCTGGCCCTCAACTGGAGGATAGGCGAGCCTCAGCACGAGAAGCCCAGCCATGAGGAGGGGGATCATGAGCCCCACTGACTTGCTCTGGGGGGAGCTTCGTCCGAGGGAATAACCCCCTCTGAAGAAGAGCGTGCCGATCCATATCCCCGTTGCAAGCCCTGCCAATCCCAAGATGGCATTGCCATCCCCTCCGGCCAGTCTCAGCAAGGCCCTCCAAGGGCAGCCCAGGAATACCAGGGCTCCTATCATGGCGCACATTCCCAGGAAGAATCGGGCGACCGGAGCAGAGCCTCCCCTTGGCCTGAACTCCTTGAAGAGGACAGCTGCCAAGAATGCTCCGAGCACGAACCCCAGGATCTCTGGCCTGAGGTACTGGACCACCCCAGCCCGATGGAGGCCAAGGGCACCTGCTATGTCCCTTTCCATGCAAGCAACACATATGCCCATGTTGGCTGGGTTACCCAGTTTCTGGAGCAGGGGAGCGATAACCCCTATGGAGGCCCCCACGAGAACTATTCCCCATCGAGTCGCGAGAACATTGCCTTTCATTTCCACCTCCTCATCGGAACTCGGGAATCTGGATTGGCCCCTTCGTATCCTGGCCTCTCTTCGGGTGGTCCATGAGCCTCTTCATCGTCGCAGGGCCTGGAGGCCGGCCTGCGAGTCGAACGCAGCAGGATGGTTGTCAGCCATCCCCAAACGGGTTTGCAGCCCGCGGGGAGCACCGGCTCCCTTCACCGGCCTCACGCTCTACTCCCACGTTCTTCCGCCCCCCTCCCCGAACACATATCTGCACCGCGCTCGCCGCTAGCGATCTTGTCCAGAAGGAGCAGGGCTGCCCCAATTGCTCCCATAAGTTGGGGGTGAGAAGGAATGAGTATCTGATCCTCGAGCTCCTCGGCCAGCAACTTCCTCATGCAGGGGTTGAGTGCTACTCCTCCCGTGAAGGCTATGGGCATCGCTGGGGAGACCCTTCGAACCATGCTCAAGGCTCTCCTGGCCACAGCGACGTGAAGGCCGAGGGCGATTCTAGATGGCCTTTCCCCTCTCGCCATGAGGGAGGTTGCCTCGCTCTCTGCAAAGACTGTGCACATGCTGGAAATGTTCGAGGCTTCGTCTGCCTCGAGGGCGAAGGCCCCAAATTTCTCGATCCCCATACCGAAGGCCCCAGCCATTATCTCTAGAAATTTCCCAGTCCCAGCAGCGCAGCGATCATTCATCTCGAACTTTATCACCCTGCCGCCATCACCCAATGCGATGCACTTGGTGTCTTGACCTCCGATGTCCAAGACACCCTTTGCGTTGGGAAACATGTGATGGACTGCCCTGGCATGAGCCAATATCTCTGGAACCACGGAGGCCTGCAGAATCTTTCCCATGAGGTGGCGTCCGTAGCCTGTCGCCTGGATCCTGTCGACCTTTAACCCTTCGATCAAAGCCAGACATTGCTTTGAGGGGTCGAAGGTCGTATCTGCGAGCCGAACATCGACGATTCTCCCGCATTCATCCATCACTACGAGCTTCACACTCCTCGAGCCGACATCCAGCCCAACCACTCTCATTTCCCTAGAGTCCCTATGAAGGCCTCAACACGATTCTTGAGGATCTCCACATCTTCCATGGAGTAATCAGTCTCGATCTTGAGCACAGGGATTCCCTCTTTCTCCAGAGCTCTCTCCACCTTGAAGGCCTCTATGGTATATGGGTCGCAAAACTGGAGGGAATAGTGGATCACTCCATCCACTTTCAGATCCTTTGCCATCTTCACCACGTTCTCGATTCGTTCGTTGTTGGGAGTGAAGCACGCACAGTCTATCTTCATGTAACGGTCCACTATGGACTCTATCATCTCTTCCATGTTTTTCCCTTTTTCTGAGACGAGATCCCGTGTATTCCTCACTCCAATGCACGACTCCTCGCCCACTATCACTGCTCCACTCGATTCCACGATATAAGGTAGCTTCCAGTTGGGCACAGCCATGGGACACCCAGAAAGCATTATCCTACGGGTGTCCTCGGGAACCACCCCCTCACCTCTGGCTACCCGGCCTTCCAGTTCATCGCAAAGTTCCCCTATTTTCTGGGTAAAACGCTGGGGATCGTCGTAGAAAGAGATTTGGTTGACAAGGAGAGCGTCTCGACCGGAGATGGGAGTTGGAATGGCCTTCCTCAAAGAATCGAGCCTTTGAAGAACTCGCCTTCTGGCATTGAGCATCCTGATCGCATCAGATAGAGAATCAGCAGTGATTTTGTTTCCTGTTAGCTCTTCCACGCGGTCCTTGAGCCTCAAGACCTCCTCCTTCCAGAGGATTCTGTCCCGAGCCTCTTTCATCTGGGGAATCTCCATCACGTATACAGGGCCAAATTCTCCCAAAAGCTCGTAAGCCTTTTTCTTTCCATCGCAAGTGGTCTCTCCTATCACCAAATCGCAAGATTCAAAAAACGGGCAGAGTCTCGCCAGCTTGAAGCCCATAAATGACTTGATCAAGGCACAAGTATTTCTAGGAAGGACTCTCTCGGCTGCCTCTCGACCGATGTCCGCACCCGCACAAAGTCCCACACATATTCCTCCTGCCGCCCAGATGAGCTCTTCCGGAACGAAGATGCAGAAGGTCCCGACTACTTTCTTGCCTCGAGCTTTGGCCTCCTGAAGTTCCTTTATCCTGAGGCCGTGCACCTCCGAAAGGACGAAGTCGAGGTATTCGGCCCCTCTGAGCCTCCCTTTCTGAGAAAGGTAGATATCTCCGTAGAACTTACCGAGGACTTTGAGAAGGGCATCGTGCGCCTCCAAGTCCAGACCTAGCTCTTCCCACATCTGTGTGTAGTCGGATCCCATCTGGCATGCCTCCTCCGAGTTGTGGACACCCAGCCAGTGTCGACTGGGGATAAAGGACTTGCAATGGAGGATATTCTAGCCTGCTAGATCGCAGCTGTCAATTTGCTTAATCGCGACTATGAATGCTAGGATTCGTACAACCATCGACCGAAGCGTGGCCCATCCTCGACAGAGTTTCTCCTTACAGGCAGGGACAGAGTCTCTGCAGGCCTTCTGTGATCTCGGTTATTTGGGTCACTTCTCATGCAAGCGGGCAGGTGTGATTCCCAAATTCCCATTTGATCGGGAAAAAAGGAGAGAGCTTCCCTCAAAAAATCGCTCCCGGGAAGGAGAGGGTCCTCCCTTCCTACCCACAATCCCAGTGCTTACAGGTACAAGTGGCCTCGAGGCGCAACCCCCCTCGATCACACGAACCCTATTCTCAGAGCCGGCTTCCCCTCGTGCTTCTTCTTCTGGAGCCTCTAACCCAGGACCCTCAGAAACTCCTCTGCTCAGGCCACCTGTCTGAAGATCCTTTCTGTTTTCTCGTCAACTGTTACGACGGGTCGGAACGGATATCCTCTCAGTCACCTCTCCTCAATGCCTTTTTCCCTCCCGAGCATTCCAGCGAACCCATCGAAAAGGCTCTTGTAAAGCACCTCTTGGAATCCCACCTTCTTCTCAGATCCCTGAGACGATTCCGATCTTCTAGTTCCTCTGAAAGTAGCTACTGCACTGACCTTGCCCTTCCTAGCCCTTTTAGCTTCCAGATCGTAATCTTCGTCATCCTCATCCTCGTCATCCTCGTCGTAGATGTAAAAAGTCATGGCCAGTGAAATCCTGCCGCTTATCGTCGAGCCATTCTTGCTCTCATTTCCGCTGAAGACACTCTTGGTCACCGTGAACTCAGCTTCATAATCCAACTCCTCGATGAAATCTTCGAAGAAGTATTCAAGCTCCTCAGTGTCTATATTGACCCAGAACTTCCTCTTCCTCTGAACCCAGGTCCCCTCCATATCCAAGGAGTAGAAATCACCGTCCGAGGAAAATGTGAAGCTATCCTCAAAGGGAATCGTGTCAGTCTCGGAGTGCCCACCTATCGTGACTTTGACGGTGAGAGTGCCAGATACCTCCCAAGTTCCGACAACTGAGCAAAAGGCCCCGGAAGAAAATCCCAGGAAAAGCGCTGTAGTTCCAAACATAGCGAAGAGTCTTCTCCCCATTCGGAATCCCTCCTTCCCTCGTGGTCTTTAAAAAAGCCTTTGACGTATGGCTCAATTAAAGACACTAGCTACTCGAGGTGTCAAGCATTTTTTTCTGAATTTGTGAGTCTGTGTGCGAGAATTTTCTCACCGGGTACAGGGCCATCCTCTCGGCCCATCTCTCAACCCTTTCTCGCACAGAAATCATCGAGCTACCAAATCCTTAAGGCTCGATTGGAATTGCCCTCTCTTATCGGATCCCAGAGCAAATTCGAGCTGGCCAAGCTGTGAAATTCTCTTTTTCTGGGGTTGGCCCAAAAATCATGCCGACACATTTGATCACCCACCTCGGATCAACCCTCGCTCCCCCTTGCAGAATCGTGCACTCTTTGGGAGGGGAGCTTCCGTCTGAAGCAGTCCCCGAGTCCCTTCCAAGCTCGAGCGGGTGCAACAAAAGGGCCTTTCTGGGACAGGCCACAAGTTAAAGAGTGCCGGAGGATCTCGCGCGGAAACGCTCCTTCGCGTTCTTGTCGAAAGATCCTCTAGACCCCCAGGGTCGACCATTAAGCTGGTCTAGAAGCCCGCCCCTGCAAGACCTCTATCGAGGAAAAGTACCCCAGAGCAAAGTGGCCCTGAAGATCGAGATAAAGAGTGCCTTTGGGTCATCTTGTCCTTGACCAGATGTGCTCGATCGCCTATCATGCTCCGAGAAATTCCAAAGGGAGTTCGAGGGGGATCATGGTGCCAAGGGCCCAAAAGAGGTTTGCGAGGAGAACTCTCTGGGTTGGGATCCTGGTGGGATTAATCCTTGCTGGATGCACTGGATCCGGTGTTCAGATGGTTTATCTCCACTTCAGGCCCACGGGGGAAATATCTTCTTTCCAGTCCGCCACGGTCGCTGTTGCTCCTTTCCAAGATATGAGGAGTGCTCCTCAAATCATCGGAAGGAGGATAAGGGTAGATGGAAGCCCAGAGACCATAATGCTCGGTTCCCCTAACACGGGAAAGGACCTCACTTACATCGTCACCAGATACTTGGAGGCCAAGGGGATGAAGGTGGTTGACCTTCCCTCCTGGAGGCCAGAGCCGGAAAGCTTGAAGGACCTTCCACCCGGTGTGCGACTTGCAGTGACTGGCAAGATAGAGAGCCTGGATGTGCAAGCAGACTCCAACTTATTCAGGACACTTGTCCGCTATAGGATAAGGCTCACCGGTTACTTGGGTCTTCCTGACAGGGGAGAAGTTCTGACGAGATCAGTGGAAATAAGCCCACAGAGAACAACTGCCACCTTCGATGTGAGGCAGATCGAGGAAGACCTCAACGGGGCAATCATGGAAGCCATAGGGAGGCTTTTCGAGGGAGTCCTATCCCAAATTTGAGACCCCAGGCACGCAACCAGACTTCTCCCAAGATTACATGTCCTGGCCCCTTAAGGTAATCCGAGCAGCGAGGGAATGTCTCGAGAGGGCTAGCCCATTCGTTTCCGTAATACAAGGTCGGGAGTGGATCGAGGATCCCAAGGGATATGGCAAGTGGGCAGTGCTTCCTGCCACTTTCAACCCCCCTACACTAGCTCACGGTGAAATGGCTAGATGGGCTCTCCAAGAGGGCCAATGCAGAGGGGTTCTCCTTCTCATCGACCTGAGGCACGCAGACAAGGAAGCTCCGGAAGCCCATCTCCTGGATCGTCTCACGATGGCCAAATTGGCATTTCCTCCTGAGGAGGGATTTTCCCTGGGCATTTCGAGCCACGGCCGCTTTCTGGACAAGGCCTTGGCCTTGGAAGCGCTCTTTGGAGAAAAGCGAAGTTGGTGCTTCATCGTGGGATCCGATGCCCTTCGGAGGATCCTTCAGCCTATCTTTTACACAGATCCCCGAAAGGAGCTCGAGACCCTCTTTCAGATGGCTTCATTCGTTGTCTTCAGAAGGGCTGACGAGATGATTTGCGATCAGGGGGTATTTCCTAAGGCAAACCTCCTGTGGAAGGATTTGCCCCTACATTTGAGGGGTCTATCATCGAGCATGGTCAGGCAAGCCATTAGGGAGGGGAAGGAGTGGAAGATATGGGTCCACCCAGCTGTGGCGAGTTACATAGAGAGGAATAGCCTTTACAAGGATCCCTCCCTTTGCGCGATGAGGCTGATGAGGCTCCAAAACCTTTTCCAAAAACATATTCTAAAGAAGAATTAAAAGGGCTCTTTCCCCGGCACATAAAAGAGACGAGGCGACAAAGAGGAGCTCGCCTTTGGCAAGGCAGGCCACACTCTTCAGGATTTCTCGAGGATGGCTCGAGCCTTCGCCATCTGACGGAAGATTAGCCAAGGGACCGTAATTTTCGCCCCCAGATCGCCCCCCGCTCCCATACGGGAAGACTAGAACTTATGGGCCTCCAAGGATTCTCAGTCATGGAACAAAAGATCGGGCGAATTCGAGAAGGTCATTTCCCCCCTCACTCAAGGGGCCTTGCCCCGAGATCCTCGTGCTATAGGAACTCGAGCCCCCCGGCATTCAAAAGGCCCACCTGCCCGGAATTGTGCTCACCATCCGCACTCTTCTGGGAAGAGGGCCTCCGGACCATCCCACTGGGGAGCTCCACGTGGTGGAGGGCAGCGGCGTTTCACCTGACGGTTTTTCTGCCCGCCGCACCCCGCCTTCCAGAGACTCCCAGATATGGGGAGCGCCAGTTTGCCTTTTTGCCGCGCCCTACCCAGAGCGAAAGAGAGCAGTCACAACTGCCGAACCAACGCCTCTTTCGCCAGACACTCCCTCAACGCCCCCAATCATGGCAAAGACCCTTCTTCGCATTGCTTCTCTCTGATCCATGTCATGTCCCCTCCCGAGCCCAGGCCACCACATTTTTGTTGACATGCCCTCTGGCCAGCGATACCCTCCGGGGCGGGGAGAAATGTCCGGAACCTTATGATAATGCTTGGCGAATTCGGCGACGGCCCGAGGGGAGGACCGCTGTGTGCGGGGAGAAAAGCGCCGAAGCTCCAAGTCTTGGATCATCCGTTCTAGAAGGAAGCTGATGGTAGACCTCCTTGCACTTCGATATAGCGTCCCGACGGACCTACAGGATACGCTATGGCCCAACATTTGGGACGACTCAAGTACCCAAAACCCTGCCGTCTAAGCGGTTGAGTTCGACCCTCCGCCACGGCGGA
>Ga0207433_10014233_pt1 | contig 11566 bp, 12 predicted proteins | sample YelNatPaOPGAMG01_FD_187559 | JGI IMG/M metagenome (GOLD analysis project Ga0207433, IMG submission 187559) | Hot spring thermophilic microbial communities from Obsidian Pool, Yellowstone National Park, USA - OP-RAMG-01 (SPAdes) (version 3) | ecosystem: Environmental > Aquatic > Thermal springs...
GATTTTCGGCATGGACTATGTTTTGGCTGTCGGCATCTTCGGCGGCGCAACTTACGCCATCCCTTACTTTGGCGCTTTACTAACGACTTTGATCGGGGGCTTGGCTGCATATACGACAGCCCAACACCATCAAATTCTGTGCACCATCATCGTCATGGTCGGGCTAACGCTCATCAACCAAGGTTTCGATTGGCTCATAATGCCACGGGTGGTGGGACAGCAAGTCGGGTTGCATCCACTGACAGTTCTGTTTGCTGTGATGGCAGGTGGAACGATGATGGGAATTTGGGGCATGTTGCTTGCAGTCCCGATTGCCGGAGCCGTCAAATTAACGCTCCAAACCCTGTTCCCCAATCACTTCGCTCCCGTGACAGAAAAAGCAAACGCTGTTAAAATGACGGAAGGCAACCGCCAAGAGAGAGGTGAGGGGCAATGAAGGTCAAGCGAAGGACGCTGTTGAAGTTGGCAGGAGGCGCTGCTGCCTTGAGCGGCGCCGGGGTTTTGGGTTGGCAACTCGTTCAGGAACATCAGAAGAGCACAGCCGTCGCCGCCGATGATTTGCTTCAGGTGAAAGTCCAAGGCGTTTACAGTGACCCTGTCGGCGCAAGAGTGGTCTTCCTGACGCCCGAGAAGGAAGACAAGGTGCTCAGAGTCTGGATTGGCGACGCTGAGGCGATGGCGATCGCTGCTGCCTTGAACGGGATTCCGTTCCCAAGACCTATGACCCATGACTTGCTTCTCAACGCAATTCAAGCGCTTGGCGGAAAAGTGGAGCGAGTAGTGATCACTGACCTACGGGACAACACCTTTTATGCAACGATAGTCCTGCGTGATGAGAAGGGTGTCAAGGAACTTGATGCCAGACCATCTGACAGCATCGCTCTGGCTTTGAGGGCTAAAGCGCCGATTTTCCTGTCACCGAAAGTTCAAAAGGCAATGGAACCCCTGTCAGAGGTGCCGACACCAAGCCGCCCTGAAAAGCCACAGAGAACTCAAAGAGGGGTAGAAACTTGACGGAACAAAGTGCGCGCTGAAATTTTTCGCTACGCCCAAAAAATTCCGGTGGTGAAAGCGAGGGTGAAAGACCGTTTTTTGCAAGCATGCAGGCTCCAACAGACTGATTGCACGCCAGTCTGGTTCATGAGGCAGGCTGGGCGATACTTGCCTGAGTATCGGAAGTTGCGGGAAAGATATGGGTTGCTGGAACTTTGCAAAAACCCGGAACTGGCGGCTGAAGTGACTTTAATGCCACTTCGTCGCTTTCCCCTTGACGCGGCAATTATCTTTGCGGATTTAATGACACCCCTTGAGGCGATGGGGGTGAAGTTTGAGTTACGGGAAGGGATCGGACCAATCATTGAGGATACAGTCCGCTCCCCAAGCGATGTTGATAGGCTGAGTGTGCCTGATGGCGAGGAAATTGCGCCACAAACCTTGCAAGCGATAAAACTCGTCAAAAAACAACTTGACGGAACGCCACTCATTGGATTCGCAGGTGCACCCTTCACCCTCGCCAGTTATTTGGTGGAAGGAAAGGGGACAAGGGATTTCGCCGCTACAAAGCAGTTCATGTTTTCTGAACCGAAGGCGTGGCATGCGCTCATGGAAAAGTTAACGACAGTGGTCATCCGCTTTCTGAGGGCTCAAGTTGAAGCTGGTGCTGATGCCTTGCAGGTTTTTGACAGTTGGGTCGGGTGTCTGTCGCCCGAAGATTACCGTGAATTCGTTCTACCCCACATGAAGCGATTGTTCGAAGAGACAGCGGGCTTGGGTGTGCCACGCATCCATTTTGGAACGAACACAACCACTTTGTTGGCGATGATGAAAGAGGCGGGAGGCGAAGTCATTGGCTTGGATTGGCGAATTCCATTGGATGTCGCTTGGCAAACCCTAAACTTTGAGGTTGCTGTCCAAGGCAACCTTGACCCAGCAACTTTGCTCGGACCTTTCGAACTCGTCCGCCAGCGAACCCTTGACATTTTAAAGAGAGCGGGAGGAAGACCCGGGCACATTTTCAACTTAGGGCATGGCATCCTGCCTCAGACTGACCCGGACACCGTTGCTCGGCTCGTTGATTTGGTTCACTCTGCTTCCGAAATTGACAAAATTAAATCGACGCACTCAGAAGAAGTTGCTCGCGGGTGAGAGGAATGAACAGGCGCTCGGTTATCAGCGAGTTGGCGAAGACTTTGCAAATCAGCGAGACAGAGGCGGAGCAGATTTTGAGGGCTTTCGCCCAAGTCCTCGGTCCAATCGCTGCCGAGGTCCCGCCATACTTTGAACGCTACTTTGAAGCGCAAATCCAGTTGGTCTTGCAGCGTATGGAGGATTTTCAGCACACCACACAGCAGCAAATCGCCAACCTGCAGCAGCGGATAGAGGACTTTCAGCACCTCACCCAGCAACAAATTGCCAACCTTCAACAGTCAACTCAGCAGCAAATTTCTGATTTGCGGCATTTAATGCAACAGCAAGCCAATAACCTGCAACAGTTAACTGAACAGCGAATCTCTGATTTACAGCGTTCAACGCAACATCAAATCGCTAACTTGCAACAGCAAATCACCAGTTTGAGGCACTACATAGACCAGCGAATAGACGCTTTGGATCGGCGAATAGACGCTTTGGAGCGAAGGTTGGACAGATTTGAAAAGTGGCTATTCAGCGTTCTGGTCATGATTTTGTCGGGGGTTTTGGCAATCATCTTCAAAATCTACTTTGGCGGGTGAGCGAAATTATGCTGTCGGAGCGGAATGCCGAGCAGTTGTTGGAAAAGGCGGCTCAAGTCATCGTGAAGCGAGGGATGGAAGTGCCTGCGATTCTGTTTTTGGAGATGCACAAGCCATTGGCGAACCTGATAGGGCACGCAGTTTGGGTGACAATGCCCATTTGGGCTTTGTTATTCGGTGTGGCAACGACCAATGGACTGGGCGCACTTTTGTCTGACCCTGAGCGAATTGAAAGGTTAATCCAACGGATTGAGGAACTCAGTGCGAAACGGGAAGCAGAGAAAGAAGCGAGGTGAAGTCGAGTGGAACATGCGGATTGGGGAACAATTTATCCCTACCTTGTTTGGACTTTAGTTGCAATCATCGGATTGGGCATTGCCCTTGCATCTGCGGGGAAAAGGTTGCACATCAGGCGATTGCCAGCCATTGACGCAATTGAAGAGGCAGTAGGCAGGGCAACCGAAATGGGACGACCGATGATGTTCGTGCCGGGATTGGCTGGCGTTGATGTCCCAACTTTTCAAGCTATCGCCATCGCTGGTCATGTCGCTCGACTCGCTGCTCGCTACCGAAGTAGGATTATTTTGCCCGTCACCGATACAGTCATTCTGACGATGGCTGAACAGGTGTTGAGGGAAGCCTATGCCGAAGGTGGTGCGCCTGATGCTTTCAACCCTGAAGACATTCGTTTCCTTTCAGGAGACCAATTCGCTTTCGCATCGGGCGTCGTCGGTCTGATGAACCGTGAACGGGTTGCCGCTAACTTTTTCTTTGGTAGTTTCGCCGCAGAGGCATTGATTCTTGCTGAAACAGGACAAGCGTTAGGCGCAATTCAAATTGCTGGCACACCTTCAACGCTCCAAATTCCCTTTTTCATCGCTGCTTGCGATTTCACCGTCATTGGCGAGGAATACTATGCTGTCACGGCTTATTTGACCCGCGAGCCCATCCTTCTCGGCAGCGTTTGGGGTCAGGATGTCTGCCGTATTCTTTTGGCTTCTCTCATTTTCGCCACTACTGTGGCTCAAAAGTTTCTCCCGCCTGTCGTTCTCAAATTCTTGGGGTTGTGAAGGTGATGGACGATGTTTGAGCCGCTTCAAAACCCAACATTGAACTACATTTTGGTGGTGGGTGCGCTGATTGTCAGCGTGGTCGTCTTGATAGCGCTGCATTCTTCGCCGCCTTATGTTCGGCGGTGGGTAATCGCTGGAGTAACTTTTCTCGTTGGGCTTTATGTGCCCCTTGAGTTTTACATCCCACGACACAACTTCCTGACCGTTTGGCGTGACCCTTTGAGTGACTTGGTGCGCGTCCTTGCTGGGTTCACCATTGGGTTAGGCATAGTGAACTTGGTCATCGTTCATGGTCGCCACATACTGCAGCGCACCGCAAACTTTCCTTTCAGTTTGGCTTTCTTCGTCGGCTTTATCAGCATGGCTCTCGTTGGCTTCCTTCACCACTACAAACCCGACCTTTGGGCGCAAAAGCCGGGCGAGGGCGAGTTGGCATTTTGGTCTGCTGCATACAAGGTCTTCTTTGAGGGGCTATTGCTCCCGCTGACTTCAACGGTTTTTTCTCTTTTGGCTTTCTTCATCGTCAGCGCAGCCTACAGGGCTTTTCGCATCAGGACACTGGAAGCAGGTTTGCTTATGGCGGCTGCTATCATCGTCATGTTGGCAAATGTTCCCGTAGGGACATGGCTCACTTCTTGGCTGCCGCAAGATAGTTGGTTGAAATGGTTTCGGCTTGAAAACGCTGCCCTTTGGCTTACCACCCAAATCAATGCTCCAGCGATGAGGGGCATTTTGTTTGGAGCGGCGGTGGGTGGATTGGGGGCGGCTTTGAGAATTTTGCTCAGCCTTGAAAGGTCATTTTCCTTCGGCGGGCAATGATGAGGTGATGGCAGATGGAAAAGTTGAGCAACTGGTTGGCTCAATTTCAAGCCATAGACAGGCGTATCATTTACCTGTGCGTCGCAATAGCAATTGCCTCGCCCTTCATAATCCAAATCAGATTGCCGGTCATCCCGACGATGCCCGTCCAGAAATTTTTCGAGACAGTCGAAAAAGTTCCCAAAGGCAAGGTCGTCTTAATTGCTGCCGATTTTGACACCGGCACTGAGGGAGAAAACGGCCCGCAAGTTCAAGCGGTGCTGGAACACCTGATGCGCAAGCGCATTCCCTTCATAATCATGGGAACAGCCATTCAAGGTCCTGAGTTGGTGCAAAGTTACGCTGAAAGGCTGGCAAAAAAATACGGCTACCGATACGGCGTTGATTTCGTGAACTTGGGCTACTTGCCCGGCGGGCAATTGGCTTTGGAAAGGTTCTGCCGCAGCATATGGCAAACGAAGCCCATTGATTACAAGCAAAGACCGCTGACTGAGTTGCCTTTGATGAGGAAAGTCCGAACCGCAAAGGACATCGGACTGGTCGCTGAGTTCACCGGTTCTGGAGTGTTGAGTTGGTATATCCAGACCTTTTGGGGGCAGTTCAAAGTTCCGTTGGCTCAAGGCTGCACAGGCATCATCGGTCCTGAACAGTTCCCTTACTTGGACACTGGACAACTGTCTGGCTTGATGGTTGGGCTTAAAGGTGCAGCGGAGTATGAGGCTTTGCTGAATGTCAAGCGGGAAGGTTTCCGCAGAATGATGCCCCAATCTTTGGGACATTTGGCTGCATTGCTGTTGATTTTCTTGGGCAACTTGGGCATGTGGTTGGCAAGGAAGAGAACTCAAAAGCGAGGACTGTGATGAAGGGGTGATAGGAAAAGTGCTGCCAGCCATTAACGAAAATAGCCTCGGGTTGCAACTGCTGATTTACTGGCTCGGCGCCATTTGCACACTTGGCATTTACACCGTGCTTTACCGAGAAAACAGGGTCTATCGCCTCTTTGAGCACTTTTACATCGGTTTGGCAGTTGGGTTCGGGTTGGTGATAACAGTTAACGAGGTCCTTGACAAAGTTTGGTGGAAAGCGATGATGACGGAGCAACCCACCACCGTCGTTTCCTTCGACAAACCACCGAACATAAAAGGTGTTGAACTTGACAAAACCGACAAGAGGGAGGGTGAAGGTTCTTGGCTCTGGCGTCCGTCGGAAACACCCCTGCTGAGACTCACCAACATTCCAACCGATTGGGGGATGCCCAACTACATGAAATTCTGGCTCTGGATTGAAAAGCCCGTGCCAAATGGGCAAATCATTTTGAGAATCCGAGTCCACAACCCAGACACGAAGAGAACGGTCGTGATGAGCAAGGCAATTGAAACCGATTTCTTTGGATGGCGCGAATTTTTGCTGCCACTGCGGGAATTTGAGGCGACTGGTGACCCCTACCGAACCTTCGAGAAAGTTGGTAAGTATGGTGTTTTGGGTGATGTCACGGGAGTTGAATTTGAAGCGAACAAGGCATTGCAAACAGCAAATGTGACCGTTCGGTTAGACGACCTAAGGCACTGCATCGGCTACCGTTGGTGGTGGGCTTTCGCTTTGGTCATCGGTTTGATGTTCTACACCGTTTTCAGCAGGCAATTCGCTTGGATGAGCAGGTTGGCTCTCAGCATAATGATGGGCTTCGGCGCAGGTTACACCTTCAAAGGCTTCATCTTCGAGGTCGTCCCGCACATTCAGAAATCCTTCAAGCCTATTTTCGTGGGGCTTGACGCCTGGAAGGTTGGGGTCAACAATGCCATCTTCGTTGCTGTGCTCCTGTGCGTGATGATCTATTTCTTCTTCAGCATTGAGCACCGACACCCATTAATTCGTGAACCGGCAAGGCTTGGTCGCTGGCTTTTGATGCTGACTTTCGGCATCGTTTTCGGAAACACCGTCATGGGTCGTTTCTCCCTGTTCATCAGCCGACTTGACTTTTTGCTCCTCCAAAATCCCGTTGAAGCCAGCAAGTGGGTGAAACTCGGTATGGTGGTTGGGCTGGCTGTTGTCCTGTTCCTGCTCGCTTTCCTGTCCGTTGAATATGAGCGGAGAAGGAGACAAGCAATCTCTTAACGGTGAGGTGAGCGCCCTTTGGCGTGGCAGTGGCTTATGTTCTCAAAGCATTTGCAAGATTTGGACTTTGAACGGTTGGGCGAGGAAGTTTCAAAGATGGGATTTGACGGGGTTGACCTCACTGTTCGCAAAGGCGGACACATTGAGCCTGAAAACGCAAAGGCTCGGTTGCCCGCAGCGAAAGAGGCGTTGAAAAAGTTCAACTTGAGTTTGCCGATGATCACGACTAACTTCACCGATGCTTCTGAACCATTTGCTGTTGAAGTCTTTTCGGTTGCTGCCGATTGTAGCGTCAAGTTCATCAAGTTGGGATACTGGCGCTACCGCGAGTTTGGCTCTTTGGAGCACCTCATTGATGTTGCCCGGAAATCTTTGGAAGGGATTGCGAAACTTGCGGAGCGCAACAATGTCTGCGCAGTAGTCCATACCCATTCCGGCAACTTTTTGACGGCTTCACCTTTTGTGCTGGCGAAACTTCTGGAAGGTTTTGACCCGAAATTTGTTGGCGCTTATGTTGATGCTGGGCACATCTTCGTTGAAGGCGGATTGATGGGCTGGCAGCAAGGTTTGGAAGTTCTCTCAGGGAAAATTCGCATCGTCGCTTGCAAGGATTTCGCTTGGTTTCGAGAAAACAATAGGTGGACGGTGAAAGTCGTTCCCATCGGCGAAGGGATTGTCCGCTGGAAAGAATTCTTTGCCTGCTTAAGGCAAATCGGCTTTGACGGACCAATTTCTGTCCACAGCGAATATGAAGGCTGGACGACGGAGCAAGTAATTTCCCAGACCCGAAAAGATTTGCCATTGTTGAAGCGTTTTGCGTTGGGGAGCGACAACGCAGATTAGCCCTAACGCAAACTTGAAGTCGCTGCGTTAAACTTTTGAGCGCCGATTGAGTCAAAGGGGGTCGCCGAAAAATGATGCGCATCCTTTGCAAGTCAAAAATCCACAGGGCTACAGTGACCGAAGCCAACCTCAACTACGAGGGCTCGCTGACCCTTGACCCGCTCCTAATGGAAGCGGCAGGGCTGGTTCCCTTCGAACAAGTCCATGTGCTCAATCTGAACAATGGTGCGCGGTTTGAAACTTACCTGATTGAGGGTGAAAGGGGGAGTGGAACCGTTTGCGTCAACGGAGCAGCAGCGAGGCTCGTCCAAGTCGGTGACCCCGTCATTGTTCTGGCTTACGCATTAGTGCCTGAGGACGAGTTGTCAGATTTCACTGCCCGAATCGTTTTCGTCGACGAACATAACAGGGTGGTGCGGGTTGAAGTTGCAAAGGTTTTGCAAGAAGCGCAGGTGAATTGGAGTGGAGGAAGCCCGTGAAGTTCAATGTCGCTGCGGTGAGCGAATTTTCATAGTCCCTTCGGCATCCGTTCGTTGCCCCCATTGTGGGCGACGATTGTTTTGGAAATGTTCATGCGGGGCACTGGTGGAGCGAACCAATATCCGCTGTCCCCATTGTGGCGAAGTGAGGGAGAGCAGACGCTCCTCCCCTTACCCCCCATTAAGGCTCCGAACAATTTTGTTGGCAGGTCTCTTAGGTGCGGTTGTTTTCACCGCACTGGGGCATGGATTGGTTAAACTCTTCTCCCGATTGCCCCTCTCGGGAGCAGGGGCATCCATTGCAAATGTCTCGGCGCGGGGTGGAAACATTCTAACTCAAGTGTTCCAAGGCGTGTGGTTGATCGTGATTGACACTGCCGGCTGGATAGCGCGGACAGTTTTCGCTCATCCGCTCATCCCGGTTTTCACTGTCGCTGGCTTTTTTCTCGCCGCTTTCATCGTCGCACGCCAGCAGCAATTCTCGCTCCACCGCTTAAAGCGGCACTTGAAAAGGCGCTGGCAAGAGTTTTGGGCGAAATGGTTATGAAGAGGCAAGACGATGAATTCGGTGCAGCCACTCCCTGAGCGTCGGATACAAATCACGATAGATTGCAAACCGCTCGTTGTAGAGTTCAACCTCTTTCGGCTCCGGTTCAAAAACTTCCTTCACCCGAACCAAATTTTCTGCTGCCTCTCTCATGCTTTTCCACTTGCCAACCGCCTTGCCCGCAGCGATCGCTGCCCCGAAACAGGCTGCTTCGCTGACATGGAGAGAGACCACTGGAACACCAAACATGTTCGCCTTCAATTGGAGCCAGAACTTGCTTTTAGCCCCGCCACCTATGGCTCGGACTTCATGGACAGTCACACCCGCTTCCTTGAGCAATTCCAAGTTGAGCCTCATCTCGTAGTTCACACCTTCAATCAATGCCCTAATGATTTCACCCCTTGTCGTGCTGATAGTCAGCCCAGCGATGACGCCTTTTGATTGAGTGTCCATCCAAGGCGTTCCCGTTGTTGGGGTGAAGTGAGGCAGGACGAAAATGTTGGTTGGTCTTTTACTGGCTTGGGCGACGATGAGGTCATAGACATCAACTCCCATTCGTTCGGCAACCGACTTCTCTTCGGTTGCGAAATTGTCCCGATACCAACGGAGCAAAATCCCACCCGTCCAACTCCATGTCACCGTCACATACAAATCCTCAGCCACATGTGGGTAACAGCAGAAGTTGTTGCGGAGCATGGTCTCGTTCAAGACGGGCTGAGCCATTGCAACGGTTATACAATCCACCGTGCCAATTGCGTCCATCGCCACACCACCCTTGACCACGCCGGAACCGAGGCAACCGCAAGGCTGGTCATGCCCGCCAGTCGCGATGACCACTTTTGGTGACAAACCCGTTTCCTCTGCCACTTTAGGGTCAACGGTGCCGATTGGCTCTCCCGAAGGCATAGGGCGAGGCAACATTACCTCATCAATCCCAGCCGCTTCGAGGACTTCACGACACCATCGCTTTTGAATAACATTGAACCCCATCGTCCTTGAAGCCATTGACCAGTCGATGGCTGGGTCTTTCGCTCCAAGCCGGAAAGAAACGAAGTCTTGGATGCAGAGGAACTTCCAAGTCTTGGCGAAAATTTCTGGGCGCTCTTCCTTCAGCCACATCAACTTCGGCACAGTATACATCGGGTGGATTGGATGACCTGTCAGGGAGAAAACTCGCCATTGCCCCAAAGTCTCTTCCAGTTGCTGGGCTTGCCGGACCGGACGGGTGTCCAAGTTGGCAATTGCGTTCATGAGCGTGCGACCGTTAGCGTCAACCGGAACGACAGTTTCACTCATGCTTGAAACTGCTATCGCTTCTACGGGATCATTTTTCCCCGCTTGTGCAACTGCTTCGGATATGGCTGCCTTAGTTGCCTCCCAGATTTGCTCAGCGTCCAATTCAACCCAACCAACCGGTCCAGGGTAAATCAGCGGATACTCGTGGTAACTTTGCCCCAGAATTTCTCCGTCGTCGTTGAAGATGACAGCCTTGACCCCTGTCGTTCCTGTGTCCACTCCCATCAAACTCATCGCCTTCACCTCCACAACCGATTTTGTCGTTCGCAGCCCTAAGAAACTTTACAACGCTCAAAGGAGAGCGCAACTTTGATGCGGAGAGGGCAAGCAGGATGGTGAGGTGCAAAAATTGCGTCACTGTGAGCACAAAGCCAACCAGCAAGGCAACCTATAATTGATTTTGCTCGGTCGCTTGATTCTGGTTGAACGGAAATGGGTGGAAACGAACATGTGTCCCGTTTGCGGACACCAAAACGCGCCCAACGCGTCTGTTTGTGCTCGTTGTGGGGCACCGTTGTCTAACGCAAACCAAAGCACTCAAATGTGTCCGGAATGCGGTGCCGATTGCCACATTTTTGCTCAACACTGCCCGCGATGCAGGCAACCCTTGCCGCTTCCCGAAAGGCGCTTGCTCGGGCGCGGGACAGTCTTGGCTCAAAGATACAAGGTTGAGCGTTTGCTTGGTTGGGGCGGTTTTGGGGCTGTTTACCTCGCTCAAGATTTGCGGTTCAAGCAACGGAAAGTCGCTGTCAAGGAGAACCATGACTTGTCAGTGCTTCAAGCCTTTTTGAAGGAAGCCGAGTTGCTGGCAACCTTGCAACACCCCAACCTCCCCCGCGTCAGCGACTTTTTCCAAGAGCAACCGCCAACTATCCCCTACCCTCGCGCTTACATGGTCATGGACTACATCGCAGGCGAGAGTTTGGACGAGCGGATTCAGCGAAAGGGCAAACTTTCGGAGTCGGAACTTTTGCGCATAATGAAGGGAGTTTTTGACGCTTTGGAATACTTGCACAAGTTGCGACCGCCCATTTACCATCGCGACATCAAGCCCCAAAACATCCGGGTCACTCCTGACGGTCGAACCTTTTTAGTTGACTTCGGGATAGCAAAAGTCGGGAGTGGATTGACAACTGTCGGTGCAAGGGCTGCCACGCCTCCCTTCTCACCACCAGAGCAATACAGGATGACGGGAGCAACTGACGATAAGAGCGACCAATATGCCCTCGCGATGACCATGTATGTTGCTTTGACAGGAGAAGTTCCAACCCATGCTGAAGCGCCAACGCGAGTCCATGCCATTGCTACTGGTCAACCTGACCCATTAGTTCCCTTGTATCAACTTCGTCCTGACATCTCTCGCAATGTCGCCAGAGCAATTATGAAAGCCTTGAGCATTGACAAAGACAAGAGGTTTTTGAGCATCTCCGAGTTTCGCCGTGCCCTTTACCCGCCGAAGATTGTTGGCTTGACGAGGCGGAAGTTGGTGTTTGCCATTGTGTCGACATTTTTGGTCTCCGCAATTGGTTTGCTTTTGGGTTATCAAGTTTGGAAGTGGCGGCAACCTTTGTGGCTGGTTGGGACGCTGAAAGGTCATACGGCGGGCGTCACTTGTGTGCTTTTCACCCCTGACGGGAAAAGGCTCATATCCGCAAGCCACGACGG
>Ga0207433_10014234_pt1 | contig 11565 bp, 17 predicted proteins | sample YelNatPaOPGAMG01_FD_187559 | JGI IMG/M metagenome (GOLD analysis project Ga0207433, IMG submission 187559) | Hot spring thermophilic microbial communities from Obsidian Pool, Yellowstone National Park, USA - OP-RAMG-01 (SPAdes) (version 3) | ecosystem: Environmental > Aquatic > Thermal springs...
TGGTCTTTGTGGGCCAAGGGAGGGGTGTCTTTATATACATCATTTTTAATTTTTTCGTCTATAGTTTTCATAAACATCATAAAATAGTTAACAGAACTTTTTAAACAGAGAGGTGGGAAAACAATGGCAAAAGTGATTTTAACCCTTACTAATAAGCAAGTGAGAGAAAGGGGTTGGAGGGCACTTGTGAGAGAACTTGGGCTGTCTGGTGCAACAAGGTTCCTGCTACAGTATGAGGAAGGACAAGGAAACTATACAGAAGAAAGAAGAAGTATTTTTGCAGAAAAAAATGTAGCCGATGTAGCAAAAGAAATAATGAGAAACCGTAAATAAAAATATATACAATGAAGACATTGGAGTTGGTTGTGATGGTTCTGTAGTTTTGGTGTTCTTTTGTTCAATTGAACTATAGAACTCTGTTATTAGATAGCCGCGGGCTTCAAATTTATCCTGCGAAAAAATATTATTGAAGGTTTTATGTAGTAGGCTAGGGATTATTAAAGAGTTGTGGGAATGGACCCTCTTCGTGTAAGAAGCAATAACTAAAGAGGTAAAATATGAACACAGCTAAATTAAGAAAAAAAGAACTTCTAATGGAACTTAATAGAATACTAAAAATTGTCAAAAAGGTTTACCAACCTAAACAAGTAGTGTTGTTTGGTTCGTTATGTAATAACAGAGTAACAGAGACAAGTGATATTGATTTGCTTATAGTTAAAAATGTGAAAAAAAGATATCTTGATAGGATTGATGATTTTATGAATTTAGTTAATCCAAAAGTAGCGATAGATGTTTTTATTTTTACTCCACAGGAACTAAAAAATCCTAATCCATATATAGATGAAATATTCAAAAATGGGAAAGTTATATATGAAAGAAAAAGTTAGTGAATGGCTAAAATTTGCTGAAGAGGACTTGAAAACAGCAGAACTAACCTTAAAAGAGGGTATCTACAACCAAACCTGTTTTCACTCCAGTTTGTTTCCTACTTCGTATTGTGGGCTGATAAAGGTAGACATAGGTGTTGGCGGGAACTAGACAAGATGGTGTTGTAGTTCTTTGAAATACAAAAGATAAAGTTATTAGTTAAAGTTAAGATAATAGACATTGTTCATTTATTGGCTATGAAAAAATGTTTTTATTGCATATTGACATAAGATCATTAATTTTGTATTAAATAAAAAGATGTAAGAACTTCTAAACTTATACTTGGAAGAAATATCGGATTTATAGAATCATAAATTTGTAAAACCATAAGAACAAAATAAGAACAGTAGGGAGAGGATATCGTCGGTAGAAAATGTAAAAATAAATCCCACCCACGGCAAAATATGTGCTCAAGTTTTAAAGTAACTTTTCTTATCTTTTTTCTCTTCTATTATTGAAACTTAATACATAAATTTGTATTTATTACTTATTAAGTTTTTTACTGAGTTTTATTTTTATGAAAAAATTAGTAGCAGTAATTGGTGGTTCAGTTATAAAAGATGAAAAAATAAGACAAATTGCTTTTGAAACAGGTAAAGAAATAGCTTCTCGTGGGTATGTATTAGTTTGTGGTGGTATGGGTGGGGTGATGGAAGAAGCTTCAAAAGGTGCAAAAAGTGTTGGAGGGATAGTTGTAGGTATTCTTCCTGGGAAAGATAAAACTGAGGCAAACCCATATATAGACATACCTATTATAACTGCAATGTCGCACGCAAGAAATGCTATTATTGTTAGAACTGCAGATTGTGTTATTGCAATTGATGGAGAATATGGTACGCTTTCAGAAATAGCATTAGCAAAAGTTATTGATAAACCTATCTTTGGTATTAAAAGTTGGGATATTGAAGGTGTTATAAAAGTTCCTGATGCTAAAACAGCATTAGATATTTTTGAAGGGAAGTTATGAAAAAATATATAGATATAGAAAAAAAATGGGAAGAAGCTTTACAAAAAACAAAAATTGTTCGTAGTAAATATGGTAAGCTAGAAACTTTTAAAAAAACTGTAGTACCATATGTTTTAGTTAACGAGTCATTAGTGAATAAAGGATGTACTGTTGTAAGAGAAGGAAATGTTGAAGTATCACCTGCGTTTATCCATTTGCCGTATAGTAAATATGAACTTTTAAATTTTAGGTTTAAAGAAACGACAAATTATAGTGATGAAATAGTAAAATCGTTTTTATTAATTCGTGGTGTACAGTTGCCATCAATGAAATATCATAATAACGAAGTAAAACTTGAACTGATAGAAAAACCGGTTGATGAGGTAATAAAAGAATATCTACAATATTTCCAACGTAAAGAAGATATTGATACAGGCTTGATAGTTTCTATTCCTGATATTTGGCAATTTTCGTTAATAATATATATTGCAACACTTGCTATAAAATCTGTTGAGAACGATATAAAAAATTTTTTAGATAAATTCATTAATGAATAAAAAAATTTTGTTTATTTTTCTCTTGTTGTTCAATGTTGTATGTTTCACACAAACAGTAGAATTTGGTGTGGGGTTTACACCGTATGATGTTTCTTCATCGACACAAGAGATAAAATTTGATAAAGACGATACTATTGAAAAAATTGTAAATTATTTTTTTGACAAAAAAATTTTTCAAGAAAATTATAGTATAACTTTTTCTTCAAATCCTGATGTTGAAATCTCAACATCTGTGGTTACTATAGAACAACTAACTATAGAACAACTAAAAAACCTGTTTTATGGTTTCGGTAGGACAGAAATAATACAAATTTTGTTAATCAAACAAAAATGTCAAGAAGTACCAATAAAAAGTTTGGTTGAAGAAAGAAAGAAAAATGTATCATTAAAGGAAATAGCAACAAAATATAAAATAGATTATATTAACGATGTATGGTTACCGAGTAAAAAAATTTATAAGGAGATATTTTCAAAACAGTGAAAAAATATGTTGATTATTTAATTTTAGTTTTGTTTTTCATTAGTGTTGTAATGGGTTTGATTATTATATTTCGTTCTTCTATGGAAAAAGAATCAAGTTCACAAAAATACATAAAAGATAAAATAGCTGTGGTTGAGCTTGTAGGAGAGATCTATTTTAGAGATTCTACTTCAAGTTTCATAAAAAAAGATGTGGAGTATTATGTAACAAAACTAACAAATTTATTTAAACGGAAGGATGTTAAAGGTATAGTATTAAAGATAAACTCTCCTGGTGGGTCAGTTGCTGCAGTACAAAGGTTGTATCATCAAATAATAAAGTTAAAATCTCAATATAACAAACCTGTTGTATGTTATGTTAGCGAACTTTGTGCCTCAGGTGGGTATTATGTAGCTTCTGCTTGTGACAAAATTGTAAGTTGTGAAGGCGGAGTAATAGGTTCTGTAGGAGTGTTATTACAAGTTGGGAATATTAGCGAGTTATTAAAAAAAATAGGTGTTAATATAGAAGTTATAAAATCGTCAAAATACAAAGATGTAGGTTCTATGTTTCGTGAAATGTTGCCTGAAGAACGACAAATGTTTGAAACTTTAGTTAATACAGCATATGAACAGTTTATCTCAGCGATTATAGAAGGTAGAAAACTTAGTAGAGAAGAAGTGATTAAATTTGCTGATGGTAGAGTTTTTATCGCACCACAAGCTGTTGAACTAAAAATGATTGATGGTATCGGTGATGAAGAAGATGCTATTGAAGAAGTAAAAAAACTGGCAAAAATTAAGGGATCCGTAGAAATTTTAAAAGAAAAACCTTCCTTATTGGATTTTTTCCAACAAGTTACTTCTGAGACAAAATTTAATTTTCAACAATATAATTTTGCTAATATTAAAAAATTTAGGTTTGAATATATATTTGAATAAATGAAAATTGTGGTCCAACGTGTTAAAAAAGCTTCAGTATTGTATGAAAATGTGAAAGAAGAAATTTCAAAAGGATTAGTAGTGTTTGTTGGTATAGGCCAAAATGATAAAGAACAAGATATTGAATATATGGTAAAAAAAATTGTGAATTTAAGAATCTTTGAAAATGAATTAGGTAAAATGGATAAATCTGTCTTAGATATAGATGGTGAATTACTTGTAGTTTCTGAATTCACTTTGTATGGAGATTGTAGAAAAGGTAACAGACCTGATTTCACATCTGCAGCAAAACCTCCCTTCGCATTACAAATGTATAACAATTTTGTTGATAAACTTAAAACTTTATTGCCACCTGAGAAAATAAAAACAGGTAAATTTGCTGCACATATGATAGTTGAGATTATAAATGATGGCCCTGTAACAATTATTTTGGAAACATAATATAAAAATTAAACCTATGGAAAAAATTTTAGAAAATTATATTTTCCCGAATATAAAGAAAGAAGAAATAGAAACTGTTAAACAAAATATTCTTGTAAGTATAATTATTTTTCTTTTATCTTTATTTTCTCGCGCTGAAGCTTATGCTGTAGTTTATTCAATTGATATAGGTTCTGTTTTAAAACTTTTTTTTACAAATCTTGTAGGAGTAATTTTTGTTTTATTTGTTTTTACCATATGGATAGGATTTGTATCTGTTTTGTTTAAAAAGAACATTTTTATTAACAAATATTTTTCAGGTTTGTTGAATATGTTTTCAATTTATATGTTGTTGCTACCAATAAGTTTGTTGCTTTTATTTTTAAATCTTAAATTTTTATATTTTTTTATAGAAATGTTGTTTGGTTTAATAGTTTTATCTCGTATTCTTAAATATACAAAAGAATTTTGTGGATTTAGCGAAAAAGAAATGTTGTTTATTGTTGGTGTACCAATTGTTTTTATAAGTTTAATATTTTTATTGCCAGTGATATACGTTTTATTTTTCATATATGGCAAGATATAATAAAATTGAACAAAAAAAGTTTGAAGAAGTTGTTGATACTTTATATGACATTCTTTCTAACTGTATATTATGTGGACATAAATGTAAGGTTAACAGGTTAAAAGGACAAGTTGGTGTGTGTAATGCGAAAAAGTTAAAAGTATCAAGTTATGGCCCACATTTTGATGAAGAAGAACCTATCTCTGGGACCAACGGTTCAGGAACAATATTTTTTTCATATTGCAATTTACACTGTGTATTTTGTCAAAATTATGAGATAAGTCAATTAGCAGAAGGAGAGGAAATTACTGAAGAAAAACTTGCAGATATTATGCTTTCTTTACAAAACAGAGGTGTACACAACATAAATTTTGTCTCACCAACACATTTCTTGCCACAGATAATAAAGTCAGTTTATCTTGCATCTCAAAAAGGTTTAAGTATACCGTTAGTTTATAACACAGGTGGTTATGACAACCCTGAGGTAATAAAATTGTTATCTGGAATAATTGATATTTATATGCCTGATATGAAATATTCAGACAATTTTTTTGCACAAAAATATTCATCTGCCAAAAATTATTGGGAGATAAACAAAGAAGTTGTAAAAGAGATGTATCGTCAAGTGGGAGTGTTGAAAATAAAAGATAGTGTTGCATATGAAGGTTTGTTAATACGACATCTTGTTTTACCAAACAATATTGCTGGTAGTAAGAAAATAATTGATTTTATTGCTGAAGAATTAGATAAAGAGGTATATTTAAATATTATGGCTCAATACAGACCTTGTTATAGAGCAAGATTTATACCAGAACTATCTCGTAGGATAACTTATCAAGAATATATTGAAGTTGTTAAATATGCGCAATTTAGAGGATTAAAAAACTTAGATATCCAACAGATAAACGAATTTTTGTTAATTAATTTTTAAAAAATGACAAAAAAATATTTACCACAACCTGTTTTTCAAAGTAAAACTTCGGTAGAGGAATGTTTATTAAAAAGAAGGTCAGTACGGAATTTTAAATATAGGAAACTTTCGTTACAAGAAATATCGCAACTTTTATGGTCAGCATATGGTGTGACTGACCAAGAAAATATGTTTAAAACAACACCGTCTGCTGGCGCTACTTATCCGTTGGAAATATTTTATTTAATAGAAGATGGGATATATCATTATTTACCTGAAGAACATGCTGTGAAGTGTATTAAGCAAGGAGATTTTAAAAAAGAGTTAGTATCTTCTGCTTTAGGACAAGATTTTATCTTTGATGCAAGTATAAACATTATAATTTGTGCTGTTTATGAAAGGACGACTTTATATTATGGCAACCGCGGGGTTAGATATGTACATTTTGAAGTAGGTCATTGTGCACAGAATTTGTGTTTACAAGCAATATCTTTAGGATTGGACAGTGTATGTATAGGCGCGTTTGATGATAAAAAATTGAAAAATTTGTTGTCAATCTCTGGTGATATTGAACCTTTATATATTGTATCAATAGGTGTAAAAAAATGATAATTTTTTTAGGTATTGTATTAGTAATTTTAGGTATAGCATTTTTTTATTGGCCAAACAAAATAGTAAAATTTTTAGATTGGGTTGAGAAAAATTTGTTTAACAAACGTTCTTTAATACTTCAGAGCAAAAAAATAGGGTTGGTTTTGGTTTTGATTGGTGTTATTTTAGTTTTTACAAACGTAAGAGTAGTGACTAAAAAAAATCTTTTATACAAAGCTCATACAAATTTTTATATACATGATTTTGCTTCAACAGAAAGAATATGTTTAGAAATTATAAATAAACAACCAAATAACATAGATGCTTGGTTATTATTAGGGAAAACATATTTTGTGACAGGTCGTTATTTGTTAGCAAAAAGCGTGTTTGTTAAAATAAAAAATATGGCTGATATAAATGAGAAAAAGAAAAAAGAGATAGAAAAATATATTATCCTAATAGATAAAAAGTTGGAGAAACAAAAATGAATATAAATTCTTCAACAAAGCTTTTAGGCATTATTGGTTATCCAATAAAACATTCATTATCACCTACATTACATACTTTGTTAGCGAAAAAATACGAACTTAATTATGTATATTTAGCTTTTGAAATCCTACCAGAGAATTTTAAATTTATAAAAAATGTTGTGTTAACTTTAAATATCTGTGGACTAAATATAACAATACCGTATAAAGAAAAAATTATTCCATATCTTGATGAAATAGATAAAGAAGCACAGTATATAGGTGCTGTGAATACTGTAGTTAATAGAAACAACAAACTTGTTGGATATAACACAGATGTTTACGGTGTGATAAAATCGTTAGAAAATGTTGATATTGAAAACGAGGAAGCTATAGTTATAGGATGTGGTGGTGTAAGTAAAGCAATAATATGTGCGTTTGAAGAACTTGGAATCAGAAAAGTTTATATCTATGATATTGATAAAAATAAAATGCAGATGCTTAAAGAAAAATTTGATGATTTTGTTGTTTTAATAAAACAAAATGATATAGATGAAATTGTTTCTAATGTGAGAATAGTTGTTAATGCGACACCTCTGGGGATGAAAGAAAATGATCCTCCGCCACTTAATTTACAAAAAATTAAAAAAGAACATATTATATATGATGTTATATATAATCGTGAAACACAACTTGTAAAACATGCAAAAGATATTGGTTGTAAAGAAGTTATTGATGGGGTTAAAATGTTTGTTTATCAAGCAGAGCAATCATTTTTTTTATGGACTGGAGTAAAACCTGATACAAAGTTTATGTTTAAAATAGTTAATAAATTGTTGTCAAAAAAATAAAATATTGAAAAAGTTTTAAAATTATGGAACAGACATATCAAGTAAAACTAGAAATTTTTGAAGGCCCACTTGATTTGCTTTTATATCTTGTTAAAAAAAATAATTTTAATATCTATGATATTCCTATCTCAGAAATAACTCAACAATATCTTGAATATCTTGAGTTGATGAAAGAACTTAATTTAGATATAGCAGGCGAGTTTTTAGTAACAGCAGCAACTTTAATGGAGATAAAATCTAAAAGTTTGCTACCAAAACCACAAGAGGAACTTGAGGAAGAAGTTGAACAAATTAGAAGAGAACTTACTAACAGGTTAATAGAATATCAAAAATATAAAAATGCAGTGTTAAATTTTTTCCGTCCAAGAGAAGAAATTGAACGAAATGTGTATTATAGAAAACTACCTATCTTTACAGAGGACGATTATTATATAGAAGCAACAATTTTTGATTTACTTACAGCATTTAACGAAGTTATAAAAAAGGTTCCAAAGGAATATAAAGAACTAGTAATTGAAGAGATACATATTGAAGAAAAAATGAGACAAATTTTGGATTATTTAAAAGACAAAAAATATGTTTTGTTTGAAGAACTTTTAATGCAAGAGAAAACTCGTAAAGGTATGATAATTTTGTTTTTAGCATTACTTGAACTTATTCGTTTAGGACAGGTTATTGCTAGACAAAAAGAGTTTTTTGGAGAAATAAGAATCTATCCTGTTGTCAGAGAAGAAACTGTTTGATGAATTACTGGGTTTATCATTATTTAGACAGATATATTGGGATACCTATAGTTTTTCTTCTAAAGTTCTTTGAAAAAATTTTTTTTCATAAAAAGAAAATTTTTAAAATAAAAAAAATTTTAGTTATAAAACTTACAATGATGGGAGATACAATTTTACTTTATCCTGCTGTTAAAGCGTTGAAAGAAAAATATTCTGATTGTGAATTAACATTTTTATGTTCAAAGGTTAACTATGAGATTGTTAAGATGTGGGGTTTTATAGATAAAATAGTTGTTTTTAGATTTGATTTATTATTTAAAAAGCCATGGATAGTAATTACACAAATTTTTGAATTATTAAAAGAAAAATTTGATTTAGCAATAGATTTTGAACAATGGTTTAGAAACACAGCAATTGTTGCATTTTTGGCATCAAAAGTTTCTGTTGGATTTAAAACACCAAAACAGTTTAAACATTATCTGTTTGATGTTTCTGTACCACATAAGAAAGGACGACATGAAGTTTTATGTTTTTGTGATTTAGTAAAAACAATTGGTGTTGAAGTAGAAGATAAAAGTTTATTTTTGAAAATAGATAAGACTGCTGAAGAAAAAATTAAAAATTTGTTAAAGTCATTTAGTATAGAAGAAAAAAAATTTGTTATAATACATCCTGGTTGTGGGATACATGGGTATTATCGTCAGTGGGATGTAGAGAAATATGCTGAAGTAGCAGAATATATTTGTTCTAAAGGGTACCAAATTATAATCACAGGTAGTAAAGATGATGTCCAAATAGCAAACAAGCTACAAAAATTAATTTCTTTTAAAACTCTAAACCTTGCAGGAAAAACAAACCTTCAAGAAATAATTAATTTAATTAATCTTTCAAAATTTATAATTTGTGGCAATACTGGTGTTTTACACATAGCAGCAGCACTTAACATACCTACAATAGCAATTCATGGACCAACAGACCCCAACAAATGGGGACCTTGGGGTAAAGGACATATTGTAATAAAAAGCAATCTTAACTGTGCACCGTGTTCATATTTAGGTTTTGAATATGGTTGTAAAGAAAAAAAGTGTTTGAAAAACATTCAACCAGATGTAGTAAAAAAAATAATAGATGAAATAAGTAGATGAAAATACTATCTATTTTCCCACCAAAAGAAAACTGGGCGTTAAGAGAAATAAAATTACATAAAAAAATTGATGAAGAATCTGGTTATTACCCACCATTGGGTATTCTTTATGTGGCAACTTATCTTGTTAAAAATACAAATCACCAAGTTAAAATCATTGATTGTCCCACAGAAGGTATAAGTTATGACCAGTTATATTTAGAAATAAAAAATTATTCACCTGATATAGTTGGTATATATTTTTGTACAGAGTATTTATACGATTCATTAAAAACAGCAGAAATAGTAAAAAAATTTGACAAAAATATAATAACAGTTGCTGGTGGGCCACATGTTTTTATTTATCCAAAACAAACAATCGAAAATGTTAATATTGACTTTTGTGTTTATGGCGAAGGAGAAGAAGTTTTTACAAAGTTAGTTGAAACTCTAAATTCTGCAAAAGACCCAAACAGTATTGATGGAGTTATAACAAAAAGTAATAAGGACAAACCATATATTCTACAAAAAGTTGCGAATTTAGATTCTCTACCTTTCCCTGACCGCAGGTTGGTAGATATTAAAAAATATAAAAGTTTTATAACATACTCAAACCCTATTACTACTATGATGACATCTCGTGGTTGTGCTTATAATTGTTATTATTGTAACAGTATAGAAAGAGCACAAAAGGTGAGGTTTCATTCCGCTGAATATGTTGTTAAAGAAATTGAAGATATAGTTAGTTTAGGTATAAAAGATATTTTGTTTTTTGACGAAAATTTTACATTTAATATCCGAAGAGTAGAAGATATTTGTGATCTTTTGATAGAGAAAAAGATAAAAGTAAGATGGCATTGTAGAAGTCGTGCTGATATGAAGTTGGATAAAAGAATACTAAAAAAAATGAAAGATGCTGGCTGTAGGATGATACAATTTGGTATAGAAACAGCAACACCAAGATTACAAAAAGTAATAAACAAAAATCTTGATTTAGAGAGAGTAAAAGAAGTCATAAAACTTTGTAAAGAAGTTGGTATTTTAACTTATGGCAATTTTATGTTAGGGTTACCAACACAGACAGAAGAAGAGATGTTAGAAACAATAAATTTTGCAATAAAACTTGGGTTAGATTACGCACCGTTTGGTGTTTTTAATCCTTTACCAGAGAGTGTTTTTTATATCCAAGCGTTAAAAGATGGTATAATAAAAAAAGATTATTGGTTGGAATATGTTGAAAATCCTGATAGACCAATTTTAGATTATTGGTGGCCTTTACATGATAAAAAAATGTTAGAAGAACTAAATTATTTAGCATTTAAAAAATTTTATTTTAGGCCAAGTTATATCTTAAAAGCTTTGTTTAGAAAACAATCTTTAAAACAAAAACTTTGGCAAGCAAAGTCTGCAATAAAATTGTTTTCATGAATATATTCATAGATGTAAGATTATGTTCTTATGGTTATCAAGGCGTTAAAACATACATAGATAATATTTTGCCATATTTGTTAAAAAGTGAACACATTTTTTATCTTGCTGGATATAGAAATTATATTGAAAAATTTAAAAATTTTAGAAATGTTAAATTAATTGAATTTGAAGCACCAATACATTCTTTGAAAGAACAAATTTTGGGTTGGAGAAAAAAAGAAGAAATTGAAAAGTTAATTGATGTATATTTTTTCCCATATCCTGCTGTACCAATTGCTTTTTATAATTGTAATTTTGTAGTAAAATTACATGATGTTACACCTTTTAAATTTTGGTATCATTATAACCCTTTAAAAGTTTTATTTGGATTTTTGATAACAAGACTTATATCAATAAAAGCAAAAAGAATAATAACGGTATCTGAGACAACGAAAAATGATTTAATAAAATTTTTCAACATTTCTGATAAAAAGATAGAAGTTATTTATGATGGTGTTTCTGGAATTTTTAAAGTTTTACCAAAAGAAAGAAGAAATAAATGAGTTTAAAACAAAAAATAATTTAAAAAATTTTATTTTATATGTTGGTAACAGGGAAAAAACCAAGAATTTGTTTAGATTAATAAAAGCTGTAGAAATTTTAAGAAAAGAA
>Ga0207433_10014238_pt1 | contig 11563 bp, 12 predicted proteins | sample YelNatPaOPGAMG01_FD_187559 | JGI IMG/M metagenome (GOLD analysis project Ga0207433, IMG submission 187559) | Hot spring thermophilic microbial communities from Obsidian Pool, Yellowstone National Park, USA - OP-RAMG-01 (SPAdes) (version 3) | ecosystem: Environmental > Aquatic > Thermal springs...
TAATGAGGGAAAGATTTAAAGCTGAAAATCCGAGATCCTGGATGCTGAGATTTCACACCCAGACAGCAGGTTCAACTCTTACATATCAACAACCTGAGAACAATATCATAAGGGTTGCCTTTCAGGCTCTTTCAGCAATTCTTGGAGGAACCCAGTCCCTTCATACCAATTCCCTCGATGAAGCCCTCGCTCTCCCTTCAGAAAAATCCGTAAAGATTGCCCTTAGAACCCAGCAGATTATTGCCTACGAAACTTCAATTCCCTCTGTTGTAGATCCCCTTGGTGGCTCCTATTATGTTGAGTATTTAACAAACGAGATTGAAAAAAGGGTCTTTGATTATCTTGAGAGGATTGAAAAAATTGGAGGAGCATTGAGGGCAATAGAGATGGGATGGATTCAGGAAGAGATAGCAGAGAGTGCCTATAAAGCTCAAAAAAGAATAGAAAGAAAGGAAGATATAGTTGTTGGTGTAAATATGTTTACAGAAGGGGAAGAGGTGAAACCAGAGACAATCTATCTAAAACCTGAGATTGAGGAAAATCAGAAGAGGAGATTGGAAGAGTTTAAGAAGTTAAGGGATGAAAGTTTGGTGAAATCTTCCCTCGAAATTCTTAAAGAGAAAGCCAGAGGGAAAGAAAATCTCATACCCTTTGTCCTCGAAGCTTTGAGAAAAAATGCAACCCTTGGAGAGATTGTATCTTCCTTAAAGGAAGTTTTTGGAATTTATCAGCCTTCAAAGAAATCCATATAATGAAACTTAAAATCGAGAATTTATGTATATCTTCCTATGAAGGTAAAGAAATTTTAAAGGATATAAACCTTGAAATAAATGAAGGGGAATGGGTTGGATTAGCTGGAGAAACTGGTTCAGGAAAAACTACCCTCTTAAAAGCGATTTTAAGGATTCTTCCTGAAAGGATGTTTTTTAAGAAGGGGAGAATTATTTTAGATGGGAAGGATTTGTTGAAAGTCAGGGAAAAGGAGATGAGGGGAATAAGGGGGAAGGAAATATCTATGATAATTCAGGAGCCGCATCTTTACTTTAATCCTTCGATCAATATTTTTAAACAGATTGAGGAATTTGCTCTTTCTCATGGGATGGGCAAAGATCAGTTAAGAGAAAGAATTTTCAGTTTCCTTGAGCTTGCAGGTTTTGAGGAACCTGAAAAATGGATAAAAATGTTCCCTTTCCAGTTAAGTTCAGGGATGCTTCAGAGAATAGGAATTGGGATGGCTCTTCTTCATGAGCCAAAGTTTATTCTTGCTGATGAACCAACTTCATCCCTGGATAATGTCCACGAAAAACAGATAATAAATCTTTTTAGGAGCTTGAAAAAAATTAAAAAAATGGGATTTATTTTTGTAACCCATAAAATAGATTTGTTAAAGGGGATAACTGAAAAGACCGCTGTAATTTACAAAGGTCACATTTTAGAATTTGGAGGAACTGATAATTTATTTTTAGAACCTTTTCATCCATACACATCCCTTCTCCTTGGAAAGTCTTTATTTGGAAAGTATCATTTTAGAAGAATTGAAAATCAAAATTCCTGCTCTCTTTCTTCCTTCTGTCCTTCGAAAATGAAAAAGTGTGAGGAAATGCCACCTCTATTTGAAAGGAATGGAAGATCAGTGAGGTGCTGGCTTTATGAGTGAGATCTTAAGTTTCAGGAATGTAAAGAAATATTACAAAGGGGGAGGTAGAGTTGTAAAAGCCCTTGATGATGTTAGTTTTTCTGTTAGAAACGAATCAGTAATTTCAGTAATTGGAGAATCAGGTTCAGGAAAAACAACCCTTGCCATGATAGCATCCTTTCTTGAATATCCTACTGAGGGAGAGGTTATTTTTAAAAAAAGGACCATTGGGGAATACAAAAACAAAAAATCCCTATGGAAAGAGGTTCAGCTTGTATTTCAGGATCCTGGAAGGAGCCTTAATCCAAAAAAGAGGATTGAATTTTTGTTAAAGGAGCCTCTTTTAAATTACTTAATATGTTCTAAAAGGGAGATGGAAGAGAAAATTGATTATCTAATGGATTTATTGGAGATTGAAAGATTTTTAAAGAGAAGAAAAGCTGAAGAGCTGAGCGGAGGAGAAAAGCAGAGAATTGCTATTGCAAGAGCACTTTCCGTTTCTCCTTCCCTTTTAATTCTTGATGAACCCTTTTCTTTCCTCGATCCTGTTATAAAGGAGCGGTTACTTTTAACCCTTTTGGATTATAAAAGAAAGAATGGAATGACATGGATTTTCATTACCCACGATTTAAACAATATAAATCAATTTGCTGACTCCATTGTCATTCTTTATAAAGGCATTGTTATGGAGAGCGGGAAGATTGATATCTTAGAGAATCCTTACCATCCTTACACAAAATATCTTCTTTTTCCAGATTTGAAAGAAAAATTGGAGAAAACTTCAGGAGGTTGTCCCTTTCTTCCAAAGTGCAATTTTAAAATAGAAGTTTGTAAATCTTCATTTCCTGAATTAAAATTCATAGATGAGAGGTATGTGAGATGTCATTTGTTCTAAGAGCTTTTTTGTTTCTTTCTTTTTTTTCCATTCCTTTGTTTTCTGAGAATGAAGAAATATTCAGCGTTAAAAGCTTACCTGTCAATGGTAGAAACGAAATCCTCCTCATAGAAAAAAGAGCCGAAGGAATAACCCAGATTAAGACTCTTTCAAGAAGCTTTTCAGGAAACAATTACGATCCCCATCTTTTCTTCTACAGGGATTTACCCTCTGTAATCTGGGTTAATCGAAATAAAGATGTTCAGTCCCTTATCCTTTATTTTAAAGGAAAATTCGCTCAGTATTTTCTTGATCTTCCCTTCGAAGTCTCAAACCCAGTTGTTGAAGAGGATATTTTTGGAAGACTTATTCTATTGATTCCTTCTCCCCATGGAATTTTTTACACCTTTCTTGAAAATAAAATCTCAAATTTTTCTTCTTTCTTTAAATCCCCATCCTTTTTTATTTCTTCAAAAAGGGATAAGGATGGAATTATATGGATAGTTTGGTCGGGATTTGACGGAAATGACTGGGAGATTTATCTTACAAAATGGGATGGTTCAAATTTTGCAACTGTTGAAAGGATAACTGACAACAATTTCCAGGATATAGAACCTTCCATATCCTTTGAACCCTTTGATATTAGCTGGAAGAGCTATAGAGGAGGTGAAGTTTTTATTGAGAGTCTAAAAGGAAGAGTCTATTATGAAAAGGAAGAACCCTTTGAAATGGATATAAACTCTTTCATTGCCTTTGGAGACAGCATTACCTATGGAATGGTTGACTACAAACCTGAAGCAGAAGGTTATGTTCCAAGACTCGAAAGACTTCTTAAGGAGGCATATTCAAAGAATATAAAGGTTTTGAACAGGGGGGTACCAGGAGAGGATACTGTTGCAGGACTCTCAAGAATAGAAAGGGTTATAAAGGAAGATCCGTCCCTTTATATTTTAATTATGGAAGGAACAAATGATGTTTGGCATTACCCTGCCTGGTTTACTGGTTTAAATCTCGGGCAGATGGTTAAGATCTCTTTATCCTATAGAATGAGACCATTAATTGCCAACATTATACCAAAAGCTTTCTGGGCAGAGTATTTGAATCCGAGAATAGAAGAGATAAATAAATATATAACTCAGATATCGAAGGAGTACAAAATACCCCTTGTTGACCAGTACAATGCTTTCATGAGCTATCCTGAGGGAAAAGGTGGATGGAGAGCCCTTTACTCTGGTCACAATCACCCTAATGAGCTTGGTTATCAGCTAATGGCAGAGGTTTGGTTCGATGCAATATCTAAATTACCAAGATTTAGAGAGACAGAAATAAACTTGAGAAATGAAAGATATAGGAAAGACAAATTTGATTTTGAGGTTGGAATCCAAAAATGACTGAAAATATTGACTCCATAATAAGCCTATTTTCCCTTTTTATGCTCTATCGAGGCTAATTTAACCCCCAAAATTAGGAAACACTTGACAAGGGTTTTTTTTTCTGATACAAAGAAATAAGAATAATGAAATGAAGGAGTTTTAATGTGTTTGGCATGGGGAAAAAGAAGAATTTGGTAGGATTAGATTTGGGTTCCAGTTCGATAAAGCTTGTAGAACTTAGTTCGAGAAGGAGAAAGAATGAAGAAGTTTACGAATTGACAGCCCTTGGCTACGAACCTCTACCTCATCAGGCTATAGTTGAAGGAACAATAATGGATTCTTCTGCTGTTTCGGATGCTATTAAAAAGCTCTTTGCAGAATTGAAAATAAAGAATAACAATGTTGCAACTTCCATTTCAGGTAGTGCGGTAAGCATTAAAAAGATAGTTCTTCCTCTCATGAGTCCTGAAGAACTTGAAGAATCGATACAATGGGAAGCAAAGCACCATATCTCCCTTCCTATTGAGGAGGTCAATCTGGATTATTTCATCCTGAACACCTTCCCTGATCAGGGTAAGATGGAGGTTATTTTAACAGCTGCGAGGAAGGACAGAATCAACCTTTACTCAGCGGTGATTGTTCAAGCAGGAAAGAATATTGTTTTGATGGATGTTGATGGTATTGCTCTTCAGAATGCCTTTGAGGCTAATTATGAAATGTACCGAGATAGGGTTGTTGTTCTTGTAAATATTGGAGCTTCCATCACAAATATAAATATAGTTTCTGGAGGAGTTCCTCTGTTAATAAGGGATATTTCCTTTGGTGGAAATTACTTCACAGATCTTATTCAGAAAGAGTTTTCTCTTTCCTTCGAGAAGGCTGAGAGTTTGAAGAGAGGTAGTTCTGTTGATGGTATATCTCCCGCAGTTATCCAACCTTTAATTCAAATAGGCTTTAATGACCTGAGAAAGGAGATTGCCCAAACAATAGACTTTCTTAAACTTTCTTACACAGACAAGAGGATTGAGAGAATTATTCTGAGCGGTGGTTCATCAAAATTGCCCGGTCTTCAAAGCTTTCTCAGCAAAGAATTTGATTGTCCAGTGGAATTGTTCAATCCCTTCAGAAACATTTCTTTCAACGAGAGATTGTACGATAGAGATTTTTTGATGGAAATGGCACCTGTTTTTGGTGTTGCTGTTGGCTTGGCTTTGAGAAAAATAGGAGACTAAAATGATAAAAATAAATCTTTTAAGAGCAGAAAGAAAAGAGGTAAAACCATTAATAACCATAAAGCCAGAAAAGAAGGAAAAGGTCCATACCACTCTATTTGTCCTCCTGCTTCTCCTTACTGGTTTGATTATTCTCCTGTTACATCTCAAGATTTCTAAGGCTATTGAATTAGAGACAAAAGCTCGTGAAGAACTTTTTATAAAGAAGGAAAAACTTGCGGGGGTCATTGCTGATATTGAGAAATTTAATACTCAAAAGAAGATTTTTGAGGAGAAAATAAAGGTTATAGAATCGCTTAAGGAAAAGCAGAAAATTCCAGTTCGTTTTCTTGATGAAGTTAGCAAGAGAGTTCCAGATGGTCTTTGGCTTAAGAGGCTTTCTTTTTCAGAGGGTAAAGTTTCCATAACAGGAAGGGCTTTTTCCAACAATATAATAGCCGATTTCATCTCAGACCTTGAATCCACTGGTTTTTTCAAAGATGTCACCCTTAAAGATTCTACCATGAGCTCAACCCCAGATGGTGGATCGGTTTTCGATTTTACTATTGAAGGGAAATTTTCCCTTGAAAAGAGGTGAGATATGGATTTGAAAAAACTATCTCCCATGTCACAATTCTTGGTTTTTTTAGGGATTTGTATTTTGATATTAATTGCTTCTTATTTTGCTTATTTCAAAGGACAACTATCCACCCTTAATACAATCAAAGAACAAAGAAAGAGTCTTCAGGAAGAAGTAGAAAAAGCAGAAAAAAGAAAACTTGAAGCTGAAAGGCTCAAGAGGGAAGTTGCCTATCTTGATGAAAAACTAAAAACATTGAGAGAAATTTTACCAGAGAGAAAGGATATAAGTGATATTATAAGGAAGATTCAGTCCCTTGCTTACAATTACCGCCTTGAAATTTCCAAGTTTACTCCCAAACCTGAAATTCAAAGGGATCTTTACATTGAATGGCCCTTCTCCATAAGCATGATAGGGAATTATCATGATTTCGGCTACTTCCTTGACCATTTAAGCAGGTATAAGAAAATCTTTAATGTTGACAACATAGTAATCACAGCCCTTCCAAGACAGACTACCCTTAGAAGTATAAGCATTACTTGGGATGCTATAACTTATATTGGGCAGGAAAGACCTCCTGCACCCTCTCAACCAAGGAGGGGAAGACCTACAGGAGGTGAAAAAGAAACTGAAGGTATAAGGATGGAGGGTATATAAAATGAGAAAAATTTTTGCGTTAATTTTACTTTTCCTTTTTTATCTAACTTTAGCTTTTTCTCAACAACAGCCTCAAAAATCTGAGGCGCAAAAAGTGGCAGAGGATGAAAATCCACCTGGTGATTATGTTTACGACCCTCAAGGAAGAAGGGATCCCTTTATTGACCTTCTTGCAGGAGAAAAGAAGGAGAGGACTCCAGGGGTATCTGGAGAGCAAGCTCTTCTAATTGGAGAGCTTGAGGTTGTAGGAATTTCTTATGGAAAGGGGCAGTACTGGGCTATTGTGACCGGACCTGACGGAATGCCCTATTTTCTCAAAAAAGGAGACAGGCTTTTTGACGGATATGTTTTATCAATAGATTCTAATAAAGTGGTTTTTAGGAGAGAACTGAGGAGGCCAGGATTACTAAAAAACTACGAGGATATTGTAAAAAAACTAAGCCCTGAAGAGGAGGGAAAATGAGAAAAATTAGTTCTTTATTAATTTTAATTATCTTGCTATGTCTTTCTGTTCAGGGAGATCAGAAGGGAAGTATCAGCATTAACAAGGTTCTTTTCGATAATCAAGGGGATAAGACAGTTTTTATTTTCAAGACCTCTTCCTTTCTTCCATTACCTCCAATTTATAATGATCCCTCAGACATTCTTCTTGTGAAAATGGAGTTGAATCAGGCTAACATAAAAGATATTCCTAAGGAGTATGATGTTAACTCTCCAGTTGTGAAAAAGCTTGTTTTACAGGAGAGAGAAAAAGGCATTCTTGCCAATTTCTTTCTTGCAAAACCCGTCCCTTACAGAGTTTACTCAGAAAAGAACGAACTTCTTGTAAATTTTTATAATCCTGAGAGTGTTCCTTCTTCAAAAAATGATAAACCATCTCCACCCCAGGAAGCTCCGTTACAAAAGGTTCCAACACAGCCAAAAGAGGAAAAAAATGTTAATCCGGTTCAGGTAAGAGATTTAAAGATAAATCCTTTTGAAGGAGGGATTGAAGTTCTTGTAATAGGAGACAATCTTAATAAATTCGAAGATTTTACCCTTCAAAATCCCAATCGTGTAGTGGTAGATCTTATTGATGCGAAAAACCTCTGCTTGAAAGGAGTTTTCCCTGTAAAAGGCAGTGAAATAGTAAAATCGGTTAGAGTAGCTCAAAACAAGACATCTCCTTATATAACAAGAGTTGTTATAGATATTGAAGGAAAGATCCCTGAATACAATATTAAAAGTGTTTCAGATGGGATTCTGATAACCTTGTTTTCTTTAAAACCTGAAACAGCAAAAGTTAAAGAAAAGGAGATCCCAGCTAAAAAGGAAGAAAAACAAGTAGTTTCAGAGGCTCTGAAGCCAGTTCCTACAGAGAAGAAAGAGGAGAAAATTGAGACTCCAAAACCTTCTTCTCCTCAAGCCCAACAGGAAAAACCAAGAGAGGAAAAGGTAAAGGAAAAAGCGGAGGAAGAAAAGCAAAAGGAAGAACCCAAGAAACCTACCCCAGAGCTTTTTCAACCAAAAGTAATAACAGAGGAAGGGAAAGTTTACAGAGGAGAAAAATTCACTTTTAGATTCAAGGATGCTGATATAAGAGATTTCCTTAAATTTGTTGCTACAGTGGCTAACATAAACATCATAATTGACCCCGGAGTTACAGGAAGAGTAACATGTGATCTTGTTCAGATACCTTGGGATCAAGCTCTCGATTTGATATTGAAAACCAATGGTCTTGGTTCAGTAATGGAAGGGAATGTTTTGAGGATTGCAAAGATTGAAACTTTGACAAGGGAACAGGAAGCAGCGAGAAGGCTCAAAGAAGCTCAACAGCTGGCTGGAGAGTTAAAAGTTATAACAAGGACTCTTAGCTATGCTAAAGCTAAAGCTGTTCAGCCAATACTCCAAAAACAGCTTTCTCAGAGAGGAGAGATAATAGTTGATGAAAGAACGAATACCCTTATAATCTCTGATATTCCTGATAAAGTAGGAGTCATAGATAAGCTCATTGAAACTCTTGATGCTGCAATACCGCAAGTTTCCATTGAGGCAAGGATAGTTGAGATAAACACAAATTACACAAAGAATTTGGGTATTCAGTGGGGATTCTTTGCAGCTGCGGATTCAGCATATGGGAACCAGACATCCCTGAGATTCCCCAATTCAATAATTGTTGATGGTTCAGCGATAAAGGAGGGAGGACTACAGAATCCCCTTGATGGATATGCAGTCAATTTACCAGCTCCAGCTTTCTCCAGTGGACTTGGAATTTCCCTGGGAAATGTTGTGGATACTTTCAGGCTTGACATTGCCCTTACTGCCCTTGAGACATCAGGACAGGGAAAGATTCTTTCTGCACCAAAGATATCCGCTCAGAATAATGAAACTGCAGAGATTCTTCAGGGAAGACAGATACCTGTCCAGACTGTTGCCAACAACACAGTTACAACAAGATATGTAAATGCAGCCCTTGAACTCCATGTCACCCCTCAAATAACAGCAGAAGGGACAATAATTATGACCATTGAAATAAGAAATGATGCGGCTGATTTCGCTAATCTTGTCCAGGGTATACCACCAATAATTACCCAGAGTGCAAAAACGACAGTCCTTGTGAAAGATGGAGGCACAGCAGTAATTGGAGGGATATATAGAATTGAAGACACTATAACAACAAATTCTGTTCCCGGCTTATCTAAATTACCAATTATTGGAAATCTGTTCAAAGGTTTTTCAAAGAATGTTCTCAATAAAGAACTATTGATATTTATAACTCCAAGAATTATCAAAGGTTAGGAGGTAAGATGGCAAAGAAAATTCTAATTTTTGTATTAGCCATTCTGCCTTTTCTCTTGTTTAACTCTTGCAATGTCCTGGAAAACAAAACTCGATCTGCCTCAGTTTTAATAATTCAATCATTGGTTGGTATATCAGGAGGTTCAGAAGATACAACAGCTCTTGACTCAGATGTAGTTATTAATCCTCCATCTGGAAAATGCTATTATGTAAAAGGAGATATTGCTAAGGTTACCTTTACAGCAAAATTGCTTAGCCCAACAAGAACACCTACCTTTTACAACGACATAAGAGTTCAAAGATACAGAGTGAGATATATAAGAACAGATGGAAGAAATGTAGAGGGAGTGGATGTACCTTATTCTTTTGAAGGAGTTATGGATGTTTATGTTCCCATAGATGGGACTGTTAGCTGGAATTTTGACATTGTAAGGACTACAGCCAAGTTGGAACCACCTCTTATAAATTTAATAGGGACAAATAATGTAATTGAGGCTATTGGAATTGTTGATTTCTATGGTGAGGACATGGCTGGAAATAAAGTTACCGCTCAAGGGAAGATCACAATCTACTTTCGTGATTGGGCAAATTCAGATTCGGAATGCCCTTAATAAGGAGGTAATGGATGAAAAAATTGACCATAATTATACTTTTAATTCTTCTACCTTTTGTCTCCTGTAAGAGGGATGAGGTCGTTGAACCTCCTATAAGTGGTCCTTCCACATTATCTTATATCCTTGAAGGTTGGGCAAACCCCACAACTATAATAATCTCCACACCCCCCCATTCCTCTCAGGTAAGGGTAAGACTCTATGATTTTACAGGGAAACCAATTTCTGGAGCTCCTATATTTTTCGAAACATTGTGGACTTGGACCCTTGTTACAAGGACATATGACAAATATGGAAGTCTAGTTAGTGAAAAGGAAGAGACTGGAGGAGGAAGAGCTGATCTGGGGAATTTTTACGGATATTACACATGCCAGGCCTACACAGATGCTAATGGATATGTTGAAATAACCTATACAGGACCAAATGCTGAAGAATACAATTCTCGTGTGGTTTGGTCCTACCGGTATGGACCACCTGATAATGAGCTAACAGATGTTTACATCCTATATATTAATTCATTCTACATAAGAGCTCACTGGATGTCTCCGCCTAATTCAAACATGTTCATTTATTGTGACATACCCCTTTATTTAAAATAAGAAATGCCTCTTAAAATAGAGGAGCTGGAGAGAAGAGCAAAATTTAATCCAACTCCCCAGAATTTTTTCTTTCTCGCCGAAGCTTACAAGGATGAGATGAATTTTGAAAAGGCTTTCGAGGCATGTAGCAAAGGACTTGAAAAACAGCCTGATTCAATATCAGGACAAGTGCTTCTTGCTGAAATTTTGTTTAAACTTGGTAGATTAGATGAGTCTTTGAATCTTCTAAGCAATATAATCAGAAAAGCTCCTGATACCGCTCGAGCTTACAGAATTCTTTATGAGGTCTGCATTCAGAAAAAGGACTTTTATGGAGCAAAAGACGCTCTTGAAAAACTTTTCTTCTTCAATCCTTTTGATGAAGATATTTCCCAGAAGTTGATGGAAATAAGTAGGCTAATAGAAAAAAGAGAAAAAGTTGAACTTCCTTTACCTGAACAAGAACCAGTAATTGAAAGGGGTACACTTAGCGAGGTAAAGGAAAGTCCTTTGCCACCTCTTCCCGAAGAGCCTCCTCCACAGGAGGAACTCCTCGCTACAAGAAGAATTGAAGAAAAAGATATAATCACGATGGCAAGAGAAGTAAAGGAAAAAGAAGGGGAGGATGCATTTGTTACTCCAACAATGGCAGAAATATACTTGAAGCAAGGTTTAATAGATAAGGCTATCGAAACCTATTATAAATTGTTCGAGTTAAAAAAAGATGAGATGTTTTTGAGCAAGGCTAAAGAGCTGGAGGAGAGAGTGAAAAAGGCTTCTTATTATTCAGCTTATGCTAAGTTGTTAGAGAAGTTTCTCGAGAGAATAAACCAGCTCAAAAAGGAAAGGACAACATAATGTTTGAGCAATATTTCAAAGTTATAAAGGATAAAATTCCTTCCTCAATTGGTATTCTGATTATGGACAATGATGGTCTGACAGTGGAAAAGATAAACTGGGATGAGAAGTTTGATGTTGAGCCTGTTGCTATTGAAATCTCATCCTTGCTAAATCTTTTAAGAATAAATCCTGAGATTTCCAAATTTGGTCTACCAAGGGAAGTCACATTGAACCATGAAAATTTTGTTTTCATTATAAAGCCAATAGATCAGAACTATTTCATTTTCTATGCGATGAGGAGAGATGGAAATTTAGGAAGAGCAAGATTTGAACTTGAAAAGATTAGATTTAAGGTTAAAGGGGAACTTTAGCTTTTTTCCAAAATCGTTTAAAATATAATAATGAGGGCGATTAACTCAGGGGTA
>Ga0207433_10014240_pt1 | contig 11563 bp, 3 predicted proteins | sample YelNatPaOPGAMG01_FD_187559 | JGI IMG/M metagenome (GOLD analysis project Ga0207433, IMG submission 187559) | Hot spring thermophilic microbial communities from Obsidian Pool, Yellowstone National Park, USA - OP-RAMG-01 (SPAdes) (version 3) | ecosystem: Environmental > Aquatic > Thermal springs >...
CGTACCAAATATTATCCCCGTCGTCGGATTGCTCTTCCACGGCATATCAGGTACAGGAACCGGCGTCTGATATAGGTTCGCCTTCACAGCATCGAAGAATTCGGACGCTGGTTTGCTTTCATTGTTTGTGGAGCGGTAACTATAATTTACAATACCGTCGGCACCGCGGCCCCGGATTTCCTGCATCTGAATTATACTGTTGGAAATCGTATTCAAATACGATCCTTGCCCGTTATAGACGTGTCGCCCATTCTTATTGGCGACCACGTGATCCACCCAGTCTCGAAAATCACGCGCCGACGTGGTATTGGATTCGTCCTTATAACCCATCTGCATCAAGACATCAATATAGTGCTGTTCAGCCCACTCGTGCCAGTTTTGGAAAACATTGCTGTAAGTACTTGTCTGTGTGAAATCATAGTGAGGGTACAATCCACCGCTGCCAATCAGGCAAGCAGATACCTTGACATGAGGCTTCACATTCATTATCTCTAGATAGCACTTCTTGACCAGGTCGCTCACCTGCCGTCGGCGGTAGTCGCACCAGACAGACCAATTGGGATCACTACTTGAAGTCGGCGGCCAATAGCCATATTCGTCATAAAAGCGCTGGCGGCTGATTGCGTTGTAGCCCCACTCGCTACCCGGGTAACGAATATAATCAAAGTTGAGCCCGTCCACATCGTACTTGGTCACGATGTCCATGACCACTTTACAAACGTAGTCTTGAACGGCAGGTATTGCTGGGTCAAGATTGTAGGTGTTCCCGTCCAAATATGAGCCATCGCTCTTTTTCAGAGACCAGTCTGCCTCTGGACCACCAGGACGGTGCAGATACCATACATGATACGGAGGAGGATCAGGCCAGGTACTGTACCAGGCTGCATAGGTCACAATCCACGGGTGAACTTCGACACCCTGTGCATGCGCTTTGGTAATCATATCTGCCAGAGGATCCCACGGCGCTGGGTCGATGATATTTGATGCCCTGGGCTCATATGCCGAATCATAGTAGGCGTCTCCGCGCTTCCGCACCTCCGGCACGAATGCATTATAGTTATGAGACTTGAGGGTATTAACTAATGAAGTCACCTCGCTAGCACTCAGAAACCCGTTGCCCCAACTGTCCACCCATGCTGCTCGAAACTCCGCCGGTACGCTGTCAAGCGTCATGAATGTGTAATCTGCAGAGACACTCAGATTCCCTGACCCATCCCGGGATTTCACTCGATAGTGATAAAGGGTTGCTGGCGATATGTTTGCCAACACAACACTATGAGAAGTAGCCAGCCTAGTGTCCTCCGCCGTCTGCTTGCCATATGACTCCGTCTGCCCGTATTCCACCTGTGAAGTCGCCGGCTCGTTAGTTACCCAAGTGATATAGGCGCACGTGTACCTTGCCTCATGAGTAATATCGGATAAGACAGGCGGTGTTACATCGGCAGTGGCAGTCGGTGAGTAGAAGCGTACCGCGTCTGCCATGACAACCTTGCTTTCCGAACCATAATTGGTAACTCGGACATAATTTCCTGTCCCCGCAGTTAGCGTGAAAGTACCCAATCCCACCCACGTGCCACCGTTAATCTGCTGGTTCACATATACCACATAGTCACCACCGGCGTGGTGGACTATGTGCTGAGCCTGCTGGGGTCTGTTGTCACCATTTGGATACCAAACATATATACTCCAATCGCTCGCTGTAGCAGGGATTACCGGTGTGTAGGTCGCAGTTTTCCCATTCGAGGTACTCAGACTGCAGTAATAATAATTGCTGCCATACTTATTGGTAGCCGACGTGCCCGTTGTCCAACTGCCAACAAGTGTAGCGCCAGGATTGTCAATGATTATCTCGGAGGCTGCCTCGGCTATCCGCACCGATAGAACTAAAGCCAGCATCACACCTACAACGCATGCCTTGCGCATGTCAAGTACCTCTTTGTAAGACAATGTGCAAGGTCAATCTGTACCGCTGTCAACGACCTTGCACACTGTCAATCACTTTCATCAACGCTGCCTATTTTATGGTCAAGGTCAGGTTATCCACGTACGTCTGCACCCAGTAGCCATACCAAGGCTGAAGGTATTCCGACTCAGGAAAGTCATCAGGCAATCCTAGCGTCCGTAAACTCTGACTAGTGTTGTCCCACCACCAGCCAATCGAACTTAACCATCCCTTCTCCCTGCACGCAGTGCTCATGCTTACCGTCTCACTGCCCTTCCTCACTTCACATCCTGCCCACCACTTCTCTCTCATGTATGGACACCCTATTATCGCCCATCCAGCATTCGATATCGCTATGTCATACTCAGCACTCGTCCCACTATACGCCTCATAACTTATCTCTCTACTCCCACTCGTGTATAAATAGTACCCCTCATCCCTCCTGCAGCTGCCAAATAATCCCGGATTCCATGCGTCATACCCAATAAATGACTTCGTCCCATTGTCCCACCGGTAAAGATTCCCATCTATCTCTATCCCATCAAATATCACCGCAGGATCTCTATCCACCGGCTCAAGCGGTAAACTAATTACATTCCATCCACTTCTCACTACTCCAGCAGGCGACCTAACTACTACCGTCCCTAAATCAAAGTCTTCCCTCAGTACCTCACCAGCACTGAGTACTTGCCCACTGTATGTCCTGCTCGGTAAACCAGACTTAGTCACACTTATCGTGTATGTACCAGGCGGTAAATCAATAAATCCATACGTCCCCGTCGCATCAGTCTGCGTGCTCCGCGTAACCGGCCCACTTACCGTCACCGTCGCCTTGTATACCCAGTTTAGGTATATCGGATCATTCGGCTTCGACGCATCCGTCACCGTGCCAAATATTATCCCCGTCGTCGGATTGCTCTTCCACGGCATATCAGGTACAGGAACCGGCGTCTGATATAGGTTCGCCTTCACAGCATCGAAGAATTCTTGCCTTGGTCTGCTCTCGTTGTTTGTACTGGCGTAATCATAATTGCAAAGACCTATGCCGGCATTTCTAGCAACCTGCATCTGGTGTATGCTGTTGCTGATGCTGTTCAGGTAGCAAGCCTGTCCATCTACCGAATGGCGACCTGTGCTCGACTGCATGTTTGCCAGCCACGTAGTCCAAAGATCATAGTCTGCCGCTTGTGCACTATCAGCCTCGCGTTTGTAGTTCATAAGGATGTTTGTGTCTATGATGTGGTCCTGCATCCACTTCCTAGCATCCTGGAACACACTGCTGTACTGTGCCGTACCTGTGTAATTCGTATTGGGGTTAGCGCCCATCCACCCGACTGTGTCCACATTGTGATTGATCCACGGCTTGATGGCCATAATCTCCAAGTAGCATTTCTTGACTAGGTCTGTGACTTGCTGTCTGCGATAGTCGCACCACGTCCCCCAATTTGGGCTAGAACTGGACGTCGGCGGCCAGTAGCCATATTCGTCATAGAATCGCTGCATGGTTATGGGGTTATAGCCCCATGAAGTCCCCGGGTAGCGAATATAATCCCAATTGAAGCCGTCAACGTCATAGTGGCTTACGATGTCCAGCACGACCTTGCAAATGTAGTCCTGAACAGCAGGAACGCCGGGGTCGAGATTGTAGTTTCCGCCGTCACTGTATCCACCAGAACTATCACGCATTGACCAATCGTTTGCCGTACCTGCTCCATGCCAATACCAGACGTGATCGGGCGGCGGAGTGCCTGCCCCACTACCCCATATCCTATAAGTCACTATCCAAGGATGTATTTGCATGCCGGCGGCGTGTGCCTTTTCTACGCCGTATGCCAGCGGGTCGAACGATTGTGGTGTGACGCTAGATGCCTTTGGCTCTCTGTGATATGCATTGCACACCGGACAATAAAGAGGACTGCTAGTATAATGAGCATCACCACGCCTTCGAACCTCTGGAATTACGACGTTATAGTTCGCACCGCTTGTCATCGCTATCATTGTGTCAATCTCGGATGCGCTCTGGAAACCAATATTCCATGTGTTCACCCACACAGCACGAAACTCGCTTGCTGTCGCGCTTGTCGTGGTGAATGTGTAATCACCCGAAACAGCAAGGTTGTTTGATGCATCCTTCGACTTGACGCGGAAATGGTAAAGTGTCGATGGTGACAAACCTGAGAGCGTGACACTGTGGTTTGTTACGAGTGAGGTATCCTCAGGAGTTGCGTATCCATATGATGTGGTCTCTCCGTACTCCACCTGAGAAGTTGAAGGTTCGTCAGTAATCCAAGTGATCGTCGCCCCCGTGGAACCAGGATTGGCAGAAACGCTTGATATGACCGGAGGAGTCGTGTCTGGACCACCACCAGCCGAGTAGAAGCGTACTCCGTCTGCCATTACTACTTTGGTCGTTTCGGACCCGTAGTTGGTGATGCGGACGTAGTTATCCGTTCCTGCGTTCATTGTGTACGGACCGCCGATCTTATACCAGTAGCCTCCGTTAGCCTGCTGGTTCACGTACACAATGTTGTCGCCATTTGCAGCGTGAATGATATGCTGGGCCTGGGTAGGTCTATTTGTCCCACTGGGAAACCAAATGTAGACCTCCCAGTCGCTTGCCGTTTGTGGAATGTTCGGTCTGTATGTGGCGCTATTCCCGTTTGTGGTGCTTATGAAACAATAGTAGTAATCCGCGCCGTACTTCGTTGTGGTCATTGTACCTGTGGTCCAAGACCCCACAAGTTCGGCATATGGATTATCTATGATTACCTCATTTGCCGCGTAAACATTAATGGCACCGGTCAGAACAACAACCAGTGCGAGTAGCAGCGTCAAAAAACCCTTCATTTGTGCAGCTCCTCAAATTATTTTTGATTTGAAGGTGGGGATCGCCGTCCCCACCTGTACTACCATCACTGCCGCCTACTCATTTCAGGGTGAGCGTGATGTTATTGGAATATGTTTGCACCCAATAGCCATACCACGGTTGTAAGTACTCTGATGCCGGGAAGTCATCCGGCAGACCCAGGGTCTGGAGACTCTGGCTAGTGTTGTCCCACCACCAACCGATTGAATCCATCCAGCCACGCTCCCTGGTAGCAGTGTACATGCTCACCGTCTCGCCATTCTTTGTCACATCCACGTCTGCCCACCGCTTGTCGCTCAGGTAAGGACATCCAATGATTGCCCATCCAGCATTATTGATGGGGATATCATGCATGGCTGGTGCTTTAGGATAAGCCTGATAACTAATGGTAGCGGTTCCAGTCGAAAACAAGTAGTAACCGTCCTTAACACTGCATTCACCGAAATCCCCCGGGCTCCAGGGGTCGTAGACCACGAAAGACCCAGTTGCGTTATCCCAGCGGAAAAGTTTTCCCTCAATGTCTATCCCATTGAAAATAACGGCAGGATCAGGATTGGATGGCTCGAGTGGAAGGCTAATGACATTCCAACCGGCTCGTATTGTGCCGGATGGGGAAGAGCATGTCGTCGGGACTAGCCCGAAATCTTCTCGAAGAACCTTGCCAGCCACCACATCCTGGTTGTAGTAGGTTCTCGTTATGGGCGACTTGCTCACAGTAATCGTGTAATTCTGCCTTGGCTCCACTTCCGAGAACACGTAGTAGCCAGTCTGGTCCGTCGTCGTCTCCATTATCACTTCCGGCGGACCAGGGTGGTATAAGGTAACAGTCGCATTGTAAACCCAATCATGTGTGTATGGGTCATTCTGCCCCGCCTTGGTAACCTGCCCCATGACCATCCCCATGGTGGGATTGCTCTTCCATGGTATGGCCGGAATCGTATCCGCCGTATAGTACGGCCGGCTCGAGTTTGCATGCACATAGTCAAACCAGCCAGGGCTAGTTACAGTTCCGTGATAATATGAGTAGGTCTGGCAACCCTTTGGAACCCCATAAGCCGGGTTATAACTACGTGTGTAATTGATTTGTGTACATGCGTTTGCCTGTGTCTGTCCGGAAGCACCTACGTTCATACCACTGTACACATACCGACCATATGCACGTCCAAGCCAATCAACTAGGTTGCTAGTGAAACTTGAATTGGTTGCCGTGTAGTTCATGGGAACGTTGATATCCAGCCATTTATTTGCCATCCATGCGTCGGCATCTTGATAATAAGTACCATTACCAGTAGCGTAGGTGATCCAGGTGTTTGCGCCTACACAGATGTCTGGTCTTACCTCCATGAGTTGCGCATATACACGTGCAACAAATCCGTTTAATTGCTTGCGCCGCCAGTTCTTGAAGGTGTTGTCCGTGTAAGTAGGGACATACCCGTACTCCTGTTGGAATCGGGCAATGGCTATGGAGTTATAACCGGAATTGGCCGCAGGATAGCGAATCCTATCCCACTGGATACCGTCAATATCATAACGTGTTGCTATGTCTAGTGCGATGTTTACCGTATACTCTTCACCATCGGGTACGCCAGGGTCCAGATAGTAGCCTTCACTGTTTATGAGGTTGCCTGCCTGGTCCCTAGTGAGCCAATGATTATATGTGGTGTAAAACCAATCATAAGTCTGAGTCGGACAACGATGAGTGCAAACCCACGGGTGAACCTCAATGCCCAGCGCATGTGCCTGCTGACACATGTAGGCAAGCGGATCAAAACTCGGTGGCTGAACCTGGTCAGGCTTGGGTTCACCTGTTCCGTTTGGTCCACCGTATGTCGAGTTGTACAAAGCATCAGCCTTCTTGCGAATCTGCGGCACTATCACGTTGTAATTGGCGTTCTTGGCGATAGACAACATGGTATCTATCTCCCCGGCTGTCCACATGCCACTGTGCCATCCATCTATCCATAGGCCGCGAAATTCAGCGGTCATTCCCATCCCGGGAATCACCCCGATGATTGTTGCGATACTAACAACTAAGAGCAACTTCCTCAGCATTCTTCTTTGCCTCCTTAATTTTTTGCGCCCGAAAAGTGACTACCCGTTCCGGGCAAATACATCAACGTACAGGTATCGTTACTGCAATACTAATCCTGCACAATCAATGCCAATCTGTCACGATAAGTCATCAACCAACACCCATGCCAAGGCATGAGGGTTTCCGATTCGGGAAAATCCTCTGGAAACCCGACTGTTTTCAGACTTTGCGTCACATTGTCCCACCACCAACCTACCGAGTCCATCCAGCCTCTGGTTTTTGAAGCCACAATTATGGGCAAAACCTCCAAGCCATCGGTTATTAATGCCGTATCCCATTCCTTCCCATCGTCAAAGGGACAGCCAACCAACTGCCACCCATTTCTGGGCAGACCGATCCAGAAATCTGTGCTACCTGGAGAAAAGGCATTGAATGTAAGGTCGCAGGCTGATTCCGCATTCAGCCAGTAGCCTTCTCCGCGCAGGATATTACCGAAAGCCTCAGGCATCCATGGGTCATACATATTGAATGAATGGGTAACTGCATCCCACCGCCAGAGGCACCCATCAATATTAACAGAGCCGAACGTTTCCGATGGAGCAGGATCCTTAGGAGTCCGCGGCACCGAAATCACATTCCACCCTGGGAGAATTGTTTGTGGTGGCGCGGTGAGTGATGGGCAAGAATCGAGTACTAAGTCATTTTGATCGCGCATCCTGATCGCCCTGTACCTGTTCTCTCCGATTCGATAAATCCAACTTATGCCCGTCACCCGAACGTGGTCACCTACGCTGGGCGCCGTGATTGTGTTGCCAGGCGCTAATCCACCATAATACACTCTTATTCCTTCGTACTCCGACCCATCGCTACACCCGCTTCCATCGTCCAGATAGAAATATTGGTTCGTCTGGTCAACGCCAACCACTCGACCCGACGTACGGACTAGTAGCCCAATATTATTAACTCCCAGACCGTTGGTTACTCCCGGGACATTTGGTCCGCCTGCCTCGCCGCCAAGGTCCTTTTGACACATCTCGATCGGCTCAGGCGGCTGCCCGCCGACGGACTCGATAAGCACCACCGGACTAGTAATCCGACGTTCTCCGTCGGCAGAGGTACCGAGCGGACCGAATACCCTGACTACGTCGCCGGGATGTACCAAGACATCGCTGTCACTCGGCAATTCGACCAAAATCCCCGAAGTCCTCATCACGTCCTGGACATAAAACTTGCCGAGCAGTTGGTTATTGCCTGCCGTAACTACCGCCGGCGGAAGGGCGACGCCTATTCCATCGCTCATTTGCTTAGCGCTTGCTATACTGCCCACAGCCGTCCCAGATAGAACGAAATCAATCGTTGTTACGCTTCCAGCATTTATGGTGACACGCTTCGACTGCGGCGCATAGCCTGCCTTGCTCACAGTGAGCGTATAAGTGCCTGGTGTGACATTCAGATGCGCGTAGAAACCTGTGCCGTCTCCATAAGTGCCCAATCCAAGTTCGTCAATCGTGACCCACGCAGCATCCACAGGCTTTCCTTGAGTCGCATCAATGACACGCCCTTTCACGTGACCCCAGGTAGGAGAACTCTTCCAGGTCATCACGGGCACCACTGCTGTGCCACTGTAAACTTGACTCACCAACGCAGAGTAGAACTCTGACTCGTCATCTTCGTCCGTATTCGTGTCGTATTTGTGGGTGAAGCAATACCTATAGATCCCTTCGCCCTGCGCTCCGTTCGCCCGTGCTCTCAAGAGTTGGGCCATGGAGTCTTGGATTGTGTTCATGTATGAACCCTGCAGAACATACACATGCCTGCCACCTGAGTTTGCAACGGCATCGTTTACACGATTGGTGAAAGTTGTCAGGCTTGTTGTGTAGGTCATTGGGTAGTTGGCATCCAGAATCCCGCTCATCATCCACGTCCGCCAGTCCTGAAAGCGGTAATTGTAAGCGTCATTTCTATCGGAGAACGTGGCTGCCGCGAGGACGACGTTCGGCTTGACGTCGAGCATGCTCGCGTAGACTTTACGAACAAAGTGGGTTACCTGCTCGCGCCTCCATGCAGAAAAAAGGCTGTCGGTATACTGAGGCACATAGCTTGGAGCCAGTCCATACCTGTCTCTGAACCTCTGAAGCGCAATTGGATTGTAACCCGAGTTCTGCTGTGGATACCGTATTATGTCAAAGACCAGGCCGTCTATATCGTATCGGGAAATCAAGTCCATGCATACGTTGAAGTTCCACTCAGCGGCCCCAGGAACACCCGGGTCCACGTAGTAGCCTTCTCCGAAGGACGTACTCCCGTTATTCGCCATGCAAAGCCATTCCGAATGCCGATTGTATATATGGTCAGGATCCGCGGGGACACTAGTGGCAACACGATACACCACTACCCACGCATACACCTGGATTCCTTCGGCATGCGCCTGATTAATAACCTCCTGCAAGGGATCAAAACCTTCTGCAATGTCGCTTGCTCGTACGTCATTATTTGGTCGGAATGGAATGTAATATGCATCACCAGTCTTCCGAACCTCAACTACCACTACGTTGCAGTTTGCGCTTTTCGCGCGACCTACCAGTCCGGCAACCTCGTCCGGCGTCTTGAACCCATTGCCCCACGCATATGCCCATAAGGCCCTATGCTCAGGACTATCTGATGACACCTGCCGACCTGCCGCAACGAGTAAAAGCGATGCAGCCAGTAGTCTTGTCAGGCGCAATTTCAATCTCACGGCTGCTCTCCCGGCGCCAGCCTTGCATGCTTATCACAGCAAGCCAGCAAACTCAGTCGCGGTCTGAAGGCCTTTAAGGAGACCGTGTGCCGACTTCGCACTTTATTCAATTAATAAGTAATAAGGCTGGCCTTTCGGCGCTTTGCGCAAGCGCGACCCTGAATCCGTGTTTACAAAATCACAGAGGAGTATGACCCCTGCTTCGCAACTACGGCCTCGGCTTTTGTCATTATCATTCCCGCGTTTACGTTTAGCCCAGGCTGGGAACGGGGGCGGTATACAGGCGTACGAGGCTCTCCCGTAGAAGAGAATCTTATTACGCCCGTCACCTGCCTTAACCAACAATTCTCCAAAGCAGGTCCCGAGCGAGCTTTCACCAACATGACTATACACCAAAAGCGGCATCCTGTCAAGGAACGCGGGCAAAACCCAGTATTTATACCAGCCCTGAACACAGATTCAACTTGCCGCTTGCGTAGCAAAATCCAGCAAATTTACTGGATTTCAGGTGTAAGTCTCCCGAAAAAGACAATCCGGTTGTATAATGCACATGTGTGATGGTGAGCGCCATCGCCAATTGCCCACCTCCCATAAGCACAACGTGAGTCATGAGATTACACCGCTTCGCCATAATCTTGGCAATAATGGTTTGCCAGGCAAGGTCATTCGGTTCAGTTGGAGTCTATCAAGTGAGAGTGCCCACTGGTGATAAGGCCCCTGCTCTCATTTGGTATACATTGAATTGCGCCGCAGACGTTACCATCGAAATACTTCCTTCCGACAGCAACGGCAATCCAACGGGTCAAGCGGTGCGTACTGTATCTTTCCCAGACAACAGCCGCGGCAAGCACAGTTTCGTATGGGGATGTACGAATGATTCCGGGGAGCAAGTCCCTTACGGTTGGTATGTTGCCAGGATAACTGCTTCAGCCCAACAGACAGAATGGGACCCAATAGCAGGGCTTTGGAAGGCAGACTCCCCGCCCGAGACAGAGTTTGCTGGTCACCCTCTCCCCCCGTGTTCGGAAATTGATGGCTTTTATGGCGTGGACGTCAACACCAACCCAGGAAGCCCTTTCTTTGGGCGGATTTACATGCCTCATAAATCCCGCAAGTGCGTTTATATGTACGACCCAGACGGGCAGTATCTCGGCGAGATGGACGACACCGGCATCACTTGGGGTGGCAGTGCCCCTTGGGATGTTGCCGTTGCAGAGGATGATTATGTCTACGTGGGCGATCGAAGCAACCAGAGGGTCTACTGTATGAAGCCTGATGGCTCAGGCTGGCTGTCGGTCTCCCCGCCCGTCACATATCTAAGGGCACTTTTCTGCAGAGTCGACAACCAGGGATATACGCACGTCTTCGTCACAGGTGGAGCCGCACATGTTTATGAGGTCGTTGTGTCGCCTGACCACCTAAATTGGGGAGTAGTCAAGCCCGTCGCCACGGTTGGAAATGACAATGCAAGTATTTATGGGATATGGGTTTCGGCAGACCTCGGACTTTTCTATACCTGTTACATCGGGACGGGTCCTGCTTCAGGTCTGACACGATGGCTGAGGCAGCCCGATGGGACCTACCTGAGAGACACATCCTGGCCATCCGCTCCAAACCCTGTCGAGAACCCGGTAATTGACGTGGAGATGAGCAATGATGGAACATACCTCTGGGTCACCAGGTCGGCTGAATACTCGACTTCGCCAACCGGCACGAAAGCCCTGTATAAGGTCAGGTCGCTGGATGGTTCAGTAATAAGTGACAATTTTGACATCATCACTTGGGGGCACATGTGCTCAGTTGACGCCGTTGGTAATCTAGCGGTCACTTTTGGCAAATCAACACCTACTTGGGGCCAGTACTACTGTGGACTTTTTGCCGAGCCAGGTACCAGTTCGAATATTGTGTACACTTCGCCATTTGAGGTAAGTGCTGAAGGCAATTCCTTCGTGCTTATCGAGGAAAGCGTGACATGGACATTTAGCA
>Ga0207433_10014241_pt1 | contig 11563 bp, 12 predicted proteins | sample YelNatPaOPGAMG01_FD_187559 | JGI IMG/M metagenome (GOLD analysis project Ga0207433, IMG submission 187559) | Hot spring thermophilic microbial communities from Obsidian Pool, Yellowstone National Park, USA - OP-RAMG-01 (SPAdes) (version 3) | ecosystem: Environmental > Aquatic > Thermal springs...
TCCTTAAGCAAAGTGAAAACAACCGTGTATTTCCAACCGCATGAAGTAATAATTTTATTCAAAGTTTCCTCAGTTGGAATTTTAGGTTTATTCTGTTCCCATTTGTATTTTGGCCTATCCCAAACAATGTTATTAACAAGGCAATAGTAATTATACGCCTTAACAAGATTTCCCTTAAACCCGTTCCCCACAGGCTTGTTAGCGATAAACTCCTTAACCTTCTCAGGACTATCCAAAGAAACATTCTCAGCAATATGCCTCAAATAGAAACCGACTATTTTAACAGTCTGCTCTTCCAAACCACTATTTTTAAGTTTCACCAAAGTATTAATTATTTTACCCTTAACATCCTCAGAGGGTATTAATCCCGTTCTACGGGCCCGTAGTCTAGAATGGATTAGGACGCTGGCCTGCGGAGCCGGAGATCCTGGGTTCAAATCCCAGCGGGCCCGCCATTAAAATGCTGCTTTCAGCAAAAGCAGCCTGTTTTGAGCTGCTTTATCAGCTGGCTTGCGGGACCGTCCTGGGACCGTCCCAGATACATTGCGAGGACTGTCCTATGCCTAGGGATAAAATTGGCGAATTGAAAAAGCGCGTAGAGGAGCAGTGTAAGGCTTTAGGTTCTTTAGCTTCAAGCATAGAAGGCGAAGATAGGCTTGGACAATTGTTTAAGCGGGTTGAGGGACAGTGTGAGGCTTTAAGCTCTTTAGCTGGTGGCGGTGTTTCGGTTGGGGGCGAGGGGTTTGTTTTAAGCTGGCCTGAAACAAGGCAGATGTTTCTGCAGTATTTGGAGTTTAAGCGTTATGAGCCCGCTAACGCCAGAAACATGCTGAATTACTTGGATAGGTTTGTTAAGCAGCCAATAAAGGCTCCAATGGATGTTATGCGGCTCTTTTCGCCATTAACTGCTGGACAGCGTCACCATTTGAACCGTGCATTGCGGGCTTGGTTTAAATGCTTAGAAATCAATAGGCCCAATGGACAGTTTAAAGAGTTTTTGGATGGATTGCGTAAGGCTATTCCAAAGATGAAGTGGGCATAGACATTAAAGTTCCAGAAGAAGAACAGGTTATTTCGGATTTGAGGCGTTTAGCGTCTGACCCGCTAAAGTATCAGGTAGCCTACAACTTGCTTTTAGACTCTGGTTTAAGGCTTGTGGAGGTTGTGAAGCTTCTAAACAATTTTCCAGAGGCTGAGCATTTAGAGGGCTTTTACCGCTGCCCAGTAGGGCTTTTTAGAGGCTCAAAGCAGGCTTACTATTGCTATTTAACTGAATATACGTTCCAACAGATAATGCGATTGAAAAATGATGGTGACCCAGCTTCGCTGGAAAGACGACTGAAGGATGGCTTTACTAAAGATTCAATAGACATGTGGCATAAAAAACACAATTACACAAGGCCAAAATACCTGAGAAAGTTCGCCAATGACACAATGACAAGCGAGAAGCTTAACATTCCAGAAAGCGTTGCAGACTTCATCCAAGGGCGGGTCCCAAAAAGCATCGGAGCAAAACATTACATGCAGCTTAAACGCAAGGCAGACCAATTCTACCCAAGATATGCAGAATACGTAACAGAATTAAGGCGTAAGGCTGAAATAATATTAGCCTAAACCATAATCCTTTTTCTTTTGACCAAAGATTACTAAATATACTTTTCGGTGATGTTTGGAACGCAATCTGCTCCGCAATAAGCGACTTCTGGGATACGTATATCAAGCCAATTGTTGGCTTCATTTGGAATTCGATAGTTGCAGCCATACAGTTTTGGATGACAGTGTTCCAAAAACTCGGCGACGTTTGGAATGCGGTCTGCTCGGCTGTCAGCGGCTTTTGGAATACTTACATTAAGCCCATTGTGGATTTCATCTGGAACGCCATCAAAGGAGCCTTTGAGTTCTGGATAAACATTATTAAAAGTCTTGGGGACGTCTGGAACGCCATCTGCAGCGGTATAAGCGCGGTCTGGAACACCCTTGTCAAACTTGTCGTTGACGCGGTTAAATGGTTCTGCGATGCGGTTTATAACGCCTTCAAGTGGCTTTTCGGCTGGATAATAGGTGGAAGCTTCTGGACGGATATGTGCAAGGGCATTGTAAACGTCTGGAAAACAGTTGTTGAGCCTTTAGTTGGGGCTATCAAGGGCTTCTGCGACGCCGTTGCAGGAGCCTTCAAGTGGTTGAGCGACACGCTTGGCGGGATATGGAACGGGATATGCAACGCCGCCAAAGGCGCTTGGGACACAATATGCAATGCTGGAAAAGGAATTGTGGATGCGGTCGGCGGAGCGGCAAAGGCAGCGGGAGACGCTTTGGGCAATTTCGCCAACGCCGCTGGAAAGGCTTTAAGTGACGCGGGGAAGGCTGTTTGGGACTTTATCACGGGCATCTGCTTCGCCCACGCCATCCACAATGCGGTTGAGTCCAGCGTAAAGGACCTTGGCGAATGGGTTGACGTGGTAGAAGACAGTATGAATAAAGGAATCAAAAGCGTCAAGGACTTTATTGCTGAGGTGGATAGGCCAGCTTTAACTGTTGGCGGTGTTGCGGGTGGAGCTGCAAGCGTTGGTTTAGCACCCTCACCTGTTCCAGCGCCAGCCGCGGTGTCTGTAACCGTCAATATAACGGCTCCGCTTGTGAACGTTGAGGGCTCCGCCGACAAGCGGACAGTTGAGCTGGCCGTTGAAAAGGTGAAGGAAGCCTTGAAGACCACGCTTATTGAGGCTACATCCGCAGGCGCGCCGACTAAACGCATCCGTGTATTGGGAGGTGTAGCGCTCTAATGCTGTTGAGCGAGATGGTTAGGAAGGTAACAAAAGAGGCAATACTTCATCAAGACACGACAAGCTATACAAGCCCGACGGCTCACGACTGGGCGACGAGGAAAAGCAAAACGATAACGCTTTCCGAGCCGAGCCTCGTTTTTGTGCGGTTTAAGGGCAAGAGCGGCGGCTCGAACCCCATGGGAAGTTTGAGGTTGTTGCACAACAATAACCCAGTGCTCGTATACCAGCTTATGCCGCTTGGTTCAGAGATTCAGCACAGCCTTTTCATGTATCTTCCTGCTGGAAACCACACCTTTGCTTTGCAGACGGCAGTTTACCGAAGCCCAAACAACAATGAAACGGCGATAATAACGGAGTTCTACATAGCGGTTTTAGGCTTCGCAGACACTGGCGGACAAGAAAGCGTATCCTCAACAATTGAAGTCCCAGCAAGCGGAACATCCATAATCATCTCATTGCCTTTCACTGTTCCGTCGGCGAGGAAGCTTGCCGTTGGAACGGTAAAACAGTATCCATGCATAATAACTGTTTACTGCGAAATATCCAACAGCCGCGGAAGCGTATTAATGAACCCTGAAGAGGCGGACGCTTCCTCCAGTGTTAACTGGAGACTTTACCTTGACGGAAACGAAATCGGATGGAAAGAGCGTCAAAACGACTCCTATGATTTGTCGTATAACCCTTCTTACAGTGAAGGATGCTATGGGCGCCATTACGTCGCGCTTGAAGCTGGGACAAGCCACACGCTGATGCTTAAAGCGACAAACACATTGTCTGCAACCAAAACCGTGAAGGCAGTTATAAATATCGTTTTGTGCCCATGGTTCCTCATAGACTCTCATCAGCCTATATCGCTTAATTTTCCGCAAGGCTCAACGTTGTATCTGGTTTTAGAACCGCTGTGGCAGGACCCAACCAAAACAATAAAGCTCGGATGGAAACGCTTCGTAAGTTTTGGAGACGCGACGGACTATTACAGCACAGCAAGCGGGACAGGCGTCTTATCATGGAATTACACCTTTGAAAGCGTTGAAGTTAGAAGTTGCGCCCTGCTCGTCGGCGGTTACGGAGGCTGCATAAGTATAATAGCCGTGGACGTAAGGTAGAGGCGAAATGATAAAACTCAAGCAAGTTCTAACCGTCCTCGGCAAGGGCGTGCTTGTTTTCGAGGCGGACTTCCCAGACGGCACAGTTAAAAACGTTCAAATTGACCTCTCCGAGCTTGAAGAACGCCTAAAACAATGACATTCACGATAGACTCTTACACGCTAAATGTCACGGATTTTTCGGAGTCAAGCCAGCCCATTGGCCCCGAATGGTTCGCGTTGGAAAACCAGGCTTTAGCCCTAAAGCGCTTCGTGTATGGACTTAAACGCGTCTGGAGTCTCTCATGCGTCGAGAAAGACGTGGCTTGGACAAGCAGCGCAGCCCTATACCTGCGGAACAAGTTGCAGACTGGCGAAACTGTAACTTTCACGGTTGACGAGGGAGACCGCTACCAGCTTTCAGCCACAAGCTGTTATGTGGTGAACGTCCAAATTGAGATGAAGCTTGTAGGCGGACAAAACATCCGCTACTTCACGGTCCAGCTTAAGGAGGCTTAAAATGCAGGAGTTTTTCCGCATAAACCGCATAAGCCTGAAACGTTTCGACACCAAAACTGGCAAGTTTATTGTTAATATAGCTTATGAAACAGCTGCTCCGGAGCCAACTGAACGCGTGGTCGGTGTGGCTGAAGCCTTCGGCCTCGGCTTGGACAAGTGGGAAAAGTTTGTTGTCTACGACAATGTTGAGCTGAAAATAGGTCCAACCGACATCGTTTACATCACCGGTGATAGCGGTTCTGGTAAAAGCGTCCTGCTCAAGGCTTTGGAAAGGGACATCCGCGAGGAAATGAAACAGACGTGCATAAACATAGCCGACGTTGAAAGGCAGATAGTCCGCGACAAGCCCCTCGTGGAAACCGTTGGCAAAACGCTTGAAGAAGCCCTCGAGCTTCTAAGCCGAGTGGGCCTAAACGATGCTTTCCTATTCCTGCGCACATACGACCAGCTAAGCGACGGCCAAAAATACCGCTACAAAATCGCCAAAATGATCGAAAGCGGAGCCCAATTCTGGATCCTAGACGAGTTCGCAGCTACTTTGGACCGGGACACGGCTAAAATCGTGGCTTACAACCTTCAAAAACTCGCCCGACAACAGGGCAAAGCAGTTTTAGCGGCAACAACGCACACAGACCTGTTTGAAGATTTAAACCCAAGCGTCCACATCCACAAGCGATTTGGCAAAGAGATAACCGTCAATTATTACCCGAACGTGCCAGCCAAACAGTGCAGCCTTGTCAAGGAAATGCGGATTGAGGAAGGCACGTTTGAGGATTGGCGTAAGCTCGCCCACTTTCATTATAGGAGCCATAAAGTGGCTGGACCCCGCAAAATATTCCGCCTTGTCCGAGAAGACGAGTTATGCGGGGTCATCGTCTATGCCCATCCGCCTCCAACGTGCTTCGGTAGAAGGCTCGTCCTGCCGAATATGAGCATGAAAGAGCTGAACGAGAAGCTCAGCGTTATAAGCCGTGTAGTTGTGCATCCAAAATACCGCACAATAGGATTAGGCGTTAAACTTGTCAAGGAAACACTACCCTTAGTGGGGACGCCTTATGTGGAAATGCCTGCCGTGATGGCGAAATATAACCCGTTCGCAGAAAAGGCTGGAATGCGAAAAGTAGCTGAGCAGCCGCCGCCAAAGGAAGCCCTAAAAATAGCTGAAACCTTAACTCAGTTCGGATTCAACATCCACCTTCTCGGAAGTGAAAAATACGTATTAACTAAACTGCAAACTTTAAATGCTGAAAGCATAGCCAAGATAAGAGAAGCTTTCATCAAGTATCCTCATGCACGCTTTATGAAATACTTTTCCTGTCACATACCATTCGGAAGGAAAGAGGCTTATGCCAAAGAAGTGATGAAAACCAGCCCTGAAAGGCTTGCACATTTAGTAAAAGTCTGCAGCTTTTTAATGCAAACAAAAGTTTACCTATTCTGGAAAACGCTACAATTAGAAAAGCATAACAATAACTGACGCACTCTCAATTGAATATTACTAAAGAAATGGCAAAACATTTGGAAATGTTATTTGTTTTGCCTTACAAGTCGTTTGAAAATAAGGATATTGGACTATTGCTTATTTGCCAAGCAAATTCGTCGAAAATTCTTAGCGTTTTTTTATTGTATTTCTTGGCTAATTTTGTGAAGGTTTCATCGTATTTTTTGATAAAACCGCGAACTTTCAACATAAAAGCATAATAGTCATCATCTTTAACGTTAAAGGCTTTTTTGATTGCAGTATCCCATAATGGGAAGAAGTCAGGGCAAAGTATGTTTAAAGTTTTCCCAGCAGCAGTTGGCCCTAATGTTTCCCTAAATTTACCGTAGATCTCCTTAATTTCCCCCTCAAATTGTTCAACCTTTGCTGAACTTTCTTTTCTGAAAATTACGAGCATTGAAGAATATTCTTTAATGAGGTCTTTGAGCTTCTTCTCCCAGCCCCTATGCTCTCGTCTACCTAAAACACGCCACATATTTCCCCACTCAAGTAAACATTGTCCTATTTTTGCAACATCCTGTTCTGTAATATCCTCCAGATTCATCCTCTGCACATACTCTACAGTCTCATCATAAATCTTTTCAATATCAGAAGTCTTGGTATAATCTTCTTCAAAAAGCTTAACATATGCCTCAATTACGTTAGATTTCAGCTTTTTGTCCAACATTTCACCCGAAAACCCTACTTTTTTCAATAATTAGGGTAACTTTACAAGACGGTTTATTTGTATAAGCTTCATGCCGCTTCTCAGCAACAAGTTTTCTCCTTTAAGATCTCCTAATAGAATATTAAAATCAATCTATGTAATCGTGAATATAGTTAGACCTTTTCTGTATGGTATCCATGCGAATCTGCTGGACTACATTTTGAGATTGATTAATTTCTTTTTCAAAATGTTTTTTAATTTTATCTTTAATTGCCACGAGAAGCCAAGGATTGATCCTAAAAAAGTTGTTTTGGACGCCTATTCGAATATATTCAACTAAACCCAGATGGTATAATTCCCAGCAGGCCCAATCTGGATGTTTAATTTGGATGTTCAGGGCATTAGATAGTTTAGTTCCAAATTCTCTTACTTTTTGTTGTGACAGAAATTTCTGCACAGAATAAACTTCTGTTTGTGAAAGGAAGAGGGTCAGAAATGCGAATTTTCTTCTCTCTGATAATGTATTTTTTATTGCATCCCAGGTCTTTTCATAATAGGCTTCTGAGTAGTTCTTTCCATAAAGTATATCATTAAAGTGCCTTGAGAGCTGTTTTATAGCATCCTGATTGGGAGAAGTGTTCAAACGGGCTCGGATAGCCGCGACTCTTGTAGGAAAAATTCTCGAGATTGGCAAGATCCCAACATCCATGAACTTTTTCCTTTCTTCCTGAGCCACTGGCGTGTATTCTGCTGGAATGCCGAGAAAAACTGCATGGACGTCACTTCTTATTCTATTGGCTTATCTGAAACCTTGCTCGAAAGCTCCCGGCCAGTATTTTATCTCAATTCCAAAATACCTCTCTGGTTGCCCATAGCGAGTAACCAAATCAACTCTGACAAAACTTTTCTTCCCACCAATTTGGGCTTCTTTAATTACTCCATCATTCTCAGGAAAAACTTTCTCGCTAAGTATATGCGTGTAAAGAATATCTGTATAGCTTCCCTCAGCCTCGGCATAAAGCATTTTCCTTTGAGACAAAAGCACGGGATTTGAACCCGTGCCAAGCCCTAAGTTCTTTGGCTGCTGTTGGTGTTTCGGGTGAAGGATGGCTTCACAAAAGACTGTGCTCGCGCGGTGTGCGATTTTCTTTTTAAGCTTCATACATACAGAGCTTATATAAAGAAGTAGTTTATTGCTTCTTGTATTGTTAAGGCTTCGGCAATTTTAATGGTGTAGCCTTGATTGTTTAGGTACTCTTAGACGTTTATGGTTTGGGGTTCTCTTGTTATGAATACGAATGGGCCTATCCGTGTTTTATGTTCAACATAGATCATGGTTGTGGTTTGCCCCTTTGGCACAATGAATAACTTTGCTTCAGCTTGTGCAGCCGCCATGGCTTTTTCTACTATTCCGCCGACTTTTCCGATTGTTCCGTCGGGTTCAATGGTTCCTGTCATTATTACCGAGTTGTTTAGATATCTTCCCGTCATAATGCTTGCAACGAGGACTGTTATTGCTGCCCCGGCTGATGGGCCATCTACAACGTCAACTGTGAAGTTTGCAACAACTACAATAAACAAATCGTGCGTTTGAACGTTGAAATGGCAGATTTCACCAGCAACCTTGTAGGCTGTTTCAGCTGACGATTGAAGATCTATGCCAACCTTCGGAGTTGTAGCCATGTAAACCCTTCCAGAACCGTTCTCGATCTTCGCGTAAACCTTGAGAACAACGCCTGTATTGTCTTGGGAAACCGCAACCACGTTAATCCAGCTCCACCCCACAAGCGAGGCTGAAGCAGCGCTACCACCGGTATGGACGGTTTCCTCAAGCGAACGAACCCTCTCCTGATAACGTAAAACAATAATGGTTAAAAACGCGTTTAGGGCAAGGCTTAAGATAAGAACCGTGGAGAGGGCGGCTAGGAGTTTCCTACCCATAAAGGGGTTCTCCTTTAAGCTTGAAGTTCAAGAATCAAACTCCAGATTAAAACGTTACCCTTGGGCAAGTATTATACGCAACGCTTACATCATTGAAAAGCGAAGAGTATGTTGATATATATGATTGAAGTCCTTATTGTTCCGGGTTTGCAGTCCTCAGCCAGAAAAGCCGCTGATTTACTTGTTGGCTCACGTTATGATATTGTCTTTCTAAATTTTCCAAGGAACATCCAATCGCTGATTTGGAGTTACGCGTTTAGGCTCACAAAACCTTGAAAGTTTCCGCAAAACTATTGAGATTAGATGCGCGCGCGAACACTTTTGCTTACCTTTCTAAGCTAAGCTAAAATAGGCTTTTTCATTTTAGCTTTTTCAGCCATTTCTTTTGACATTTTCGTTTCATAATCCCTAAGCATCTTCACCAAGGGATGCTCAACGTTAATCCTGTAAAGTTTGGCTCTCCCTATCTTCCTGGAAACTTTAACTATTCCATATTCTTCCAGCTCCGGAAAATATTTGTAAAACGTTTGCTTACTCATTCCTAAAGCTTCTATAACCTCCTTTTTAGTGAAATCAAACAACGGATTATCCAGAAAAAAATCCACTATCCTAAGCTTTGGCGAATCTCCAAGAGTCTTGATAAGAATCGATTCATATTCTCTTTCGGAATAGAGTTTTGCACTCATCTTTCTTCTTTCACCTTTCTTATTTACTACTTTAATAACTTATGAAGAAAAGTATTTATATGTTTCTTTTCAAAGGTATCAAAAGTGAACATATAATGAGCATAGAGCTCAGCGATGAAGAAATCAAGGCAGACATAATGAACAGATTACTCAGAAGAAACTGTTGGGGTGCCAAATACCTGCCTATAGATACGCTCATAAATTGGATGGCTAGAAAAGTTAAGCCAAACGGCAAAAGGGTTAAAAAGTTAATCAAGCAGCTTGTCAATGAGGAATTCCTTATTCCTCATAAAAAGGGGGAAACTGTCTCTTTAAACTCCGCAAAAAGCGAAGAAATAATCGAATACATCGAACGTTTTCTAAAGTTTTAATGGTTACTTATCGTGCTTCTCTAAAAATTAAGGTTTCCGAAAAAGAATTCATCACGGTTTTTGCAGCCATATACGCCATCAACATTTGACCAGCGTGTTTGCTATTGGCTTAAGCTTCAGCGTTGGAATGCTATCGTTTAATCAGCAAAGCCCTTTTACCGTCGTATGGCCCCACAACAAACCCTTCTAAAGGCTAACGCCAAGACTGTTATAGTAAATAAATGTGAGACTCGCACCTAAATAAGTGCAAGTACCAGGGGGCCGCTTTTAGAAATCGATAAATATGTAAAAAGCTCTTTAAAGTAAGGTGGCGATTGTGAATATTTCGCCAGGGCAGCTTGCTAAAATCATAGATTCTACCCTTGTCAAGGCTACAGCCACAAAAACTGAGGTTGAAAAATTATGTCAAGAAGCCATCCAATATGGGTTCGGATGCGTCGTCGTAAACCCAACTTACGTAAAGCTGGCAGCCTCATTTCTTAAAGGTGCAAACATTAAAGTTTGCTCTACGGTTGGCTTTCCTTTTGGTATTTCCCTTCCAGAGGTTAAGGCTTTAGAAGCCATCAAAGCCATCGAGGATGGGGCTAGCGAACTCGACATGGCTGCCAATTTAGGCGCACTAAAATCAGGAGACCACAAACTCTTCAAGCAGGATATAAAGGCTGTTGTTAACGTTAAACGCTTGTCCGAAGACATAATAGTCAAAGTAATTATTGAAACGCCACTACTAACCACTGAGGAGAAGATAACCGCCTGCAAAATCGTCAAAGAAGCCGGAGCAGACTTTGTCAAAACTTCAACAGGCCTGTTTGGCGGAGGCGCCACAGTGGAGGATGTTAAGCTTATGCGTCAAATTGTTGGAAAAGACTTTGGCGTTAAGGCTGCAGGCGGCATTAGAACTTATGCTGATGCCGTCGCCATGATTGAGGCTGGTGCCAACCGTATAGGAACAAGCACAGCAACAGCCATAATCCAAGGCGCACCATAAAAGGCTTTACATTCTTTCCGGCGCGTATACGCCAATAAGGTTTAGGGCATTTCTTAAAACAATCCTTACGGCATCAACCAGTGCAAGCCTTGCATCGCTAAGTTCTGGCAGCTCAGCCCTAATCACTGGAAAAGCGTTATAAAAAGTGTTAAATTTGTCGGCTAAAGCGTTGGCGTAGTCGGCTATCATGTTGGGCTTGAGAAAATCCGCCGTTTCAACAAAGACTTCTGGAAACTCAGCCAAGGAGAAGACAATTTCGTTTTCAAGCTTCTCCCTCAACAAGCCATAGTCTGGGTTTTCCGGTTTTCTTGAGGCTTTTCGCAGTATACTGCAAGCCCTCGCATGAGTATACTGAATGTATGGAGCACTGTTCCTCTCAAAGTTTATTACGCGTTCCCAGTTGAACTCGACGGGCTTTGACGGGTCAACCTCCACAAGTGCATATCGAACTGCGCCTATGCCGACGAATTCTGCGACTTTCCGCTTTTCCTCCTCTGACAGTTGGGGTGAACGTTTAGCAACCTCATCATATGCTCTGCTAACAGCCTCATCCATAACCTCGTCCATTGTTATGTAGCGTCCCCTACGACTAGACATCTTATAGCCAGGCAAAGTCACAAGGTTGTAGGCGAAATGCGTCAAGTTTTCAGCTTGCTTGGCGTAACCCAAAGCGTACAAGGCTATTTTCAATTGCATCTGAGCCAAAGACTGCTCCATTCCGATGACATTTATGCACTTTTCAGCCCTTTCAAACTTCCATAAGGTGTAGGCTATATCCCTAGTCGTGTAAAGCGTTGTACCATCAGCCCTAACCAGCGTCAAAGAAGGCACAACATAATCCTTCCTTAAGCCAAGCTTATCCCGAAGCTTAAAATCTTCAACAACTTTTCCAGCCTCAAACTCCAAAACGCCACCTAGAAAAGAAACATAAGGCGTCTGCTTCAGCCTTTGAAGAACTTCCGTCACAAGTCCACTCCAAACAAGATCGCTTTCCCAGTCCCAAGAATCATAGAAGACGCCGGCACGGCTCAAAGTCTCCT
>Ga0207433_10014253_pt1 | contig 11555 bp, 12 predicted proteins | sample YelNatPaOPGAMG01_FD_187559 | JGI IMG/M metagenome (GOLD analysis project Ga0207433, IMG submission 187559) | Hot spring thermophilic microbial communities from Obsidian Pool, Yellowstone National Park, USA - OP-RAMG-01 (SPAdes) (version 3) | ecosystem: Environmental > Aquatic > Thermal springs...
AGATGAACTCCCTCAATTAATAAATATTTTAAAAGGAGATATTTCTTTTGTTGGCCCTCGACCTGAAAGGCCAGAATTTGTAAAAATTTTAGAAAGAAAAATTCCTTATTATCATTTAAGACACATTATAAAACCAGGATTTACTGGTTGGGCTCAAATAAGATTTGATTATGCAAGATCAATTGAAGATTCCAAAGAAAAACTAGAATATGATTTATACTATATTAAAAACAGATCTTTATTTTTAGATTTAGGAATTTTATTAAAAACAGTCCAATTACTTTTTAAAAAATAGTAGCGTCAGAAGAAATTAATTGAAGTTTAACTAATCTTATATTAAAATATAAATATGGTTTTGCTTCCTTTGGCAAAAAAATTGAGGAAAAAAATAAACTCTGAAAAACTAAAAGAATATTGAGGAGTTATCCTTAAAACTTCCAGAAATTTGTTTTAAAAAGAATTTTAAACATTTAATTACACAATGAAAATTTTAATTTGTATTACACACGGAAATGTAGGAGGGGCGACAAATTCTGTTTTTTGGTTGACAAAGGGATTAAAAGAAAAAGGTATTGAGGTTAAGGTGGGATTTGGAGAAGGAGAATATTTGAAAGAAAAATTAGAAAAAGAAAGAATTGAATTTGTTAATTTTAAATGGTTAAAAAGAACCCACAATCCCTTATCCAACTTATTTTTTATTTTTGAGACCAAAAAATTTTTAGACAAAGAAAGGTTTGATGTTTGCCATTTCAATTCAACCAATGCTCTTTTTGGTGCAATCGGAGCAAAAATTTCAAAATCAAAACCAAAAACTGTTTTCACTTTTAGAGGGCTTTCAATTTTAGACCCAAACTACAAAAAGAGTTTTTGGCTAAAGCCCATTTATTGGTTAATATTCAAAATTTTACTTTCTTTTGTTGATATTCCGGTTTTTGTTTCAAATAAAAATTTAGAAGATGCAAAAAAATTAAAACTGGTAAAAGATGGGGTTGTAATTTACAATGGTATTCCAGAGCCAGAATTTTTAGAAAGAGAAGCCGCAAGGAAATTTTTTGAAGAAAAACTAAAAATTAATTTAAAAAATAAATTTGTAATCGGTTCCATTGGAAGATTGGATTATTCAAAAAATTACGAATTTTTAATTAAGGTTTTCCCTGAAATTTTAGAAATAAAACCTGAAGCAATAGCAATTATTATCGGTGAAGGGCAAGAAAGAAAAAAATTGAGAAAATTTATTGAAAAATTAAATTTAAAAGACAAAATTTTTTTAATTGGAGAAATAAAAGATTCTTCAAAATATTTGAAAGGATTTGACTTATTTGTTTTACCATCAAGATACGAAGGGCTATCGTTAACATTAATTGAGGCACTATTCGCTGAAATTCCAATTTTAGCTTCGAATGTTGGCGGAAATAAAGAAATTCTCAAAGAAGATTCGGTTTTTAATCTAAATGATTTAAATTGCTTTTTGTTTATATTTAAAAATACTCCAACTATGCCTAAGACTAAAAAAGAAATATTTAGTATAGCAAATACAGTAGGTGGTTATTTAAAAATTTACAAAAATTAAATAATTTGTTTGGAATTTTGATTTGTTTATTAAGTAAATTTTTGTCCAAAAACTAAAACACCAATTGGAGCTCTTTTTATTTTATCTATTATTATCTTTTTATTTGCTAAGATTTTACTGTCAAGGATTTTTTCTGCCAAAAGGCTTAAAAAATTATTAAAAATATGAAATAGATATTTCAAAATTTTTGGTAGTGACAACCCTCTAATTATTAAATTACAAAAAACAAGGCACGTTGAAATTATTGTATTTGATGGTTCTATATCGCTTATATTTATTCCTATCGAGGGTAATTTTTCTTTATAAAAAAGTTCGGTGTACCTATAATAATCTCTAAAGGGATCATGCTGTGGAAACATAAACGGGGTAGAAATATAGATGTATCCGCTTTTTTTTACAACCCTAATCATTTCTTTAAAGAAAAAATCTTGGTTGTAAATATGTTCAATTATTTCAGAAGCAATAACTAAATCGAAAAATTCATCAGGAAATGGTATCTTCTGGGTATTAAGATCTAATATAATATCAGCTCTACTTTCTTTAGAAATATCTATGCCAATATATTCAACCTTTTTATCGAAAAAATTTTTAAATGGTTTATCGCCACATCCCAAATCTAAAACCTTTTGGATTTTTTTATTTTCTATATTTTCTATATTCTTTTTGAAAAAACTTATTCGCTGTCTATTGTATATATAGGCATAATCCCATATATAAATTTTCATGTCTTTTGTGATTCTTTGAAACTATTGTTATTTATTTTTCGAATAATCCTTGCTGGGTTCCCAGCTACTATTGTATTTGGTGGTACATCTTTGGTCACCACGCTGCCTGCCCCTACTATAGCATTTTCTCCGATCACTACCCCACAAAGAATTACTGCTCCACTTCCAATTGAAGCTCCTTTTTTTACTAAAGTTGGAATTACAACCCAATCTTCCCCGGTTTTTAATTCTCCTTTTTCGTTCGTTGCCCGAGGGTATTTATCATTAATAAAAACTACATGATGACCAACGAATACATTATCTTCAATGGTCACTCCTTCACAAATAAAAGTATGGCTTGAGACTTTACAATTTTTTCCTATTTTTGCTCCTTTTTGAATTTCTACAAAAGCACCAATTTTAGTATTATCCCCTATTTCACATCCATAAAGATTAACGAAATCATAAATTTTTACGTTCTTACCTAATTTAACATCAGGACCTATATTTTTTTTATTGTTATTCATAATTTTTAAATTTTAATCCATTTACCTTTTAATCTTAACGATTCTTGAGCTTTTTCTAAAAGTTCAACCACTTTTAATTCGGATTTGGCATTTGTAAGAGGTTGTTTATTTTCTTTGATACATTTGATAAAATGTTGACACATTAATTTAAGGGGCTCAGTTTGGTCTATTTTCGGCGTTTCCACTCTTCCTGAATAGTATTGAATCATCTCTTTTTTATATTTAAAAACTTTAACACTTTTATTATAAATTTTAATTTGATTAGGAAGATCTAGGTGATCATAAACAAGCATTTTTTTGCTGCCAATAAATGTCATCTGTCTAATTTTTACAGGAGAAAGCCAACTTAAAAAAATATGAGCCACTATTCCTTTTTCAAAAGTTATCAAAACATGGATTATACTTTCTAACTTTTTTTTATAAACAAGAGGATCAATTCCGAAGGCAGAAATAGCAATTGGTTTCTCTTTTAAAATATAATTGAAAATTGAAAAATCATGCGGCGCTAAATCCCAAAGAGCATTGATATCTTTCTGAAAAATACCGAGATTAGCTCTTGTTGAATCGATGTAATTAATTTGACCTAAATCTCCTTTTTCAATTATTTTCTTTAATTTTTGAACTGCATCAGAATAAATAAATGTCGAATCCACCATGATAATTTTATTTTTAGATTCTGAAAGTCTTATTAAATCTATGGCTTGTCTAACTGTTTGGGCCAATGGTTTTTCTACTAGCACATGCTTTCTATTGATTAATGCTTCTCTTGCTAAAGAATAATGAGTAGAGACAGGAGTTGCTATCACAATTCCTTCAATCTCCTTATTTGCTAATAAAATCTTAATATCTTTGTCTATATTCAAATTAGGATAACTTTTCTTTATATTTTTTATTTTTTCATCGTCTATATCAACCAATCCAGCAATTTCGCAGTTTGGTATTTCAAGAAAATTTCTTATCAAATTCGACCCCCAATATCCACATCCCACAATTCCTATTTTTACTGTTTTATTTCTGTTAATCATTTATTCTTAAAAAATTTCTTTATTTTCTCGACTACATATTTGATCTCACTTTCTTTCAATTCTGGATACATTGGAAGAGACAAAATTGTTCGCGAACATTCTTCTGTTATTGGGAAATCCCCTTCTTGATATCCCAAAAATTTAAATGCTTCCGTAAGATGAATAGGTATTGGGTAATGAATTCCGCATTCTATGCCTTTTGAATGTAGATAATCTCTTAAATTATCCCTCATAGATTTATCTTCTAATTTTATCACATAAAGATGATAGACATGTTTTGCCTCAGCCAGCTTTCTGGGAATTTTTACATAAGGAATTTTGCTGAGAAATTTATTATAAAGATTTGCATTCCTTATTCGAAGTCTGTTCCATTTATCCAAATGTTTCAGTTTAACAGAAAGAACAGCTGCTTGAATGGCGTCTAATCTACTATTGTAGCCTAAAATTTCGTGTTGATATTTTTTAATACTTCCGTGATCTCTTAGTTTTTTTAAGGTTTCAGCTAATTTTGTATCATTGGTAACTATCATTCCTCCATCGCCATAAGCTCCTAAATTTTTCGAAGGATAGAAACTAAAACATGCAAGATTACCAAAACTTCCAGCTTTTTTTCCTTTGTATTCAGCACCGTGGGCTTGGCAGGCATCTTCAATAATATAGAGGTTATATTTCTTTGCTATCTTCAAAATTTCATCCATATTGGCCATTTGACCATAAAGATGAACGGGGATGATGGCTTTGGTTTTAGAAGTGATTTTTCGTTTTATTTCGTGAGTATTTATATTATAAGTATCCGGATCAACATCAACTAAAACTGGTTTACATCCAGCGTGAATTATGGCTTCCACGGTGGCAACGAATGTATTAGCAGCCGTAATTACTTCGTATCCGTTGAGATTTAAAGCCTTCAGAGAAAATAAGAGAGCATCGGTGCCGCTATTTACCCCAACAGCAAATTTAACTCCACAATATTTAGCAAATTCTTTTTCAAATTTTTCTACATAGTCTCCTAAAATAAATCTTCCTGACTTTAAAACTTTATTAATCTCGGTGTTTATTTCTTTTCTTAAACTGAAATATTGTTTTTTTAAGTCACAAAATAGAATTTTCATGGATTTTATTTAGTTTAAATAAATACTCATAAACCTTTTCGTATTCTTTAGTTTTATTTTGAACCGAAAATTTATTTTTTACAAGACCAAATCCCTCCTCTCCTATTTTTTTTAATTTATCTGGATCCTCCAAAAGATTAATAATAGCTTCTGATAATGCCTTAGGATCGCCTTGGGGCACCAAAATTCCTGTTTTGCCATTTATAATCGCTCTCTCAATTCCCGGAGAAATAGTTGTAATAACGGGTTTTTTACAAGCCATTGCCTCCAAAATGGCAATTCCTACTCCTTCTCCTTTAAACAATCCGATATAATTATAAGGAAGAACGAAAATGTCGCTAATTTTCAATATTTCGTAAACATCATTTCTCTTGCCTAAAAAAATAACCTTGTTTTCCAGATTTAATTCTTCAGTCTTCTTCCTCAATTCAGGTTCCAAATCTCCCCACCCAACAATTAAAAGTTTGGCAGAAGAGAAATATTCGGCTACTTTTGAAAAAGCAGAAATTAAATCTAAGTGACCCTTCCATTTAATAAGTCTAGCCACAATGGTAATAACTTTATCATTTTCGTTTAAATCAAATTCTTTTCTTTTTGTAATAAAGTCTGTTCTTTCTACAATTTTTTCTATTTTTTCTACGTCTACTCCATTATAAATAGTAAAATGTTTATAATTATTTCTTAAAACTTCCATAGAAAAAACATTACTCTGATCAAAAAAAGATTGTTCTACTCCTTCAGATACACAAGTTATGACATTGGCTAAGGGAAAAGTTAATTTTTCAAAAAGCAATAAAATTTTTTTAAAAGAACTTGCAACATTGTGCTGAGTACTAATTATAACCGGTACTTTAGCAAGGCGTCCAATTATTCTTCCAATAATTCCAGCATAAGGAAGATGGGTGTGTAAGATGTCCGGTTTTTCATTTTTTAATGTTTTATATAACCGGCGAATGACTCTCATGTCCAATTTATGATTAATTTCCAATCCGATAGTTTTTATCCTTAGTTTTTTAAATTCATCTAAAAGAGATTTTTCTTTTTCTAAATAACAAACAACAAAGTCGAATTTATCTTTATCTATATGTTCAGCAATTTGAAGTAATAATCTTTCGGCACCAGCTGGTGCTAAACTATTGATTAATGCTAATACCTTAATTTTCCTTTTTTGATTCATTGAAATTTTACTTTATTTTTATGATAGAAAATATACGCATTGATTATAATTTTAGTATTAGTAAAAGAAAGAAAATACAAAACTAAAGTTTGAATTGAAAAAGATTTTTCTTTGAAAGCAAGTTTTAACCATTTTCTTGCTTCTTTTTTATTTCCAACAAAAAGATTACGTAGGGCTAAACTGTTTAAATAATGACAGTATGTTTCAGGACAACATTTTTTCCATGCATCTGAGTGTTCTTGAATTAAAATTTCATATCCTCTTATCATTTTGGGAGCATTTTGAATCATTTTATCTGAAGAACTTATTCTCCCCACTTTAGCTTGGGAGTACAATTTTGTAGGTATATCGCAGAAAAAAATTTTTGTTTTTTTTGCCAATCTCCACCATAAAATTGATTCGCATCCTATAATCTCTTCTGGCAGGCGTTCGTTTCCTATTATTTCTCTTTTCCAACAAGCACTCATTTCTCCAGAAATTTTTCTTTCACAAACAATATCTTCATAATTTAAATACATTTTTTCTTTTTCAGAAAACCCTATTTTCTTTTTCGTTTCCAAGTCAAGACAGGGGGTAATAATGCAACCAACATCTTCTGGAACTTCATTCCATAATTTCAAAAAAATCTCTAAAGCGTTTGGCAATAGTAAATCGTCACTATCAACATAAAAAACATATTTACCTCTTGCCAAATCCAAACCTTTATTTCTTGCAGCATTTACTCCTCTATTTTGTGGAAATCTTTCAAATCCCAATCTCGGATCATTAAAAGAATTCACTATTTCTTTTGTATTGTCAGTTGAACCATCATCTATTATAATCCACTCGAAATCTCGAAAAGTTTGATTTTTTAAACTCTCCCAAATCTTCGGCAATAAAGATCCTCTGTTAAAGGTTGGAGTTATAATACTAAAAACTGGTTGACTCATTAATTATTCAAATAAATTACTTGGATAAACAAATTCGGCCTTTAATTCTTTTGCCATTTTTACCAAAAACATTAAATTATCTTTTATTTTTTTATTAAAAGCATATAAGTGAAGGGTAACAATAAAATTTCCATTTACTTCATAACAAAATTTTAATCTTCTAATAAGTTCTTCCAAATTGTCTTCGTTTAATCTGTTCGAATATGCTTCTTTATGTTTTCCGAAATCTATAACAAATGGATAAGCTGGTGTTTTTTGTTTATTGGGAAACTTTAAACGATGGAATGTCATTTTCCCAATTGCTTTAAAATACTGAGGTCGAAATAAAAAATTTTTTGAACCAATTCCGCGAATAATGTTCATTCCTGCAGATTCTACCGCTAGTATTCCTTGATTTGAAATTCTATCATGTGGAGGAACAAAAATTTTTATTTCTCTTTCGAAGGTTTTCTCCAATTCTTTTTTTCCTCTTTCTGTTCTTTCAAAAAGATCAATTTCGCTTTCGTATTCAAACTTCCAATTAAAAAGTTCATGCGTACATCCATGCATCATTATTTCTATCAATGGATTCTCCTTAAGAAAAACTACTAATTCTCTATTTTTGCTTATTGGATATTCTTTATTATCGTCTATCAGAGGAAGACCCAAGATATCACTTCGTATTTTAATAAAGGGAATTACAGAAAAACCTATTGGGATACCTAAAGCAAAAATATCTTTATACCACATTTCAATTTCTGAAACTTTATTAAAATAATTTAGATCATCATCTCTTATAACGAATTTCATTTTATTGGTTTAGTACAATTATTTGTTTATAATTTTTTGATAAATTTCAAAAACTGCTTCGCCAAATGGCTTTTTATTTTCGATTGTTTTTCTCGCTTCTTCTCCCATTTTCTCTATTATATCTGTATTATAATAAAAAAATTCTATCTTTTCCTTTATTGCCTCGACATTTCTTATTGGAACCACAAATCCGTTTTTACCATCTTCAACCAAACTTTTTGTATTTTCGGTAGTAATCACCGGCAACTTACTTGCCATTGCCTCAAAAACTACTCGAGGACCTCCTTCTGTCAAAGAAGGCATAACAAATATTGATGCTGAGGAGTAATACAATTCTGGATTTTTTGTAAAACCTATCCATTTTATGCTCGGATCTTTTTTAATTATTTCGTCATATCTTTTCTTTAAGGGAGTGGGAATTTCAGAATATCCTCCAACTATTATTAACTCTGCTTCTTTTAGTTTTAATTTTTGCCACGCTTCCAATAAATAATGCAATCCTTTTAATGGAGAAATATGGGAAACAAAAAGTACTTTAAATTTTTTATCTTTATTTTGATATCTATTTTGAGAAAGAAATTTTTTAACATCGATATCTTGATATGCTACAAAAATACGATCTGCAGGCATTCCTTTTTCAATATAGGTCTTAGCAGCGAATTCAGAAAAAGCAATCAAATAATCGTGTTGATAATTTAAGTTATAGTATTTTGGAAATTTACTCCAAATAGTGTTTTTAGGATAGTAATTTTTTAATCCCAATATTTCAAATTCTTCTTTTTCAAGTTCTGCATTATAGGCAAGATGGGCAGTAGCCGCTATTCCAACGGTAATAATACCCATTTTTTTAGCCTTCAAATAAGCATTTGGCGCTAAATAATCAGGATGGAAAAATGCCACATTTACTTTTTTCAAATATCTTTTCGCAAAAAAATCAAAAATTTTTTCTTCTAAAATTCTCCCTAAGGTAGGATTGTTAATAATTTTACCAGAACCAATTGCCAAATAATGAAGAAACGATGGAACCGCCGAATAAGTATTTTTAAAATCAAATTCTTTATTTATTCGACAAATAACTTGAGATAAAATGCCCCGTTTTTGAAAAATTTCAATCACAGGTAAGATATCTGGGGTTTTTAAATTTTTTCTTTTACCAAGATCAGCGTAAGTGATGATCGAAATCATGTATAAATCATTAAATTCTATTTAAAGTTTTCATCCATTCATATGTCAATTTTAACCCTTCCCCAATCGATACTTTTGCTTTCCATCCCAACATTTTTTTTGCTTTTTTTGCTAAAATTTGCTCTTTTTTGATTTGGCCTGGTCTGTCAGCGACAAATTTTAAAGGAACTTTTTTCCCTACAATTTTCATTGCCAATTTTGCCAGCTTCAAAACCGAAGTTTCTTCTTCAGTAGTAATGTTTATTATTTCGTTCCAAATTCCAGATTCCAAAACCGCAATAATTCCATCTACAATATCATCAACATAAGTTAAAGTTCTCGTTTGTTTTCCCGTTCCATGAATTTCAATAGGTTCTCCTTTCATTGCTCTGCTCAAAAAGACATAAGGAGCAAGGGCAGGTCTCATTTCTGGACCATAGAAAGTTGCCAATCGAAGGATATTATATCTTATTCCGAAATGTTTTGAATATCCTAAAATCAAATGCTCTCCTGCTAATTTTGAATGGGCATAAATTTCTGTGGGTTTTGGAAAAGTATTTTCATCCACAGGGTGAGTATCTGGATTTCCATAAACACAGCAAGTAGAAGCAAAAATCAAATCTTTTTTAAATTTTCTGCACCCTTCCAAAACGTTAATCGTTCCTAAAATATTCACATCCATTGTTTCCTTTGGATTCTCTCTAGCATAATTTAAGTCAGCAACTGCTGCCAAATGTATCACAATATCGCAATTTTTTATTGCCTTTTCAATTTGTTGAGGTTTTGTAATATCTTGACCATCTACAATATCAAAAGATTTAGCTTTGTATCCTTCTTTAACTAGTACTGGAATTAACCTTTTCCCTAAAAAACCTTTTCCTCCTGTAATTAAAATTTTTTTTGACATAATTTGATTTTATAACATTTTAATTGTTTTTTGTAGACCTTTTTCTAAATTATATTTTGGCTTCCATTTTAGTTCTCTTTTTGCTAAAGAAATATCTAAACAACTTATTTTTAAACTAAAGTTTTGAATTTTAAAAGCGATTTAATTTTAACTCATTTTTTTGTTTTTTTAATAATTTTTAACTCTTTTATTTTATTAACCTTGAGTGAGTTGATATTCTCTCACGGCATCAATAATCTCTTTTTTTATTTTGCTCCAAGTGATTTTTTTATCAATAATCTGAATGTTTTCTATAGACTCTTTTTCTACATCTTCAAAATAAGTTAGTCCTTTAAGAAAAATCATTTCTGAATATTCTGGGTATTTTTTCTTTGTCCAAAAGATAATTTTCTTTAATCCAAAATTTCTTATTAAGTAATAAATATCAATGAAATCTCTCTTTGTACCTCGCTGACCTATTGCTAAGGCTTTCATAGCGGCAAGATCTTGAAGTGAAGCAATTAAAATTCCATCAAGTATGTTAATTTTGCCAATTAGAGGATAAAAATAATAAAAACAAGATACCCGAACATTATTAATAATAAACTCGCAGGTATTTTTTAAATCCCTTAAAATTTTAATCTTTTCATCTCCAAATTTTAATTCGTCTTTAAAAATTTTAATAAACTCTCCTTTGCCAAATTCTTTTTTGCTATAAAAGTCAAAGTCAACTGAAGTTCTGTGGCCTAAATAAAACATTAATGCAGTACCGCCTGCTAAATAAAGATTATGCTTTGAAGTAAAAGAAAGATTTTTAAAAACAATTTTTTGATCTGGAGTTAAAAGATTAATATACTCTCTCTTTGGGATAAATATTTTTAATTGCTTTTTCATAAGTATTTCTTTTTAATTTCAAGCCAAAAATTTTTAGCCAATAGGTTAATGATTCTGGATGCCAAAAACCACGACTTGGATTTTTTAGAGCTTTTTTGATTTCATTTAATGAAAAATTTTTCAGAAGCCATTTTACTGCTTTTTCATCGCCATAATTTAAAATTTGTTGAATAATCAATTGCCTCTGAGCTTGATTGTCTAAATCTAAAAAATTCAAATTGTAAGACCAAAGAAAAGGTTGAAGAAAATTGGGTATTTTTTTCTTTTTCATTATTTAATTATAATATATAACAAAAAAATAATAAATCACAATCTTTTGCTTAAAATTAAAAATTTCAAAAAAATATTTTTTATTTTAATTGAGTTTAATTTTTATTTTCTTTTTACTTTTAAGAAGATGAAATAATTTTTACCTTAAATAATCTGTTTCATTTCTTGTGAAATTAAATCTTCAAAAATATCTAAATAATAAACTTTTTTCACTGATTAAAAAATTGGCTAAATGTAAGCGTTTCTTTTAATCACATTTTTTATTATTACTGGAAATAATTCTTCTGTTAAATTTCAAACATCCATTTTATCGTCTTTTTCAGCCCATTCTCCAAATTATATTTTGGCTTCCATTTTAGTTCTTTTTTTGCTAAAGAAATATCTAAACAACTTCTTTTTAGGTCGCCAGGTTTTGCAGGTTCAAATTTTGGCTGAATTTTTTTATCTATAATTTTTGAAATGAGTTCTTCAAGCTCATTAATTGAAGTTTCAATTCCTGTACCTATAT